>Ga0102942_1000723_pt1 | contig 12595 bp, 12 predicted proteins | sample SalPon2_C_H2O_MG_FD_78171 | JGI IMG/M metagenome (GOLD analysis project Ga0102942, IMG submission 78171) | Salt pond water microbial communities from South San Francisco under conditions of wetland restoration - Salt Pond MetaG R2_C_H2O_MG | ecosystem: Environmental > Aquatic > Non-marine Saline... | reverse complement strand
TCGTCGATTCGCCGACACTCGACTCGTGATGCCGAAGGAAACGGTCGATACCGTCCCGAACAGCAAGCGGCTGGAGGTCGTCGTTACTCATGCGTGATCCTCCGTCTGGCCGTCGTGCATGGCAGCGATAAGTTTGAATACGCTACTGCCGTCGCTGACCGCGAGACAACGCTGTCTGTTCCACGGTCGGATGTCCGTTAGATAATTCTGTGCGATACGCTCTATCGATGGTTTCGTTCTATTTTGCATTTAGATCGGTTGTTCGAACCGATCGGGCCGAAAGAGACACTGAGCAGGGCGTGTCGCCTTACCAGAATTGTTATGTCCCTGCCAGACAAAACTGGAGGCACAGGATCTGGTCTCTCAGGCCCGATCCACTTCCTCACACGTCCGCGATTGCGATCCTTGGCCGGGTGCATCGTGGACGTGTTGTTGATCTGTTCCATAGTGACGGTTACTCGGCGATTTCGGTGTTTTCGCCAGGGTCGTACTGCTTGGTCATCTTCTGGAGAAGTTCGTCATAGGACTCCCCTCCGCGCTTTTGCGCTTTCACCGTCTCTCTCGTTTCCGCTGAACACGGAATACGTGAGTTCACATTTGAGCTCATTGCTTGATCGCGTTTCATACGTAGGACCACCAATGTAAAGTGTTTACGGATTATAAAAAGTATATGTGCTTTACAACCGGCAGACTGACAGACTTACAAGCTCACAGATTGACAACCCAATAACTCATGTCTGACAAATCGCGCGGCATCCTCACCCCAACCGATCGAGAGTTCCTCCAGTCCGAAGAACCGTATTACGATGGAAAAAACGCACGGCAGTCCAGATACGACCGACGACGTGGAATTCGACACCGGATCGTTACTTCGATCTTGGACTTCCGAGAGATAGCAACAAGACTAGATGACGAGCAACGACGACAAATTTTCACGAGCCCCGAAGAGAACGGGGCAGAAAGTCCGGAAGAATTTAATTTCGCATTGCAGAGAATGCTCCGGTGGATCTATCTCGGCTGTCGTGAAGCAGAGTTAGACTTCGATACCTTTCTCCGGAATGCTGTCACTCGTGCAGAAGAGGACTACAACCGATTCCAGAGCAACGAGATTGTTGATGTCAACGTCGATTTCAACGTTGAGATAACAGATCGCTACTCTGGCGTTGATGAGTTGGCGAGGAAACTAGAGAACGGTGATCTCATACCAGCCCGTGTGATCTATCAAATCCCGACGGTCCTAGATGTTCCCGTCAATCCTGAAGAGGTTGATACAGTTCGAGTTGGCTTGACCGATATTCCAAATCCTGGAGAGAGTCAGATTAAAATAATGGAGACGATCCTACGAGAACATCTTGGAATTGATGCTGATGTAGAAATTGACGGTATGGCAGACATGGACTTGAGCGACGTTTCTGAAGAGTAGTATGAGTAGTGAATACTGTGAGCGTCGGTTAATTATTGAGCAGAGCAGTTTTTGATTACCATTGACCCGGCAGTAGGATCCAGAATCAGTGGCTTGATTTGGTAGTCATGATAGCATTGGTAAGCCGCCGCAGCTACCTGACGGCTACAACCGTGGATAGGGCCCATAACCGACGGCTCAGTTTGGCTTGTTTATATTCGCTTTGTCTCCCGTAAAACGGCTGAAGCGACAATTCTGGCTCTATCTCTCCGGTGCCGATCAAACGACCCAAACCTTGCCGTGTCGACCGACCCATGTCGGTGCAAGTAGCTGGCTTTGTCCGGTGGTCGTTGGTTCCGGGTGTCGGCTAAATTCAATAAGCCGAAGAGGCCAGTCGGCCTACCGGCATGAGAAGCGACTGTAGTGATACCTGATTGTTCGCTTTTCGGTCGGTTTAACGGCTTAAGCGATATATTTGGCTTTCCACATCGGCTTGGAGTAATAAGCCGACCAAGCAGAGGGATTCTCTACCGGTTGCAGTGTCTGTTTCCCGGTAGTGTACGTCAATTATACTGACTCGGCTCTGTTGAAATGGTTAATAACTGATAGTAACGGCGTGCGAGAGACAGAGGCGACATTTATAAACAAGTCGTACGATTTCCCCTCTATGCATACCGCTCAAGATATTCTATTCGAAGAAACGGTCACGATGAATATCTGCGTGTACCGTATCGAGAGGCTTCCTCAACACGAGTGGCTCTCACAACGGATCCACTGTACCGACAAAGAAGGGACTCACCTCAAGATCACTGTTTTCTACGATGACCACCTCGCTGACTACGAGTTTACCGAAAATCAGTGGTATCGAATCGGACCTTGCCCGACGGATGTCTACGGCGGCTCAATCGGAATCAAGGTGCAGAGAAGCACAGAGGTCACAGAGATCGACGATATCGAACCATCTGAGCATTCTGGGTTCAAGACTGAGGACGCCTCCCTCATTCAACTCGGTGCGAGCGCTGGACGGGTCGGAATCGACATCGAGACCGTTGCAACGGTACCGGAGCGGGAGATCGAAGCGTACAAGGACGCTAACAGTGGGGACGTGAATCCCGAGCACTACGAACTCGTTGCAGTAGGTGTGGGACATCAGTCACGGAGAAGCGAGCCGACTGATACCGAAGTGATTCTTCGGGAGGGGCCGGAGCCGGACGACGAATTTCGTGTAATCGAGGATGTAGCCGACTACGTACGCCAAGCTGATGCGACGACGCTTCTGACGTTCGGTGGGACCTGGTTCGACGTCCCAGTCCTCCACGAACGGGCAGAAATCACCGCCGAGACGGCTGGTGTCGGCCGAGAACGATTCGAGCGCGTACGTGAGACTCTCGACAGTCTCTTTCATGCCGATCTGAAGCAAGGTGTCTATCGGGTGTTCGATGGTGGATCTCTCGAAGAAACCGCCGAGAAGGTCGGGGCCAAGCCCCCCGAGACGTTCTGGGACGTCTATCGTCACGACCTCAATCCAGTAGAAGCTCGGCGAACATTCGACGATGGTCCGTGGGACAATTTCCATGACTCAGAGTTCTACAACAAGGACATGCTGTTCTTCGGTGACCACTTCCTGAAAACCAGGGAAGATCCACCGGAGAGCGTTCCGAGAAGAGCTTTGTACAAAATGATCCACGAATATACCAGAACAGATATCGCTCCAATGTTCGATATCGCTGACGACGAACGATTCGACGGTCTAGCTACTTGGCGACTGGGTACGGACCTCTGAGTGTTCTCATCCTTCAGTTACCTTTCGCCTGCTCAAACTCGTCTGAGTATTCGCCCCGGTGAGTTGCTTCGTCCGTCTTAAAACCACGGGGCATAATCACCGGATTATCGGGGTCGTACGGGGATGCTAGATCGTACGTCTCGTCTTCTGGTTCGTTCTGATACGTCTCCCGTAGATCTCTCCTGTATCTATTGTCGGAGTAGTATAGACACAACACTGCTTCCGGTTTTCGGTAAGGGATCGTCGGTAGTTTAGCCCTCCCGAAAGGCCGTTTCTGGAACTCCTCGATCACTATCTCTTCTAGAACGATCGCCTCGTCGGGGGTGAAAAAGAGGTACTTACCGTGGTCTGTAGTACTCGCAAGAGAGACGGGTCGATCGTCCTCCACCGGCCCACGGTCGTTCGTCGCAGAATACCAGACCCACGCTTGAGTGGTTCTCCTAACGATACCGGTCGGGAGCTCGTCCAACTGTCGGAGAGAGTCTGGCTGGACGTCTTCCCGAGCGGCTAGAACTGCCTCGACGTAGTCGAATCCCTGTTGGCGATATTCCTCAGTCGGGGTATCTGGGACGGCCGCGAGTTCTGCCTCGTGGTCGTAGTCCGGTGCCATGTCCTCCCAAGGCCCTGGAGACTCTGGCGGACGAATCTGTTCGAACCACTCTCCCTCGTCATTACGAAGAGCGTCCGCCAGAGCGACCAGTTCCCCATCGTACAACTGGCCGACCGGCCTGATTCCAGTCGGAGATGTCGGCCACGAACTCGGCTGGGACATTATATGCTACGTAGTCTCCGTGTCGAAAAATATGCGTTGGTGATAGGTTTGCTTTTATGGGGTAGTACTCCGTCGTCTCTCTGATGGACAGTACTCGTCTACTCTGTATGGGTGACAACCACGGTAACACCTCGTCGTTAGAGCGAGTCGTCCGTGACACGGAGCAAGAAGAGTTCGACTACATCGTTCACGTCGGAGATATCACGAACGCCTGTATCGACGGTATGGACGAGGGTGGGGAGCAACTCGAAGCGGTACTGCCGCTCTTCGAAGAGCTGTCCAATCGAGGGGAATTGCTCTACGTCTGGGGAAATCGTGATTTCGAAGTCTGTGTCAAAGGGGGATTCACCAGAATCGACGAGTACGCCGACTTCGAATTTACCCCAGGAACTCACATCCCGACCGAGGGGACCGTCGAGGTGGCTGGACAACAGTTCACGCAGGATCGTGACGAAGTGAACGAACAGACGATACTGGTCACACACTACTTCGGACACGAGTTGCTCGACCACTTCCCAGGGCTGCTATACCTCTCCGGCCACGTTCACGTCGGTCGGTTCAAGAACAACGTTCTGAACACGGGGTTCCTCTACCGAGATGGATCCCACGGTGCAAACCCGATAGAGGGAGGATACTTTGTTGTCGAGATCTCCGACGGAAGTATCGACGTGACGTTCGAGTCTCTCGGCGGACTGGAGAAGGGTATCTGTGCGAGCCACGTCTCCCGAGGTGTTCAGTTTACACCGGAGAACTGGCAGACTGCGTGTAAGTTCTGTTATGATAGCGAGGCTTTCTACACCGAAATCGTAGATAGCGTGGAGTACGGATTAGAGCAGAAGGGAATCGCAACGACTCCTCAAAATATTGCCGACCTCGCTCTAGATAAGCACGACTCTGGTGTACCACGAAACTTCAAAAAGGAGTTGTCAACCTTCGTAACTAGCCATACCGAGACGAACTCTGACGTATAGCGGAGATCATCGATCCTGCATTTCGAAGATGACCTTCACGTGAAACGATCATAAATCGTCTAATTCGCAGTAACTCGTGACATATATCTGGTGATCCCATCTGAATTATTGGGTGATCTGGTAACCTGAAATCCGGAGTTGGCCCATATAAGATACGCGCACTGCATGCAGCAGCCGGTGAGAATCGTAACTATCAGCTGTCAGTTCGTGCGTGGCCGATACAGAAGGTGTGTTCATCAGTGGGGGTTCGTTTATTCCATCTCACCCACGCTGACCTCACCGCTGAGTAGCACCCGTCTATTGGTACACTCGTCCGAGAGCGAATCGTGTGGTGATTATCACGCCGACAATACTCACGAACCTCGACAACAATCCCAAGTTCGTGAATGTCCGTAAGGCGAACAGAGCAGCGAGGGCTACGACAGCAGAGGCAATTGTTATCTGATTCTCACGGGAAATCATACCAGATATCAGGAGAGTCAACTGAAACACCTGCCGGAAGGTGGTTCGGCTACGCAGAGCGGTTCAATTCCATCGGTGTGGGCGTCGAGACCGTGACCGACTCGCGCGTTACATCTTGCACGCCAACAAGAGATAATGTATCTAATTCGACAGTTATTTCGATAAGTTAGGGAAGAGCCTCTCGCGGACTTGTTTCACTTGACTCGGCAAGAACCTAATTTTGCTACCGCCAACGGCTTTCGATATCGGTTCGGTAATAGAGAGCGAGAACGCTCGTATTGAATTGTTGGATCGTGGTCGGAGGGACGTCGCCCCGAAGTTCGTCCATGTTTTGTTGAGATTCGATCAGATGAGTGAGTGCAGCGTCAATCACGTCGCTCATCGGGGGATCGTCAGTCGGGCTCTCGGAAACGATCTCTGTGGCTTGCTCAAGCAGCTGTTTTCGCTCGTCACTCAGCCGCATCGTGGTTCGGTCGGTTCCCATTATATACTGATGTATGTAGCAACGACCTAGAGCGTTGTGATTGGGGAACTGAAAGCCACTCAGTTATGAATAGCTCTGTTTTTGAAAAAGTAGTGGGCGGCTCGACCGGTTTAGCAATCCAAAATCTATGCACGCTCGGGGCACCTCCTCATACAATTTCGTGCATACATCGCGTCGACTGCATACATTAACACGCAACCCGGTGGGAATTCACACTCAAAACGTCGGATTAGTCGCTGTCCGCATCTACACTTAGTGACGGTCGCCACCAAACTCCGACCAATATCCGGCTAACCCCCAAGGACAATTCAGGGTAGTCTTAACCAACAGCTTGGTGAAATCGTAAGGAGATGTTGGCTAACAGCTCTCCCCGCTGCCACCCTGATTCCCCCGCCCAGAGGGGCCTAGGAGTCCCCTGACAGGCACTGTCGACCAATTCCCGATCAATACCCAGTACCCCATCCGACCAACTTCCGACCAATCGCTAATACTTTATTCCGACCAACCCTCGATCAACCCCCGACCAATACCCACAGGCGTGCTGACTTGGTTATCGTTCTGTTGAGCTTCTTTATTTGCTCACTCACGCGATTCGAAACACAACTCCGAGCTATCGTAGGAGTATTGCTTGATATTCTCTGCTTCGCAGTGTGAGCCCAACTCTGATGGCGGAATATACAGCTGCTCGTCCGACGGCTCATCAAAGTGTTTGAGAAACGCGACACTCACGTCTCGATCGTCTTCCTCTGATACATCGACGACAACGGCGAGGTCGGGATCGTCATAATCTGTTTTGATGACGTAGTCTCCAGGAACGAAGGGATAGTCCGCAAACTCCAGATTGGTATGCTTGTAGGTGTAGAGCGGGATTTCTTGATCGTCGCAGTATGAGGAGAGTTTGGCAGGGTGGATCGTTCGCCAATCGCTCGGACCTTCGTCGAGAGAACTGGGGAAGGCAACGCTGACAGCCTCTCCATCGATAGTCTGACCGTAGACGCTTCCTTCCTTCTCTGGCGGGAGAACTTCAACTACGACGGCGACCGATGAATCTGGATCTTCAGCCTTTCTCACCCGGTCTCCCGGCGTGAACGGATTCTCGGGTTTTTGATTCAGATGGGCCGTGTTCGGGCCGAGATCGTGCAGTTCGTTCATCTGACGAGCGGCAAGGTGGGAGAGTTTCGCTGGTTCCTCTCCAGAATAGGTGTTTTGCGCCTCGACTTTCGACTTGAGCGTCTCGACACGTTCCCACCCGAGGAGGATGAGACCGTCCTCGTTGTCTCGATGCCAGACCATAGCAATTATTTCGTCCTCAGAGTCGTTCTCAAGGAGAGTTGCCGGCTGGAACGCTGAGAGGTCTCTGGAAGTCTTCACATCGACTTCATAACCGAATACTTCGAAGTCGTGGCTGGCGAAGCTTTCTGGGTTGCAACGGCGAATCGCCTCTTCGTTTTTCCACTCCCACAGCTCCACTGGTAAGTACTCCCGACAGAACTGCTCGAAGGCCAACTCACCTAAGTTTCCGATCCGCTTGCCGTCGATATCGTCTGCTCCTTGGATTACCGCTTGGTGGTGGGCTCGCTCTCGATCAATTTTATCTGGGGTATAAAGATACACACGTCGAACGACATTGCATCACCTCATGAAGGTATTGGCACTTCTACACTGACAGGAAACCAATATGGTAACTCAACTTGTGATGCGCATAGTTACTAAGACACGACTCAGCGCTCGATCCCGCCGCCAACGAGGAATTCAAGTGGATAGATGCTACGTATAACCAATTCATATAGAAGGGGACTGACGAGGACGAACAGATCGATTCCATCGAAGAAGCCGCAGAGGAAAGCGTGAAAACGCTCCAATGAGAGAGGACGACAAGCAGGAGTTAGTCTCCAGTTGGTTAGGGTTGAACACGGTCCCTACGTCTAAGAGAAGCGTTGGGCCACGCTCTCCAGATAGCTAGGTAAGTATGGCGACTGTTCCACGAATAGGTACCCGATGACCGTCGCTACGAAGCTCAATACGAGAGGAACGACAATTAGAGGACGTGGAGGAGAATCCGGGTTCACAGTAAGCCATGGTACCGTGAGGATGAATACGACTAGCAGCACCGCTGTGATCATCGCAAGGGGTATCTGGAGTTTGCTTGACCACGGCTCTCGCCGCGATGGCCCCCCTTCAACCATCGCCGCGAGAACCCAGACAACAGCCATCACCCATACCCACTCCACGTCTAGGTTCAAACGGAACAAGGGCCGACCTATGAAGAACGCGTTGGCAGTAAAGATGGAGCTCATGGCGAACGCGAAGACAGCGTGGCCTGCGAACGCTCTCTTCCAGTTGGTAGCGTATGTCCAGAGGAGCCCGATCATCACGCCTGCAACTACACTGGACAGGGATTCGAAATATAACAGCCAAATATCGTACTGCTGACCCACGAGTCCCCACGATCCCGTGAGCGTGAAAAATAAAATACCGAGACCGAAGTACCCTATAGCTCGGCAAACACGTTTCGAAAAGAATTGGTCTGTATAGAAAGCCGTCGCTGAGGCGAATATGAACGAGATGAGTCCGATCGCGACCCCACCTCCTAAAAATCCGAAATAGGGTATCGTCAGTACCCCGTTAGCACCGCTGCTTGAGGCAGTCAAATAGATACCAATAGTACCTAAAACAAGAGATAGACTGGGAACAAGCATATACAGACTGACTCCGAGCTCTACATTCCGCAGTGATTTCAAGGAGTTCGCTGGATAAAGACCGCGACAGACGCCGATAACGAACGACTGAACACGATCCGTATTATTTACAGTCTGCTCGGGGTCGACGTTGTCCGGGTTCTGGTCGTCGATGACCGAGATTCGACTGATTTCCTCGGAGGAGATATACATCGATTCACCAATGTCGTGCTGTTTTACAACGTGGCCCCACTCGTCGTCCGCCATCCGCTCGGGGTTCAGCAAGAGTAATCCTTCGTCGTGCTCGTTCCGGTGCCTAGATGGAATCTTTCCGCGTAGTAGTTCGCCTGCCTTTGTCCGGACATCAACTCGCCTTCCGGGCATGACCTGGTTAAGCATGTACTCCCGGTTGGTCGCGCGTCCGATGAAGCGAACGTCGTCAAAAAAGTTGAACGCAACGACCCCATAGAGAGCGCCGAGGGTACAGCATAGCGTGACGTGTGCGAGATAGACCAGAAACAGATTTACCAAATCGAAATCTACAGGCATTCCGCTGGTCTCTGTTGATGTCGAAATGGCTGTTCCGCTCTCTGCGAGCACGAATTGAGGAATCAGCGAGATGTCCCCTTGCACGCTGGCGATGGCGGCGTAAACGAAAACGACGGAAACTGTACTGATTGTCCAGCTGTAGGCAGCCGTATCAAGTCGGCTATACGAGTCCGGACGTCTGGAGACGTATAGGCGTATCTTGAGGCCGGCGAGTCCGGGGAAAATGAAGACGGGGAGGAGCAGTACTGCGACGACGTTCGGAAACGACAACCCACCGACCTGCAATAACATCAGTTCCGATTATAATTTCGAATTGATCGCATACTCTGGATATTCCTCATAGACCAAATCAAGGAGCTCCAAGATCGACATCTGATTGAATTCCTCGATTGTTTCTCTGACCCGCCTCTGCAGCTCCTCGTCTAAATTCGAGACGTCGAAATCGCCTTGTTCAACTTGACTATTTTCGACGGTGAATATCTCCTTTGTATTGCCAGCGTCGGTCTGTGTAGATTTCTTCTTAATGACGCCCTGACGGTCCAGTCGGTCCAGCCAGTCGTGGAGTTCTTTTGAGTACGGCCCGTAGTTATGTGCCTCATAGTCGTATTCGTGCTCATTGCTGAGTGCTTCCTCTCCAATTAGGTCCCCCTGTTGGAGGATGAAGACCAGTTTCTGGAAACGAGTGATTCCTTGAATTTCGTTTCCTTCTGCTGCTTTCAGCAACGCTACTGGCAGTAGACGTTGCGACTCACTCGAAGGGGGGCCGAGGTTTAGCATAAGCGTGACAGTCCTATCTAGTGCTACCAGACACACACTTGAATAGCTTAGGTTCGTGGTGGAAGTATCTTGAGGAGGGGCGATCTGCCGAAAGGGTGTGATTGACGAGATATAGACAGGACCGTGAGATACTGACTCAAAATTAGTTGTGAACGACTTGTATAACAACTCGATTAATTTCGGCTGCATTTCACTGTTTTGAGTCCGGTTTGGGTGTGAATGACCGAAAGAACTAGACGGATCGCCCTGTAATTCCGTGTATGGTTCGTGTCGATGATTCCGGTGGCGTGACAAAGTGCTGGCTATCTCCCAGCGAGCTGTCTCAGCTCGAACGGATGGCTGGCCAGTGGGACTGGGAACGGGAGGTCGCTATGCAGCTGATGGGTCGCTGTGGCCTCCGGGCCTCGGAGGTGTCATATCCTAGTGACGACAGTCTTCGGTGGTCCGAGGAGGGCGAGGTGTGGCTCTTCGGAATCCGCGGTAAGAACACGAAGGGTGGCGAGCCGAAGACACGGGACGCGTGGATGCCGGAGTCAGTCGCCGACGATCTGCACAAATTCAGTCGTGAACGTGGACTTGGCGCAAGCGAGCCGTGGATCGATGCGTCGACGTCGTCTATCCGTCGGTGGGTCACAGAAGCCGCTGAGCGAATCGCTACCGAGGAGGAAGCCCCACGCTGGCGCTCGGTGTCGAGTCACGATCTCCGGCGCTCGTGGGCCACACAGCACCTCGTTGAGCATCAGGTGGATGTCCGGACGATGATGAGCATAGGTGGCTGGTCAGATTACGTTGCCATCGAACCATATCTCGCAGAGCCAACTGAGAAGCGAATCGGCGAGGCGATGAAAAACTATTCTGGGAAGCGCGCTTGAATCACGGCCTCGAGACGATCTACGTCCGGATCTGCATACCCGTCACATAACTCCCGCGGTGCTCCGGACACATTGAATAATGGAACGCGGAGCGCCGGGACTGACACGCCGAAATCCAGCATGACGAGGTCACGGTGCAGAATCACATACCCGATCCCGAGTTGATTCACAAGCCGGCGACACGCGAACTGATAAGCGTCCGTATGCGGCTCGTGATCTGTTGTGTCACTCGTCAAGAACCCGTCGCCGTACAACGCGACACCCCACATGTCGATCTCCGAACCATCGTACGTTTCGCCAGCATACCGAGTCAAGATCTGGTCAACGGCCGCCCCAGCTTCTTTCGGCCCAGAGTTCGTCACATACTTCGCCTCGATCCCAGCGACGCCGAGCTCAGGATTCTGTGCAACAATATCAACACGTCGATCCGATGCGTCAACGCGGTGTTCGCGGGTGACCGTCCAGCCAGCATCACGGAGCCCGGTAGCGAGAAACGCTTGCAGCTCTCGTTCACTCGTGAGCCCGAGATCGTGTTCACTCACCATCGTAGATCACTTATTAGCCTGGTCGCGAGCAGCAGCGCGATGGCGTTCAATAAACTCTACGATATTCGTCTTCGGTGCTTCAAAGACGTTCTGGACGATATCAGGGACTTCACTCCATGATTCGTACTCGAGTACACGTACCAATTCCTGTTTCCGCTCCGGCGTTAATTCGCAGTCCGAACGATCCGTCATTCCATTATCCTCCCTCGGTATCCGCGGCGTCTCCGTACTGATCGCGAAGAGCGCTCGTACTCTGTGGAAACCGTCGGCCACACGTTGTACACTGGTACGTGTCTGTCTCGCGATTGACGAGCCAGATCCGGTCGCCGCAGTACGGTGCAAAATCACGATAGTCTGAATCAAGATCGCCAGTCACCGCATCGCCATCAAAATACAACGCTGGCGTCGGCAGTGACTCGTACGGCTCCGCAATATATTCGCGGTACGGGGTCTTAACATCCCAGACATCATGCTGTGGTGTAACCTCTATGTCTGGGACTCTATACGTAATCACACTACACTTCAGACATTCAACAGGAGTTGTCTCCAATGAACGGAATTCTTTTTTGCTAGGAAACTCGTGGTCGCAGTCCGGAAGATGCGGAATCGGGTGCCCGTCACGGGTCGTCCGTGCCACCCCGTCCAGAACAGTCACGGGTGGATGTGCAGGAAGGTTCGCGTAACTCCAGCCGGCTTGTTCGTCTGCCGACGTCAGGCAGACATCTGGATAGTCTTCGTATTTAAAATAATATTTAATACCGAAGCCATTGCCAGACACGGTTTCTGGAAGCTGAAACTCTGGCTTGTCTGGCGTAGCTTTCGGATTCGTACCTGGGATCGTTGTCGGTTCAGTCGACCCCTGTGAAATCGATACCGACTCATCCCCACTTATTGTGGCTATGTCGTCACCCTCCCTCCGTTGATCCGTCTCGGTACCTGCCGACGACGCTTCGGCACCGCTGCTAGTCCCGATGCATTTCTCCGTATCTAACTCTCCTGGCGGGATGGGATTGAAATTCAACGGAGAGGTGGTTTCCGCGACAACAGCCGCCGGTACCGATCCATCTACACTATCGTACCTTGGAGTATCAGGCCGATTGAATGCGGCAATCAACTCACCGATCAAAAACCGGTCAGGCGTAAAAACGTCCTCTGATGCCCAGTACACGCTGCAGCCGGCGACGATGTAGTCATGCGTGACTGCGTTAACCGGTTTCGCGTGGTTCCGGTACTGAACCTCGACCACAAGATCACTCCCAAACACCGGATGCGGCGGCGAGAATTCAGCGAGAACATCGGC
>Ga0102942_1000717_pt1 | contig 12633 bp, 5 predicted proteins | sample SalPon2_C_H2O_MG_FD_78171 | JGI IMG/M metagenome (GOLD analysis project Ga0102942, IMG submission 78171) | Salt pond water microbial communities from South San Francisco under conditions of wetland restoration - Salt Pond MetaG R2_C_H2O_MG | ecosystem: Environmental > Aquatic > Non-marine Saline... | reverse complement strand
TCGGATACCAGCCCCAACAGCAGCGATGTCGCATACAGGATCGCCCGATTGGCAGTGATATCATGCGTCAACTCATCGTAGGTACACTCAAATGCCGATGGGTTTGGTGGCTGGCGCTGTAGTTGGCGTTGGAGATCCAGCTGGCCTTTGAGATGCTGTTCGGTCCCTGAGACGCGTTTGTAGTCGGTGTGCAGCCCGCGGTTGAGTACGCGTCGGAGCTCCGTTTCGTAGAGCGACCCCAGAGCGTCAAAGAATGTCTGCCCCTGCTGATAATGTGTTTGGCTCTCGAACGTGGTTGCGCTCGTGTTGTGAGCGTATCGCAACAGCGACAGCAAATTTGTGCCCGCAGCCTTCGGCGTGACCTGAATCGTCGGCCCATCGCGCAGCGAGACGACACCAACGTACTGCGTGGCGGTGAGCACCGCCTTGCCCTCCCGTGTGTATCGAAGCTTGATGCGATCACCATCGCGCTCATCGCTGCCGTTGATCTCGTTGGCGAGCATCTCCGCGGCTGCCTGGCTCAACTCGACTGGGGCTGACTCCTCATATTCGGCAAGCTGGATGTCAGCCTCGAACTCAGTGTCATCGAGCTTCGGCTGGAGTGACATTACTAGTTAACTCCTAGATCATCGGAGTCGAACGCCTCCACAAACGGCTTAAGTGCTTCCTCAAGGGCCGTCTCGTCGAACGATCGGATCTGTTGGTGCTCCCAGTCAAATAGTTCGCTCCCATCACCGTTGAACAGTATGTCTCGAATTCGAGAGTATTGGCCGAAGAAGTACTCCTCCAGCAACGGGAGAATCTCGAAGCGCCAAGTATTGACGATGTCTGCGGTGTCGTCGAGTCCAAACAAGAACGAATGACCGATTTGCTTGCCACGACCCAGGTCAGGTTCCGCACGAATTTTTGCATTGAGCTGGTGGACACCAATGATTGTGCGGGCTCGTAACATTGTATCGCCAGTTGTAGTTACATCTGTTGCGACCGCGTCCCAGGAGTCGTAGCCGTATTCGGTGCGCACGATATCGAGATCCGGTGGGAATGACAGGAATCGGAACCGGCGCCGGAGTGCGGCATCAACCAGTGCAATCGACCGATCCGCGGTGTTCATGGTTCCGATGAGATACAGGTTTGGTGGGATGGTGAACGCCTCGCCGGAGTGCGACAGTGAAATCACCGTCTCGTTGGACTGATCTTCGCGTTTGTCCACCTCAAGTGCGGTAATTAGTTCCCCAAATATCTGGGCGAGGTTCCCGCGATTGATTTCGTCGATGATGAGTACGTATCGGTCTGGCTCGTCACCATCGTCAGCTGCATAGTACGCTTGACGCGCCCGATCCGCGAACTCGAGAAAGACGCCTGGCTCTTCGTCATATGTGACCGTGTCGCCATCGCTGTCAACGCTCAACCCTTCAATGAAATCCTCATACGCGAAAGATGGATGGAAGGTGACGGTCTCTAATTGACTAACGTGCGGGTCGACGCCGGGCTGCTCGTTGAGCCACCAGTGAGCGAATTGTTTGGCAGTGTACGTCTTGCCGGTTCCCGGTGGCCCGTAAAAGACCATCTGCCCCACGTCCTGCAGTTGGCGGGCGATCTCGTGGGCTCGTGCTGGGGCGTCACGCGGAGCAAGCGGCTCCCCATCCGGCGTCGTCGATATCTCTCGGTCGGGAGACTCGACGGAATAATTCTCTTCAAGAATCGTCTTGGCCTTTACGTGGTTCATATTGGCCGAGAGGCCAGACGCTGATTGCAGTTCCCGGAACAGGACGAAAAACAGCGTTTCTCCCTGTGTCGCCTGGTTGATGCCGCCCATACCCAGCTCACGAGCGGCGTCGTCGAACGTATCGGCATGATCAGTGTAGATGCTCGCAATCAGCTCACAGTGGGTTGCTGATCGCTGGGTGAGCTCTGCGTTTGGTTGCACGCTTTTGAGCGATTCAGTGAACCGTACGACCAGTGTTTGCGTCATCGCGCTCTGGAACCACTCGCTATCGTACTGGGTGAACGGTAACCGAGTACGGATGTCGACGACGGCACCAGTGACTGAGTCATACGACTCTGTAGACGCCGGCGGATCGATCGCCCAAAACCATTGTCGAGCTCGGTCAATGATAGTCTGTTCTTCGGTAATCAGGAGGTACAGCAATGGCGTCGGGACTGCTGTAAAGTACACATCTTGGGCAAGCTCGAAGTTTTTGTCATAGACGAGGCCATCGTGAGTATTGTAGATCCGTTCTAATTCACCCTGGTAGTCACTGTTTTGAAGCAGATCCTCGTCAATATGGATCGGATCCTCGAATGCACGGTAGTTGGCAAGCGGGAGGAAATACCCTTCACCGCGGGCGCTTGCCTCCCAGGAGTCATCCGGTGGCCCTTCAGAATCCGTCTGCAACGTTGAGCCAATTATCGAGATTCCGCGGAGTTTTCGGGTGTCTTTGAGGATATGGAGAACCAGATCGCCGAGTTCAGGCTCGCGCATCGTCTTGTAGACATCCGCTCCGTTACTGGCCTGGCTGCGAGAGAAGACTACAGTCCCAAGTTCAAATTCCCCACCAGGCTGTTTATACGGTTTATGCTCGAGAGATGTAACCTCGATGTAGATGTCGGGCTCGACACGGGCGTTGGTGAGCATCGCTTCGACGGAGCCGTATTCGTCGACGATTCCACTAGTTGTCTCTGGGCCGCACACACGGGTTCGCGTCAGGGCCTCATCACCGATGCCCAGTGTATCGTGAAGCGTGAAACTCTGTAGCTCAATCGGAACTGGCACGTCGAGCCACAGCATCGTTTCGATGGTGTGCTCAGAAGGATCTACGCTGGCGCCGGATTTCTGGAGCGCCTGTTTTGTGACACTGGTCGCAACCTCGCTTTTGTTGGTCAACCCGAGAACCTGTGCTGCGTAGGTGTACTGATTGGCGCCCGTATAGAAGAGAACGTAATCACCGGGTTCGATGGCGCTTTCGTCGATGTGGTCAGTTGCCGGGACCGGGTACGCGTGGGATATTTGATCGTCGCCAGGTGGGTCGGCTGTGTCAACATGGGCTCGATCAAGCCCGCGTTGTACTATTTCCGAGAAGATCGTCTGTTCGGCCGGACTGACCGCAGACGCAAGCACGAGGCGAGGCGGCGTACTCATTACTCAACTCCCAGTCCAGTAGTGATATAAAGCTGAGGCATTCAATTCTGGGTTCAATACACTTCAATACACTTCTATACTCTCAATGTGGCTATTTGAGATAGCAAATCAGTCGATTATTAGTTGATCGACTATTTGCTGGAATTATGGTGAGTACGCGAACGCTCCGTATATTCAATCTTTATGACGTGCTTGGAGTGTTCTTTCCTGGAACAACTCTTCTCGTGGGTGCGTACATATTGCTGCCAGGAATACCAGATCCCAGTTCACTCATTCAGTATCTCGGAATTATCGTCTCTGCGTTCGCGATTGGACATCTGCTCCAATCGTACTCCTCGTTCCCCACTGGCGATCTGAAGGTCTTCGATGCGACTATTCAGGAGGTTCAAAATCCATCTGACCTCGCTGAGGAATGGACTGAAGATCCAGATACTGAACCCCCAGACGGCGCGAAAGAATCAATTGAGAGTTCAGATGAGGCCACTGATGATGAGGCATCTTCTAGTGATGAGGACTCAGAACAAGCTGTTCAAAACGGTAGTGAGGATGATAGCTTTGATCCCATCAAATCGTCTCCTGGTTGGTATCTCTATCTCATCTATTCGTTTGTCGGCCCTATAATTGGGCTACTCAGGACACCGAATGCTGGAGGCATTGAGGATCTCCGGAACCCGTCTCGTGTGTGGAGAACATTGAACGAAGACTACCAATTCGAAGCTGGTCGAGATCGCTATGATGAAATGCAGCAGGTCATTTCAAGCCGGATCGATGATCCCGCATCACCTGCTCGGTCATACCGGTTCCAAGCAATTCGAAACTTTCACCGTGGGACATGGTTGGCTATGTGGATCTTGTTTGCTGTCCTCGTAGGTACGACAGCGGTTACCTGGGCTACTCAATATTTCTTCAGGCCAATGATACATCCTCTCGCCGAGTCATATTTGTTTTCCACGCTCCCACTCTGGCTCATTGGCGTGGCAGGAATTATCGGAGTACTCGCATTTTGGTGGCAGACGCTCCAGTTCGAACGATTATTCATCCGATTTCTAATCACGGATTATGTCGTTCTACTCAATCAAAACGAACAAGTCGAGCGCGTACAACTACTCTTCGAAGATTAGTCGTCAGCCGGCGTCGCTGGGTGCTGAGACTGCGTATTCAGCGATCTAAACTCTTCAATCCGCCATCTGGTGCCCTGGCTATTTTCACTGATTAGGGTCACTTCTAGGTCGCTTCCTTCGTTGAGCTCTGCTAGCATGTCCGAGTCTGCGTAGGCGACAAACTCGAGGCCACGTTTTCGACCTTCCTGGAGCTTGAGCCACGCTCGATCATCCGCGACAGACGTCACAGTGAATGGTCGGCGGATGCGCTGAGTCATACCTACGAGTATATTCTACTATTTTATAAGATCTGCTGAATACATTCTGACACAAAATAACCAATTTTGCCCTTCTCCGAATATGTGTGTGAAGCCCCTAGTCGCGCTATCCACAGGACAACATATAAGTTACCATCGTAACACTTCATTCCTATTCGCATGTCCACGCTCCGATCACTCCACCAGGTAGCCCTCCAATGAGTATTGACCCAAGTCAGCTCCAACCAGGGTCAGTCATCCAGAACCGTAATCGCTTGTGGCGGGTCGATTCAATCGATGGGCGAGAGGTAACGGCCACCTCACTTGAGGGTCCAAACTCCAAACACCGCTTCTATGCCCCGATTGAATCGATCGCGGAAGGGAATATGGACCCCCCATCGACGGAGACGATGGGAAACCCACAGTTTCAGGATCTTCTCATTCAGGCCAATCGGCTGTCGATGCTACACGGGACCGCGCCGCTGATGAGCCTGCAGCGCTCGCGTGTCATACCGACTGAGTACCAGCTCACACCCGTAGTGATGGGCTTGGATATGCCGTCGGTGCGACTTCTCCTGGCGGACGACGTCGGGCTCGGGAAGACTATCGAGGCGGGCCTTATTACAAGCGAGCTGCTTGCTCGCAATCGCGCAGACCGCATCCTGATTGTGACACCCGCCAATCTCCGTGAACAATGGCGCGAAGCGTTCACACATTTCTTCCATATTGACGCACAGATCACCAGTCGGCGGAACAAGCGAGCGATGGAAAAAGACGTCCCACCAGGAACGAGTGTCTGGGACTACTACTCTAAACATATCGTCTCCATCGATTACGCAAAGCAATCGCACGTCCACAGCGAAGTACTCGCGCAAGACTGGGATCTCGTGATTATCGACGAAGCGCACCAAGCAGCACGTCCCCACACAGCATCGGCAGGGCAGTCACCTTCGAAGCAGCGCTGGGAGTTCGCACAGGACATCACCGACGCGGCGACCCACGCACTGTTGCTGACGGCGACGCCTCACAGCGGCTATTCGGATAGCTACGCGAGCCTGCTGCGGATGGTGAATCCCGATATCGTCTCAGGGGATCCGCATGATCCACAGATCAACCGCGAGATCGCTGAAAAACACGTGGTTCAGCGGCGACGACAAGACGTCGAGCAGTGGTTCGGCGACGATAATGAGAACCCATTCCCGAAACGCGATCAAGACACCGTCGAAATTAATCCGACGGCGTACGAGACCGATGCGTATGATGCCGTCCGTGAATATGGAGATACGCTCGTAGAGGCGGCCAAAGAGTCGGACAACCGAACGCTCGCGCAGTGGACCGTTATCCACTTTTTGAAGCGGGCGCTCTCGAGCCCGGAGGCACTCCGTCGGTCATTGCAGAATCGGCGCGATAAGCTGACTGCCCACCTCGAGGAGTTCGACTCCAGCGGTGTCGATGGCTCCGAGAGTGCGGGGGTGTCTGCGGAGTTGGCGCAAGCAAACGCCCTCGACAGCGACCCAGGCGAGGACTACTCTGAGACGGAGCTTGGCGAGCGTGTTGAGCGTGTCGTGACCGGTGATGAGAAAGCGATCTGCATGGAGTTAGAATCACTTGAAAAGACACTAAAGGCTGCTGAGGGAGTAACCAAATCCCGCGACAGCAAGCTTCAGAAGTTGCTTGGGCAGACGCTGCCGGCACGCTTCAAGAGTGGTGGGACGATTATCTTCACCAAGTACGTGGACACGCTCGAATATCTCGAGGAGCACGTCCGCGACGAATTTGGTGATCAAGTGAGTATCCACACGCTGTATGGTGAGCTTGGTGACGCCGAACGCAACGAGCGCTTCCAGGCGTTCGCTGATGCCGACCGTGGCGTGCTCATCGCGACTGACGTGATCAGCGAGGGGATGAACCTCCAGTATGCCGCTAATCAGGTGATTCACTACGAACTGCCGTGGAATCCCAACCGCTTAGAGCAGCGGAACGGCCGCGTTGACCGGTATGGTCAAACGGCGGACACGGTGTATATCCGGACGATGGTGATGGACGATCCGATGGACCGGACCGTCCTCACGAAACTCATCACAAAAGCACAGGAAATCCGCTCTGAGTACGGCTTTTCACCCCCATATCTGGGTGATGACGAGGGGATTTTGCAGCTCCTAGACCCCGAGGAGATGCAGAATCTCATCCCGCAACAGACTCTCACCGATTTCGCCAGTGGGCAAGCACGGGACAACGGTGAGGAAAGCGCATTCGATGACGCGGTGCTCCAACGAATCGAAGACGAATCCTTCTACAACCATACTGAGGTCGACCTCAGCGAGGTGAAACAGCGCATGGAGGAGACCCAAGAACTACTTGGAGGGGCTGATGCGGTTCAGGAGTTCGTCCGAAGTGGACTGAACCTTTTCAATTGTCGGTACGATGCCAACGTCGACGGGACATTTGAGATCGAAATTAAGACGGATGAGCTCCGCGGCCCCGATATTCAACCCGAGTACGAGCGTGTCATGTTTGATCCGAATCGCGCTGCGGAAAATGATGATCTCGTGATGCTCGATATTGCCCATCCCCTGGTACAACGGTTGATTGAGTCGGTAAAAGAAGTCGCGTTGACTGACGGTGAGCGGTACGGCCGCACCGCGATGCGCGGGACCTCGAGTGTCGATGCGCCAACAGCGCTGTACACCTGGAAGGTGAGGTATTTTGCCCATACCGGAGAAGATCCCACCGTAATGGAGGAACTGGTCCAGGTTGGACTCCCACTCTACGGTGATGAACCGCTCTCGCAGGAGACGGTTGACACGCTCCGAACGGCGGAGACGACGGTTGCCCAACGAACCCAACAGGAGTGGGAGCGTGACTTGGAACAAGCGATCGAACATGATTCCCGGAAGGATGCGATTCGTCAGCGGGCAATCGAGCGAGCCCAAACAATCTCCGAGGAACGACGAACGATGCTTACAAAACTCGAGGACGCCGGCTATGGCACATCACTGGAAGGCACCGATCGAATTTCGGTTGCCAGTGAAGACCTCCTGACAGTCGGTCTCTACTACCCCACATAATGAGCACGCAAGACACGCACGATCGACGCGGACGCCGAGAGACATCATTCATTTCGACGAGCGGTGGGCTGCTGACTGAGCAGTTGCTGTACAAGCTTCGTAATGAGGCGTGTAGCGAAGAGGCCGTCTCGCCCCAGAGCTTCGCGATTGGTGATTCGGTACCCGAGGGAGATGCAGCTGTCGAGAGCGACATCTCAGAAGCGTGGGAGGCGCTTGTAGAGCGGTGGGACGAGATTAGCCGAGACAACTCCGTGTTTGAGATGGAGGTCTCGGCCATCCGAAACCAGTGGCTGCTGAAACTCTTTGATGCGCTTGGGTTCGAGCCGGAATTCCAGCAGTCGAATCTCGAGGCGAGTGGGATCGAAGCCAATCTCTCGCATCTCGGGTGGCCGCCACAGGGCTCTGTCCAGGCGGCTGGCTCGAATTTTGACGGTGTCCCGCCCGTGTTGCATACAACACAGCCCGACACTGATCATCGACTGGACGACGGCGATCATGTAGGAACGAGTGTGCGCCAGAAGAGTCCCCACGATGAGCTCCAGACGTATCTGAACGCCAGCAGCGACCTGCAGTGGAGCATCGTGACTGACGGGCTGAAGCTGCGCGTGTTGCGCGATTTCTACCATACCTACACTCGTGGATATGTCGAGTTCGATCTAGAGAATATCTTTACCAACCGGAATTTCAACGACTTTCGGGCACTGTATCGACTGTGTCACGCATCGCGATTTACCAGCGAGGGGGATGACGATGAACGTCCGCTTGAGTCGCTGTATCAGGTGTCGATCGCAACCGGTGTGAAGGTCGGCGAGGACCTGCAATCGAATGTCGTCGAGGCGTTAGAGACACTTGGGAATGGGTTTCTGACGCCAGAGATTCGAGAAACGCTTGAGGAAGGTGGACAAGACGTTGCCGACGCCTACTATCAGGACCAACTCCGTATCGTGTATCGGCTCTTGTTCCTGCTCTTTGCTGAACAGCGGGGGATGATGGCTGACCGTGGCGACTTGTACACTGACGAATACAGTGTGAGTGCGCTCCGCGAGCGAGCTGAACGCCAGTCAGTGCGCGATTCAGCCACAGACCTCTGGGAGGGGCTGCAGGTCACCTTCGAGTTGGTTGGTGAGGGCCACAATGATGACGCGCTTCACGTACCAGGGTATAATGGTGGACTGTTCGACGACGAGAACCTCTCCTTTGTCGATGAAGCGACTTGCCCGAATCACGCGCTGCTTGACGCAGTCCATAATCTCACGCATGTCGAACAGGAGGGCTACCAACAGCGGATTTCGTATGCCGACCTCGGTGTTGATGAAATCGGTGCGGTGTATGAGAGTCTGCTCGAGTTTACGCCTCAGTATGCGACCGAGGTGCCTGAGCTGGAGGATCGCGATATCTCACGTGGGGAGTTCTACCTGGACTCCCGCGGGATGGAACGCAAAGAGACCGGGAGTTACTACACCAAGCCCGAGCTGGTCGATGAGCTGATCGACAGCGCGCTCAAGCCGGTTGTTGAAGAACGGGTTGGGGGTGTGGAGTCGGCTGAATCAAAGGAGGAAGCACTGTTGGACATCGACGTGTGTGACCCCGCCTGTGGGAGTGGGGCCTTCTTGATCGCTGCGAACAACTTCCTCGGGAAGCGTCTGGCTGAGATTCGGACTGATTCAGCGTATCCCGATGAACAGGAGCTGCGGCAGGCGCGGCGGTCTGTCGTTCAACACTGCATCTATGGGGTTGACCTCAACCCGATGGCCGTAGAGCTGGCGAAGGTCAGCTTATGGATTAATTCGGCGGTGGAAGACCAGCCGCTGAGTTTCTTGGACCACCGCATCAAGCAAGGGAATTCGTTGATCGGAACGACGGAGGAATTGGTGAGTAGCGGGGTACCGGTCGACGCATATGAGACTTCCAGTGGGCGCGATTGGCACGTCGGCAACGATATTCGAAAGCGGGTGCGCCAAGAGAATAAGAATATTCCTGACTCGGACAAAGAAGTGCAGGCCGGTCTCGATTGGTCGAGTTTTTCGAGCGAGCAGGAGTTTGTGGATCTCGCCGAGGAGATCGAGGAGTTAGGTGAAGACTCGATTGCAGCAGTTGAGCGCAAGGCGGAGCTGTACGATGAATTCGAGGATTCCGAGAGCTTGAATCGCGAGCGGCTTGCCTTTGACGTGTGGACAGCGGCGTTTTATTGGCCGCTCGATGGGTCCGCCTCAGAGTATCCATCGCCAAATTCGATCGAGAAAGTGCGGCGGGAGGCGGCTGACGAACTCGCCGATATTGATGGCGATCTGGGAGACATGTGTGCCCGCGCGCGTGAGTTGAGTGAGACGCATTCATTTTTCCACTGGGAGCTTGAGTTCCCGCTAGTGTATGATACGGGTGGATTTGACTGCATTATTGGGAATCCGCCGTGGGAAGTGTTGAACTTTGAGCCTCGGAAGTTCTTTGCGGTCAGTAGGCCAGACATCGCAAATGCGTCAACGGCCGCGAAACGAAACGAGAAGATTGAGGCTCTCCAGAATGACGATTCGGAACTATATGAGCGATATAAAACTGCCCTCGAGGGTTCAGATAATGCGATGTCTTTCATGCGTAACAGCGACCGGTACGAACTGACCGGGCGCGGGCACGTGAATACTTACGCTCTGTTTGCGGAATTCGGAACAGACAATCTAGCGCCGACTGGGTACAGTGGACTGATCGTTCCGACAGGGATCGCGACCGATGCGACCACTCAAGCATACTTTCGGGAGCTCGTAGAGAACAGGAGACTTGCTTCACTCTACGACTTTGTGAACCGAAAAGGTATATTTCCCGCAATAGACAGTCGATTAAATTTTTGTCTCTTAACCCAGTCTGGACCTGATAGGACACAAGAATCATTTGACCTCGCATTTTATCTTACTGAAATCAATGATTTGCATGTCTCGGAAAATATATTCAGCCTAACCAGAAGTGAAATCGAACGTATAAATCCAAACACCAAAAACTGCCCGACCTTCGAAAGTGCGGCGGACGCTGAACTAGTTCTGGACATCTATGACGGGATTGATTCATTCGTCATAGAGGATGTTGAAGAGGGCAATCCTTGGGATATTAACATTCACCGGATGTTTAGTATGTCTGATGACTCAGGAATGTTTCATGAGTTAGACGACTTGGTCGATAGCGATGACTGGGTACGCGACTTGCATACTTACACAAAGGGAGATATCAAGCTAATCTCATTGTATGAGTCTAAGCTGACACATCAGTACAACCATCGCTTCTCCACATATGACTCCAGAATTGATGGAGAGTCTTCTGAGCTAGAGGTAATACAATTCACCGATGATGAGTTGGACGATTACAAGGCATTATCCTCGCCTCGATACTGGATTCCGGATGAGGAATACCAATCAAAATCTGGCCGAAATTGGCACATCGCCCTGCGCGATATTACGAGGGCGACAGATCGGAGGACTGCTATATTCAGTATCCTTCCCCGTGTTGCGACTGGTGATTCGATAAACCATGTGACCGGTCCTGCGGCTGATGAAGCACTTCTTTTAGTAGCTGCTTTTAATTCGTATACGCAAGACTTTGTGACCCGCCAGAAAGTAGGAGGGACTCATTTGAGTCACTTCATTGTACGACAACTCCCAATCCCGGATCCCGACCGTTTTCAGACGCTTCACTACAATGGTGCCCCTGTCGAAGACCGGATTAAAGAGCTCGCGATCCAGCTTACGTACCACGCGGAGGATCTCCGCGAATTCGCGAAGGAGGCTGGATACGATCGCGACCCCTATTCATACACCCAACCAAACGGCCGCGCCCGGGAAGAAGTTCGATTCGAGTTAGAGGCGCTCATGGCACACGTGTACGGGATCGAAACCGATGATTTTGAGCGTCTGTTCGCGACGTTCGAGCAGATCAAAACTGAGGACATCAATGAGCACGGCCACTACCGGACTCGCGACGAAATCAAAAAACGCTTTGAGGAGATGGAAAAGAACATCACCATCGCGCAGGAGGCCGCACAGTGAGCCAGTCTAATTCGCGGTATGACACTACTTTCATCGACACCAGTGGGGGGGTCCTCACCGAACAACTTGTGCGGAAACTCCGAGAGGAACAGTGTAGTGAAGCCGCTGTCAAGCCCACCACCTTCGAACTCGATGGTGACGGACCAGCCACACGGACTGAGTTCGAAACTGCAGTCACCGACGCCTGGGAGTCGCTGAAAGAGCGCTGGGACTCGCTGTCCCAGAACAACGAGATCTTTTCACTCGACACGAGCGGAATTCGCGACAAGTGGACCATCCCACTGCTGAAGGAACTCGGATTTGACCCTGTCTACCAACAGTCGAATCTCGAAGCAGATGGGATCGATGCAAATCTCTCTCACCTCGGGTGGACGCCGGCCGGGAAGCTCACTGCCTCAAGGTACGATGATACGCCACCTATCCTGCATCTCGTACAGCCTGATGATGACCCTGCACACACGCTTGACAGCGGCGCCCACGCTGGGAGTGGATCGAGTGGTCAAAGCCCGCACGACGAACTACAACGGTTCCTGAACGCGGCTGACCAACAGTGGAGTGTGGTGACGGATGGGCTGAAACTGCGCATCCTTCGTGATTACTACCACACCTACACGCGCGGGTACATCGAATTTGACCTGGAGAACATCTTCACAAATCGGAATTTCGAGGACTTTCGAGCACTGTATCGGCTGTGTCACGCCTCTCGGTTCATCGAGAGTGAGAAGAGCGACGCACCTCTCGAGGAGCTGTATCAGGTTGCCCTCGCGACGGGCGTAAAGATTGGCGAGGATCTCCAATCAAATGTTGTAGAGGCACTAGAGACGCTGGGGAATGGATTTCTGAATCCAGAGCTTCGTCGGGAACTGGCTGAAGCTGACCAGGAGGCTACGGATGCGTACTTCCAGGACCTACTGCGGATCGTATATCGGCTATTGTTCCTGCTGTTTGCAGAGCAACGCGGGATGATGTCCGACCGGAACGATTTGTATACTGATGAGTACAGTATCACCGCGTTGCGTGACAGATCTGAACGGAACACCT
>Ga0102942_1000715_pt1 | contig 12649 bp, 10 predicted proteins | sample SalPon2_C_H2O_MG_FD_78171 | JGI IMG/M metagenome (GOLD analysis project Ga0102942, IMG submission 78171) | Salt pond water microbial communities from South San Francisco under conditions of wetland restoration - Salt Pond MetaG R2_C_H2O_MG | ecosystem: Environmental > Aquatic > Non-marine Saline... | reverse complement strand
TAAACCCCTGTTCACCGATTCCAGCGTATCGGTGAACAGGCACTAGCGGGCCTCTACTCCCTGAATTTTGAGCTAGTTTTCAGATCGCGTCGAGATCATTAACGCCGTCGACGCGCCGTTCATCGACAAACCTGGGAGCTCGCCGTCACTACAGCAAACGCTTCGGGATTGAAACCAGCTACCGACTGCCTCAGGAAAGCCTCGCTCTGACCAGCTCTCGGGACGCTGGCCTTCGCTACCTGTTGTTTGTGATGGGCCTCCTGCTACAGAACGTCTGGCGTTACGTGCACTGGGAATTTGTGGCGACGACCCGCCGTGGCGGGCGTCGCCTCTGGAAATGGCTCTTCGTTGAGTTCTGTGAAATGCTCACTCGTGCCGTCTGGGCAGCGTTCAACGTCCGAAGGGCAGTCCCAGCCAACAAACCGCCAGACGACCGGTTCAGGCGATAGCATCGGCAGGTAGAACAGAGTTGACCAGTGGCAACACCGTTGCGTCGGCGGCAGATCGCCGCCGACAGCGACTACCCAAGTGACTAGTTCTCTGATTCGCACAGTGGACGAACCGAATCAGCATCTATCCAGTTGATCTCCTCGTTAGCTACGAGATCTGGCCAGTGCGATGTGATCAACTGTGTTTTAGTTCACGCTCTTGTGGCGTAGCAGCGTTTCCATCAAGTCAACAGAACAATTAAATTGAAAGGGCAAACCAATATCGAGCATTACATCTCGAAACATATATTTGTGTAGATAATAGGTGTTAAGTATGAAATCGATTGACAATCTAAAGCTCCTGTCAGTTCTAGAAGAGAGCAACATACTGAGTCGTGACGGCGAATCGTACCATACCACCGATGAGTTCGCATCCAAGTATGAGCAGTACGATCACAAGGAATATGCGATGACAGAGATCAAGGATGCAGTTTCCGACACTGATCTTGATTTGGAGCTACAATCCACTGATGAAAAAAAGAACCTCTACTCGTATCATCAAGCGTTGCGCGATTACGATTTGGATTTGTCGGACGAAGAGTATTTGATTCTATCATACGCACTGGTTTTACTTGCAAAAGAGGCCTCTAACTCCCCGTTTACTCGTATTTCAGGCACGAATATAGAGGAGTTTTTAGATTTCAGTGAAGAATGCATTATTTTCGTATCCAAGGATGACTGTGACCCATGCGATAGAGTCAGAGAACGGATCAGTTCGCTGGTGGAGCAGGATCTCATACCGGAACAGGTGATGTTGGCAGAGGTATTTGGTCCGGATTATCAGGAGGTTTTGTATGATACATTCGATGTTATAGGTGCTCCGACTGTTCTCTTCTGCACCGAACAGCAAATAGAACTGCGGCTTCTGGGTGATACTACTGCTGATCGGTTACGGGAAACGGTCGCAGATCTCTATTAGGAATGCACCTCACGGGAGCACTGGTGTACGATCTTCGGGAGTTCACTACATACCCTCGAAGACGTAACGGTGTTCCTGTTTTCGGCGGTTGTACTCTATAATAGCAACTACGATGTATCTCCAACTGAAACGGGAAGTTCGTTGAACCCAAGAGACGTGGGTGAAAATGTCGGTACAATCGAATGATGTGATATAGTAATTTGTTCTGAATTTTCAATAAAATACTCCAGTATTATAGGAGCTTCAAACCGAGCTAGGGGAGCCCCGATACAGGCGTGTGGTCCGGTTCCGAATGCTAAATGTTCCGGATTTCTATCTGGAATAAACTCGTCCGGGCGATCATACTGATCAGGATCCCTGTTGGCTGCTCCAAACCAGACAACTACCTCATCGCCCTCGGTAAGTTCCTCTCCAGCTACGGATACGTCTTCGCCTGCTACGCGTAGTTGCGCCTGTATGGGCGACCGGTATCGCAGAACTTCCTCGAGTATATCTGGAAACTTATCGAGGACATCGTCGTGGGCTAACTCGTTTGTAACCAGTAGATACACCGCATTAGTTAAAAATTCAGACATCGTCTTCGTACTCGCTACCATCAAATCCAGAGCGTTTGAACCGACCTGTTCATTCCCGAGACTAGTTTCGATCGCCATTGTAGATATCAGATCGTCAGTCGGATTTCTCTCTCTCTTTTCAACTAGTTCTCTCATATACGCTATTGCGTCGACCGAATGTACTGGTTCGTTACCGGAAGATTTTCTGTACTCACTTCGTTTGATGTTCGTGATTTCAGTAATCCAGTCGTAGATACGAGTATAATCACTCTGGGGAACTCCTAGGAGCTTCATAGTGATTCGTAATGATACAGGTTCGGCGAACTCCTGTGCGAAGTCGAATTCAGTGTCCCTCTCAGCCGCAGAACGCAGCACTGACTCGGATACCTCTTCGACAACGTTTCGCATCTCCTTCATTTGATCAGGGCTGAAGTACTCAAACAGTTCACTTTTAACCTGCTTGTGTTCGGTTCCATCGGACCACATCATTGCGTTGTCGAGGTACATGAGCGGGTCATTGGAACGAGAAGCCCCATGTGCATCACTTAGCGATGGACGGAGAAACTGCTCCCCGTTCTGTAAGACACGTTTCACGGTATCGTAACTGAACACATCGTATACCTCACGCTGCTCGTCGTACTGTATCGATCCATTCTGGCGTTTCTCATGATACCAGTCAAAAGGATCGATCAGGGCCTTTCTTGATCGCAGTTTCTCGGGGACAGAATCGTCTAAATCTGCAGTTTTAAACTCTTTTTCTACACCCATAGAGCATATAATCCACCCCATATATAAATATCTATTTATTTGCGGTAGTATTCTGTCAATTCAGACAGTGAGACTCGAACTACATCCGTCGACCGACGGAGACACTGGTCGGTTCAGCGGTACAGCTGTAGCATGGTACAGCGATACTTCACTAGTGGGTCTTCAACTGTGATTTGCTAGATTCGTTCTATAGACGGTCTACCGGTTATATTTAGCCGTTCAGGTTTGAAGCCCCACTAGCAGGATCACGAGATGCTTCTCGTTGGTGAGAACTCTTGATGAGCGGTTGACCGTTGTACCGTTATGCTCTCGGCTATAATCGGTTGCCTGATTGTAACCGAACACCAACGAACAGTTACTGAAAGTTTTATTAGCGTGTGAACTATTGTTAGTTTCGTAAGCTATGTCGAGAGTTCCATTAGTAGATAGTGATAAATTGCCCGACTCGTATGACATCTTAGAAAAAAAGGCGGGGAAGCTCCCCGACACTGTTGACGCGCTGTTCTGGAACCGTCAGCCTACCGTGCGTGCTTTTTCGAACAACCCCGAACTGGGAAAGGCCCACGTCACGATGAACTCGTTTCTCTGGGCCGAAACCAATCTCAGTGGGGCCGAGGAAGAGTGTATCATCCTTACCGTAGCCAGACAACTGGACTGTCGTCTCCTCTGGCATGATCACGTAATGCTCGCTATCGAAAACAAGCGATTGTCCAGATCAGACATACTGGATATATCACACGGTGACGTGGAGAATCTCGATGGGTCGCTCGGTACATTTGCGGAGTACGTATTAGAATATATTGCGAATCACGGGAACGTGAGCCATACAACTCACGAATCGATATCCGATGACTACAGTGACAGTACAGTAATAAGTATTGTTAAATTGATAGGATTTTATATAGCATTGAGTCATGAGGTCAATGCGCTTCAATTAAACAGAGAGCCCTTCGTCGGCTGGGATATTAAGAATTACAAGCAGGCACAACCACCCTGACTGCAGACGGCGTCATTGGATATTATTGATCGAGAGCTCCGTCTTCAACGTTCGGTGTTTTCCGTAAGGATCATAGGATATCTATTCAATATATTTATTAGTGATCAATAGTATAATTAAATCATGACTTCAAATAGTATTAATAAAAATAATAAAGAATTAATAGAAACGGCCACTGATCTGTTAAAAAAGTGTTACGAGCCGCGACGCCTTGTGACTAGCGCGGCAGTCCGTGCGGAGTCCGGTTCGATCTATACGGGAATGGGCCTTCGAACACCGATCGGTGGGACAGGAGTTCACGCCGAACCAGTGGCCATAGGGCAAGCAATCTCCGAGGATGAACGTGATTTCCGCACGGTCGTAGCAATGACCTATGCCGATGTCCCTCAGAACGGAGAACCACGTGTTATTGCGGCATGTGGAACGTGTCGAGAACTCATCGATAGCTACAGCACCGACGCAGATATAATCGTTCTTGAAGACGACGAACGTATCAAAATGCCGGTGTCTGAATCGCTCCCATATCCAGCATATCCTGAATAGCTCTGGTGACAAGCGGTTCATTGTCGGGTCCTCGCTGTCCCGATAATAGGTGGTAGTTACCAAAGAAATTAGACGTTGATATCTACAGTAGCTCTCCGTTTTTAGCGACGATATCTCCCCGTTTAAATACGAACCGAGGGTTCGCTTGCCGGGTGATTGCCCACTCCGGAGACGGTTCATCTAGAACTACGATATCGGCAGGGTTTCCGACTTCGATGCCATAGCTGTCCGATACACCCAGTACTTCCGCACCCTCGTGGGTAATAAGACTCCAGAGTGCTTGCAGCCCCTCGTTGGACTGATAGTAGTAAATGTCCTCAGCATACTCCTCGAAATGTGTGAGTTTGATCGATTCTATGAGTATCCCTTGGATCGAATCGGAAACACCGTACGGCATAATAAAGTCGTGGGTGTTGTCCGTTCCATGACCAACTGAGATGTCGTGATCAAGTATCTCGCGCACCGGCCAGTCACAGGGCGTGCTGCTGAAACAGGTGGTGAGATTCATCTCGACGTCATCGATCAGCTCCATCGTCTTTGTTTGCCACTGTTCAGGTATATCAGCCAGCGCGTAGCAATGACTACCCGTTACCCGACCCTGATACTCGTGGCGTTCTGTTGCCGCTATCAGCTCTTCAATTATATACGCCCCTAAAGAACCATGATCCTGAATGTGAACGTCTAAGTCAAGATCGTATCGAGTCGCAATCTCGAACCACTCGTCAATAGTTTGATCGATCTGTTTACCCTCGCCGCTTCCGGTACCGATTCCGCCGAGTAGGAGATCATCCGCGTCCATCCGGTCGAGACCCATCTCGATCGCTTCGAACAACTGCTCCCGACCGGCTTCGTTGCTGAGGAGGTCTCCCGCAAGGAACGGAACGACCTGCAGATCAACCACGTCGTCGAGTTCCTCTCGGGCATTGAGTGTCGCTTCCATGATCATTGTATCATCGACGTGATCGAGGATCGCATGCGTTCGAACGTAGCCTGTTCCGTTGGCAACAGCCCCCTCTATATCACGAACGATGTTCTCGGTTAGCTCATCGACCGACAAATTCGAAAAATGGTCGTCGAAGCCGTCATGCGTATATGAGCTTCGCAGACCTACCGCGTCTGGTTCGTAGTCGTTTCCAACCGGATGACGGTCACCACAGATTGCGAATGATCGATCAGTGTGCATGTGACAGTCGGTAAAACTCGGCGTTACAAGGTTCTCATCTGCATCGATGGTGTTTGATGCGGTTGCATCTAGATCCGATTCGACAGCACGGATTTCCCCATCGTCGATACCAATGTCAACGATTTCGCTCTTATCATTGAGGTAGCAATTATAAATGATTGTATCGAATTCGTTCATTCTATACATCCAAAATCAAGATATTGGGTTATAAAACTTCCTATTTCTAATTTATATTTGAAAATATAGTATGTATAGTGGGTTCGGTTACGCCTATCCGAACAGGTTCCGGCTGAAATAAGATGTTGCAGCCGAGGATAAGAGAGTTACCCCCTGCGCCGGGTCAACCAAGGCCGTATCTGTCGATTCGGCATCTATTTCAATTCGAATCCGTTGTTTCGAACGATTCGATCTCGTCATGGCGGATACAGGACGTGTAATGTGAGTCCGAGTCTCCAACCAACTCTAGCGGAGGTGCTTTCTTTTTGCACTCCTCGGCTGCCCACGGACATCTATCAGCAAACGTGCAATAATCGATATCACCAGTGAGTTCCGGTGGAATGCCCTTTATTTCTTCAAGCTCTTGGTTGGGATGTCGAAGATCAGGAAACGCTTTCTGAAGGAGGCTGGTGTACGGGTGCCTCGGATTTTGATGCAGTTGATTCACGTCCCCACTTTCAGCAGTTTGTCCACTGTGCAGGACAGCCATCGAATCACAGTTTTCAAGCACCACGGACATATCATGTGTAATCAACAACAACGTAAAGTCGTCTTCCTTGATCTTATCAAAATACGCGAATATTTCATCCTGTTTGATCACATCGAGTGCTGTCGTGGGTTCATCAGCGATTATCAGCGACGGCTCCAGCAGGAGAGCAAACGCGATCGACGCTCGCTGTTCCATTCCACCGGAGAACTGATGTGGATAGTCATCGATACGTGACTCCGATAACCCCACGCGCTCAAACAGATTCGACAACTTGTTCAGTATTTTATTTTCATTCCAGTTAGTATGTGTTTGAGCGATTTCTATCGCCTGCTCACTCAGTTTGGTTATCGGATCCAGACTATTCATCGATGCCTGAGGAATAACTGCGATCTCTTTCCACCGAAGGTCTCGTCTGTACTCTAGTTCACTGTAGGTATGTATTGGTCTACCGTTGAACAGGATCTCTCCCGATTTGATTCGCCCATTTGAATCTAAGCCACCAACGATTGATTTGACAACTGTACTTTTGCCGCATCCACTCTCTCCTACAAGTCCGAAGTATTCGCCTTTATTTATACTAAACGAACAGTTCGATACGGCAGTAACGTTCTCCGAATTCTCCACTTGGTACTCGATTTCGACGTTATCTAATTTGAGTATTGGCTCGCTCATGATTACATGAATCCTTCGTCAGCATTATCAGTTTCAACGCTCCGTGCGATAAGGTACGAGGAGAGAACAGTCAAAGAGATCATAATCCCCGGCGGCAATGACCACCATACGGCCTGACTAATGGCACCTGCATTGTACGCGTTTCGAACCATCACACCATACGATGGAACAAATGGATCCGATACACCAACGAACGCAAGTCCTGCTTGTGCAATCACCGCATCTCCTACACCGAGGGCGAAGAACAAGATGATCATCGGAGCTACGTTGGGCAGAATATGCTTCCTAGCTATATGGAAGGAGCTGGCCCCTGAAGATTGAACGATTTTAATGAAGGGTCGTTCCCTGATCTGGAGAACCTGAGATCTAATAACCCGAGCGGAGGCTCTCCACAAAATCAATCCAATAATTAAAATTGACGTAATGAACCCGGTGCCAAGGAATGCCGCCAACACAATCGCAGTCGGTATAACAGGCACGCCGTAAGCAAAATCGGTAAATCGCATCAGGACGTTGTCCGTAGTCCCACCGAGGTAGCCTGCTGTGATAGCAACTATAAGTCCAATAGAGATTATAATGGTTCCACCCAGAATTGCCGTAATAAATGTTGGTCTGGCACCGTAGATAAGCCGGGATAGCACGTCTTCGCCTCGGTTTGTTGTACCAAGCAAATGCTCAGATGACGGTGGGGCAGTATTTTTGATACCGCCGTCGTCGTAAAAGTGTAGAGCATCGTACTTGTACGGCGTCAACTCGGGTCCAATAATGGCCAACAAAGCAAAGAATATCCAAAACAACACAGCAAACTTTGTTAGTCCATCTAGCTTAGTAAACTTAATGTAGAGCCTGCTCGCGGTGGCAGAAAGCCTGTCTGATACATTTTTATCAGCCAATTTTCTGATGTTGTACTCTTTTATTTTCATATATTGGCCACTAATTTGTGCAACTCGGATCGTCGTACAGTCTTCATTTTATTCGATAGTGCAATCATATCTATCTTTTACTACATTTATGTCGATGTATTTTTGGCTGCATTAGACATATTTCTTCATTCTCGCTGTATACTTATAACTATCGAGACTTCAGAGAAGCTATCAAATTTTAACGTGGCAAAACAACGAGAACCACGATCTTGTTCTAAACGGGCTGTCAATACACCACTGATTAATAGATGACTGAGAGTAGCGATTCGGATCTCGTGCACTTCGAGTAGCAATCGATTTCTCCATGGTCGTAACCATACAAACTACTGCTAATTCTGTTTCGGCTTCATTTCCGTTTTCATGCTATCATACAAGTAGCATGCAACATAATGTTCGTCTTCCGGCTCAAGCATATCTATTTCCGTATCACAGACATCCATCCGTTCTGGACACCGATTTTTGAACCGACAACCGTTCGGGATATTGCTTGGATCCGGTATCTCTCCTTCGAGCTCCACTCGCGGTCGATCGGAACCGGGATCCGGTACGGGAACTGCCTGAATCAATGCCTGGGTGTAGGGGTGTTTCGGGTCTTCAAGCAAATCCTCAGCAGCTGCTGATTCAACAATTCTACCGAGATACATGACGTTGATACTATCACAGACATACGAAACTGTAGATATATCATGTGAAATATATACCATGCCCACTTCTTGGTTCTCCACGATATCCGAGAGCAATTTAAGTATCGATGCCTGCGTAGACACGTCTAGCATCGATACGGGTTCATCTGCGAGCAGTACATCGGGATTTACTATTAATGCTCTCGCAATCGAAGCCCGTTGTTTTTCTCCTCCCGACAGTTCGTCAGGATACTTGTCAAGATACAGTTCCGGAGGTTTTAGTTCGACTTGTTGCATTACGTTTTCCTTTTTTTCCTTAGTGATTTCTCTCCCATATATTTTCAACTGCTCACCCAATGTATCAGATATAGTGTATTTAGGATCCAACGAATTAAATGGATCTTGAAATATCATCTGAACCTCACGCAAAAATTCGCTCCAATTTCGTTTTTCCAGAGCCGACTTCGGCTGTCCTTTGAATCGTATCTCACCTGATGTCGGTTTCTGTAAACCCAACAGCGTCTCAAGCAATGTCGACTTTCCACAGCCACTTTCGCCAATAACGCCCTGAACTTCTCCCGTTTCGAGTTTTAGATCAACTTCGTCGACCGCTCGGATTTTCCGTTCCGTTCCGAATAAGCTTCGTTTGATTCCTTCAACAGCGTTTGTACTTTGTTCAAAATGTACGCTCAGACTATTGGCATTCAGCAACTCTTTTCCCATTGTTGACTACTTCCACGATCTTTATTATTATATATCTTTTGGTTTTAATCTTCAGTATAGGGCGGCTTTTGATATTGTGATAGAACGAATCCAGAGACAACATGTCGGAGCATGAGTCGACACCGAGCCCGCCGACGTATCAGGAGCTGACCGAGATGGTCTGTGATCAGACCGCTGCACTCGAACGTATTCCATCTCAGCCGGGGGCAGCAGCCGATATGGCTGTACATTAGCGTTTCGTTCGAATAGAAATCGAAGACATCAGCTCCGAGAAATCGCCGCTCAGTCGTCTCCCACCTGTACCCGGGGATCAATAATACCGTAGATAACATCAACTGCAAAGTTGCCGACAATTACCCACGCTGCGACAAGAAAGAAGACGAACTGAACGACGGGATAATCACGCGACAACACGGAATCAACCAGTAGAGATCCGATTCCTGGCCAGTTAAATACGACTTCAACCAGTACCATTCCACCGATTGCCCGGGTCATAGATGCGGGATACAGCGTAATTACTGGAAGAGAAGCGTGTTTTATTAACTTCCCAACCTCACTTCGGGCTGTTATCCCAGTCAGACGATGATAATACATGAACCCTTGTCCTGCGATCTCAGCAACGTTCGTTCGCATGATCAGCATAGGGCGGTACAGATATTTTATAAAGATTGTTACGAACGGCAGCGTGTAATGGAGCCAGAAGTCAGATGTCTGGTAGTAGTCGGTCGGAACCACGTTCCGGTCCAGCTGAGACGCTAACTCCCTGATCGTCTCTTGGGATACAGCACCTCCTGTTGGGAATATGTTCAATATTTCCGCAAATATAATGATTAGTATTATTCCCGTGAAGAACGCCGGCGCAGCTCCGACGGAAATTATTCCACTGATTCCCCACTGTTCGAGTTTCGAACCCCGCTTGTTACCGAGAAGTCCCCCAAGTCCACCACCGACGATGTACGCTGCAGTGATCGCAGGACCGACAAGAACCAGCGAGTTGAGAACTCTCCACTTCGTGAGTTCCCAGACACCTACGCTGTACCTAAATGAGTTACCGGGGTCGAGGAGAGCGAGGTTTGTGATATAGTTCCACCACTGAATATATAACGGTTCGTTCAGTCCCCATTTTTCTTCTAACCGGGCAATCGTTTCAGGATCAGCTCCAGACTGGATAAATATGGACGTGATATCTCCTGGAAGCATACGGAAGCCGATGAACAGTGCCGATGCAACGAGGAACAGGAGTATCACAGTGTATACTGATCGTTTTAGTATGTATTGTGGGTATGACATTGGTAATTGTATGAATAGGAATAGTATAATTGGATATAATTAAGTTTCGTTACGGCAGCTTTTTATTCAAAGGTGGTTGCTAAATTATGACAAGCACGGGAACTGGTCGGGGTAGTCCGCGGGCTCATCCCCTTCTGGCCACCGTGGCGATAGGTCTGCATCCGCTGGATAGTGTAGATTCCCGTCACCGTCAAACGTGAATCCAGCCTCCTCAAGTACGTTGACAGCGGTTTCAACGTTACTGGATGCGCTATCCGCACACTGGGTGAGGTTTTCGTCACCCGGGTAGAACGGATGCACAGGTGACATGTTTGTGGAGTACAGCGTCGGTTCCGACTGACCCAGTGCGGTCGTCTGGTTGATTCGCTCCCGATTGATTGCTTGAGAGACTGCCATGCGGAACGCACGGTGTTTCGAGGGCCCCCAAGAGTACTGCGGCCACAGCAGGAACGACGACGGCTTTTCAATCGTTTCGATCACTGCCGAATCGAGGTTCTCGTCGACTCGCTCCGCGAGTGTGGAACTCACCGTCTGCAGCCAGTTCAGTTCGCCGTTCTCGAACGCTCGAGCGGCTCCCTGACTGTCGCTGTAAGAGATCAACGACAGCTGACTCTCGGGTGAGTACACTGGGTGTCCGTCATGTGGTTCCAGCAGGAGTGAACTCCCCTGTGAGAACTCAGAGACAGCGTATGGTCCCGAGCCGATTATCGAATCGAGACTGAAATTACCGGGGTTCTCTTCAGCACCGTTGTCTATGAAGTGCTGTTTGGGCAAGATACCCCATTCCGGAACAACACGAGTCAGCAGTGGGGCAAACGGTTCACTGAGCCTGAACACGACCGTGCTTTCGTCGGGAGCGTCAATCGTATCGATCGGGAGATCCGGGAACCGGGGGAAGACATCGGAGTTACTGCTCAGGTAGTTGAATGTCCACTGAACGTCTTCACTCGTGACAGGCTCACCGTTGTGGAACGTGGCATCACGAAGCGAGATTTCGATACTCAACCCGTCCTCGCTCACGCTCGAGGACTCCGCAAGTATTTCTATGAACTCGTACTCTTCGTTGTAGGTAAACAGCGGAGAGTAGACCAAGGTACTCCACGGCACGAGAGGTGTTGGTCCACCGAACCGCAGATGGACGTTCGTCTCAACCGTGGCTGGCGTCGTGTTGCCAATCACAGGACCGTCCGATGCTGTGGTCTGAATCAGCGTGTGGGTTGCGGTGTTGGAGATCCCTGCCGGGCCGATTGGTCCCGGTTCCACCTCGTTTTCATTGTATGCCCCGAATCCAGAGCCAGTCACCAAGGGAATCGTGGCGATATCTTCGGAGGCAAGCGAGTGTGCCTCATAGACGGATTCGCGTCTCGCTTCCGGATCCGTTTCACTTCGCTGTTCTTCAGCGAGTCCCTGTACTTCACAGTTGGCGTAGTTGGCCCAGTTGAGCTGCCCATTGGCACCGGCTAGCGAAGCAGCGTAGTTGAACGTAAACTCGTCGGGATCGAGTCGATCCGGATTGTTGGCGTAGTTCGAGATATTCAGATGGCACACTCGTTCGTCGTTGAACTGTCGATCCAGCCAGTTTGAGAAAGAAACTGGCTGGGACTCGATTTCCATTCCCAATTCATTCAACGCTTGTTCAAGCAGCGGGAGTGTTGCTTCCGACTTTTCAGTCAACCCAGCGAGGTCGGAAGCGTAGTCAACTCGAACAGGAGGCACCCGTTCGCCCATCTCTTGATTACTTTCACTTCCTCCGTCACCTGATGAGCAACCAGCTAAGACCGCGGACGTTGCGACACCGATGCTTGTTAGATACTTTCTACGACTCGTCTTTTTTATCATGTTACGATAGCCCTTCTAACACACACCCAATTAAACCTTTTGTAAGTTGCAATACTGAAAGAATAGCCACTTCTTAACCAGTATACGGGAGTGTTAATACAATATTAATAGACATTCGCAAAAGTGGGTTATCAGCTGATGGCTACGGTTTCAACGACACATCCAGACTCAGTCAATCATGTCGAATTAGAATTAGCTTCTGCTGAGCGTTTCGTAGAACGAGCATCACACCAAAGAGCAGGGTGAATGCTGAGGTAGATAATTTTAGCAACCCTACAAGATGATTCTTCAGCAGACTCGTTATTCACTTTCGGTACTTCCCGAACGCTGCTTCGTGAACTGTGCTGAGTCACGCTCCATTGATTGACCTCCTCCTCCGCGTGAACGCGGAGGAATCCGACCATCGGATTTCGGGTTTGTC
>Ga0102942_1000714_pt1 | contig 12655 bp, 11 predicted proteins | sample SalPon2_C_H2O_MG_FD_78171 | JGI IMG/M metagenome (GOLD analysis project Ga0102942, IMG submission 78171) | Salt pond water microbial communities from South San Francisco under conditions of wetland restoration - Salt Pond MetaG R2_C_H2O_MG | ecosystem: Environmental > Aquatic > Non-marine Saline... | reverse complement strand
TACTCCTCGTAGACAGGGAGCCGTTCGGAGAGGGGAACCCCGGCTGTCTCGGCGATCTCTTTGAGTTCCCGCAGCGCCGGCCACGCGTACTCGGGGTTGATGTGGTCGTCGGTGACGGGCGAGACCCCGCCGAGGTCGTCGATCCCGCAATCGAGCAACTCGGTGACGGGTGCGAGGTTCGGCGGTGACTGGATGCTCACGTCGTCCGGGAGCGCCGCCCGTGCCATCGCCGTCGTCCGCCTCATCGTCTCCAGATCTGGCGAGCTGTCCTGCCACCGCTCGTTGGAGACGACCGGCTGGACGATGATCTCCTGGACGTGACCGTAGCGTTCGTGAAGTTCCGCGATCGCGAGCAGGCTCTCGGCTCGGTCTTGCTCGGTTTCGCCGATGCCGACCAGGATGCCGGTCGTGAAGGGGACGCCGAGTTTGCCGGCGGTCGCGATCGTCGCGAGCCGTTGGCCCGCCTCCTTCGATCGGGGGCCGCCGTGGGCCTGTACGTCCGCCGTCGTCTCGAGCATGACGCCCATCGAGGCGTTGAGGTCGGCGACGAGTTCCATCTGTTCGCGGGTCTGATCGCCCGGATTCGAATGGGGCAACAGGCCACACTCGAGGGCGATTTCGCACGCCTCACGGAGATACGAGTGGATCGAGCCGTGGCCTAACTCCTTGAGTTCCTTGTAGATCTCAGTGTATCTGTCGTCGGGGTCGTCACCGAAGGTGAACAGCGCCTCCGTACACCCGGCGTCGATCCCCCGTTCGCAGATTTCTTCGATCTTCTCGGGCGACAGAAGCGACGCCGATCCTGGCGGATCGTAGTACGTACAGTACGTACAGGTGTACCGGCAGGCGGTCGTCAGCGGGACGAAGACGTTTCTCGCGAAGGTCAACTCGGGGGCGGCGACTACGTCCGACGGATCGACTTCGAGCAGTCGCTCGGCATCGTCTGGATCGACCATCAACTCCACTCCATACGCTTCGGCACCGAACATACTAACAAGAATATCAAATATATATTAAAAAGTGGCTATACAAATCAGTACAATAAACAATCTGATACTATTAAAAAGAGGTGGGATTGAAGTAGTTCTTCGGTAGGAGTAGAAGGATATTTTGAGCGCCATTTTTTACATCTTTCCTACAACTTATATTTGCAACCCCCTCATCTCGTGTTCATGAGCAAACGTATTGACAAACGAAAGGAGCTATTTCAAGCATCGCAGATGCTAGATGAGATGGGGATATACAACGAACAGGGTCACATCAGTGTCCGCACAGAGCCAGAAGCGGACACGTTCCTTATCAACAACCATTCTAGCCCTGGCACCACGAGTTTGCAGGACTTCGTCGTATGCAGCGTACATGACTCGGATTTTCCGGATAGTGTTCCAAGTGAGACAATTTTTCACGCGAAAATTTACGAACACCGTGACGATGTCAATGCGATTTGTCATAGCCATTCACCGTACGCGACGGTCGTCTCAAGCGTCGGTCTCGAAATGCGCCCAGTTCATCAGGGAGGCGTTTTTCAAAACGGCCCAGTTACGATATATGACGACTATAATCCAGAAGGAGGGACGCTCATAACGACCGAAAGAGAAGCAGAGGATGTCTCCGATGCTTTAGGGATGGATCAAGCGGTTGCTCTGCGGGGGCACGGTCCAATTGTAGTCGGTGAATCAGTGACTCATGCCGCAATAATAAGTATAAAATTAGAATACAATTCTTGGCTTGAATTCATGCAAGCATCGGTCGGTTCTCCGTGGTACTTGCCTGAGAGTGTTATTGAAGGGAATCTTGATCTGGCGTTCGACGAGCGAAAAATGCTGAAGCCTCTCGATTATTATTTATCCCAGTCCGGCTAATTGCTGATCCAACTGGTGATACCTCAATAGAAATCAATTGAGGAAATAACGTAGTCTACAGTTTTCAGGATCAGATCTACATCAGATATACTGAACCCTATTTAGTATCGTCTACTCTCCCAAAACCGATCGACAGCACATGGACCAACAAATATAATAATAAAAACGTCAGGCCACGGTTACATCCGACCGAGATCGTCTAGGGCAGCATCGAGGACTGTACTATCGAACATCTCGTCTGTAGGGACTCGACTCTCAGTTACGCCGGTCAAGTCTGCGAGATCAAGCATGAAATCCATCGCGTCTTCACTAAGTCCACCGTTATTGGGATAGAGCCCAACTTCTTCAATGAAGCTGTAGGTCTGCCGGAGTTCCTCCTCGTCCGGCCCTCCGCCTGGTGCGTACTTTCGGACGACCTCGACGTACTGATCAGCGCTGCCTTCACGCAACTCCCGAGAGGCTTGGATATGTGATTTTGCCCACCGCGTGTACAGTTCTTGATTCGCCTCAATGTTATCAGGTGTCGCCATGAAATTGATTGAGCCCCAGTAGGGAAGTTCATCAATAAAGTAGCCTAGATTTTCAAGCTGTGGGTTCTCCTCTCTGATCCGAAGCCATTGACCATGGTGGAGTGCTCCAGCGGCTATGTCTCCAGTCTGGATAGCTGCCGTCCGAGCGCTTGAGTAACCAATCTGAACGAGATTCATCAGATCCTGATAACTGGACGCATCATCTGATGAGAGGGTACCGCGTTCAAGCATTGAACCGACGATTTGGAGAACATCCGTGTTCCGCGGATTATTCATTCCGATTGGGGGCCCGTTCCCGTCTTCCGAGAGCAGATCGTCCCAAGACTGGACTTCCTCACTGTTTACGACGAGACAGTAGTCGGTTCCGCTGTTAATTCCGAACAACGATTTGAACGGTTTCCCCTGTTCTACGATGGGGGCTGCGTTTAGTAGCCCGGCTCTAGAAAGTTCGGATTGACCCGCCACCTGTGACTGCAGAGATATATCGCTTCCGTCAGTAACGGTGATAGTTGCATCTAGGTTGTGCTCCTCCGCGGCAACATCCCTCGCATAGTAGGCATTTGCTTCTTCTGTTCCAAAGCCTGCCTCATACGTGACCGAGAGTTCCATCTCTTCGGTTCCATTTGACTCGCTCTCCTCACTAGATGGCTCTGATTCGCTGCCGTCGCCAGACGACTCCGATTCGCTGCCGTCGCCAGACGACTCCGATTCGCTGCCGTCACCGGACGGATCCGACCCCGAACAACCGGCGATACCGGCGATAGCGGCGACACTCCCTGTCTTCAGTATTTTTCTTCTGCTGATACGGCTCTCACCAGTTGAATGCTCTGGCATACTCACCTTGGGAACCCATTCGTTTATAATTCCTTCCATTTGTGTCCAATATTGCCTCATATTGCCGTATGAACGAATATTAAAATCAAATATAAAATCATATTTGTTCAGAAAATAAGTGGAAAAGTAAATAATAGCTCATACCTGGCATCACACGTCCAAGTTAAACACAGAAATTAATTTTTGAAGCAAGATCAATATTATTTGTGCATTTCTCCGCGGCATAATCACGAATATCCAAAGGTATTTTACTAAGGCAGAATATCCACTCACTAATGATAGATAGCACTTCGATCGGGCTTCTTGAGCGGATCAAACGTCGTCTTGATTGGAACTCTCCAACTGACTTGGTCAATCAGTGGGGTATACAGGTCACCTCGGTGTCATTGTTATTATTATTGTGGAACTTCGGTTTGTCCGCAATAGACTCATTCTTGTTTCCTACACCGATTGAGATTGTTGAAAGTATGTTTCAGAATTTATTTGTCAACCCGGTCCTTTTTTGGGCCATTATTGAGGCTCTGACGTTCGCTGCTATCGGGTACGCTGCTGCTTCCCTCCTCGGTGTCTCAGTGGGACTGTTAGTTGGACTTTGGCAGCCAGCAAAAAATACGCTTAATCCAATCCTAGATGCAATGTACATTACACCAATCATCGCGCTAATTCCACTTGTGATTTTAATTTTTGGCCTCTCTTTTACTGCCAAAGTGTTTATTGTCTTCTTGATGGCCTTTTTTATTATCACATTCAACACAATCACAGGGATTGAGGAAACCCCGGATGAGCTTGTTTCGGCGAGCCGAGTTTTCGGGGCAGATGGCTTTCAGGTTTTTCGAGAGGTACATCTTAAATGGGCGCTTCCAAACATCCTTGCTGGTCTGCGTCTCGGCTCTGGCCGAGCAGTCCGTGGAATGGTTGTAGCAGAATTATTCATTTTTGCTGGCGATCTTGGTACGTTTTTAGTCGGAGCTGGGCAGACGTTCGACATGCCACGGCTATATGCAACGATAATCACGCTCTCGCTTACCGGGCTCATCGTAATCAAACTCGCCCGAGCAATAGAACTTCAGTTACTTTCATATCGAGCCATCAATAGCTAAAACGAATCATCTAATTGATTTACCATAGGTTATTATTCGCTATCGGGAGATAGTTTGTTCAGGCGACAAATACAAATGTCGAATAATATGCTGATTTTATGTTTATATATACTCTATTGCCCCAAATAAACAGAAAGTTATTTAGCCCAACAATAAAACAAGCACGTATGGCTGATTCAATGACTACTAGCCAACGAACATCCGCAACGCCCGTTCTAGAGGCTAAAGAGATCGTAAAATTGTATAACGATGATGTACCGTCTAAAGAGATCGTCCGAGCGGTTGACAACGCCTCTTTCCAGGTCGAAGATAATGAATTTGTGTCCATACTCGGTCCCAGCGGATGCGGAAAAACAACCCTTCTGCACATATTTGCGGGCCTGACTAAACCGACGGAGGGACAGGTACTATACAATGGAGAACCGATACAAAGCCCGAGTACTGATCGAGCCGTAGTCTTTCAGCATTTTAATCTTTTTCCATGGCGGACGGTCCTGTCGAATATCACCTTCGGGCTTGAGATGACCGACCATCCCGAAGAGGAACAGCAGAGACGTGGAGAAAAGTACATAGAGATGGTCGGGCTTGAGGGGTTCGAGAGCCACTACCCGCACGAACTTTCAGGGGGGATGCAACAGCGGGTCGGGCTCGCCCGTGCCCTGGCGGTCGATCCAACAGTTCTACTAATGGACGAGCCGTTCGGAGCGCTCGACGCACAGACCAGACGCGTGATGCAGACGGAACTTCTCCAAATCTGGGAAAAGTCTCGGAAAACGATCCTGTTTATTACCCACGACATTGGTGAGGCGCTCCTTCTATCGGATAAGATCCTAGTGATGGGAAACGATCCGAGTAGAATCAAGGAACGAATTGATGTCCCATTTGAACGCCCAAGATACGGGCATAATATAAAAGAAGATCAAGAATTCGTTGAATTGAAACGAGATATATGGGATACCATGCAGGGAGATACTGGGGAGGATGTTATATGAGCCAACAGTCTGTAACTAATCGGGATATTATCCGACGTGACTTCCTTTCGCACCGTCGAGTGCAGCAGCTCATCGTGTGGGGTAGTCTTCTTTTATTGTGGGAGATTGCGGGGAGATCCGTTGGTGATTTTTTTCTAGCCCCGTTCTCAGCAACGGTGGTTGCGTTTATTGATCTGTACACATCGGGCGTTATTCTTGAACCATTATTTAGTAGTCTTCAACAACTAGTCGTCGGCTTTCTACTAGCGCTTGGAGTCTCATTACCACTTGGGATGGCGATTGGCCGGAGCGAAATCATCAAAAAATCCTTCGAGCCCTACATAAGTTTCATGTTTGTAACGTCTGTTTCAAGTATGCTCCCGCTTCTGATTATTATCTTCGGAACCCGTCTACAGTTTCGAACCGCAGTTGTATTTCTTTTTTGTGTCTTTCACATGTTATTAACTTTTCAGGCAGGTGTAGAAGATATCGACAGAGAACTCATTCAGACGGGTCACGCCTACGAAGCAGGTGGAACCGCCATGTTTCGTCATGTTATTTTTCCTGCATCCCTTCCGATGATCATTACAGGAGTTCGTCTCGGTATCGGGCGTGCATTCAAAGGGATGGTGCTCGCCGAACTGTGGATACTTGCCGGTGTGGGCGAATTACTCAACGCCTATCAATTGTACCAACAGATCGATTACCTCCTTGCGGTTATTTTGACTCTGATGATCTTAGCGATCTTCAGCGTGAAGAGCCTGTACTGGCTTGAAGAAACGGTCGCACCGTGGCGTGGCGCTATCGAAGAATAATCCGCAGTTGAACCAATAGTATCGCGGTATAGGTGGCGGTGTTTTAATTAAGCGTAAAAAGTGAAGCGGGAGAATTTCTTGATGCTCTATGTCAAAAATAGCCCGCCTCAGCGGTAGTAGCGACTCTATCAAATTGGATTTTGTGGAGCGCAAGCGGACACTCGGGCGTACAATCGAATTCGGTATTCAGATGCATATGGCTGAATAATCATTTTTAAATAACACTACTATTACTGATATATTTGGCACCCAATGATTTCAAAAAGCCGTCCATGAATGGATGTAGAAGGCCGATCTACAGCCGGATAGCGGTGAAATTCCGAATCAGATTGCGATGGATGAGAGCCTGATTCGCATTAATATCAACAGTACTGGCTGTACGCTACCGTCGATCCTGCCACGAACAAATTTTTCTATATCCGCCTTTTCACCGCGTATGAACCGAATTAACGGAAATCTTTCTCCGAGAGCTCGGCAAGAAACATGACGTTGACGACGCCAGGTTTCTCGTCAATAGTGCAGACTGGCTCAAAACAGCCCTGCAACGACACGGTCTCGATTTTAGATACGAACCTCACGGAAATTGAAGCAGTACTAAAAGTATTTTGAGAAATAAAAGAACATACCTTTTTGTTATCAGATTGTTTTAGCCACGTCGAACCAGAAACAGCTGAAACATGGTTACGAACCTTCGCCGCCTGGCACAATATTGCTAACTAAACACTGCCTCTAAGACCAGCCTGATCACATCATACTAGATAGACCAGCCCGGTTCGCTATCGAATCTGCCCGGTTGTTTGCGTCTTCTACCAGCTCGGGATATTCATGCTCTATCTCAAGCACGGTCTTATCTTCCATTATTACTTTTCCATTACAAATAACGGTATCAATCTCTGTTCCTTGAGCTTGGTATACAAGCGTTTCAACGATACCGGTGTGTGGAGTTAGATGAGAATGATCAAGATCAAGCAATATGAGATCAGCCATTTTCCCCGGTTTGATTGATCCCAAATCTTCTTTACGACCGATTGCTTTCGCTGCTTCTGTGGTAGCCATTTCGAGAACTGTTTCTGGCGTAATGGCGCAAGGGTTTCGGGTGCTTCCTTTGTGAACTAAATCAACAAGCCTCATATCCGAGAGTGGGTTAATAGTATCATTCAAACACGCATTATCCGTGCCAAGGCTAACAGTAACTCCGGAATTTAACATCTCTGGGACGGGAGCAATTCCGGATCCATTCACCAAGTTTGTAGCTATGTTGTGTGCAACTTTCGTATCCGTCTCAGCAAGCAACCGGATGTCGTGTTGGTCTAACTGGACACAGTGGCCAAGTAAGGTTCGGTCGCCGAGATAACTAGCGTTTCGCAGATACTCTACATTGGAAAGGGGACTTCGTTCTTGGAGTTCCGATTCAGCCGTATGTGTCGTGGTCATTACATCATACTTTTCGGCCAGATCATACGCCCCACGAAGGCCCTCAGGCGTAACATTTACTGCTGTATATGGGGCTGGCCAAATGCTTTGGCGACCGTCTGCAGTCCCATGAAACTCTTCTATTAGAGATTCAATTCGGTCAAGTGCATCATTTGTCGAAGCGAAGCCATCCTTTGGATGGTTTATTTGCGGCTCTTTTTTTCGTAGATTATCTAACATTGCCTCTATTTCCTCCCCAGAGGTTTTGTCCATGAATCCGTCTGCGTAGATATTTCGTATCCCGGCTGTATCGTACTCTGCTAATTTTGTTTTTATTACATCAAGATCGTAGCCACTACCGGTTCCGCCCGCATTCTCAACGAAGGTTGTTACCCCAAATCTGATCGCCTCATGACAATATAAAACAGATGCAACCGCATGATCTGAGATCTCCATCGCGGCCACAAACGGTTTTTTGAAATTGACAAGCCAATCGTAGAGTTTACGCTCTTTCCCTATTCCACGGGATAGAATGTCAGGAACATGGATATGGGTATCGATGAACCCCGGCAGTACGACATGCTGGCTCGCATCGATCGTTTTTTCGGCTCCGTATTCAGACGCGATCCGTTCTTTTTTTCCGACTGCTTCTATCTTCTTATCACGGATTGCTACCGACCCAGGGTCTAATATTGACCTGTCTTCATCCATGGTTACGACAATCCCATTTTCAATTAAGATATCTACCATCATTCGGTGAACAGGAAGTTTTCAAGCCAAACCAACTTAACTGATAGGGAAACCCAATTATAAGAATATAAATTAAACAAATATATAATTCTACTTTATAGCGGTGGATTATTGTATTTTCTGACAGCTATCTCCGAATGTAGTTATACATGTTCATATAATATTCTATATTAGGTATCCCGTGCTCTGTTGTGTCACTTACTGATTCATGCATCGGGTATTCTATCAAAGTTTTGTAGAATAATATCACAATTTATACACTATATTTAAACTTATTAGTAGGAAATACTCACAAAATCTAGTGAATCAAAGAGAAAAGCTTATGATATACACACTGATGAGAGTAAGCGGGAACAGTCGGTGTCGACAAGCTCTGGATGTAGGTGACACCTACAAATAATCTACCATCCGTTGCCGGTATTACTCCACCTTGCCCACGAGAGTACAATTACTGTTCCCAGATTTCTATTATCGGTTTCATATATTTAACAGTACAGAGCACTATCTGATCGGGCACCGCCTCGGCAGGCGTTTGATTATGGAGCGTTTGGTCCAGTCAATCATGGTTGTAGTGGTGTCGAAAGCGGCGTAACCAGCGTCGGGCACTCGATTGACTGCCCCAATAAAATATACATCAGGTGATTTGCTTACAATCGAGGGTCGGGAGTCTGCCGGGAAACCTCGTTCGCCTAGACACCTGCCGATGATGCCTTCTAAAACAAGCTCCTTGACCCATGAATCAGGTAGTGTTCAGATAAGCTGGTTCCATGCGAAGGCGAACGCTTGAAGCCACTTTTCGACGGTGTCTGATTCGGCGTGACTAAAACAGTTTGGCAACTGGTTAGTTTGACGTTTTAGTCTTCGAATTATATGTTCGGCGTTATTTCGATTACCATGTTTTTCGTATCTGTAATCGAAGCCGTGTCGATGGAGTGCTGCTTGCAGCCACGGTGCAGAATCGACGAGAAAGAGCGCATCATCGACGAGATGTTTCTCACAGAGTTCGGAAAGGAACATCTCGGTAATCGCTTGATTTCTCGTCGGGGAGAGCTTCACATGTGGCAAGCGGTTCGTTTAGGGATTGACAGCGGCGTACAGCCAGAACCATTCGTCATTGAGTTGGATCACGGTCTCGTCGATCGCAACGTGATCCGGGTCGGCACCATCTGTGGGCTGTAAATCTGCCTTTTGCACCCAGTTGTGAGCGGTGGATCAACAACGATTGACACCTGATTTATCAAAATTCGAGATGATATTTGGCAATGATATTCCAGCCAAATGGAGGTCGAGAGATTGGTCTGTCTCGTGAGTTCGGCCTCGTACTGTTCGTGCTCAAGCTCGCGTTCGAGTGATTGAGTAAGATACTCGATGAATGGCGTCGCGGGTTCGCTGAACAGTTCTCGGCGGGGATCTTCGGACACGAAACAGACCGTGCCGTACGGTTCCTCGTCGGCACGAAGTGTGGTTCCGTAATAGCAGTGTAGTCCGTGCTCTTCGAATGCGGGGTCAGCCGCCCAGCTTTGATTCGGCGCATCGTGAAGCGTGATGGGTGACTCCTCTGTGAGTGTTTGCCGGCAGTACGTCGTCTGGAGATCGAGTGTCAGCCCTTCGGGAAACTGTCCGTCTTGGACATCGGTGCTGACGATCGCTTCCCAGTGATCTGTCTGTTGATCGATTCGGGTGAGATGGCCGTTCTCTACGTTGAGATACTGTTTTCCGACTTCGAGCGCACCACGAGCCTCTTTGAACGGGATCTCCTCTTGCATCAGCTCTGTCAGTTCGTGTCTCGCTTCGCGGAGGGGAAGTTCGTCGGGGGAGCGAATCATCTCGAACGCATCCCGCTAAGGAGAAGGATACCAAAGAGACGCGTCCAGAGAACCCAAGCGGCGTCTTCCATCTCTCCGACGATTAAAAGATAGATGAATGTTGTAAAAAAGTAGTTTTATCAGTATAATCAATCATTTTTATTGGTTTTGAGACTATAGTCTATGCAAAATTATCTGAAAAGGTTTAAATAATTGCTCTTTTAATATTCTATTCAGATATGTCGTCCCGATCAGTAACCGAGGCGTTAACACTGTATCAAAACGAGACACTCACGCTTGAGCAGGCGGCCAGACGAGCGGGAATCTTACCAACAGAACTGAAATCGAAACTTCGCGCCTCGGGTATCTCAGTCCGTAAATAACTCAAACAGGCGGCAGTCCAGAAAGGAGCCCTCGGCCATTTATCGAGTACGCCACGAAACGCACGTCAATTAGTGTTGTACCGAAGAATGGCCGCTAAGTGTTGAAATAGATATTTGAAAATGGAACTCGTTGATAAAAACAGGCTATTCTGCCCATGCTGCGATCATGCCAATCCTACGACCGGTGATTGGCTACTCGAAGTCCACAAAGCTGACAGCAGATCATTACTCGCCTACCGGTGTCCCGAGTGCTCAAATGTTATTGCTCGACGACCATTACGCAATTAAGAATGCTATCTTAACAACATTCAAACAGCCGTTGCTCTACCGTCCGGTGGAAAAATACCATGACTGGGATATCAGCTTCCCGTACCAATTAGCCGTCGGGATCGCCGGTAATCGTTCATATTATTTCATAATCAGATAGTCTGGTCGGACTTAACGGCTATAGATGACGTTATGTCCATCCGCATCCGACTATCTATGGCTGAATATTATAGAATACTAATCAAATGAACAAATATAATCCGGCACGTTGCCTTATCATCCAACGCAAGTTCTGTATTTACCGTGTTCTTTAAATTTATTGGGCCTATCGATTTATGTATGGCATCGGTCGAACTTACCCCCAGTCAAAAAACGATCCTGCAAGAAGTTATCAATCTCTCCGGTGAAGCCCAGAGCACCGTTAAAGGTGAAAAAATCGCCGAGGAGGTTAACCGCAACCCCGGTACAGTCCGAAACAAAATGCAGAGCCTCAAAGCGTTACAACTCGTAGAAGGCGTCCCCGGACCGAAAGGTGGATACAAACCGACAGCGACGGCGTACGACGCGTTAAACAAGCAAGATATAGATCAAGCTGCCGACGTCCCGTTTCAACACGAAGACGACTATATTGAGGATGCCAATGTTCAGGAAATAGATCTGACGAGCGTTCACCATCCGGAACTCTGCCGGGCCGAAATCAAACTCAGGGGGTCAATCACTCACTTCACCGAGGGCGATAAAATAACTGTCGGCCCGACGCCGCTCTCGAAGCTGTACGTCGAAGGAAAGCTGGAAGGTAAAGACGCCACAAGCAACAGCCTGGTTCTCACGATCGATACGATGACTGCCCCGACAGGCGACGAGATGTCTGTTCACTGATCCATTCCGTCGTACCGCGGTTCCGATGGGTTTGACATGGCAAGAGGAGACACGAAAACTAGGTGGCAGACCAGGTTGGAAGTCGACGAAAATCACTGCAGAACTGTTCAACAGGCTATTTCAGTACCGTACAGATACTGATAATCGGAATGCTGTTGATCCTGGCTTAGTAGAATCAAAAGCAGAAATTGCTCTTCTGAGTGCTTATTAACCAGATTCTCGGCCAGCTAAATCCAACGGAAATCGCAGGACAGCTCTACATCAACAATGTGCTACCCAAGAGCGTTGATTATTTGTCTTTGGATCGGTAGGTGTGGTTGCAGTAGTGTGAAAAGCGGCGTAATCAGCGGTGTGTGCTCACTCAACCCCCGAAGAAAACCAAGTCGGCGTTGAGTCGTATTTAACGATTTATAGATATCGCACCACCTATATTAACAAAGGTCGGCAACCGATATCAACTCTATTTCTCGGGAAGGTATTGCCGTCGTTGGTTGAGTTTCTCCTCAGGGGTTCGTTGATCATAGTGCTGTTCCAGCACATCCATTCCAAGATCCATCCGAGATCCCACGACTTCTTTTGGTGTATCTGCCCGAAGATGGTATGTGATCGAGCCGCGACGAATTGGGTGCGGACTTAGCACCGAGGGGCATTCATGCACGCGAGATGTTTGCAGTGCATCACACGTTTCGAGGTCGCGATCATGCGGACACTCATCAGTATACACGCATGGGCGAGTATACTGATATGCGATTGTTCGACCACGGTTTCGGCTCAACCGTCCATGCCTTGTGACGAACAGTGGTTTGCGCCCATATTCATCAACGGAGCCTGGATGATTGACATCAAGCCAGTCATCGAGCACGGCACATACCCGATCGCTTAGCGCAACGAGACGCTCGCCCTGTTTTTGATTTTTTAACGCGGTTCCTGAATCGGGCCGATGGGCCAGTTCGAGATACTGCTTATCAGGATTATAATCGTCGACATCCAGCCCACATGCCGCTCCGATCCTGATGCCAGTATGCCAGAGCACCTCGAGCAACGCG
>Ga0102942_1000713_pt1 | contig 12655 bp, 7 predicted proteins | sample SalPon2_C_H2O_MG_FD_78171 | JGI IMG/M metagenome (GOLD analysis project Ga0102942, IMG submission 78171) | Salt pond water microbial communities from South San Francisco under conditions of wetland restoration - Salt Pond MetaG R2_C_H2O_MG | ecosystem: Environmental > Aquatic > Non-marine Saline... | reverse complement strand
GCTTCCGGGAGATGTTCAACGCCTACATGACCGGGCAGGCGCTGGCGCCGATCGTCACCGAGGAGTACGGCGAGGACCTCGAGTTCTACCAGCTGTACGCCGACTACACCTGGGGGCAGACCCTGCAAGCGTCGATGCGGCAGTTCTTCGAGGAGGCGGGCTGGTCCGAGGTCGACTCCGTGCCGACGCCACCCGGGAGCGACGACTACTCGACGTTCCTCCAGGAGGCCGTCGACTCCGGCGCGGACGTGCTGTTCTTGAACCACTACGGCCTCGACGGCTCGAACTCCGTCTCGCAGGCCGTCGATCAGGGGATCGACGAGGACATGGAGATCATCGTCCCGCTGTACAATGTCCGGATGACTGAAGATACCGGCGACGCATTCGATGGGATCTATGGGACTGCCGACTGGGACGCGAACCTCAACAACGAGCCCACGCGGGTGTTCGCCGAGGCGTTCGAGGAGGAGTACGGCTCAACGCCGAGTTCCCCAGCGCGGTTGGCGTACTCGGCAACATTACAGTACGCAGCCGCCGCTGAGCGCGCTGGCACGTTCTACCCACCGGAGGTAATCCGCGAACTCGAGGGCTACGAGTGGAACAACGGCGGCATCGGCGAAGAGACCATGCGGGAGTGTGATCACCAGACGATGCGCGATATCCTCGTCGTCCGCGGCCTTTCTGAGGGCGAACAAGATCCGGATAGCGGCCGATACTGGGAGGTCGTCGAGCAGTCGAGCTATCCGGATTCGGTCGGCTACGAGTGCGACAGCGGTCCGGCCGCCGAATGTGAACTCGGCGACTACGGCGACGAGTAAATCTCAAGCAGTAGAGCCGGATACATCAAATTCCCTGATTACGAAAAATACGAGGCGAAAGCCTCGCTCTTCAGGGGCATGGCGAGAGCGAAGCTATCGCTGTCGTTCGAGAGACGTACGTCTCTCGTGATGACCAGACGCTCCGCGTCTCGAACCACAATCGAAAAGCGAAGCTTTTCGAGGACGAGGATGAAGCCGACAATTCCTTTACAACCGCTTTTATCGAGTAGTCTGGCGTCGTATCGTGCAGTAAGACAACTCGCGTAATCCCGCTATCTTCTCACCCGACCGGATGAGTTGGCGACTGGTTTTATACAGCTGGTCGCCAAGAGGGTTGATAACTGACGCGATCCGAGGTTGCAGAAGCTGTTAAAAAACGGCGGGGGAAGCCCCCAAGGTGGGGGCTGATAGAGCGGATGGGGGCGGGGTGGCAGTGCGGGGACCGACATACTGTGTGTCGGCACTCGGTCCTATGTCGGGTGGAATAAAAAGCCAACCGGAGGCTCAAACGCGTATTAGATACAGTGCCGAAGCGAAACATTCAGCTGTTGAGGTTGTTGGGGTACTACTACACGATGGGTGATGATGCTCCTGCCCCAAACGAATTAGCAGATCTCTACGATGGGCTGTTCATCATACTCGAGAATCTTCCCGAGCAGACATACCCACCATGGGAGTTCGCGCTGGAATCCATCTTGTTCGGCGGGGACGGACTGGCGGAAAATGCAACATCCTACGGTGAACAACAATCCCTCCGAAACGATTTCGAGATAGCCACATACCGCGATCAGTACGGTGATGGAAATCGCGTGACCGAGTTCCCGAGCATCGAAACCGGACCACCACGCTCAACGGACAGAGAATTTGTCACTAAGCCTCTTGAACTACCAGTCGCTCCCGAATCAAACCGTGTTCTCCCAGTAGAGGTCAATAAAGACTCGTTTGCTGACGCAATTGCTCTGTTGGCAGAGCTCCAGAGCGAACCCACTGCCCAACACTCCGGTAATGGGTCGGACCAGCTCCTACATCCCGAGCGCTTCCCAGGTATCACCCAGTCGTTGGATTCAGATCATAACCAGCCAGAATCAGAAGCTCAGTCTCCAACTGCCGGCAACTCTGAAGAAGACGATCCGCTAGGGCCGAACCAATTGGCGGATTTTTATGCAGGACTCCAGCAGGTTCTCAATCACGTCCCCGAAGACGGTCTGCCATTGTGGCGTCATATCCTCGAATCGGTCGTTCACGGAGGCGACTATCTCGGTGGGGATACCATGCCCTACGGAGAACAACAAGCAACTCGAAACAATTTCGGGATGCCGACCTACCGCGCTAGCTATGGTGACGGAGATCGTGTTACGGAGTTTCCGTCGGTATCGACCCAACAACCGCGCAAGACAGATCGGAAGCATATCGACGACAATACTGAGATTCTGGTGACGCCGGAGTCAGAACAGGTATTACTTGTCAATCCATCCGCAGACGAACTCCCAGAAGCGATCTCACGTCTCGGTGAGTTACCAGCTACCCCCTCCACAGAAGTGATAACTCAGGGCGAGTCCCAACCGCTTCGTGAATGCTTGATTGGACTTCCAACGGATCTTCCCCCAACCGATCCAGACAACTCGGCCAAACCTGAGTCACAAACAGACGATAGGCCACAGGAGGAACCCAAGGATGGTGAAGTGATTCGACAGGCCGGACCCAGTGAGGTATCCGGATCACCCACAAACGACGATCATAGCAGACAGACGGATGAATGGAAGTATGACGATCCACGAGCGGAACGGGCCCATAGACGCGCTCTTGAACGGGACCCATCGGACGTTGTTGAACTCGGTGAAGAGATTACGCTCGTGTTGAATGAGGTTGATTATAGTTCACACCCGCCGACGGTGATGGGCACGAAAGAGAAGCTCGTTATTTTCGTCACCGAAGCTCCACAGGACCTTTCGGAACACGATATTATCAGAGCAAAGGTGATTGACTTCGGTGGGAAACGGACCAGCGCGGAAGCAGTTTTCTTGAACTATCACGACTAACTCGTACCGTTTTTATCGTACGCTCTCCGCCGGCAGTACATCGAGAGAACTGTTAGACGTGCATCTCAGCCGAATGCAGGCGCTAAGCTTCCCTTCTCACGGAGTCGTTCGAGAGAACTTCGCTCGCCTGTGATCACGAAACTCTTCGATTTTTCGGACAACAACGCAGGGCGAACCCCGAGTAGCGCAGTAGGGTGGGGATACAGCGCCTGCATTCAGCTAAAGAAGCTTTTGAACATCCGGCTGAGGGCCGTAAGCAGCGAGAGCAGCCGTGACACGACCTGACGGCAGGGCCGCTGTATGTACACGAGTACCAACAGCATCAAAATATACACGGCCCGTATCTCTACCGTTATCACCGCGATGATGGAGCGATGAGATCAGAGTATATCGGCAAGCCGTGAGTTGCTTATCCTGTGGATCCGCTCCTCCAGTAGCTTGAAGAAACTGGTATGTGACGTGTAATAGAATGGCAGTGAATACGGTCCTTGCTGGCCCTTCTTTTATCGCACTCAGAGAGACAGCCTTCGACCGAGCCGACACATTAGCAGACGCCGGTCCCCAGCGGATCCTCATCCTCGAGAACAACGGCTATCAGCGTGAATCGGTCGCCGAAGCGTGGCAAGACGCATACTCACCGCTGCGGGCCCGGATCACGGACATCTCCTCGTTCGTGATGCAAGCCCACGAACGGATCTACGGCCCTTATCCAGACGTTGGCACGTTCGAGCGGCGACGAATCATCGAGCAGGCTCTCGAAGACGTAGATCGCGATGGAACGCTGTCCAACGCCCGCCAGCATCGCGACTCGTTCTCCGAACTCTTTCTTGAGCTAGAGGCAGCGAATGTGCTGACTCCAGGAGCTGTCAGAGAACAGCTCGAAAACACCGCTCTCGATACCCACTATATCGAGCCGGTCGCGAAGGCCTTCGAGGCCTACACCGAGTATCGATCAGATATCGCGCACCCGGAGGCACGCCCGCGAAACCAGAAAGCCGCCGAGATCGGATCAGCAGATCAATCGCTCTCAGAGGCATTTCCGACGGTCGATACAGTCATCGTCTCTGGGTTGCTCGATCCCTCGCCAGTCGAAGTAAACGTCCTCGAGCGGCTGAGCAATGACTTCGAAGTGCTGTATTTGCTGCCACACACACAACGGGACACTCAGAACGGACAATCCAACCCCGTTATCCGACGGACGAGAAACGCACTGACGGAGCTCGGTTTCGAGTTCGAGACCATCGCACCAGCAACCGAGCAGCCATTACATGACGTCGCGAGCAAGATGTACACGCCGCAGACCAGCCAGGAACAGTCGTATCCGGAGCTGGTATGGAATCGAGCGCCAACGCCCGACCGAGAGGTTCGACACGTCGCCCGCCGGATCAGACACGACCTCACAACCCGTGCGCACACACCGGATGAGATCCTCGTCCTCGTCCCTGGATTGTTGTCCTATAGAGAGCACATTGCGGATGTCTTCTCTGCCTACGGGATCGACCGGGCGATGAACCTTGGGGTGTTCCTCGAACACACCTACGCCGGGCGTGCAATCCTCGATGCACTCAGCCTCTGTGACAACCCTACCGCGACTGTTGTGACGGAGATCGCAACGAACCCCGTTGTCGATCTGCCCGATGTCGACGCTGCCGAACTCGTCGATATTGAACGCCGACTCTACACCGCAGATATCGACCGCTTCCGGGCGGAACTCGAAACCTCGACGAACGGCGTTGATGCGCTGTTGGACATCGCCGAAGCTGTCGCTGAAGCGCCGCCGGATACCTTCGTTGCGGCGTTTCGTGACCTCCTTGCGTCTCTCGGGCTCGACGATCCGGACGCAGTATCAGTCGACGGCACACAGACGCTCGTGACTTACGAGACACGCGCGATTCAACGGGTAGAGCGCAGTCTTGAGTCTGTTGAGAAAGTCATCCAGACATGTGATATCGACGACCCGCTGCGAGAGCTCACGGACGGGATCGAAGGGCTCAGGATTCCGGCTCCACGAGCTGACCCGACCGGGTGCGTTGAGGTTATCGGCTTACAGGACACGCCGATGGCGGATTTCGAACGCCTCTACGTCCTTGGGGCAACCAACGAGCATCTTCCCGGATCCGACGACCGGCCACGGTTTTTCCAGACCGTTGGGGAAGCGTTGGATCTCTTTGCGGAACACGAATCGCGGGATCGGGCTCGATATCGGTTCAGTACGTTGCTTGCCAACGCGGAGTCAGCCCACATCACGACGCCCGAACGGACGACCGACGACGACCAGTTGCTTGAATCCCCGATCGTCGACGAACTCGCTCGCGTCACAGGCCTCGATCCCGATGACGGACTCGACAACGAACGTCGTGGGTCAACCGAGGACCTTCAGCGAGCGATCGGGCTGAGTGGTGCGGATCCTGATGACCTCTCGACAGCCGTCGAACAGGCAGCAGGCGGCGCCTTCGAGCGTGGACAAGCGACCTTCGCTCGGAACGGAATCCAATGTGCAACCAACCGGTCGGACACGACGCTAACCCCACACGATGCTCAACTCGACGATACTCCGTTGGCGCACCTCAACGAACGGCTCACGTACCGACCGTTCAGCCACAACCGGCTCTCGAGTTATGCCACCTGTGGCTTCGAATATCTACTCAGCGAGGGGCTCGGATTCGAAGCGCCCGACACGATCGACCCAGAGCGTGATCATCGGCTGGTCGGTATCGTCGTGCATGAGACGTTAGAAACCTTCTTCACCGAGTTACAGACCGATAGTGACCCCGTCGATCTCGGGTCATTCGACCGCGAAGAACTCGAACGACGGCTGCTGGCCGCGGTCGAACAGACACTCACGGAAAACGACTACCCCCTTACGTCCGCATTCGACGAGCGACTCGTATCGATCCTGTGTGCGGGACTGGCATCGGAAGCCGAAAACCCATACTATCATGCAGTCGGCACAGGGACAGCCCACGAGAGTGGCCGTGGCGTGTTCGTGAGATTCCTCGAGGCGGAACTGGAGACAGAGACGGACGCGAAGCCGCTGTATTTCGAGGCGGAGTTCGGGGACGACCGACCAGTCCTCGATAGCGACGGAACGCCACTGCCGGTTGGAGGTGTCATTGACCGGGTCGACGTCACCCCGGATCGGTCGTCTGCAACGGTGTTCGATTACAAGACATCACGCCGGAACCGGATTTATACGCTCGAAAAGCACGCGATCGGCGGGATGGACTTCCAGCTCCCACTCTATGCTCGCGCTGCTCACACGCTGCTCCCAGGCGTCGACACCCCGATCGAAGCGGCCTACTATATGATTCGCCCGGATCCCAAAGTAAACCGCTTTGGAGACCTCTCACGGCGGCTTGACGACGGGGCGTACGAGCACTTCCTCGAGACGGCGACGTCAAAACGCATCGAGGCAGCCATCGAGGCACTCGAACAGGGAGCGTTCCATCCGACTGTCGCCGGCGCGGACGCCGCCCAGTGTGAGTACTGTGGGTTCCGAGACGTCTGTGACGTCCGGCATCACCGTCGCGAAGCCATCATCGATGACGTCGAGGGAGACGACGACGTCTACGTCCCAGATGCCGCCCAGACCGATGACTGGGACGAACTCATCGACCAGCTTACTCCGGCTCAGGGAGGTGACAGCAATGTCTGAGGAGACCCCCGGAGTTGCAGGCGAAGGGACGGACGACGAGTCCGATGCTGCGTTCACGTTGACAGAGCAACAACAGCAAGCGCTAGCACTCGATCACAACGTTGCAGTCACCGCCGGAGCCGGGACAGGAAAGACGACGACACTCGCCGAACGGTATCGGCGGATGCTCGCGTCGGATCCGTCCCTCGACCCCAAGAACGTCCTGACGATCACGTTCACGAACGATGCAGCGAACGAACTCGAGGACCGCATCCGCGACACGGTCGACGAGGAACTCGAAGCGGCGACTCCAGAGACATACGCTCGGTGGCGGCGGGCCAAAGACGGACTCGAAGATGCGTATATCCACACGATTCATGGGTTCTGTAGCCGGCTACTCCGTGAGTTTGCTGTCGAGGCAGGCGTCCATCCGGACTTCGACACCCTCGACGAGACTGACGCCCAGCGAGTGCTTGACGCCGCGATTACGACCGTGCTCGACGCCGTCGCGGAAACCACGGAGGCGTCGCCGTTCGGAACCCGCGATCAGACAGGCGGCTCCGAAGAGTCTCTCGATCGAACACAGGCAATCGTTGACCGATGGGGAGTCACCGATGAAACGCTCGGTGAGGATGTAAGGCGGTTGGCACAACTCTATCCCCGCCGCCGGTTCAAGAGCCTGCTCTCCGATCTGTTTGACCAACGCCCGGACAGCGTCGATTGGGCCGAAGACGTTGCCGAAATGACTGCCGAGGAGTACTTTGAGACCTCACTCGACCGTGTAGAACCAGCGTTCACACCGAACGAAGCGGAAACTATCTACGGCAACGACGCAGTCAGAGAAGCACTCGACGAAATCCTCGCGCTCGCGGACGTAGAGTATGGATTCAGCGCGGCCGACGACGACGGGCAGGCCACGATCGAACTGATAACAGAGATACTTACTCAGACAGGCGCACATACCGATGACGGGACTCCCTACGACCGGGCGGTCCTGTTCACTCACCTCGGAAACCGGGTCACTAGCAGTAGCGGTGGTCTGTATTCGTCGCAGACGTGGCGCTACGAAGGGAGCACAAGCCGGTGGAGCAAGCACGGTTTCGAAGCCGAACACGACCGACTCTGTGCTGCTTTGGAGACGCTCATCGAGCATCTCGAACCGGAACAACGGAATCTCGATCGGCGGATCGACATTGCGAGAAACGAAGCACAGTACGCCGTCGCACTCGCCCGTGTCTTTCAGGCCGTTCTTGCGGAGTACGAACATCGCAAAGACCGGCAGAATGCGCTCGACTATTCCGATCAGATCCAGCAGGCAATTGAGTTCCTCGATGACAATCCTGCGGCCTGCCGTGACCTCCGCGACCAGTTCGCCTACATCATGGTCGACGAGGTCCAAGACACTGATCCCCGACAGTGGGAGATCGTCAAACGGCTTTCCGGAACCGATGAAACAACCTTCGACGGACGGAACGCCTTCCTCGTCGGCGATGAAAAACAGAGCATCTATCGGTTCCGTGGAGCCGATGTCACGCAGTTCCGCTCGTCGCGCCGGGAACTCACTGCCGCGAATCCAGATGGCGTCGACGCCCAGCAGGACATGACGACGAACTTCCGGACGCTGAATGGCCCACTGACGTTCATCAACGAGCTCTTTGAGCGGCTGTTCCGTCCGGCTGGAATGGAGGTACCCGACGACGATCAACCCGTTCCCGACAGCGAGTACGCCCCGTTCGAAGCGAAGCCACAATGGCTCGATACCGGACGCGAGGAAGGGACACAGGTCGAGGGCGACGTAGAATATTTGCTCGTTCCAAAGACCGAAGAAGATGCATCGACGCTCGGCCTGCCGGACGGAGCGATCGCCGAGGAGAACGCATCGTCAGCCTCGGAACGAGAAGCCGACGCGCTCGCTGCGCGGCTGTCAGAACTGTTTGCTTCCGAGCGACGGATCTACGATCCTGATCGCAAAGAAGTCTGCCCAGTCCAGCCTCGACACGTCGCACTGCTGTTTCGATCGACGACTCGGGTGGCTGCCTTCGAACGGGCACTCGAAGCATTCGAGATCCCATACACGAACCTCGCAGGATCTGGGTTCTACGAAACGTCGGAGATCAAGCCCCTAGTCAATCTCCTCGAAGTACTCAACGATCCGACAGGCGATATCCCGCTGTATGGCGTGCTCCGGTCGCCGCTTTTCGGGTTTCCCGACGAGGAGTTGGTGGAGTCGGCCGCCACCGATGAGTCACTCTGGGTCGCTCTCACGGAGGCCAGCGGTGACCTCGCTACAGCACAGCAGACGATACGCAACTGGCGAGCCACCGCCGGATTCGATGGCTCAGAACAGGTGATCTCCTGGAGCACGCTCCTCTCACAGATCCTCGAGGATACAGGCTATCTCACGAGCGTTGGAGCCGATGAACGCCCACAGCAGGCGATCGCGAACATCGACAAATTCCGGGATCGAATTCGATCCTGGGAGGAAGGGAGTACGCTCTCGATCGCTGGGCTGCTCGACCGGATCGAGACCGAACGCGAGGCCGACGATGATCCAGGAGAAGCGACGATCCCCGGCGATATTGACGGGGTACAATTCCGAACGATTCACTCCGCGAAGGGACTCCAATTCCCCGTTGTCGGTGTGCCGGAACTGGGTCGGAAGATCAACATCGAATCGAACCTGCCGAGTGGACACATCGAGTCAATCGACGGAGAGCCAGTGCTCGGGCTGAAAACACCGGATCCGCGTGAACCACTCGAGACGGTCTCTTCGCCGTCCCTTGAGCTCGCTACGGCCCACAACGAACGAGAAGAACGAGCAGAAAGCAAACGAACGCTCTACGTCGCAGCGACGAGAACACGTGATCTCCTGCTGTTGAGCGGACTACACGAAGCCGATGAAGACCGTGCGTCGGGACTAGCAGCGGGCAAACCACCAGCTGAAGCAACGCACCGAACGGACTGGCTCCAGCCGCTCCTGTTGGAGGATGATACCCTGCTTGAAGAGCTCTCGACAACCCCGTCAGTGCGGCGGTCACTAGGGGCCGCAGACTACACTATCCACCGCCCGCCGGACGGGACAACATGGCGATCGACGGCCTCACAGCAGCACCCACCAACGGACCTCGAGATCGATGGCCCCCCATCGAACGAACCGAACGTCCGGGTTTCAGCAACCGACTTTCGGGACTACGTCTACGAGATGCGCACTGATGGAGCCTCGAAGCCGACGACGCCGGACTCGGGTGACGCATATGACGAGATGGATGCCGAGAGCCGGAAGACAACACAGTCACTTGCTCCGAGAGTGTTCGGTGATATCGTCCACAAACTATGTGAGCTTCGACTGCCGGAAGAGCAGTGGCCCGAAACGATCAGACGGCTTGCGCCGGATCCGACCGCCATTACCGACGGGACAGTAGCTCAGATCAGAGCGCACGTCCGCGCTGGCCTCGCCGAAGTTGAGCGGATCCAATCGACGTATCCAGTCGAACACCGGTTCGACGAGTTGCAGGTGACAGCTCGCTTCCCAACTGGTCGAATCATCGGCGATATCGACCATCTCTCGATCACACCGACGGGCTATCACGTCGTCGACTACAAGACGAGCGGCCTCTCCGGACGGTCGACGGAGACGTTGGCGGAGTACTACCTCCCGCAGTTGCGAGTGTATGCCTGCGCACTCTACCAAGCAGATCCAAGCCTCGAGAGTGTTGATCTCCGAGTAGTGTTCACCGATGAAGGGAAAACAGAGTCCATCGAATTGGAGCCGTCCGAAATCGAGGCCGATATCGAACACTACGAAACACTCCTACGGCAGCAATGACACAGGGGGTTGTGGGATCGCGTGCGTGCCGGCGTCCCTGAGGAGACTGACCTCGACCACGTGCAATCCCACGGTTGCCATGACACTATCATCGTTGGCCTCAAGATGCAATTCGACGAGATATCTCTGAACGGGGTCGACCAATTCTTACAACGAATTCGTGGTGGCGTCCAGCTCCAGTACGTGAACTCAATTTATCGAGAGGGTGATGAACCGATGACCGCCGATTCATGGCTTATGATACAAGTGATTTGCAATATCTTACTTCGAAAAGGCGGACGCGCACACCAACATGTTATTGATAGGGGTGGCAAAAAGTATCGGATCGATATCGGCGATTAAATACTGTGGGGCAACGAAGAACGGCTATTTTAGACGAGGCCCGCTCGCGATTGGACAGACTACAAAATGAGCGAATTGTTACAGAGCGAAACGGGAAAACTGCACGCGAAAAAAGCAGAATATCCTCAAAAGGATCTTATTTTCTGAATATCAAATCTGCTCGTAGCTGAGACTCACTGCATCCTGGCTAAATTCTAATTGACAGAGATATACCATACGTTCACCCGGAGTTGTAGGCTGTGACAGGCCAGTAGTTTTGACAGGAGTCATTTGATCAGCTGCCAATTGCATAGCAACGAGTTGATCACCCCGAGGTCGGGACGAGCCAATCTTTGCTTCAATAAAGATACGCTTGCGTATATCATAGTCTGGAAGCGTAGCCTCAAAACTGAAATCTGGCTCCCAAGTGACTGTGTTGTCTTCGGAATCATCACCGGTCTCAAAACAGAGTCGCTGTAGATAGGTTGGACCGTGAATGTGTGATATCCAAAGTCTTGGATCTTCTTCATTAATCACATCATCTGCAATTAGAGACGGGTACTGTCGGATCTGGCTTTTGAGATAGATTCCTGCGAGAACCTCTCCAAAAGTACCTTTCTCCTTCTTCTGAACTCCCTCAATATCGGCGAATGTGACACGCTCTTCCATTGAATCTACTCAGCTAGTATAAGTTTGTGAATTTAAACCCTGAGAGCTGAACTACGCGTCCGGGTTGATCACTTCATCGCATTCGGGGCATTCTGCCCAGCATCCGGTCGTTCCGTCCTCGGCGTCGTACTCAATCAACAGATACGCTCGAGGAATCTCACGACCGCATTGTGGACACGTGCCGAGGATACCGTTTGAGTCGCACATTAGAGGGAAACGCTCCATCTAGAACCTGTATACGGGATCGTTGATATAACACTTGGTCAAACATACTGAAAACACGCGGTAGGTCTACAGTATAGCGACGCTCTCCCGTAGCGTCGCCTGACACTCGGAGAAGGCGTCACAGCACACCAACCTCACCTAGATCCAGCACCACGATCAGACTACCGAGAAAATGAATAGAACCCAGGCCGATAGGTTACGAGAACTCAGGACGTTCTGCGTACGCGATCGGATCTCGCGACCCGGCATTCCGGAACGCCTCCAACCGGAACGCACACGCGTCACATGTCCCGCACGCCGGCTCCTCGTCCCGGTAGCACGACCACGTCATGCCGTACGGGACACCGAGTTCTAACCCACGCTCGGTGATATCCGTTTTCGACCACTCGACGAATGGCGCTTTCAGGTCAATTTCTGTTTTCGGTTTCGTGCCGACCTCAATCACCTGCTGGAAGGCGCGGAAGAAGGCCGGACGACAGTCGGGGTACCCGGAGAAGTCCTCGGAGTGCGCCCCAATGAACAGCGCTGACGAACCGGTTGCTTCTGCGTACGACGTCGCCATCGACAACAGATTCGCGTTCCGGAACGGGACGTACGATGTCGGGATCTCATCGCTCTCAAGATCCGCATCGGCCACGTCCATCTCTTCGTCGGTCAGACTCGATGCTCCAATTTGAGAGAGGTGTCTTGTTTCGATATGCAGGAAGTCAGCCGCGTCAACCTCTTCAGCAAGCGCCTGTGCGCACTCGTACTCTTTGTCTTCGGTGCGCTGCCCGTACGAGGTGTGGAAAAAATACGGCTCGTACCCCTGCTTCATCGCCTCGTATACTGCCGTCGCACTGTCCATCCCGCCGGACACCAGAATCACCGCGCTTTCGTTACTCATGAGTTTGCTGTTGCGTCGGATCGATTGTTGCTCTTTTTATCACGCCGATACCGTATCCTGTGGTTAGACTCATAAAGAAGACGTTCATTTCCCTGGCGCGTCGTTCCACAGGTCGACGTGGAGTCGCGGTGTGTACCGGTACCCGTACTCCATCGCTAACTTGGCGACCTCGCTTCGCGTCCCATCGAGTTGCTCTTGGGTCATGCCTTCCGGCATCAACAACACGTCATCATCCGC
>Ga0102942_1000712_pt1 | contig 12656 bp, 10 predicted proteins | sample SalPon2_C_H2O_MG_FD_78171 | JGI IMG/M metagenome (GOLD analysis project Ga0102942, IMG submission 78171) | Salt pond water microbial communities from South San Francisco under conditions of wetland restoration - Salt Pond MetaG R2_C_H2O_MG | ecosystem: Environmental > Aquatic > Non-marine Saline... | reverse complement strand
GGCCATCATTTGTTCTTACTCAACAGTAACGGGGCTTCTCGGAGCCGCACAACGACTCGGCCGGTTCGGCCACACTGACATTCAGACACAGCTCTCAGCCCTTTCACCAGTGATCGAAGAAGTGTGTAACCGCTACCACGATGCTACGCTTGAGAGTACGTACTCATTTGCACCACTTGCAGACATAATGGGGATGAACCACGAACAAGCTGAGCGCCGGCTGTTCATGAGTTAGCTCTCCGATTTTGTTCTCGAACGGGGCTGTGATCGGCCCGCGCCAACAAGCGACCGCAGCCCGTGGTACGAGTGGCCAGTTGACTCTTAGACTGCGAACATGAGCGTGAAATGTGGGGAAATCGGTCACTCATCAAAGCGTGGTGCAGGGTCTTCAATTACCGAACTAGACGTTCTACCACCGATGTCCTTTCCGCAGCACCGCTAGCTCAACCAGATCATGGCTCACAGTCTCCGTTGCTCTCCACAATGCTGCGCTCTAATCTTGACACTCTTGACGTAGAGGTAGTGTTATGATTATAGAGGCACACGGGTTGAAATGGAGTGAGATAACTGTCTACCATCAAGCCATAATGCTCACTCCATGTGTATTTTATGCGCCTTTTCTGAGCACAGTTCCTGGCGTTTGGCCTGTGTATTGCCCGGATTTAACTACCGGTGAGCCGTTGACGAATACATAGTGAATCCCATCCGGAAATCTCCTTGGATTGTTATATGTAGCTTCGGATCCGATTTTATCTGGGTCAAAAACGACGATATCAGCATCATTACCAGAACGGATGATCCCTTTTTGTTGAAGACCCATAATACGGGCGGGCAACGAGGTCATCATACGAATGGCCTCCTCTATTGAAAATAAATTCAATTTACGTGAATATCGGCCAAGGACGCGAGGATATGTTCCATACGTTCGTGGGTGCGGTTTACCACCCAGTAGCCCATCGGTTGCAATAGCCGATTTTCTATATTGCAAAATATTCTGTACGTCGCTCTCGATCGAATGATACGAATACTGCTCAATTTCAAGTCGTTCATGGCGTAATAAATTAATGACTGCTTCTGCTGGGGTTAAGTTCATTTCATCTGCAATATCTGCAATCGAGGTGCCAACATATTCTCTGTATTCTCTTGTCTTAACGCTAGTAATCACCATTTCGTCCCACGAGGCCTCAGTTTCCGTATTAAGATACTCTTTTATTTTTTCCCGATTTTCTTTAAGATGGTTAATTGTAGATTCAGTATCTTCTGATCGAGCCCATGACGGGAGAAATGAGGCTAGCATTGTGCTGCCAGCTGTGTATGGATATTGGTCTGCTGTTATGTCTACACCTCTTTCACGTGCGGCTTCTAGTATCTCAATAGCTCGCTGAGATTTGCCGTGCTGCTTGCTTCCTGCTGTTTTGAAATGTGATAGGTGAAGTGCAATGTCTTCTTTAGAACCAATATCAATAAATTCATCCAAAGCAGTCCAGATATTATTATGTTCGTTCCGAATGTGGGCCACAAACGGTCGCCCGTATTCAGTTAAGCAGCTTGCCAGCTTTTGTACTTCTTTCGTGTCTGAATGGACCTGTGGAGTATAGACCAGTCCTGTAGAAAGCCCGAGGGCTCCTTGGTCAAGCGACTCAACTATCAACTGTTGCATGTCTGTTATTTCTTTGTTATTTGGAAGCCTGCTATCCATGCCCATCACATTAAAACGCACAGTACCATGTCCCACCAGCATGCCTACATTTGGTCCAACTCCATTATTTCCTATTGCATCCAGGTATTCTTTTGTTGATCCCCAAGTCCACTCCTGTCCAGCGCGGCCGTTGAGACCACTTAGATGATCTTCCCACTCCCCCGCCCCTCCCGTAGGGTACATCGGTGCCATTGAAAATCCATCTTGACCCAATATTTCGGTGGTAATTCCTTGCAGGACTTTTGGTTTCAGTTTAGGGGATGAAAATAGTCGAAGGTCAGAATGAGAGTGTAGATCGATAAACCCAGGGCAAAGAGCCAATCCATTAAGATCGATTCGAGAGTTACTATTTGACTCTCCCGATTTCTGTCGTGTTACGCTTACGATCTGGCCATCAGAAATTTGGACAGAGCCTCTAAACCAAGGCGAGCCGGTACCATTAATAATTTTAGCGTTATCAAACAGCAGGTCAGCTGGCATAGACAAATATATGTAGCGCTTGTTAAGTATATGCTGGTGTTACATATACATGGCCATTCGTACAGTTAGACAAATATTTCATATGCTGTGTTGAATAGGGGTACGGCACGGCGATCATAATGAGTCACAGAGATGTTCGATATTGTGGACAGCGAACACCAGGATGATCTCACGGAACTCTCGATACCACGTCTGCGCTCGCACGGCGTCGCCGAGCGAGCGCTTGACCGACGAATAGGACGTTTCAGCCATCCAGCGCTGCGTATAGTCGCGTTCTCGGATGAGGGCGTTGTTACTGACGGCGTTCAGTGACGATCCGCGGTAGTGGATCAACGGCTCCACGCCGAGCGAGTAGAACTCGTACTCGGAGACCCAGTCCCGAAAGCCGTTATCAGCGGCGATAGTATGCAGGTCGTCCGCGTTTCGGCGGACGACCTGCGGACCGGCCTTCGTATCGTGACGCCACCGCGCATGACACTGTACGTCGAGGACAGCGAGAGACGCTGTATCGGTCAATGTCGTCACTTTCATTGTTTCGACCGTTCGGTTCGATCGGCTGAGATAGTGCGCAGAGGCGTGGCCACGATCGAAGAACGTGCTGTCGAGGGCAGCGTATCCGGACTGCGGGTGTTGCTGCGCGGAGATGCGCAGCAACGCCCGCCAGACCCACATTTTGAACCGGTCAAACGACTTGTTCAACGTCGTATAGTCTGGAACGTCTCCTTTCTCCAGTTCAAGTACCTCGCGGATTTCGCCCATATACTCTAGCCGGTTTTCGGTTTCACGGAAGCTGTACTCCTCTTCGCTGCGTATTCCGTGAATCACGACGTGCTTCCAGCGGGCGAACCCGCCGGTGGCGGGCTCGCCCGCGTGCTTCCCCAACGCTTGTTTAGCTAGGTGTTTGAACGTCTCAACGAAGTCGAGGAGATCGACTTCCACCATATCTGACCTCCTCGGCTTCGTCCTTACTGATTTAACGGTCTATCCCGACGCCGTCTGTCTATTCAACACAGCAATTTCATACTGTTTCCAAATAGACCGGTTTATATACCAAGAGAATAGAAAGAAGGTATGATTTCCATTAAAGTAGAGAATTATAAACTTGAAGCTGTCATTCATGAAGATGCGGCACCAGAGTCAGTTAGCGCAGTAAGGGAACTATTACCGATTAGTTCAGAGTTGATGCATGTTCGCTGGAGTGGGATTGCCACTTGGATAAAATTAGATAAAGTCGACCTCACTGATATCCCCCGTGAAAATCACACAGTATACCCATCGCGCGGAGACATACTACTGTATCCAGGATATCGAAATGAACCAGAAATTTTGATTTCGTGTGGTCCTACCTGCTTCAAGAGTCCCGCTGGGGAACTCGCTGGAAACCACTTTGCAAGTATCAAGGAACATGAAAAATTAGAGTCAATTGAAGAGACAACTATTCAGGACGGAGCTCAGCCAATTGTCATTGAAGAGCGTTAGCTCTGCAGAATCACTTTCCTAACGAATTATACCAGTATTTTACTTTTCTTGTAGTGGTTCAGCTGGTATACACGAGGAATATAGAAATGTAAATAGAACGGTGCTCGTTTGAGATCTTTTTCTAGCCAACAACCAAGTTATGAGAATTAGCCATCACTTTTCGACAACCCATAATCCAATTAATCCGATCGTGGATACTGCAACCACAGCGGCTAACACCCCAAATGCAACGCGAAAATTAAGTATGTCAGCAGTAATTCCAACTATGACTGGGGCAAGTGCGCCGATACCCATGAGTAAGGTACGAACGATTCCGAGGCCTCCTCCTGATAAGTGATCAGGAAGATGGTTCATAAGATACGCTCCACGGATTGGTTGGAATCCGTGTGCTCCGACACCCACAAATGCGATTAACGATCCAAGTAATACAATACCAGCGTTTGGCAGAAAGACAATACCCCACATTGCGGCTGTAGCAGTGACACCCATGATGGCCATTAGTAACATTCTTCCAAACCGGTCAGAAATGTCTCCAGTTAAAAGTTGGACAAACGTAACCCAAAAGAAGATTGAATACAGCAGACTCGCAGTTGTATTTGACAGTTCAGACACTTGTGAAAGATACAAAGGTAAGAAAGCGACAAGGCCGTTATGAGCAAACGAGAATCCGGTTGTTGCGATAACAAACACGACAAATCGTGCGTCAGAAAATAATGTGACATAATCGAGTAAGCTAGTAGAAGACCCATTTGAAGAGTCAACAGTAGCACCGTCTGTGTCAAAGAACGGCTTTCGACGATTTTGGATGATAAATGTACTAGATAAAAAAAGACCCGCTATTCCAGTAAGTAAGAACACTCCACGCCAGTTAGACTCTGGCATGATATCAAAAAAGATAGAGAGCGATGCAGGAGCTGACAAGAAGACTACAACAAGACTAGGGGCTGCCACTCCCCCAAACGAGCCAAAAGTATCATGAATACCTAATGCCCGGCCGGGCCGATTTGAGTAGATGCGAGTAATGAGCCGGATTGCGACAGTCTTGTGGACGCCTGTCCCAGCGCCAATTACAAGCATAGCTGCGATTAAGAACCCAAAGTTTAGATCAAAGAATAAACTGAGAGCCCCTACCCCTGCGACAGCTACGCCGGCTGCTACAACACGGATCGACCCAATAGAGTCTGCGATCACACCACTCGGAAACTGCATTAATGCATATATTATCATAAAAGATGTAAACGCAGTCCCAAGGATAGAGTTGCTAACTCCGTAAGCCGACTGCAACGGGCCAAATAATGGGGGAAACGCGTAGCGAACAAATTTAGCTAAAAACCAGATTAATGATACAAGAATGAGCGCATCAAACTGTTTTAATTTATCAATCATTACTCAGGCAGAGTAGATGACTCTATTACGGTGGGTGTAGTTGCTTCGATTCAATTTTAGATTAGTTATATATTCTATCATTATTGTTGGAGTATGGTTTTATATTAGTATTCAACTATTATGGTTAGTTTATTGCTGATTTCTTTGTTGAAGTACACTAATTTCATGCCGAATAGCACTTGTGTCTGCGGCACCGATGATACGGCTATCTACACTGCCATTAAGTGTAAAAAGCGTAGTTGGCCCGATGCTTACATCGTACTCACGCTGCAGGTCAGTGGCACAGTCGGGGCCATAAATCGAAATCGCGAGAATATCATCAGGTCTATCTGCTGAAAATATATCACTTAGACTTTTTTTCATTGTTTCGCACGAGTCGCAGTTATCGCGCCACACGTACACGACACACCGATCACATAGCTCGACCAGCCTACTTGCATCCTCCCAATGAAGAGGAAGAAATCCACTTGGTGCCCCAGCGGACCTGGCTCCAGTACTTTTCTCCGAGGTGAGAAGCACTGCGGTAGCCATTAGTTGAGCAGGAGACGCTGGTACATCGTATTTGCTCAGTTCCAGGTACGTTGCACTCAGTTCAACGTCTAGGTCTACTTTCCGAAGTTCTGGACGTATATGTTCAACTGCTACGGTATCATCATTCGATATAGTCTTTTTTCTCTCAGATACATTTGACAAGAACTCATCTGTTGGAGCAATTTGGTTGTCCACACTTGTTAAAGCTCCAGAAGCTATCCACTCTGCTAACGGATTTGATTTATGTGTCATTGATAATCGCTGTGTAATACCGCAAATTTAGTTTACTATACTTTCGGTCTAGCCAATCCTATGGGTTAATGGCTGCATCATCAATACAACCAAACTGATCTTCGGAGGGTACTTCTCCCTGTGGCCAGAGGGGTTCGAGATCCGCGTCAGCAGGGTAATGTAGGTTCCCATCAGAGTCCCAGCCCCACCCTTCCTCCTCAAGCATGGCTCTTGCCGCCTCAGTATCACCGGTTGGGTCTGGATGCTGGTAGAGCATATCCTCAGGTGGGAACATTGGATGGTTAGTCGAAATGTATGTTGGGAACATATCAACATCAACGCGGTCATCAAACGCTGTGTTAACGATTTGTTCTCGGTTAACCGACGCACCAATCGCTTTTCTGAACTCGGTGAATTTACATGGAGCAGTGTGGCAGATATATTGGAGATTGTATGAGGTATGAGTTCCTTCAAATCGCGCTTCGGCGTTGTCAATTTGCTCATTGACACGAGATGCGTTAGGCGGTGAAATTTCCACCCCAATGTGGGCCTCTCCTGCCTGAAGTGCATTTATCATTGATTCTTCATTCCGGTACGCTTCGAAAGTTACTGGTTGGGCCGCTTCATATTGAGGATGTCCGTCGTGGGGTTCCGTGACGACACGCTGTCCTTGTTCTATAGATGTAACTTCGAGAGGTCCTGAGGACACTATTGGGGTTTCAAAGGTTGCATCACCGGGAGATTCAACTGCACCAGCCTCCTCAAATGAAGCCTTGTGCAGGATTCCCCACCTCATGAGGGTGGTTTCAGCAAAGGGGATGTAAGGTTCAGTAAATGTAAATCGAACAGTCTTATCATCCACCGCTTCAATTTGGTCGTATGGAACTGGAGCAGCTCCGGGGTATGCACCTGCGTCCCCCCCTCTCAGGATCTGCTCAAAGGTGAACTTCACGTCCTCAGCAGTGACGGGATCGCCGTTGGTGAACGTTGCATCATCAAACAGTTCAACAACAATCTCTTGACTGTCAATAACGTCAACTGAGCCGAGTAGTTCAGTCACTTCATAATTTTCATCGTACTTATGTATTGGAGAATGGATCATGTGCTGCCACATCGCTTCAGGCATTGAAGCAGTATGAGTCATCCAGTTTGTCGTCTCGGTCGCGATGGGGTCGATTCCAACAATGAGTTCCCCATCTTCCATAAGTTCTGACTTGAAAATCCACTCAGCGTTTGACCGGGCTAGGCCACCTGTACCGACACCTCCAATGTCAACCATATCGGTTCTCCATGCCCCAATGTTCGCAACAGGACATAGATTATCGATTGCACAGTCTTCCGACATGTATGCGATTGTATCGTGAAGACCAGAGGTTCGCTCTTCAGAGGTTTCAGCGCGAGTTTGTTCAACTAGCCGCTGCGTGTACTCACAAGACGCGTAGTTCGATGTATTACTTTTTCCGTTAGCACCTGCCCAGTCCAGTCGCATGTTATTGAGCAGCTCCTGCGGGTCCAACCGGTCAGCTGCCGGAACCCACCATGTAAATGAGATATTATTGGCCCTATTTTCATCGTTAGCCATCTGTCCTGTTTGGGTCCCAAGGTCTTTTGGGACAATGTCTACCTGTGTACCTAGTGACTCAATCCCTTGGCGAATGAGTGGTGCCATCTGCTCCTGGGTCGTAGTGAATCCACCGTAGTCGGACCAGTACTCCATTTGGATAGTTGACACACGCTCACCCAGATCGCTATCAGATGAAGAATCACTTCCTGAGCACCCAGCAAGACCAACAGCTGAAGCACTAGCAAGTCCCGCTAGTACAGTTCTTCGGTCAACGGTCTCCTCATTACTATCGGCTTGCCTGCTATTAGCAGCCATATCGGTACCATGTACCATGATAATATAAAAGTTTGGTATTGCAGGCCTAAACACCGCGCATTCAAATTAGTTTAAGGAGTAATAACAAACACTAGATCAGAAATATAATTAATTTTCACATGTTGTAGATAGTATCAACCCTCGAGTCGAATACGGGGATCGATAACTCCATACACGAGATCGACGATGAAATTAGAGATGATTACAAATGCGGCAACAACAAAAAAGACAAACTGTACCGTAGGGTAGTCTCGGGCAAGAACTGACTCAACCAGAGTGAATCCAATACCAGGCCAGTTAAACACGGTCTCTATGAGTACAAGCCCTCCAAGTGCTCGTGCAAGCGAAACAGGGTATATAGTAAGTACTGGAATGCTGGCGTGCTTCGCAATGTGCTTGAGCCGGGTCAAAGTCGGAAGACCAGTAAGACGGTAGTATTCGGTGAAGTCTTCCCCCATAACCTCAACGACACTATTTCTCATTATTAGGGTCGGGATGAACAAATAGCGGCAAACGATAGCAGTAAATGGCAAGACGTAATGGATGGCAAAGTCCTGACTGATGTAAGGCTCCCACCAAGAAAGTCCTTCAGTAGAACCAGAGGAGAGCATTCCAGACGTCGGAAAGAGATCAAGCCATAAAGCGAATACTACGACCAGAATGATCGAGGTAAAGAATGCAGGGGCTGATCCAGCACCAATGACTGGAATAGTGCCAAATCGCTCAAACCGACCGCCTCTGTTATTGCCAGCAAGCGTTCCAATAACAACACCGAGGATATAGGTAAATGTCATCGCAGGAGCTACTAGAATAAACGTATTAAAAATACGCATCTTTGTAAACTCCCAAACGTCAACACGGTATACTGGAGATTCGCCGAGATCTCCCTGTGCAAGGTTTGCAAGGTAGTGGTAATACTGACTGTAGATGGGTTCATCGAGTCTCCACTGTTCTCGAATTTCTTGCAGCGCTTCTTCATTTGCACCAGAGGCCGCCATCTGAGCTGTAAAATCGCCAGGCATTGACCTAAAGAGGATGAACAATGCAGTCATCACGAGGGCAAGCATAAATACCGTCTGTAGGGTGCGAGCTGCAAAGTAACGTCTTAGTGAACTCACTTGTTCTCACCCAGATTTCTTTGCGAGGTATTCACTACGCTTTTATTGATCAGGTGGCTGCGGTTGTATTGGATGGTATGGTCAGTCATCGGTGTGCTGGAGCGGAGTTTGTTTTTCATCTGCGCTATCCATGTCGTTGTAGTGATGGCAGGCAACGTGCCACCCTGGTTCCGGCTCTACGGTTGGGGGGGTCGTTTCACATACGCTCTCAAATCTGTTCTGAAGGGTGTCAATAGCAATTTGCTGCTCATCATCAGCAAGGGAAGTAAGCGCAGCACGGAGTGTCGATTGGTTTTTTCCAGTGAGCTCCTCAGAAAAGTACTCGCTTTGTAATGCATCAGCCATTGCTGTTCGCTCACTCGTTCCGATCATATTTTCAATTCGATCGAGCCCGATCTGCTCTCGCTGTAATAACTGCATGAAGCTCATTATTTCTCGGTACGCAGTTTGGCTAATCTCAATCTCTGTAGGCGGTATTACCTCAGGACATCGGTCACGAAAACGACATCCCTCTCCAATGTCTATCGGGTCTCTGGGAGCTCCAGACATCTTTGTTCGCTCTCTCCCGTGTGTTGGATCAGGTATTGGAATGGCCGAGACGAGTGCCTCCGTGTAAGGGTGTTTGGGAGACTGCAGAAGTTGTTCTGTCTCAGCAGACTCAACGAACCTGCCTAAGTACATTACCTTAACAGATTCGGCAATGTAAGAGACAGTGGACAGGTCGTGAGAGATATAAATCATTGACACGCCAAAGTCGTTTATTAACTCCTTCATTTTGGTTAATACTGCAGCTTGCGTCGACACGTCCAGCATTGAGACAGGCTCATCAGCAAGTATAACGTCGGGGTTTAGTATCAGAGCCCGACCAATAGAGACACGTTGCTTTTCACCTCCACTAAGATTGGATGGTTTTCGGTTTAGATATTTTTCAGCGGGTTGGAGCTCAACTTGCTCAAGTACTTCACGGATACGCTCGTCTTTATTATCAAGTCCATGTATATTGAGAGGTTCCGCCAGCGACTCTCGGACAGTCATCTTGGGATTTAATGAGTTGAACGGATCTTGGAAGATCACCTGCACGTTACGACGGTATTCTTTCCAGTCAGATTTAGTAAACTGAGACACCGGCTTGCCTTTATACAGGATATCACCTGCAGACATGTCGTAGAGTCCGATTAGAGTACGGAGAAGAGTGGATTTACCGCACCCACTTTCGCCAATAACCGCAACCGACTCATTATCATTAAGCGTCATCGAGACATCATCAACGGCCTGTATTTGCGACGGACTCCGTCGCATGATCATATCAAGGATATCTCGATTACCCTCAAAGTACTTTTTTAAATTTTTGATTTCAAGAACTGGTTGTTCAGTCATAATTAATCCACCTCCCCGGTCGACGCTACTTCACTATCCACATGTTCACTCTCTCCGTCAGTTATCCCAGATTCATACATTTCGTATGCTTCCTCCTTCCGTACACAAGCGGCTTCATGAGTTGGGTCATCATCGGAAACCGGTTCGCTAGCGGGTTCCTCAGCCCGGCACTCTGGTGCTGCCCAAGGGCAGCGATCAGCGAAACTACAATAATCAACTTCACCCATCAGTTTTGGCGGGTAGCCTTCGATAACGGTAAGATCACGCTTAGGTTCACGAACGTCCGGAAACGCCTCTTTAAACATAAATGCATATGGATGACGCGGGTTTTCGTGAACAGCTTCGGTTGTGCCTCTCTCAGCAATTTGGCTAGCATGCATGATGGCAACGCTGTCACATGACTCAAATATAACACTAATGTCATGTGTGATAAGTAGCAGGCTGATATTCAGTTCAGTCTTAAGCTGATCTAAGTACTTAAAGATCTGATCTTGCATAATCACGTCTAATGCTGTAGTAGGTTCATCTGCGATAACCAGTTCAGGCTCTAAGAACAGCGCTAGCGCAATAATAGCACGCTGTTGCATACCTCCTGAGAACTGATGCGGATAATCATCTATCCTACTTTTCTGTAAGCCAACAATATCAAACGTCTTCTTGAGCTTTTCTCGTATCTGAGTATCCTGAAGATCCGTGTGGACCTGCCCAATTTCAAGCGCTTGTTCGCTAACCCGCTGCAACGGATCAAGACTGCTCATCGCACCTTGAGGGATCCATGAGATTTCTTTCCAGCGAATCTCTTCACTGAGTTCAGCGTCAGTGAGTTCATGAATTTCCTGCCCTCTATATCTGATTGAACCGTCTGAGATGACACCATTTTCATCTAGCCCACCGATAATGGATTTAGCCATGGTGCTTTTTCCCGAGCCGGACTCCCCTGCAAGTCCAAAGAATTCACCCTCTGAGATGGTAAACGAGGCGTTAGAAACTGCAGTGAGCATGCCTTCGTCGGTTTCGTACTGTACCGTTAGGTTGTCAACTTCTAGTAGTGGGTCACTCATTTTAAGCTGCAATCACATCAGTGTCAGTTTCATTATCACCGTTCTCGTAGCCTCGCCCAAACATGAACGTCGCTAAGACTGTAAGAGCGATAAGAAGCCCTGGAGGAGCTGACCACCACCATGCAGTTGACATATACCCGGAATTAAACGCATTCCGAATCATTACGCCCCAAGATGGGATGAACGGGTCGGCAACTCCGAGGAAAGTCAAGCTGGCTTGAAGCATTATTGCGTATCCAACCCCCAGAGAAAGGAAGAATATCGCCATCGGAGCCACATTGGGCAGAATATGTTTAAAAATAATTCGTGGAGTGCTGGCTCCACTTGCTTTTGCGACTTCTACGAAAGGGTATTGCTTTACTTTCAATGTTTGTGCACGGATCACGCGAGCCGCTCCGCGCCATAGTATTAGTCCGATAACCACAATTGAGGGAATAAATCCCACTCCCAGGAACGTTATAAGTACAATCCCAAATGGGATAAGCGGGACACCGTATACGAAGTCAGTAAACCTCATCAGGATAGTTTCGGTGCGTCCCCCAACGTACCCAGCGGTGACGCCAATTACAGTGCCAATGGAGAGGATCATCCCTCCCCCAAGGATCCCAGTGAGCACTGTTGGACGCGCACCAACCAATAAGCGACTAAGAACATCATAACCGTTGAATGTGGTTCCGAGTGGGTGAGCAAGAGAGGGAGGCGCTGCTCGCAGCATATCTCCACTTTGTTTGTCAAAATGAATCTGCTCAATGCCATATGGAGCCAACATCGGACCGAATAAACCCATCAAGAGAATTATAGACAAGATTCCGAAGTAAAATGCAGTCATTCGGTCATTGACTATATTGAGAAACCCTCCGCGGAGATTTCTAATAATGTATGATTCTCCTAGCTTCGTCTTCTGATCACGATCAGAAATTGATTTTACAAGTGGATTATCCACCATCTTTTGGACTAGGTCCATCAATACCGAAAGGACAACGGATATATAAAACAGCTTCGGTAATATAACCTTATACATTGGAGGTATGAACAGCACAATAACCAATACCTATCATAACCACACAGCATTATGCGATATAAAATCTTAATGAAAACTCCGACTGGTGGATGTAGTCAGCACTAGTAAAAGAGGTAGTTGGGCTGTAGGTTATCGTTGACCAACGGTAGAAACAGAGACCATCACGTCTTTTTGCCTCACTAGCGCTTATCTGTAGATCCCACATCTGTAATGAATTACAGTATATATTTCACATGTGAATTACAATTATCTTAGCAACTGATCAGTTTTTTGGCAGTTAATCTAAAACTTGTTTGTGAAACCCACCAGAGCCGGTGCGAACCGCTTCGGGACATTCTCCCTGTTTATGTGTGAATTAGTGGTTCTCGGAGATATAGAAGCAAGTGGATAATAT
>Ga0102942_1000711_pt1 | contig 12701 bp, 10 predicted proteins | sample SalPon2_C_H2O_MG_FD_78171 | JGI IMG/M metagenome (GOLD analysis project Ga0102942, IMG submission 78171) | Salt pond water microbial communities from South San Francisco under conditions of wetland restoration - Salt Pond MetaG R2_C_H2O_MG | ecosystem: Environmental > Aquatic > Non-marine Saline... | reverse complement strand
CCGCCCGTGGGGCCATTCTCCCGTACCGATGGGTCCGTGCCGTCGGCGACGTCATCATCGTCAGCGATATCGTCGAACGCCTGCATCAACCCAACGCTGAAGAAGACGAAGAAGAGGAAGTCGCGGCTTAGTTCCCGTTCGTTCCCTCGCCGCTCGAACTGTCGACGCCCATCGCCTCGAACAGTTTTCGCTTGACCGCTTCCTCGGTCAGTTCCAACAGCGTATCGCGGTTGTCGTCACTCGTATCGAGACCGGTGAAGATGCCCAACGGAATCTCGACGCTCGCGTCCGTCGAGTGACCGGCAGTCTCGCCCATCCCGCCGAAGGCGTCCGCGAGGACTTTCCCGATGTTCATCCGGATGTCCTTCGAGCGGGCCGCGAGATAGATAGTGTCGTCGGCGATAGCGAACACCGCTGTCGTGGTGATACCCTCCAGATTCAGGAGGTGTTGAGCGGCCTGCGAGAGGGCGTCCCGGTCGCGGATGAAGCCCGCGTTCGAGACGAGATGGCTCCCCTGTACCTCGCGGTTTCGGATGGCCTCTGCCAGCACGTCCAGCGTCTCCGGGCTCATCGACGGCGATTCGACCTGCTCTAAGGTGTCGTGGTCCGCGAACGGGTAGAGATACGCCGCGGCGGTCAGGTCCGCGGGCGTCGTGTCGCGCTTGAAATCCAGTGTCTCCGCACGAATACCGTACAACAGTGCCGTCGCCACGGTCTGGTCGAGTGTGAGGTCCAGTTCTTGGATGTACTTCGTCAGGATGGTCGAGGTGGCCGAGACGTTCGGCCGGATGTCCGAGAACGCGGCGTCGTACTCGTCTTCGTGTTCGTAGTGGTCGATGACGATGTCGACCTCGTCGAGGTTGACCTCGCCGCCTTTCGCTACGTCGACCAGTGCAAAGGTGTCGAACGTACCGAGGTCGACCGCCTCGCGGGCCGCTAAGTCGATACCCAACAGATTGACGAACGCTCTGTTCTCCTGGTGGCCGATTTCCCCCTCGTAGATGATGTCGGCTTCGACGTCACGGCTCTGTGCGATGGCCCGCAGCGCCGCCGCCGACGCGATAGAGTCGGGGTCGGGCGAGCGGTGGATGAGAATCGCCATCCGCTCTTCAGTGGCGTCGATGACGTCGCCCAACTGCGAGGCTTTGTACTCCAGTTCCCCCGTCTCCAAGGCCCGCAAGGCCGAGTCAGCGATGACCCCCGAAGGGTTGATAACCACGTCCGCGCCGAGGTCGGTCAGTTCGTCGGCCGACACCGGGTCGTCGGCGCGCGCGACGATGAACTGGTCTTCGTTTGCTTCACGGATGGTCCGGACCGCCGCCGCGTTGGCGGTCACGTCGGAGGACATGATGAGAATGGCGTCCCGGTCTTGGACCGTCTCGGCGATGTGTTCGTCCGCGATATCGGCCTGCTGGGCGTTCAAATCCTGGTCACGGAGCGCCTCGACTCGGCCCTCGTCGGCGTCCAGTATGAGGACGTCCTTCCCCTCGTCGACGAGTTCTTCCGCGACGGCATGGCCCACGCTCCCGCACCCGAGAATGGCGTAAGTGGACATCGAGGCCATCGTTATGCCACTGACTGTACTCATTAGCGATGAGTGCGGCCGGGACACACTTATATCACACCGTCTCCCGAGCGCTCGGCCAGTGGTGGACCTTACCGTACGTCACTCACACGCCCTCGTACGGCGTTACACGACTGTTCGACTCGCCTCAGGAAGTTAGCGGAACACGACCGGCGCAGCCGGTCGCCCGTTAGGAGAGGTCGTCGACGTCGACGGTCGCACTGACCGTGACGACGCGACCGTTCTCGGAGACGCTGACGTCGTCGAGGTTCCCGTTCGCGAAGGTCGTCCCATCGTCGGCCCAGTCCTCCACGTCACCGGCGTCGGCGTCGCTCTCGCTGTCGAAGACGACGGCACCGGTTACGTTGAACACGCTGCCGTCGACCGTCAGGGCCAACCCGTTGGCAACGGAGTCCTCGATGCGTCCGTTCTCGGGGTCGTCGCCCTCCTCTTGCTCGTACACGCTAGCACTGACGAGGTCGCCGCCGCCCAGCGCGGAGACGAGGTCAGACACCACGTCGCTCTCGTCGGTGTAGTTCGCCGTATCACCTGTCTGTACCCCGAGGTACGTTTCGGCTCGTCTGACGAGTTCGTCCGCCCCCGACCCGTTCGTGAGTCGGAGCCGGTAGGTGAACGTATCGTAGCTGCTGAAGGAGGTGGCGATGATGGTGTATTCGCCGCTCTCTTCGAGCGTGTACGAGTCGATACGGGAGTCGAGCCCGTTGAAATCGTCGTTGGCGGTCACGACCGTCCCGCTCGGGTTCTCCAGTTGGAGGTACGTGTCGTCTTCCGAGATCATCTCGATGGTGACGACATCGCCTTCGTTCCCTTGGAACGTTATCGGGTCGTGGTACCCGTTGTGGGTGTACGTGCTCGGGTCGGAGTCGTCGATGCGACTGGTTATGGTCTGGTCGTAGCTAATGCTCCGCACGTCTGGATTCGACGGTTCGGCGTCGCTGGGCGGCGCTTCTAGCGACGCCCGAGACATCGTTACGACGTAGTCGGAGCTGACGGTGACGCCCTGACTGCCGGAGTCGTTGACGAACACCCGCTCGCCGCTGTCGAGTTCGCTCTCCTCGTCGTAGTCGTTGTCCTCCAGTTCCTCAACGAGGTCTTCGACGGTGAAAGAGCCCGTCGCGACTTGGATGTCGTTGCCCAGTGAGACCGTCGTCTCGATGTCCTCGAAATCTATGTCGACGGCGGCGAACGAGTTTTCGACGCCGCTTTCGAGGCTGTCGAACTCGTCCTCGTCGCTGAACTCCTCGCTGTTTGCCAACGTCGACGGCGCTGTACTGAAGATACTGTAGTTGTCACCGAGGCCAACCTCGTCAGGCGCGGCGAGCCATCCGCGGTAGGCGTTCCCTCCACCGAGAAGGCCCCCACTGGACGGCAACACACCACAGCCCGCAAGACCGGACAACAGCCCCGCACTCGCCAACCCCGCACCCGTCCGAAGTACATCACGACGTGATTGTTTCATCGTCTGAACTATACTCAACAACAACATCTATATAAAAAATTCTATATCTGTGTTATACGTTCGTCCGTCAGTGACGACACGCTGCGGATTGGGTTGACCCCACCGCGGGCACTGGGTTGGAAAGGAAACGTATATACAACGGCCTCCGCAACGATGTATTGCTGGGCCGGTAGCTCAGTCTGGCAGAGCGACGGCCTCTTAAGCCGTCGGTCGAGGGTTCAAATCCCTTCCGGCCCGCTTTTGCGACGAACTACCGACCAGAGATACGGTGAGTGAACCTGACAGCGGACTTCGAATCAGAGAGACGTTTTGCTTCGACCGTGGTTCAACCTCCGATAGGCCCGCTACGCTCGCCGACCGACCCTCGCAAACGCTTCGCGTTCGCTCGGTCCCGTCCGGCCTGCTTCTGCGACGAACGGACGGTTGCCGAGGCTGATTCAGCCGGTGAGCGGCTTTGACATCTCGACGTGGGGGATGCCGGCTTCATCGAAGGTGTCACCGTCGGAGTCGTAGCCGAGGCGCTCGTAGAACTCCAGAACGCGTAACTGCGCGTGGAGGCGTGCAGTCGTCGCCCCCTGATTTCGAGCGTGCCCCTCGGCCACCGCCATTACCTGCCGCCCCAGTCCATCGCCGCGGTACGCCGGGAGTACCGCCACGCGTTCGATTTTCACGGTCGTCTCACCGGGAAACCGAAGCCGTGCAGTCGCCACGGCCCCGTCGTCACCGCTCAGGACGACGTGTGTGGCGTTTGCGTCTTCGCCGTCCATCTCCACGGCCTCGGAGACGCCTTGCTCCGCGATGAATACGCGACGGCGGACCGCCTGTGCGCGGTCTCTCAACTCGGCATCACTGCCGACGTGGGGCTCGTACGACGCCATGCCCGACCTATTCGGGCAAGCGAAGAGAACGTTCCGCTCGCGGCGTTAGCTGTCGGGGCTGTAGTTGGGCGCTTCGTCCGTAATCATCACGTCATGGGGGTGGCTCTCCTGCTGACCGGCGGCCGAAACCCGGACGAACTCCGCGCGCTCTTTGAACTCCGGAATCGTCTCGGCACCGACGTAGCCCATGCCCGACTGCATCCCGCCGACCAGTTGGTGGAGTTCGGATTCGAGCGACCCCTTGTACGGAGTGGCGGCTTCGACGCCCTCGGGGACGTACTCCTCGTTTTCGTCCTCTTCTTTGAGATACCGCTCGCCGCCGCCCTCGTTCATCGCGCCGACGCTGCCCATCCCACGGTACTGCTTGTACTTTTTACCGTTCATCTGGATGACTCGGCCGGGAGCCTCGTCGGTACCGGCGAAGTAGGAACCGAGCATCACCGCGTCCGCACCGGCAGCGATAGCCTTGATGGCGTCGCCGGAGTACCGAATCCCGCCGTCGGCGATGACCGGTACGTCGTGTTGGCTCGCCACGTCGGCAACCTGCGCGACGGCGCTGATCTGGGGCATCCCCGCGCCGGTCACGACGCGGGTCGTACAGATGGAGCCCGGACCGATACCGACCTTGACGCCGTCCGCGAAGTCCACGACTGCCTCGGCGGCCTCGCGAGTGCCGATGTTGCCGACGACCACGTCGGCTTCGACGGTGGCCTCGATTTCGCGGGCGCTGTCGATGACGTTCGCGTTGTGCGCGTGAGCGCAGTCGATGAACAGGATGTCCGCGCCGGCCTCGTCGGCCGTCTCTGCACGGTCGACTTCGAAGGGGCCAACGGCGGCCCCGACGCGAAGTTGGCCCGCCTCGTCGCGGGCGGCTTGGTCGTACTCACGGCGCTTGAGTACGCCGCGCATCGTGATGAGGCCGACCAGATGGTTCCGCTCGTCGACGATAGGGACGCGCTCGATTTTGTGGTCGTACATCAGTTCGAGCGCCTCGCGTGGCGTCACGTCCTCGGTAGCCGTGACGACCTCGTCGGTCATCGCCTCCGTGACGGCGTCGGACTCGCCCACTTCGAGGTACGGGCGGATGTCAGTGCCCGAGATTATCCCGAGCACCTCGTCGATCTCACCGTCGACGACGGGCGCACCGGAGACGCCGCGGCGGTCCATCATCGCGTCGACCTCGCTGACAGTCTGTTCGGGGTGGGCCGTGACCACGTCGCGGATGATGAGTTCGTCGTAGCGCTTGACGCGCTCGATTTCGGCGGCCATCTGCTCGGCGTCCATGTTCCGGTGGAGGACACCTAGTCCGCCCTGACGGGCCATCGCAATCGCCATGTCGCTCTCGGTGACGGTGTCCATCGCGGCCGTCAGGACTGGCACGTTCAGCTCGACGCTCTTCGAGACGCTGGTCGCAGTGTCGGCTTCGTCGGGTTCGACGCGGGATTCCTTCGGTCGAAGCAGTACGTCGTCGAACGTCAACGCCTCCGGCACACGGAGTTTCTCGGAGAAGAACTCGGAATTGTTCGCCATGTAAGTCGTCAATGACCGCCGGGCAAAAACGTTGCGAGACTCGTAGCGACTGCGGTGCGGTGACATATCGTAGCCGATGCTCGACTGGTCCGACGCAACCCTCCTTGAGGCGACGAATATCGCCACACTGGCCTGTATTCAGTCAGTAGCGCTACGTACGTCCAGTTGTCGCGGGCTTATTAACACGTTTCCCGCAGTGTGGTCCCGTGTCCCACGCAACGTTTATGCCCGTTTGAAAGTTAATTACAGATATGCGCTGCACCCAACCCATCATCGGAGCCACCGGCCGGCAACTCACGTGCCCCACGGCGACGAATACATTCTCGGTGGGTTTTGGGAAACCGGACTCCCGAACCGGGGATCGCTACGCAGCCACCCGCGGGGACCCGGGATATCCCCACTCGTAGCCCCGGATGAGTAGCTCCAGACACCCGGTCGCACTCGACATCGAGCGGCAGGTCGGCCGCGGCGGCCGCTTGCTGGCGACGGTGATGGGTCTGCCCTTAGTCGACGGCATCTTTCCCGTGCTCGTCCTCGCCGGGGCCCTCTCGACGTGGACCGGCATGCTCGAAGTCGGCCTGCTCGTCTTCGGCGGCTCCGCCATGGTCGCTGTCATCCTCGCCGAGATGGACGGCAGCCCACGTGAACAGGCAACGGCAGTCCTGCTCATCGGCGCGGTGTTGATTCCGGTCGCCGTACTGGAAGCCGCGCTCGCACCGACCATCGCCGGCCTCGTCCGCCTCGCCATCTTCGAGCGCTTCGCCGGCATCGTCATCATGGCCATCGCTGCCCAGACCGCAAGCGCCCGCGTAGGCGAACTGCTCCCGCGGCCGGCCATCATCGTCGGGCTCGGCCTACTGGCGAGTCTCGACCCCAGCGGTGCGACGCTGGTCGTCGAGGCCAACCCCGAGATGCTGGCCCGCGCCGCAGCCACCGCGGGCATCGGCGTCGCGTTCGCGCTCGTCGTTGCACTCACCAGTCCGTGGCTCCGCAACGCCGTCGACATCGACCGCTTCCGCTTCGGCAGCGCCGTTGCACTCGGCGTCCTCGCGCTCTCGGTACTCGGTCTGATGCCCACCCAAGCCCCCGTCGCGCTGGCGGTACTCGGGATGACCGCCCTGTTATCTTTCGACCCGGAACGTGCCCGCGAACGGGAAACGGAGTACCATCCGGACGCTATCGACCTCACCGCGGCGTTCTCCGACGGCGGGGCCTCCCAAGGCGTCGCTGCCGACGAACAGACCGACGCCGGCGCTGCCGTCGAGTACGACCCCGACGAAGAACGCGCCCCGTGGCTCTAGGCTACGTGATTTCTGTCGATTACTGAACGCCAAGCGAGCTTTTCACTGCGGCCTCCCGCACCTCGCACAGCCAGAAAGCCCCACCCATGCCGGCTGGCCACACAGCTACGGGCGGGCTTGAAAATGCGGGACTTTCTGGCTCTCAATCCTCGTGTCTACAAACACTGCAATTCCTAGTCTAGAGAGGAAGCTTTAGGCCGCCGACGCCCGCGTGTCCGATATGGTCGACAATCGCGTGGTGCAAGGACGGATGCAGACCCCCCAAAGCCTCGCTGAACTCATCGAAGGTGAGAGCGTGATGGACGCAGAGCCAATCGAAGACGCCGACCGCGAGTGCCCCGACTGCGGCGAGAACGTCATCTCGGTGGGGTATATGCCCTCCGCGCTGGAGTTCGTCACTGGCTACAAGTGCCAAGAGTGTGACTGGTCTGAGACCGACCGCCAGTAGCAATCGAAATCCCTTTACTACTAATCGGCATACGACGGAGTGCGGGGTCGTGGCCTAGTCCGGGAAGGCGGCTGACTCCAGAGGCCACGCGCCAGGGACGACGAATAGAGGGCTGATATACTGAGCGACCGGCTGATCACCGGCCCGCGACGATGACCCTCTGGAGTTCCGAGGCGCTGGACGGAGATATCAGCCGATCGGGGGTTCAAATCCCTCCGACCCCATCAACATCCTAAAGCTATCTTATTATTTCTTAAAAGAATTTTTCGAATACAAATGCCACCAGATATCAGAGAATTCGCCCCGTCGAAGAAGACAACAGTGGGTGGACTGCAATAGGCGGCGTTGTCAGCTAGGGAGAGAGTCGCCGGGGCCCCTTCCCGAACCTCGACGAAGCGGGACAGCTCATCGGAGAAGCCCGCGTCGAAGCGCCGGATATCCCAGCGTCGGACGTCCCGTGGTTCGACTCGTGACAGACCGCCGTGGGACTGCTCCGGCGACGAAATAATCGCAGTGTTGTCCAGTTTCCGGTTCGACCGGCAGTCACGCGGTTTCCGACCCGCTAAGCTGCGACGCAAGACTTTTGACGCAGCTACGATACGCATCGATATGCCACAGCAAACGCTCGACGTAACGGGCATGTCCTGTACCGGCTGTGAGGCAAACGTCGAGGACGCACTCGCAGAAATCGATGGCGTCACCAGCGTTTCGGCCGACCACGACGCCGATACCGTCGCGGTGACCAGCCAAGACAGCGTCGACGAGGCGACCATCCACGCGGCCATCGAAGAGGCGGGCTACGAGACCGCCGCTTAGGCCCAGTTATTTAACGACAGCGGACACACCGTAGGGTAATGGCCGGCTCTACGTCGATGGCGGGCGACCACGCGGAAGAGGAACACGAACACCGGAGTCGGTGGCCGCTCGTCGCGGCCATCGGCGCGGGACTGCTGTATCTCGGCGCGGGGTTTTACTTCGTCGGGTTGGACCTCGTCCCGATGCCGATACCGGTCGGCCTCGCGGGCGTCGGCGTGGTCGGTCTCCTTGTCGGGCTCTTTGGGTGGGCGAACGAGGCGTTCATCGCGGACTACACGGAGGCGTACACGGGTAACGCCGATGTGTACACGACGGCGATGGTTCTGTTCCTGATTTCCGACGTGGCGACGTTCTCGGCGGGATTCATCTACTACGCCTTCATCCGCGCCGGCGAGTGGGCTGCGCCGCACGACCTGTTGGGCCCCATCGTCTTCGTGAACACGGCGCTGTTGCTCGCCAGCAGTGTAACCATTCACTACAGCCACCACGCACTGGAGGCGGGCAACCGAAGCAGGTTCCTCGGTCTGCTCGGCGTGACGCTCGGCCTCGGTATCGTCTTCCTCGGCGGGCAGGTGTACGAGTACTACGAGCTGCTCGTCGTCGATGGCTTCTCACTGACCAGTGGCGTCCTCGGCAGTGCGTTCTACGGATTGACCGGGTTGCACGGGCTCCACGTGGCACTGGGTGTCTTGCTGTTGGCTATCGCCTTCGGCCGCTCGCTACGCGGTGAGTACTCCGAAGACCACGACACGGCCATCCGGACCACGTCGCTGTACTGGCACTTCGTCGACGTGGTGTGGGTGTTCCTCGTAGTCGTCGTCTACGTCGGCGCGAGTCTGTAGGGCAGTCGGAGAGACGGCGAGCGGCCGTCGTTGTACACTTTCTACGTCACGCTTGGGTCGCAAGCGCCACGGCGCACCTCGGACGACGCGCTGACCACTCAGGGGCAGGTCCCGCTCAGCGCCGGTACTAGCCGATACAAAGAACGTCGAGGCGGCGTCTCACGTGAAGGAGGCTCGCTCTTCGAGTTCGATGAGTTTCCGGTAGATGGGCGGGGTCGCAATCCCGACGGCACCGAAGACGATGGCGAACACGCCGAGCGGGAACTGGAGTGCCGGCGTGACGTAACAGGGGTTCTCAGAGACGACGGTGACGTAGTGCTCGTCGCCTTCGTAGCTCACGAGCGAGCCGTTACGGAACGCCGGCGCGTTGGGGAACGAGCCGTTGATACGGGCCTCGCCGACCGGGTCAGTCAACGCCTCTTCGAAGGTGCGCTGTTCGGCATCGGATAGCTCGGCGTAGTCGAAGCGAGCGAGGTCCGGGCTCGTGGTGTTGAACCGCTGTTGGGTCTCTTCGGCACCTTCGACGGCTATCGTCGGCTGGTCGCAGGTCGTGATGTCTTCTTGAATGATGGCGTAACCGCCCGGCACCGCGCCGCCGATACCGACGGCGACCAGCAGGACGCCGACGAAAGGGATGACGTACGTAAACAGGATGGATTCCTCGGCCATCTTACTCCTCCATGGCCCGCTTTCGCCGTGATTGGAGGTACTGGAACGGGACCGTCAGTCCGAGCCCGTAGGCCCAGTGGGCGACGAAGACGAAGGTGAGATATCCCACGAGCGCCAGTCCCTGCTGGCCCGAGTAGAAGGCCACCGAGAAGCCGGTCGCGATGAGCGTCGCGAAGGTCAGGCCCGTCTCGAACATCCGCCGGCCGGGCAGATACTCTTGGAACGCGAGGAACAGGAGCGGCCACGTCACCGTTCCGGCGACGAGGAACAGTCCGGCTCCGATGTAGGGGTTCTGTTGGAAGCCGATGAGTTCGGCAATCTCACCGAACGACGCGGGGTCGAGCACGCCGATGACGATTGCAGTGCCGATGCCGCCGCTCATCAGGAAGGTGCCGATAAACCCGGATATCGCTGCCAGTGAGGCGTTCTGATAGACCTGTTCGGCGACCGTCCCGACGCCGCCGAGCAGTCCCATCGGTTGGAGTTCCGGCGCGTACGAACGGCGCGTCGAATCGGGTGTAGCCGGTTCCATGTCGTACTTCTCGACCATGCGGTCCTCGAACCACTGCCACTCACGGGTGAACTGGTTGGTAGCTTTCAGGTTCCACGGGTCGGTCGTCTTGACGATGGCTCCTTGCCAGTAGGAGACAAGCATGTTGTAGAGCCACAGCAGCGCCGACAGCCCGATGATGTACGCACCGACGGTCGCTATCTGTTGGGCGAGTTGGTACTCCGGCGGATAGATTGCCTGCCGGCGCGGCAGGCCGAGGCCGCCGATAACCAGCAGTATCATGAACGTGACGAACGCGCCGAAGATTAGCAGTCCGGCCTGGAACTTCGCCAACCGTTTGTCGTACCAGCGGCCGGTCATGATGGGGTACCAGTAGTAACTGGCCGCAATCATCAGCATCGGGATGATGCCGACGACGATGAGGTGGAAGTGTCCCACCACGTAGTAGGTGCCGTGATAGAGGATGTCGATGGGGATGACTGCGAGGAAGACGCCGGTGACGCCACCGATGATGAACGTCCCGATACCGCCGGCACAGAGGAGGAACGGCGCGCTGAGTTTAATTTCGCCGTCCCACATCGTCGTAATCCAGTTGAACACCTTGATAGCGCTCGGGACGGCGATGGCGATGGAGATGGCCATGAACGACGCCTTGATTCGCGGGTCGACACCGGAAGTGAACATGTGGTGAGCCCACACCCCGAAAGAGAGCACGCCGAGGCCGAGCGTCGAGTAGACGATGAACTGATAGCCGAACAGTTTCCGGCCAACGAACTTCGGCAGTATGAGGCTCATCAGTCCCGTCGCGGGCAGGAAGAGGATGTACACCTCCGGATGGCCCCAGAACCAGAACAGGTGTTGCCACAGTATCGCGCCGCCGCCCTCCGTGGCGAAGAACGTCGTCCCGAGATTCCGGTCGAGCAGTAGCATCACGAGCGCGCTACCGAGCAGCGGGAAGGCAAAGAGCGCCAGTCCGCTCGTGACCATCATGTTCCACGAGAAGATGTCTAAGTTCGACCAGTCGACGCCGTCGGCCCGCTCGTAGACAACGGTGGCGATGAAGTTTATCGCGCCGACAGTCGTTGCGACGCCCGAGAGGTGCAGTCCCAGTAACAGCAGGTCTATCTGCGGGTTGGGTTGGACGACTGACAGCGGGGCGTACAGCGTCCAGCCGATGCTGACCTCGCGAATCGAGAGGAAGAACGTGATGGTGTCTTCGGGGAGGAAGAGGCTGAGGACCTGTCCGCCCACTTGGACGAGGAGGCCGAACCGAGCCATCAACAAGGCCGGCGGCAACAGCCAGAAGCCGATAGCGTTGACTCGGGGGAACGCCATGTCGTCGGCCCCGATAAGCAGCGGCAGAAAGTAGTTCCCGATGCCGAAAAAGACGGGAAGCACGAAGAAGATGAGCATCGTCAGCCCGTGGGTAGTAAAGAGAGCGTTGTACGTCTCCGGCGTCCAGATGTCCGCGGGCGGAGTCAACAATTCGGTACGAAGCATCATCGCGTCCATCCCGCCCCACAGCGCTGCGACAGTCCCGAAAGCGATGTACAGCAGCCCGATATCTCGGTGGTTGGTCGTCGTCAGCCAGCGGTACACCTGCGACTGGAGGCGGTCGATTTCGAATCCGATTTCGTCGCGGGTCAGATACCCGCCGTCACTGGTCGGACGGGCTTGGTGCCGGGCCCGAAACCACAGTCCGAGGACGAACACGGCGAGAAGCGCCAGTGCGGACCCTTCGACGACGGCACGGTTCATCATGGTCGGGCCGCCGACGATAGCGCAGTTGTCTGTGAGGCAGTTAGTAGACTCATTGTCCGTTTCTGACGGTGCCACGGACATAAAACTACGCGACGACGCGGGGGATTCGTCGATGAGTGACTGGCTAAGCTATATGTCAGCCCCGCCGTTAGGTGTGGGCAATGCGCTTTAGTCGTGTCCTCGCTTGGCTCGCGGTCCTCGCTATCGGTGCGGTTCTGTTCAGTACGCCCGCGGCCGCTCAGTCGGTGAACCGAGCGGCTATCGACGAACTGAACAAGCAGTTGCTGTACGTCGCCCTCCCGCTGACGCTGTTCGTCGAACTCACCCTCGTCTACGCTATCTATCGCTTTCGGGGCAACGACAACCCCCGACCGACAATCGACGACCCGGCGCTCGAAATCACGTGGACCGCCGCGACCGGCGCAATCCTCGTCTTCGTCGGCGTCTCCGGCTTTTTCGTTCTGACGAACCCCTACATCTCTCCCGCGGCCGCCAGTCCGACCGACGGGGGAGCGATGGCTGGCGACATGGAAATCGAAGTGCTCGGCTACCAGTGGGGCTGGGAGTTTACCTATCCGAACAACGTCACCACACAGGAACAACTGGTCATCCCCAAGGACACCGACATTCGATTTACCATGACCTCTTCTGACGTGATACACTCGATATACATCCCCGACTTCGGCCTGAAACAGGACATCTTCCCGCAACAGGAGACCATCGCTCGCACTAACGCCACACAGGTCGGTAGCTATCGGCTCTATTGCGCGGAACTGTGTGGCTCGGGCCACAGCCGAATGCACGCGACGGTCGTCGTGTTGAACCAGTCCGACTACGACGACTGGATGGACCGCCGGACGAACACGTCGGTCGACACCGCTTCTACCGACAACGCCACGGT
>Ga0102942_1000709_pt1 | contig 12719 bp, 19 predicted proteins | sample SalPon2_C_H2O_MG_FD_78171 | JGI IMG/M metagenome (GOLD analysis project Ga0102942, IMG submission 78171) | Salt pond water microbial communities from South San Francisco under conditions of wetland restoration - Salt Pond MetaG R2_C_H2O_MG | ecosystem: Environmental > Aquatic > Non-marine Saline... | reverse complement strand
TATTCATAGAATTCTATTATTAAGGTGAATAAATGATGCAGATGACCAATCCTCAACAGCAACAGTATGACCGTGGTAAAACAATTTTCTCACCAGATGGAAGACTTTTCCAGGTGGAATACGCAAAAGAAGCAGTTAAAAAAGGAGCAACAGCTCTTGGAATTGTTCACGAAGACGGTGTCGTACTCGCAGCAACAAGAAATACTAATAGTCTAGCAGTAAGAAATCCTGAGAAAGTTTTCAAAATTGAAGACCATATTGGAGTCGCAACCTCTGGACTAGTTGCAGATGGTCGTAATCTTGTTGAGGAAGCCCGTAATGAAGCTCAGAAACATTTAATGACTTATGACGAAGGCATCCCAATTTTCTCCATGGGTAAGTTCGTAGCTGACAGATGTCAGCAATTCACTCAGTACGGAGGAGTAAGACCTTACGGAGTATCTACAATCACCGGAGGAGTAAAGGACGGTGAAGCTGGTGTATACCAGACAGATCCTTCAGGTACACTAAACCAATGGAAAGCAATTGCAATAGGAAAAGGAGGAGAGGATGCAAGAGAACATCTTGAAGAAAACTATGAAGAAGGAATCTCAGAAGATGATGCAATCGAGCTAGCTGTTGACGCATTGAAAGAGGGAGAAAAAGAAATAGAGACAGAGAACATTGAACTTTCAATCGTTGATGAGGAAAACGGCTTCCAGCGTTACAGTCCTGAAGACTTAGAAGACGAAGGACTTGGAATTTAAACTGGACCTACACACATATTCCACATATTTTTCTTATCTTAGCTATTAAACAAATAATCTCTTTCAACATCGGCTTTTCTATCAGAGAATTTGACTTCCACCGGGATAATCCTATAAGACTTCTACAACAGTAAGGTTTCATGGATACGTCTGAAGCAATCACTATCAGCTACAGCGGAGGAAAAGATTTCGAAATACTAGTAGATCCTGACCTAGCGAAAGAAGCAAAACTAGAAGGTAAGGAACACGAAATACAGAGACTTCTATTTGTACAAGAAATATTTACGGATGCAGGAGCAGGTGAAAGAGCTTCAGCGGACGAACTAGAATCCGAATTTAATACTAAACAGATTATGGAAGCTGCAGAGGAAATCTTTGAAAAAGGAGAAATGCAGTTGACCACCGATCAAAAGGCTGAGATGCGCGAAGAAAAATACAAGCAAGTAGTTAACATGATTGCTAGACGTGTCCAGAATCCGCAGACAGGCAATCCTCATCCTCCAAAAAGAATTGAAAACGCTCTTGATGAAGCAGGTTTTCACATTCAGGCAATGGAAGATGTTGAGGAAAAATTCGAAGAAGCTGTTGACCTTCTAAAACCAATCATCCCTGTCAGTTTGGAAGAAAAGACAATGGCAGTAAAAATACCGAACGATAAGACCGGGAAAGCATACGATATCCTTCAACAGAAGACTGACTTAGAGGAAGAACAATGGGGTAATGAATACTTCTACGCCAAAATAACTCTCCCAGCAGGAGTACTAGAAGAACTTATGAGAGAGATCCAAGATGTAACTGGTGGAGACGCGGTTTTCACAGAGGATACATAACTCTCTAGACCTCTTTAGGGAGCGTACATTTAAGTCACGTTTAAAAAAGTTCCACGGTAATTTGTTTTTATAAACCAAGTTTCTCACTGTGTGAGATTGGATAATTTAAGAGGTAATATTTGATATGTCACGTGTAAAAGATGAAAATGAGATTGTTGCTCCTGGAGATTTGTTGACGGAGGAAGATGATGTCCGTCCGAGTTCCGGAGTATACGCTGAAGAAGGTAAAATCTATTCACAACACATCGGTACTGTAAAATACGGTAGCAATAGCGTACGAGTCCAGCCTATGGATGGTCGTTATATTCCTGAGGAAGGAGATGTAGTTATTGCAGAGGTCACCAGAGTAAGTTACTCACGGTGGAATCTTGATCTAGATTCTGCTTACGAAGGTACTCTAGATATAAGCGAGGCTTCTGACCAGTACGTTGATCTGGATGAAGATGACTTGACTGATTTCTATGATGTTGGAGATGCAGTAGTTGTCAAGGTTACATCTGTTTCCGAGTCTATGGATGTTGACCTTACGATGCTTGATGACAGATGTAGAAAGCTTGATGAGGGAAGGATTATCAATATCTCTCCTCACAAGGTTCCAAGAGTTATTGGCCGTCAAGGTACAATGGTTCAGCAGATTAACGAGAAGACTAACTGCCATGTAATTGTAGGGCAGAATGGTCTGGTTTGGATTAACGGAGAGAATCCAACAGTTGCTGCTGAAGCAGTAAAGAAAGTTGAAGAAGAAGCTCACACCGATGGTTTGACTGACAGAATCGGTGAATGGATTGATGAGCAAATTGAAGGTGATCAATAATGGGAGATGAAGAAACTGAATGGTTTGATGAAGACGGTAATCGTGTAGACGGCAGAAAAGCAGACGAGCTTAGAGAGACAACTATGGAAGTAGGAGTTCTTGACGAGGCAGATGGTTCTGCAATGGTTGAAATCGGAAACACACGTGTAATTGCTTCTGTTTTCGGACCACAGGATCTACACCCTAAGCACCTTCAGGAAAGCGATAGAGCTGTTTTGAAGATGCGTTACAATATGGCTCCTTTCAGTGTTGATGACAGGATGAGCCCTGGACCAAACAGACGTGCACAGGAAATTGAATTAGTTGCAAAGAAAGCTCTTGAACCAGCACTTGAACTTGAACACTTCCCGACCGCTGGAATCGATATCTCAATGGAGGTTGTCGAATCCGATGGAGGGACACGTGTGACAGGTATTACAGCAGCAAGTCTTGCACTTGTAGACGCTGGAATCCCTATGAAGGGAATGGTTTCAGCTTGTGCGGCAGGAGTTGTAGATGATACACCTGTTCTAGACGTCAACGGGAAAGAAGACAAGGAAGGAAACGCAGACATTCCAATCGCAACTATCAACAGGACAGATGATGATACAGAATCTACAGAAGAAGACAAGATCACACTCCTCCAAATGGACGGAGATTTAACAACTGATCAAGTAGATGACTGTGTCAGTCTTGCTAAAGAGGGTTGCATAAAGCTCTACGAACAGCAACGTAGAACGATAATGCAAAAGTACAACGCTTCAGAAGGAGGTGAACAATAATGAAATTAAACGAGAGAGACATAAGACAAAAAGTTAAAGAAGGAGAAAGACACGATGGAAGAGATCTTGAAGAATTCAGAGATATAGAGATCGATGCTGGATACATTAACGAGACAGCAAATGGTTCAGCACTAGTAAAGATTGGTGAAACCCAGGTTCTTGTCGGTATAAGTATTGATGTAGAATCTCCTTACCCGGACAGACCAGAGTCTGGAACCATCGTAACTAACGCCGAACTGGCACCGATGGCTGACCGAGATTATGAATCCGGTCCGCCTAGAGGTCCAGGAGTTGAACTGGCTAGAGTAGTTGATAGAGGTATTAGAGAATCAGAAGCAATTGACCTAGAAGACTTGTGTATCGAACCTGGAGAAAAGGTTTACACAGTATTCATCGATGTTCATGTTTTGAACAACGGTGGAAACTTGATTGATGCAGCAAGCCTAGCAGCTATGGCAGCTTTGAAAGATGGATATCTTCCAGAGTACGATGAAGAGGAAGGAGTACTTGACAGAGATTCAAAGTGGAAAGATATTGAACTTTCAACCGAACCTGTCACAGCTACAGCCAGAAAGATCAACGGTGAGACAGTTTTCGACACTACACGTGAAGAAGAAGACGCTCAGGATGCTCGTCTGACTGTTTCAATTGATCAAGATGGTCAAGTAGTAGCTATGCAGAAAGGAGAGACTGAACCTTACAGCAGTGATGAGATTTCACAAGCTATGGAAAAGGTCCGTGAAAAAACCGAAAAGTTCCGCAGCCTAATTGATGAGGCTGTGGAATAAAAAACTTTCCTTTCATTTTATTCCTAGGAGTGAATAAAAATGGCATCTAATAAGTCCTCGAAAAGATTTGGAGCACGTTACGGAAGTAGAATCCGAAAGAATGTTGACAAGGCAGAGCAGAAGCACGAAGGATATGAACGTGTGGCTGCCGGTATTTGGAAAGACAAGGAAACAGGCAAAAAAGTAGCTGGTGGAGCTTTCAAGCCAGATACTGGAGCAAGCGAAATTCTTGACAAAGCTTTGAAGTCAGGAGTAAAAGTAGAGCTTGAAGAACTTGAAGAAGCAAAGGAAGAATTGGAGGATCAGTAGGTGATTCTCATGGCAGGATATGTTTGTGTAAACTGCGAAGAAGAAGTCGACCTAGATCCTATTGACGAAAAGGTAATTTGCCCTAAATGCAGCCACAGAGTACTTTTCAAGAAGAGACCAGAGACACCTTCAAAAGTTGAGGCAGTTTAAAGTATGAGGTCAAACTTGGAAGTAGACACTGACTCTCCTGAAGAGGTGGAAGAAGTGCTCGAACCAAGTTTGAATAATAGTAAACAAGTAAAGCATGAAGTAATTTCAGTCAAGAATAAAGTAAGGATAGAGACTGAGACAGATACATTAGGACAACTTAGAGGAGCTACAGACGGAGCTTTCAGACTTACAAGTTTAGCTAAGAAGATTATAGAACAATAAAGAATTCAAGGTGATTTTTAATGACAGAAGAACAAGACGCACAGAACATTATGATGGAGATGCAGCAGGTACAGGGCCAGCTGCAGCAGGTAACAGTTCAAAAAGAAGAAACAGAATCCGAACTTCAGGGGATTGAGAAGTCTCTTGATGAACTAGATGAGGAAGAAGACGGAGAAGTCTACAAGTCCGTTGGAAATATTCTTGTCCAAAAAGATAGAGAAGACCTCATTGAGGAAATGGAAGATAAGAAGGAAACTCTAGAGGTTAGAATGGATAGCCTTTCAAAGAAGGAAGAAAGACTTCAGGAGAAGATGCAAGAAACCCAGCAGAAGTTTGCTGAAATGCAGGGCTGATTCACATGAGCTCAGTTGAGTCTGTCACACAACAGATGAGAGACCTTGCAGATCAGGACGCAGTCCCGTCAAACGTTGCAGAGATGATAAGGGATGCTGCTGAAGAGCTCGAAACCGAGGATAAGGACTTATCGGTTAGAGTGAACACGGCTTCTTCGCTGCTTGACCAGGTTTCCAATGACCCTAACATCAAGCAACACACAAGAACAGAAATCTGGAACCTGGCTTCAAAGACTGAGAGCCTAGATTAAAGCCAAGCTATAAAAGCATCAAATACCCGCTTACCATTAGGAGGTAATTAATACTAATGCCATTTGATTTTCTAAAAAAAGACCGAGAGAAAAAGAGTTCTTCAGAGAATGTAATCGAGGATGACTTTGTAGAACTTGATGCCGAAATGGAAAAGGGCAATAAAAAAGTCGTCATCAGAGCGGAGACTCTGCAAGAATTTGATGATATTGAAGATGTGCAGGACCATCTCAGGGATGACCACGTGGTCTGGATCAACATTGCACCTCTCAAGAACAAAGACATGACTAACTTGAAGAGAGCGGTAAACAGGTTGAAGAAGACTATCAAGGCCATTGATGGAGATATGGCGGGTGTAGATGAGAACTGGATTGTTGCATGTCCTAGTTACGCAGAGATTGCAAGAAGTACCAAAGAAAAAGGAAGTAAGTAAAGATCTAGTTTTCTCCTTGAGAAGGAGGTCCACCTGCCTTACTGATGCCCAATGTATCTAGGGCTTGCTCCATTCTGTCCTCAAGCCATTCAATTCTCTCTTCTATTTCACCTATACCAAATACTACAAATTTTTCTACACAGTCTTTGCAGTACCAGTTATCGTCAAACTTCATTATATCGTCAGGATATTCTTTGTTAGGGTCCATAGATTCCTCAGGTTTCTCTCCACCCCAATCCATGATTTTTCCGCAGTTGTGACATTTAATCTCGTATACCATGTTTGAAAATGATATTCACTGGCTTATAACTCTAAATTATATTACTGTAGTGCTTAGGAATTACAGTATTTATTCTAACTCAAAAGAAACTTCACATGCCATGCAATAAGAAAATAAATTAGAAGATGAGAAGCTTTCTAAAAATCGAACTTACCATTAGAGACTACTTCATCCATTTCTTTCCTTCCATTTGGCTCTACCTGCATGTCCTCATCCAGGCTTGATTCATCGCCTTTACCTCCAACAGCAACCATTGCCTCTACACTGAATCCTCCAGGAACATCTAGTTCTTCTCTTGCTTGTTCGTAGTCAAATCCTTGCATGCCATGAGCAACTAGACCTCTGTCTGCTGCCTCCAAAGCAAGGTTTTCCCATGCAGAACCTGTGTCAAAAGAATGAGTTACTGCTGGTTCGTCGTTATGGTCAAACGTTTCTTTAGATACTATGACAATCAATGCATATCCTTCTTTAGCCCATGATTGGTTGAAGTCGCCCATCAGGTCTACAAATGTATCCCACTCATCGTCTCCATGTGTTGCATAAAGGAATCTCCAGTGCTGGTTGTTATAACTACTTGGAGCCCATCTTGCAGCTTCAAAAAGGGCTTTAAGATCTTCTTCAGACATGTCACGTGTCAATGCTCTTGGAGACCACCTATCAATGAATAAGGGATTTATATCGAATGATGGCTTTCTTTTATTCCGTGCTTCTTCAGATAGTTCTGTCATAATGCATTATATAGTTGATTAATTTATTAACAACTCTGAATTTCAAAATAATAAATCATATTTCACAGATGCAGTATTTTCTAAGAATAACAAAAACTATTCTCTCAGTGAGATTCACCAAACTTTTCACATTTTAAAATTTAGGTATATTCTATGGCCAGATTACTGTAAGCCTCTTCTACGGCAGATTCTAGGTTCTCTAAGTCGTCAAGCACCGGGTTCTCAAAGTCTTCATCATCATAGAAGATATCAAGATTGTTTTCAAAGTATTCATCGAGTATGTCCGTTCTTCGATTTAGTTCATGCTCTCTCCTATTTTTAAGTTGTTTAATATCCTGTTTTAATTCATCAAATCTTTCAACCACGTGAACTGCATCATCAAGGTCCATAGGGATCTGATATTCATCATTTAGCTCAAGTAAATTATCTTCTAGATTCTCTATACGTCTACGATAGTCTCTTAGGCTTGTTTGTTCAACTCCAGTGTCTTCTATAACTCTTTTTCTCAAAGCTTTAGGATATTCTGCCATACCTTCAACATCATTTACTTGCATCTGGTTCATCGGATTTGAACCATCTAGAAACCTTATCTTGTCAAGTATATCTTTTCTGGATAAATCTTTGACACCTAAAAGTTCATCCATAAAATCTGCAGCTTCCAAAGAAATATCGTACTTTTTTGAATACTTGAGAACGTTTTCAGGAGTATCCTGTTCAGAGAAAAAAGTATCAACGTATATATCAAGGACTCTTTCTGTATCGGTTTTTGATTTATCTGCCTTAAACATCATTTGCTGCTTCTGAGGTCCGCGAGGTGTGAACTCCCTTAATCTATCCTGGAAATCAGTAAGATTGTTTACATCTTCGTCAAGTTCTCTAATACTATCATTTAGAACTTTCAAAGCATTTCCTACAGCATCATCTACCACTGATTCTACAGGTTCTCCCATGATTAGAACTATCTTATTAAGTTTTTTATGTTGCTCAGTGACAACATAAGGTGGTTCAGATATATTCTTTAGATATATTATCTTAGACTGGTTACATCTCTGAGACAAAAAATTTATAACAAATTAGTCACAACAGATGAATATGAATCCTCTCGAAGGCGTCATGAACGGCGATGGTAGCTTCTATACGGGCTTTGCAGAGAGAGTAGCAGGATCGGGAGCAAATCCTGAAGATATACTTGATGAATATTCTCTTGAAAGAATACATCCTGAAGAGGAAGATGGAGAATACAGGTTTGAAGCAGAAGCACAGCTAGAACCAAGCTACCATGGGCTTGAAAATTATGAAGATTTGGATGTAGAAGTAGAAACAGACCTTTTCCCGTTATTCCATGAGATGTTTAGACACCTTACAACATCACAACCACATTTAGGCGGCATGGAAGAAGTGGATACCTATGAGTTCTCAGTCACTGATGAATATGACAATACACTGACACATGAAATAACACAAGAAGAAGTTGATCATTTATATGATAGGGCTAATCGAGGAGCTGATGTTGAGAACCGTGGAAGAGTAGGTGGAGAACTAGATGGAGAACAGTTAATGAATGAGGAAATGGGTATGGAAGAAAGATTCGCACAGGAGTACTTTAGAGAATACACAGACGATATAGAATTGCATTAAATAACTTTCAAGTATTGTTTAATCATCTGCCTACGCCCAGACTGTCCAGAAATTCATATAATTCTCCCCTATATTCTTCTTCGACTCCCAGAGGTTCTTTACCGTTTCTGTACATTATCCAGTCATCATTCATAACGTATATTCCTGAAAGATTTAACCACCCAAGATCTTCTTGATTTGCTTTATTTGCCTCATGCAGCGGCATCATATAGTCATCATCTGAGGTTTTTACGCTGAAATCGGTAGGATATCTTTCAGGATCAGGGTCTTCTTCTAAATCGGATGGTCTCAAATCTATATAACCTCCTTTTTTTCGGTCTACGAGGAAGAAAGCTCTCTGTAGTCCTTCTTCAAGTGATTCGGCATCAACAAGAGAACCAAGAAGATTTTTGTCTGTGGAATCGGCTATCTTCAAACTGCTTCTTCTGATTGATTCTGTTACTTCATATCCTATGAATCTTGCAGCTATGTCTTCTATATCGTTATCAGCTCTCTCCCATAGAAATTCTCTCACACTTTGGCCTTCTCCCACACTATCTGCAGCATATGCTGTGGCAGTAACTGAGTTATCTAAAAGATTATTTCCTAACTCTTTGGTGTGTCTAAGAGCTTCCTCTCTCACTTCTCTGTAATCTAGTTCTCTTCCGTCTTCATCTAAAAAAGTCTCTTCAGTGAAATAAGTCCCTTCCTGATGATGCATAATGAATATTTGTTACCAAAGGGTTAAATCGATTCGGGCGACTGACATTTAGGTTGAAATTTTTGGTAGCTAATATGTAATAGTTCCGAAACAAAGGTTTCTTTCTTGTTAAATACTAAAAGAATTCCAAGGAAAAGCAATAGAATACTAAGCGGATAAATTTAGATTACCATAGCTTTCACTTGTTCGGTGTACAAGGTATGAGGATCGGAATAATCTGAAAAACTATTTTTTATTTTAGCAGGTACATTCTATGCTCTTATACCTGCAGTCTTCTTCTTATGAAGAAAAGATATTTATAGTTGTTACTATCAAGTAAATAACATGAGTGTTTCTAAAAATTCTAGAGTTCGAGACGTATCAATCTCAGGAGGCTTAAGACCTTCAGAAGCTGAAGAACTTTATGATTTGGATGCTTCTGCTCTTGAAAGCGGCGAATACCAACCCCAAGATATACCGGTTTTAGGGACTTATATTGATAGAAATAATAGATACAACAGTCGGGAAGAAGACTCACTTCCTGCAGAAAATGCAGAAGCATACGTCAGTCAGTTGTTAGATGATCCTGGAGAATTTATTCCCGAATGGAATCATGATACTGTTCCATTTGAAAATTTTTCAGGCAGTATTAAAGAAAAAAGAGATGAATATACTCTTAGAACTGTTTACGCTCTACAGGATTCATTGGACCAAGAAACTATTGATGAGACTGTCAATGCTTTAGTTGATCAAAGAAACTACAAGCATAATAGTGCTTCAACGTGTTCTGGAGGAAATCTAGGGCTATTCCTTGGACAGTATATTAATGAGATAGAAGAACTAGTTGAAGATGACACGATTGTCGACGAAGCATATAGTGTTATTAGTGAAAGCTCTGAAACACAAGCAGCTGCTGTTGCAAATCGTCCAGCAGAAGAACTACCAAGTTACGTAAAAAATGAAATTCACATCGCCGGTCATGAAATATCATCTGATGATATTACGACACGTCTCAGAGGAACTTTGGGTGCTGGCAAATGTAATGGTATAGAAGATGGCCACGATAAGTCACTACTTGCAGATCAACCTACCAGAAATAATACTTTGATAGCTTTGGATAACGAAATTGTGGCCTCTCTCAAATATGACGGTGATGAATCAATCGTTGCGTTGCAGGATCTAACACACGATGGTAGACAGGTATTACAGAAAGGTATGGCTTACAGAGCATCTCATAGCATGCTGGAGGATATCCAGCCTGAAAGAATGGAAGAAGATCAAAATGAATACGAGGAATGGGACATTGCCAGACCAGAGAGACTTGAATTACGTCCACTAAGATTTGTAGGAGAATCAACTCAGTACTCAGTTGAAGAAATCCGCGAACAAATAGATGAAACAAGGATAGAAATTGAGGAAGAGCTAGGTTTTCACTAAAACGTTAACTCCGACAAAAAATGTATTCAAAACCGGAAAATTCTCTCAAAACCAAGATAAAGGTTTACTACCCAATTTTAGAATACAAGTACCAGATAAAGTAATTAATATAGGTATTAACAATGTCAAAATCTCTGGAAACAAATTACACCGCTGAGGAGTACCTTGAGATACAGGACTCAGTTTCAGGAGCAGTTATCACACTTCAACAAGCTGTAGATAACTACGTCGAAACTCTTGGAGAATATGTTGCTGGTGAAGATATAAACGATACTCAGTTATCACACTCTGTAGATAGAACTGTTGATGCACTTGAAAGAGTATACGATTCACTAAACTCATTTGATGATATGTTGGATGAAGAGAACTTAGTTGCTAGAATTCAAAGAGATGATAAGAAAGGGTTTTGTGACTTAGAGGATAATCTTGAAAGATTATCAGGTGGATTGTATGATGAAGTAAACGAGTTTGATGATTTACTTGTTCTGTTTGAATACGTAGACAGAGATAGTTTTGAAGCTGATGAAAAACATCTTCAAGCTAGCAGTGAACAGGTAGAAGCGCCTACAAAAATAGTCCACAACAAAGATAGTATCGAAGAAATCCGTGATAATTTGGAGCAACAATATGAGAGAATTATTCATACTGAAGTAATAGCCAGAAGAAGTACTGAAGATGATATAACTTTTGATCCTGAACCTCCTATTTTCAGAATGTTAGGCGATCCGGAATACAAAGAACGTTTAAACAAACTGAATAATGGAGTTAAAAAGTTAAAATAAATCTAGGAAGAAAGGACTTGGGCGGCTATTCCAGTCTCCCAACAATAGATTCTCTATACTGCTGTTCTGGATTATCACCGACTTCATCTGTGGAAAAGCTGTACTCTAGGCCTGTGGAATTAATATTGTCCTCATCAGTTGTATAATGGACAGTTACTTCCTCTAAATCAGGAAGATCTCCAAAGTTATCTTTTATTACTCCAAATAAATCTGCACCTTCATCAAGGTACTCGCCATCTGCCAGTTGTTCGATGGCAATATCTTCTGCAACTGTAGGGTCTTTATAGAACTCTCTTTTATCTTCAACCTTCCCAGCCATATCTTCAAGCAGTTTAGGGGTCTCAAATTTTAGTTCCAAACCTTTACCATCCCAACCGGTTACATAGGTGTCTATGTCAACTCCTCCTGGAGTAGTATCTATCTTATCATATTCAATGGTTTCTAGTTCTGCTAAAAACTCGTTTACCTGAGGATAGAGAGTTTCTTCTTTCCATTCATCCCTTTCATCTATTCTATCGTTAGCCCATTTAAGACCTCCTCCTAGTCCTGCTAGTACTGTCCCTACTCCACCTAGCACCATTCTTTTATCTGTAAGTATCTTCCCGTCTTCTTCAGTCATAACTACATTTGATAAACTAAAATTTAAATCGTTAAATTAGAGTGGTAACAGTTGAAATCTATAGAATTCTAAATCTGATTAAAAATCTTATACCTGATGTACCTAAATCATAATATTTTCTTTATCAGGTAAAGCACTATCTCTAAGCCAATCTAGCTGCCATTCGTCATCTCTTTCCCATTCTGCTTCCTCAGTCTTTGAAACAGGTATCCCTCTTGGATCAATTATTGTAGGAGTTCCGTATTCGAAGAATGTGTTTCCTATAAGATCTCCATGCGGCGGTAGTTCAGAGTCTTTATGTATTTTAGTGATTACATCCTCAAGTTCAGAGAAGGCGTTTTCAACAAGCGCTCTAGGATTATTGTCTAATGAGTATTCTATTCTCGTGTCTGTATTGACAACTTCCATTGTGTATGCGATAAGATCTTCGTCCTTATTTCTTATTGCTTGCTGAGGCTCCGGAAAGTATTCTGCGACTTCGGGGTTTTGGTTGTACATCATCAATGCATCTAGTTCTTCTTCGATACTTGTTTTTCTACCTCCAGTTAGTTGTGTACGATCCTTAGCACTCTTCACATATACTTCGCCACTGTGAATATCTTCCTCGGTTAAGTCCTCTATAAAGTAAAATTCGGACATATTTACATAGTATCAAGGTAAAATTAAATATGTTTTTGTCTTGTAGTAACAACTTCTTGGATTGGGCCAAAAAGTTCTTTCGAACGAGTTCGTATCAAGATAAGCATGGATGCGATCTAAAACCAAATAACTTTTATAACTTTCTGATAACAACAAAAGTATGAGATTAATGGAGAGAATTTTCGGAGTTGAAGGAGACATCGACAACGGGATAAAACAGGACCTTTACGACGATGTAGAAACTGAAATAGAATACTCTGCG
>Ga0102942_1000704_pt1 | contig 12757 bp, 14 predicted proteins | sample SalPon2_C_H2O_MG_FD_78171 | JGI IMG/M metagenome (GOLD analysis project Ga0102942, IMG submission 78171) | Salt pond water microbial communities from South San Francisco under conditions of wetland restoration - Salt Pond MetaG R2_C_H2O_MG | ecosystem: Environmental > Aquatic > Non-marine Saline... | reverse complement strand
GGTGATGACGTCGTCGCCGTACTCCTCCTCGGCGACCTCGTAGCCCCAGTCGCGGAACGCGCCCTCGGTGAACTTCATGATGTTCCCCTTGTGGACGAGCGTGACCGAGTCGCGGTCGTTGGCGAGCGCGTAGTCGACCGCCTCGCGGATGAGGCGCTTCGAGCCGAACTCGGAGATGGGCTTGACGCCGATGCCGACGGGGCCGTCGTGGATGACGTCGGCGACCTCCATGTCCTGTTCGAGGAAGTCGCGTACCTGTTCGGACTCGTCGGTGCCGGCCTCCCACTCGATGCCGGCGTAGACGTCCTCGGTGTTCTCCCGGAAGGTGACCATGTCCATCTCCTCCGGGCTCTTGACGGGCGACGGCACGCCGTCGATGTAGTAGGTGGGGCGGACGTTCGCGTACAGGTCGAGCGTCTTGCGGAGCGCGACGTTCAGCGAGCGGAAGCCGGCGCCGACGGGGGTCGTCAGCGGCCCCTTGATCGCGACGCGGTGGTCGCGGATGGCCGAGACGGTGTCCTCGGGGAGGTTCTCGTCGTACATCTCGCGGGCGCTGGAACCCGCGTAGACGCGCATCCACGCGATGGAGCGGCCGGTCGCCTCCGCGGCCGCGTCGAGTACCTGCTGTGCGGCCGGTCCGACGTCGGTGCCGATCCCGTCGCCGTGGATGATCGGGATAATCGGGTTCGACGGGACGTTCAGCTCGCCGGTCTCCTCGTCGGCGAGCGTGATCGCCTCGCCGTCGTCGGGGACGTCGACCTTATCGTAGCTCATGAACGTTCGTGGATTCTGGCGGTGGCTTAAAGTGCCTGCCGCTTTCGGCGTAAGCGCCTCGCTCGCAGGATTTGCCGGTTCTGGGGTCAGGCCGGCTCGACGTCGACGTCGAACATCGATCGCCACCGGTAGCGCCGACCGCCCCAGACGAACGTCCGTCGCGCGAGCGCGTACGCGAGCAGTACCGGCGAGACCAGCGCCCCCGGTCCGGCGAGCAGGAACGTCGCTCGCCGGACCCCGAAGCGCGCGTACGCCGCGCCCGCCGACGCCGTGACGAGCGCCACCCCCGCGACCGGTGCGAGCAGACACAGCGACGCGAGCGCGACTGAGAGGGCGACGTTGAACGCGGCCGCCAGCGGCGCGTGGCGTCGAGTGATCTGCAGGAACCGGACGAACCGCTCCAGCGACTCCCGAAGCGACCCGCCCGCGGTGACGGTCCGCGTTCGGTCGACGGCGCTCACGTCGAGGTGTTCGGCGAGGGTCCCGTCGTCGCTGACGGTCCGTCGGAGGTCCGCGACGAGCGCGTCGACGTCGAGGTCGCTCCGCTCGAAGATCACCGCGCCGCCCCACGCGATGCCGCCGCGAGAGAGCGGCACCGTCCCGCCGATGACGTACGCCGGTTCGAGGAACCGCCCGAGCGGGTCGGCCCCGACGAACACGGGGATCTCCGTGGTCGGCCCCTGTCGCTCGTAGTCCGCGCCGAGGTTGGCGAGCCACTCCGGGGGGTGGTGGAAGTCGTCGTCGGTCCAGACGATCCGGTCCCGCGCGGCGGCTTCCATCCCGGCGGCGACGGCGTTCGCCTTCCCGGAACAGCCCTCGGGCTCCCCGGCGAGGACGAGGCGGACTCCGTCCGGAAGCCCCTCGGCGTCCGCCTCTCCGCCTCCTTCGCTCCCTCGGCGCTCGGCGACCGGGTCGTCCTCGGTGTCGCAGATCACCAGTAGCTCGTCGTCGCCGCCAAGCTGCGCCGCCACCTCCGAACAGGCGTCGGTCCAGCGCACCGTCGGGAGGAGCACCGACGTCGGCGGGCGCGTTCGCTCGCTCTCGCTCATACCGAGCGATTCGGGCCGTCGGCCCATAAACGGCCAGCCGTCCGCCGACCTACCCCGGTCGACACTCTCGCGTTCCGAGTTCGCGGACCCGCGTCTCCCCGCCCTCGCTCACGTCGACCTCCACCATCGAGACGGTCACCGACGCGGCGGCGTCGACTGTCCCCCCTCCGGGGCGATCACAGAGGTGCGCGAGCAGCGCGTCGACCCGCTCGGGCGACTCGGCGGCCGCCAGCAGGGTCACGTACTTCCGCCAGCGGGCGGTCGGATACGCCCGGGCGTCAGAGGGGGGCCGGTCGGCCGCGACGGGGTCGCCGTACAGCGCGTCGATCCGCTCGCCGTCCGCGGTCGTCGCCGTCGCGAGGAGGCGCGCGTCGACCGTGGGCGGATCGGGCGCGAACATGGTCCAGCCGTATTCGGTCGGGTCCGTCGCCGTCGCGACGGGTTCGGGCGCGTCGACGAGGCCGAGCGTCATCCCGTTCCACGCGAGCAGCGACGCGAGGAGGACGAGGGCGACGACCGCGGCGGCGCGCTCCGCGGTCGCCCGCTCCGGGAACTCGACGGCGCGTCTCGACCGACCGAAGGCCGATACCGCCGCCTCTCGTGACCGCTTGGCCGCCGGGTCGACGACTTCCTCGATGCGGTCCCAGACGAACGGCGGGAAGAACGGGAGCAGGGCGGCCGCCGATATCAGCGGGAACACGCCGATCTGGAGCGTGAGCGCCATCGAGAGGTGCGCGGCGAGGAGACTCCCCGCCAGCGCCGCTCGGACCCGCCCGGCTGACGCGACGAGCAGCGGCGACGCGACGAGGAGCGCGAGCCACCCGTAGGTGGCCGCCGAGAGCAGCGCCGGGACTTCGGGCAGGTACCCGCCGAGCGGGCCGTGGAGATACGTGAGGCGGAACACCCGCTCGACCGCCGCCCCCTCCAGCCACGCCGTCCCGCGGAACTTCTCGACCCCGTTCGCGACGTAGACCACGACGGTGACGGCCAGCAGGAGCGCGGAGGCGGGTCCGAGGAACCGATCGGCGGCTTCGCGATCCGCACGCGGGGAGTCCGGGACCGCTCCCCGGCGACGCACGGCGTCGACCGACCAGCGCGCGCCGAGCGGACAGAACAGGCCGGCCCCGACCAGCTGCCAGAGCAGCGTGTCGCCCGCGTTGAGCACGAACGGGTTGCGCGCCTGCAGCGACGCGAGGAGGAGCAGCGAGACCGCGGTCGCGAGCCGGGTCCGGTAGCCGACCGCGAGCGCGACGGCGGCGACCCCGGCGACGGCGAACAGCGCCCCGACGGCCCACGTCGCGCCGGAGAGCGCGTGCAACGAGAGGCGAGCCGCGAGGGGCGAGGCCGCCGCGAGCGCCGTGCGCGGGAGGACGCCCGCGTCGGTGTAGAAGGCGGTGAGGTTGCGCGCGCGGAGAACGAGATCGAGGAGGAGGACGCAACCGAGCGCGATCCGGAACGCCGCGAGGGCGCGGCGGTCGATCCCGAGCCGGGCCCGCACCGCGTTCCGCAGTCGGCGACGGATCGGGACGGGTCCGTCCGCCGCGTCGCCCGCAGAGCGCGGTCCGGGAGGTTCCGAGGGGTCCTCGGCGGGGCGCTCGCCGGCGCGTCCTCGGGTGTCGTCCACGATGTCGACTCCCCGAGGGACGGAAAAAGCTCTTGCGGCGACGGCTCGCGTCGTCCCGCGGTCGGCACTCACGCTCCGCCGCTTTCCCGACGCTTATGCGGGCGCCGCAAAACCTCCGCGTATGTCACAGGGACACTCGATGCGCGTCGTCGTCCACGGCGGCGCCGGCGGCGCTCCGGACGAACCGTCGGCGAGACAGGCGGTCCTCGACGAGGCGGCCGAGCGCGGCGTCGACGCCGAAACGCCCCTCGACGCGGTCGAGGCGGCGCTCGCGCCGCTCGAATCGTCCTCCCGGTTCAACGCCGGCGTCGGCGGCGCGGTCCAGTCCGACGGGGTCGTCCGCACCGACGCGGGCGTGATGACCTCGGACCGAGCGGTCGGCGCGGCGTGCTCGATGCCGGGCGTCGAGCACGCCGCGAGCGTCGCCCGCGTCGTCCACTCCGAGACGCCGCACATCTTCGTCTCCGGCGAGCACGCGGTCGACCTCGCCGACGACTTCGGCATCGAGACCGGCGTCGACCTGCTCACCGACGAGACGCGTGAGGCGTACGAGCGCGAGGACCCGCCGCGGGGCGGCCCCCGCGAGCACCTCGACTGGCTCGCGACGCGCTTCGGATCGGGATCGGACCAGGCCGGCGGGGGGTCGGAGACGGGGGACGAGTCCGGGCGCGCCCCGGACCACGACACGATCGGTGCGGTCGCGACCGACGGCGAGGCGTTCGCGGCGGCGACCTCGACGGGCGGCCGGTCGTTCGCGCTCGCCGGTCGCGTCGGTGACGTGCCGCAGGTCGGCTCCGGCTTCTTCAGCACCGAGGCCGGCGGCGCGAGCGCGACGGGGGCGGGCGAGGACATCGCGCGCGTCACGCTGTCGCGGCGGGCCGTCGACTTCCTCGACGAGGGGCTCGACGCGCAGCGGGCGGCCGACCGGGCGATCGAGGAGTTCGAGGCGCTCACCGGCTCCGGCGCCGGACTCGTCGTCCTCGGCGACGACGGTGCGGGGAGCGCCTTCAACACCGACGCTATGCAGACGAGCGTCGCTTATAAGTAGTCGAAAGGCGGGGTGCCCGTCTCTGACCGGCCAGCCGGTCGCTTATAAACGCCTGTCGGCGGCGCGACGCCGAACACCCGAAGCCCCGCTCGCAGGCGCGCCCCGACCGCGAAGGATCCGGCCGAGTACCGTCTTCCCTTATAAATCGGCCCGTACGCTCCCTCGTCTCGCACGGCCGTTCGCACCGCCGCCAGCGGAGGCGAGGATACAAATCCGCCCGCCGCGTTGCCCGCGTATGGTCACGTTCCTCGCCGGCGGCACCGGGACGCCGAAGCTCCTCGACGGAGCGACGCGCGTTTGGGACGCCGATTCGATCGCGGTCGTCGCCAACACGGGCGACGACGTCGAGCTCGGCGGCCACCTCGTCTGTCCCGACGTCGACACCGTGCTGTTCGCCGGCGGCGGCGTCCTCGACCGCGAGACGTGGTGGGGGATCGACGACGACACCGCCGCGACGCACGCGGAGATCCGTCGGCTCGCGGACGAGGTCGGGCTCGGGACGGAGCCGCGGTACCTCGACGCCACCGCGCAGACGTCGGGCCGAGAGATCGCCCGCTGGCGGCGGTTCTCCGGCGTCGGCGAGTTCATGGAGATCGGCGACCGCGACCGCGCGGTCCACGTCACGCGGACCGGCCTCGTCGACGAGGGGCGGACGCTCACCGAGGCGGTCCGCGTCCTCGCCGACGCGTTCGACCTCGACGTCGCGCTCCTGCCGATGTCCGACGACCCGGTCGCGACGCTGGTCCACACCGCCGCCGGCGAGACGATCCACTTCCAGGAGTACTGGGTCGCCCGCCGGGGGGAGCCCGCCGTCGTCGACGTGGAGTTCCGGGGTGCGGACGACGCCGAGCCGACGCCGGCCGTCCGCGACGCCCTCGCCGACCCGGTCGTGATCGGGCCGTCGAACCCGGTGACGAGCGTCGGTCCGATGCTCGCGCTCCCCGGGTTCGAGGCCGCGCTCTCGGAGACGCCGGTCGTCGCCGTCTCGCCGTTCGTGGGCGACGAGGTGTTCTCCGGACCGGCGGCCGACCTGATGGCTGGCGTCGGCCGCGATCCCTCGACCGCGGGCGTCGCCGAGGCGTACCCCTTCGCCGACGCGTTCGTCCTCGACGCGGACGACGCGACCGACCTCCCCGACCGCCACGTCGAACGCACCGACACCCGGATCGACGACGCCGCCGACGCGGAGCGCGTCGCCCGTGCCTGCGAGCGCGCGCTGGCGGCGGTGTCGGACGGGGAGGTGGCCGAGTGACCGGCGCGAACCGGTCACCGTTCCTCGTCGCGGCGAGCCTCAGCGGCGCGGCCGACGCCGACTGGGCGCGCGCCGCGGCACCGCACGTCGACGCGGCGCTCCTCGGCGGCATCGCGCTCGACCCCGCGAGCCGGGCGGCCGCGCGCGACCTCGTCGCCCGCGGGCGCTCCGAGTTCCTCCCCGATGACCCGCTCGCGTGGGTCGACCGCCAGCTCGCCGCGCTCGCCGCCGCGCCGGTCCGCCCCGGGATCAACGTCCGGAGCGCGACCGTCGAACCGGTCCGCGAGGCGGCGGCACGCTGCGCCGCCCGCGGCGCGGTCTGCGAAATCAACGCGCACTGCCGACAGCCGGAGCTCCGCGCGGTCGGCTGCGGCGAGTCGCTGCTCCGCGACTCCGACCGGCTCGCCGAGTACGTGGCCGCCGCCGCCGACGCGGGCGCGACGACGAGCGTGAAGGTCCGCGCCGAGGTGCCCGGCGTCGACCTCGTCGCCGTCGCCGACGCGGTCGCCGACGCGGGCGCGGACTGGCTCCACGTCGACGCGATGGACTCGGAGGCCGTCGTCGGCGACCTCGCGACCGGCGCGGCGAGCGCCCGCGCCGACCTCGCCGTGATCGCCAACAACGGGGTCCGAGGCCGGCGGACCGTCGCCGAGTACGCCGCGCACGGCGCCGACGCCGTCAGCGTCGGGCGGCCGACCGAACACCCGGAAGAGCTGCAACGGGTCGCGGACGCGGTGCGCGCGTGGCGCGCCGGGGAGCTACCGGGCGACCGGACCACTCCCCGACGGGAGGCGCCGCCGTGACCGCCGCTCGCGACCCGGTCGACGACGCGACGCTCGCGCTCCTCCTCGAAGTCGCCGGCACCCCCAAACCCGGAAACGTCGACCGGCACCGGGACCTGGACGACCTCCGCTTCGACGCGTTCCTCGGCGGCGCGGTCGGCGCCCGCGAGGGGCTCGAACTGGCCGCGACCGGCGACGCGTCCGTCGGCGAGGCCTTCGAGCGCGGGGTCGCGGGGATGGCCGGCCGCGCGGGAACGAACACCCAGTTCGGCTGTCTGTTGCTGCTCGTCCCGCTCCTCCGCGCGACCGCTTCGGGAAACGGGTCGCCCTCGGGCCGTCTCGACCCCGTCGCCGCCGACCGCGCGACCCGCGACACGACCGTCGACGACGCGGTCGCGTTCTACCGCGCGTTCGAGCACGTCGACGTCGCGGTCGCGGACCCGCCCGCGGACGCCGCCGACCTCGACGTGCGCCGCGGGCGCGACGCGGCGCCGGCCCTCCGCGAGCGCGAACTGTCACTGCGAGACGTGTTGGCGATCTCGGCCGACGCCGACGACCCGGCGCGCGTCCCGGACCGCAACGCGCAGGAGTGGGTCGAGGGGTTCCCGCGCACGTTCCGCGCCGCCGAGTGGATCCGCGACGATACCGGCCCGCTGACCGACCGGGCCGCGCGAGCGTTCCTCGGACTGCTCGCGGCCGAGCCGGACACGCTGGTCGCCGCGGCGCACGGTCCCGAGACGGCTCGCGAGGCGAGCGCTCGGGCCGCCGATCTGCTCGCCGGGGCGGACGCGGACCCGAGCGGAACGGGCGGGGTCGACGCGGTCGACGCCGACGCGGTCCGCGGGGCCGACCTCGACGCCGCGGAGGGGCTGGCGACGGCGTTCGTCGACGAGGGGATCAACCCCGGGACGACCGCGGACCTCACCTGCGCGGCGCTGTACGTCGCACTTCGGCGCGGCGCGGAGGTGGCGCCGTGAGCGACGACGACACCGCGTCCGGGCCCGACGGCTGGCCGGTCTCGCTCCGAGGGGTAACCGAGTCGGTCGTGACGACGCTCGGGCCGAACGACCGCTGGAACGTCGCGGCGCTCGGGATTCACGCGCCGGCCGAGCCCGGCGATCCCGTGACCGCGCGGACCTACGGACGCACTCGGACGTGGCGGAACTTCACCGAGCGCGGCGGCGGCGTCGTCCAGTTCACGACGGACCCGCGGACGTTCGTCGACGCCGCGCTGACGGTCCGCGAGGTCGACGATCCGGTCGTGGACGCGGCCGACGCGTGGGTCGAGGTGGAGGCGATCGAAGTCGGGAGCGAGACCGAGGGCGACACCACGATCCGGACGTGGGCGCTCGACCCGGTCGAAAGCTCGGTGCGGGGAGAGCGCGTGCCCACGATCAACCGCGGGTTCGGCGCGGTGATCGACGCCACGGTGGCCGCCTCGCGGCTCGACGTCCCCGGCTTCGACACCGCGGAACTGCTCGACCGCTTGGCGTACTTCGCGGACGTCGTCGGCCGGTGCGGGGGCCCGGCCGAACGCGAGGCCTTCGCCCGGATCGACGAGGCGACCGGGTGGCGCGCGCTCGCGAGCGAGCGAGGGCCCGACGACGACCGCGACGACGACCGACGCGGCGACGACGCCTGAGCGCCCGCGCGGCAGCCGAGCCGCCGTGATACCGCGTCGCGGCCGCTCGCGGCGGAACGAACCCTTTTAGTTCGGGCCGGCGGTATCGCTCGGTATGGCCATCAAACCCAAGTACATCAAGCAGCTCGGGAACGTCCTGCTGGAGCGGTACCCCGACTCGTTCAACACGGACTTCGAGACGAACAAGGAGAGCGTCACGGCCCTGACCACCGTCGAGTCGAAGGGCGTCCGCAACCGGATCGCCGGCTACGTCACCCAGAAGAAGGCGCAGGCGGCCCAGGCGGCGTAAACGGTTTCATATCTTCCAACGTTCGCTCTTCCAGTTCTGAGCCGCGGCGCCCGCGCTCGTCCCCGTCGCTTATCACCGAAGCCGCGGCCACCTCGCCGCGATGGACGCCCTCGTCCGCCCGGTCGTCGACCCGACGTTCGCGGCCGCCGCCCTCGCGTTCCTGGGCGGCGGCGTGGCGCTCGGCACCGCGAGCGGGCTGGTCCCGGGGCTCCACGCGAACAACTTCGCGCTGCTGCTCGCGGGGCTGGCGCCCTCCGTCTCCGCCGACCCGCTGCTCGTCGGCGTCGCGATGCTCGGCGCGGGCGTGGTCCACTCGTTCCTCGACATCGTCCCCGCGCTCGCGCTCGGCGTGCCCGACGCGGCGACGGCGGTCGCGGCGCTGCCGGGCCACAGGCTCGTGATCGCGGGTCGCGGACGCGAGGCGATCCGGCTCTCGGCGCTCGGCTCCGGACTGGCCGTCGCGCTCGCGGTCCCCCTCGCCGTGCCGATCACCTGGATCATGATGCGCGGCTACCCGACGGTTCGGGCGCACCTCCCGCTCCTTCTGACCGCCGTCGTCGCGTTCCTCGTCGTCACCGAGTCGTCGAAGCGGGCCGCGGTCGGCGGGTTCGCCGCGTTCCTCGCCAGCGCCGCGCTCGGGCTCGCGACCCTCGACGTCGACCCCGCGGCGCCGCTCGACGCCGGCGGCGTCCTCGCGCCGCTGTTCGCCGGGCTGTTCGGCGCGCCCGTGCTCGTCGACGCGCTCGGCGGCGAGGGCGTCCCGCCGCAGGCCGACCCGCGGATCACGATGGGGCGCCGCGACCTCGGCGTGAGCGCCGGCGCCGGGTCGCTCGCGGGCGCGGTGGTCGGCTACGTCCCCGGCGTCTCCGCCGCCATCGCCGCCGTCGCCGCGATGCCCGCCATCCCGCGAGAGGAGTCGGACCGGGGGTTCGTCGTCGCCACGAGCGGCGCCAACACGGCGAACACGATATTCGCGCTGTTCGCGCTCGTCGCGCTCGGGACGCCCCGAACGGGCGTCACGGTCGCCATCGACCGCGCCGGCGTCCCGTTCGCGCTTCCGATCCTCCTCGTCGCCGCCGGCGCCGCGGCGGCCTGCGGCTTCGCCCTCGCCCTGCTCGTCGGCGACGCCTACCTCCGCGTCGTCGGAAACGCCGACTACACTCGCCTGTCGATCGGGGTGCTGTGCCTGCTCGTCGGCGTCTCGTTCCTGTTCGCGGGACCCGTCGGCGTGGGCGTCTTCGTCGCCGCGGGCGCGCTCGGGCTCGTTCCGCCGCGTCTCGGCGCTCGCCGCGTCCACCTGATGGGCGTTCTCATCGGCCCGCTGATAGTCGGCTGAGCGCCCGCTCCGGTTCGCGCCGCACCCTCCCGACCGGGTTTCACGCGCGAGCGCCGAGGTACCGCGTCGCAGGCCGCGGTTCGCCGTCGACCGCAAAGAACAACGGTTAAAAGTCGCGCGCTGGTGATTCAGTGTATGAGCGAAAGTGAAACGCAGGGCACCCGACAGTGTGTCTCCTGTGGTATTCAGGTGGCCGGCATGAACGCCGCGCGGTTCTCCTGCCCGGACTGCGGCGCGACGATCCACCGGTGCGCGAAGTGCCGGAAGCAGAGCAACCTCTACGAGTGCCACGACTGCGGCTTCCGAGGCCCCTAACATGGGAGACGTCGCCGCCAAGATCAAGGTCATGCCGAACAGCCCCGAAGTCGACCTCGACGACCTGCAGGACCGCCTGGAGGAGTCGCTCCCGCAGGGCGCGAAGATCCGCGGCTTCCAGCGCGACGACGTCGCGTTCGGTCTCGTCGCCCTCCTGCCGACGGTCATCGTCCCCGACGGCGCCGGCGGCACCGAGGCCGTCGAAGAGGCGTTCACCGACGTCGACGGCGTTGAGTCCGTCTCCGTCGAGAACGTCGGCCGACTGTAACGGCGACCGCGGTCGGCATCCGAGCCCGTTTTCTCGCGTTATCGCCCGGTGAGTGACGTCAGTCGCCGCCGCGTGGGCGTCCTCTCACGCCACGTGCTCTTCGACCCACGCGCTCAGGTCGTCGCCGGGTATGAACCCTTCCGCGCGGCGCGCGACCGGTTCGCCGTCCACGAACAGCACGAACAGCGGGACGCTCCGCACGTCGAACCGCTCGACGAGCGGCGGATCGTCTCGGGGGTTTATGAGGGCGACGTTGACGTCGAGCGCGCGAGCGACGTTCCCGAGGACCGGTTCCATGCTCGCGCAGATGCCGCAGCCGTCGGTGTAGAACTCGACGAGCGCGGCGTCCGCGCCGTCGACGAACGCGTCGAGCGCGTCCGCGTCCGCGAGCGACGTCGGGCGGCGGACGCCCTCGTCGCCGTTCGGCTCGGTGTCAGCGGCGGTATTGGACATTATACACACGATTGGTGCCAGACACATATAAATGCTCGCTCGCGGCGGCACAAACGGCGCCGGAACCGGCGGTTTCGGTGCCGTCGTCGCCCGACCCCCGCGGCGCTACCGGTCCGTCGGACCGGGATCGACGAGCGGCGAGTCCTCGTTGACGCATTCCGGTCGACCGCAGACGCCTGCGTCGGCACCGGCCCGCGAGACCCCGTCGTCGAGGGACTCGATGTCCCACGCCACGTCGTGGCCGGTCGCCGACTCGTGGTCGTCAAGCGCGGTCCGCGCGGTCGAGAGCCGGTCGTACTCCGCCTCGAGCGAGCAGTCGTTACAGCGGACCACGACGCGCGTCCGTTCCATACCGGATATTGCCTAGAAAGAACATAACCGTGGCGGTGCGGTGACCGACGATCAAAAACGAGTCGGCCGAATCCGCCGCTACGCTGGCTCGTCTTTCTCGGGCTCGGTGCGCCACCCGCCTTTCAGGGTGATGACCCACAGCAGCACGCCGGCGAGCACGAACACCGCTCCCATGTACGGGAGCAGCGGGAGTTCGACGCCCACGAAGTCGAGCACCGTCCGGAGCTCGTAGACGATCACCCCGAAGATCGCGAACGCGACGAGCAGGCCGCCGCGCGTCACGTCGAGGCTCACGCGACCACCCCGGCGAGGAGTGCGGTCGCTTTGCCGAGGACGCTGACGAGCGGAGTCATCGCGCCCGCGAGCGCGTCTAGAACGGGCGTGACCCACGCCGGGTACGTGCCGACACCCGGGCCGAGCAGCCCGCCGCGGTTGATGATCGCCGCCAGCGGCAGGGCGTACGCGAGCACGACCAGCACCAGCGCGATGCCCACCCAGAGCCGCAGGCTATCGAGCACGCGCGGCGCGTCGTCTGGTCCGGAGATCGCCGGCGGCAGCGACTCCGCGAGCCCCGACACCCTCGGGTTCCCCATCGTGAGCACGAGATTACTGATGAAGAGGATCGTGGAGACGAACAGCAGCGTCCCGCCGATCGCGATCTGGACGTTGAGCTCCTCGAACCCGCCGAACATCAGCGGGTAATCGAAGCCGGCGTACTCGGGCTCTGCGGTCCGCCGCGGCACGCCCATCATCCCCTGCGCGTGCATCGCGTTCGACATCAGCGCCATGCCGACGAACCAGACGACGACCTGGAACAGCCCGATCGTCCGGCTGTAGATCGGCTTGTTGGAGATCTGCGGCCAGATCCAGTAGGTCGCCGCCATGAACGTGAGCGCGACCGCGGTGCCGACGGTGAGGTGGAAGTGCCCCGGCACCCAGATGGTGTTGTGGATCATGTAGTTGATGTTCATCCCGGCGTTCACCATGCCGGAGAAGCCGCCGGCCGCGAACATCAGCCCCGCGAGCATCATCCCGGTGAACTCCGGTTTCCGCCACGGGAGGTCGGTGAGCCAGCCGAGGAGGCCGGTGCCGCCGCGCTGGCGGGCGCCGTACTCGACGCTCGCGACGACCGTGAACGCGGTGAGCAGGCTCGGCAACAGCAGGAACATGGTGTTCGTCATCGAGATGAACTTGAAGCCCTCCGCGATCCCCGGATCGAGGTACTGGTGGTGGATGCCGACCGGAGTCGAGAGGAGCAGGAACAGCACGAAGACGACGCGGGCGAGCGGGTCGCTGAACAGGCGGCCGCCGGCGATCTTCGGGAGCACCGTGTACCACAGCAGGTAGGCGGGCATCAGCCAGAAGTACACGACCGGGTGACCGAAGAACCAGAACAGCGTCCGGGTCAGCGTGGGGTTCACCTGGTCGATGAAGCCGAGCGACCACGGCAGGAGGAACAGCAGCACCGAAGCGGCGACCGCCGAGGACGCGATGTACCACATGGCCATCGTCACTAAGACCATGAACGTCTGGAGCGGGATGCGCTCGTCGGGGTGCTCGCGCTTCCACGCGAG
>Ga0102942_1000702_pt1 | contig 12783 bp, 15 predicted proteins | sample SalPon2_C_H2O_MG_FD_78171 | JGI IMG/M metagenome (GOLD analysis project Ga0102942, IMG submission 78171) | Salt pond water microbial communities from South San Francisco under conditions of wetland restoration - Salt Pond MetaG R2_C_H2O_MG | ecosystem: Environmental > Aquatic > Non-marine Saline... | reverse complement strand
GGTCACCGAGGGCCGGGTCGACGGCGTCGTCACCAACGATCGACCGCTGGCGAACCGGGTGCTGGAGGCGGGCGCACCAGTAATCGGTTTAAGGGGTCGGAACGCACTGGCGATAACGGAACCCTAGCGGACGCGGACAATCAAGAACATGTACAAACGAGTTCGACTCAAGGATACGGTCGAGGTACCGCCGAAACACCTGGCGGACGTCACCGACGAGCGGGTGAAAGCCCTGCTGCAGGACAAACTGGAAGGACGAATGGACGAGGACGTCGGTAGCGTCGTGAGCGTCATCGAGGTCCACGACATCGGCGAGGGCGCGGTGTTACACAACCGCCCCGGCGTCTACTACGAGGCCGAGTTCGACGCGCTGACGTACGACCCCGACATGCAGGAGGTCGCCGACGGGACGGTCGTCGAGACCGTCGAGTTCGGCGCCTTCGTCGGGATCGGCCCGGTGGACGGCCTCCTCCACGTCTCGCAGATCACCGACGAGTACCTCACGTTCGACGGGGCGAACCAGATGCTCGCCTCCTCGGACTCCGACAAGACCCTCGGCGTGGACGACGCCGTCCGGGTCCGCGTCGTGACGAAGAGCATCGACGAACGCAACCCCCGCGACTCGAAGATCGGGCTCACGGCGAAACAGCCGGGGCTCGGGAAACACGAGTGGCTGGAGGGGAAGCGGCTCCACCGCGAACAGACCGGTGAGGAGGCCGACTGATGGCGGAGGACCGCCTCGCCTGCCGTGAGTGCCACCACGTCAACGACCCCGACTCGCAGACCTGCGAGCACTGCGGGTCGTCGTCGCTGACGGAGGACTGGGCGGGCTACGTCATCATCACGAAGCCCGAGGAGAGCCAGATCGCCGAGGAGATGAACGTCACGAAGGCCGGGTCGTACGCGCTGAAGGTCCGGTAGCCGCTGTCGACACGGTTACGGTGAGAGGCCGAGACGAACGCGTACAACCACCATGCTCACACTTCCAGATTCTCTACGCGACGCGTTCAAAGAGCCGCTCGGCCCGGTGACGACCGACGCCGACGAACTGCTGGCGGCCGCGGCGGAGACCCGCGGCGAGCGAGTCGCCCCCGACGCTCCGATCATCGCCGTCGGCGACGTGGTCACGTACCACCTCCGGGAGGCGGGTCGCGTTCCCGACGTCGCGCTGATCGACGGGAAGACCGAACGCGAGGCGGTCGACGAAGCGATCGGATCCGCGCTCGCGGCCGCGGACGAACGGCGGGTCGCCGTGGACAACCCCGCCGCGTCGCTGTCGGTGGAACTCCTCGAGGCGCTCGGCGAAGCGCTCTCGGCGGCCGAACCGGTCATCCTCGAGGTGACCGGCGAAGAGGACTTGGCCGCCCTCCCGGCGATTCTCGCCGCGCCCGACGGGGCGAGCGTCGTCTACGGTCAGCCGGGCGAGGGGATGGTCCGCGTCGCGGTCACGCCTGAGTCGCGCGCGGAGGCGCGGGAGCTGTTCGAGGCGCTCGACGGCGACGTCGAGGCGGCCTACGAGGCGCTCGGGCGCCTGCCAGCGGACCGCCGATAGCCGGCGGCCGGGCGTCCCGAGTCCGCCGCCGGTTCCGAGCGCGACTCACGGCGGGTCGACGTACAGGCTCGACGCCAGTGCCCCGAGGCCGACGACGAGGCCGGCGACGGCGGCGAATCGGGGTGTCGCCGGAAACGCTTCGTAAGTGAGGTACGGCCGGATTCCGAAGTCGATCAGTCCGCTAACTCCGGATATCCCCCAGTGGCCGCTCGCGAGGAGCGCGTCGCCGGAAACGACGCCCAGCGTCCCCGTGACGAAGCCGAATACCGACGCCGTGTCCTCCGCGGCGACCAGCTTCCACGCCTGCTCTTCGGGCGGATCGGGGTACCGCTCGACGTACAGCGCGACGCCGGTAAGTCCGACCTCCGCGGCCGCGACGCCGGCGACACCGACGAGCACGGCCGCCGCCGCTCCGAGCCGAGTCGTCACCGGGTTCCCGGTGAAGTACGCCGTCTGAACGGCCACCGGGAGAGTCGCCGCTATCGGGCCGGCGAGCGCCGCGAGGAACCCGAGCAGAGCGCACCAGCGGAGCTTGGTCCGGATGGACAGCGGGATCATGCCGTGTCGTGACCGCAGCAGGTCGTACTGCGTTCGCTCGCTGGGATCGGCGAGGCGCTTCGATTCACCGGGCATCGGATCGGCGATTCGTTCCGATTAAACTAAACTACCATACCATACTAAGCACCGATGAGTCGCTTCGCCGCCGAACACGGTGCCGCTACGGACGTTCAGTCGCCGGGGCGATTCGGGCGTCACCCCCGCTTCGAAATCCTTTTACAGCTTTCGAGGGGATATACGCGTAACTGAACCATGGACGTCGATATCATCTCCGAGGAGGAGAACCCGATGTTGCACCGCACGGACATCCGATTCGAGACGACTCACGACGAGGCGACGCCCTCCCGACTCTCGGTCCGCGACTCGCTCGCGGCCAAGCTGGACAAGGCCTCGGAGGAAGTCGTCGTCCACGAGCTCGATACCAAGTTCGGCATGCGCAAGACGGTCGGCTACGCGAAGGTGTACGACTCCGCGGCGGACGCGCTCGACGTCGAGCAGGAGTACATGCTCGAACGCAACAAGATCGGCGACGAGGGCGACGCGGACGCCGAAGAGGCCTGAGTCCCCGCCGGATGCGCGTTCTCGGCATCGAGGGGACCGCGTGGTGCGCCAGCGCCGCGCTGTACGACGCCGAGACCGACACCGTTCTCATCGAATCTGACCCGTACGAGCCGGACAGCGGCGGCATTCATCCGCGAGAGGCCGCAGAGCACATGTCCGAGGCGATCCCCGAAGTCGTCGACGCGGTGCTGACGGCCGCCGAGGCGGAGCACGGACCGGACGCGATCGACGCGGTGGCCTTCTCGAAGGGACCGGGCTTGGGTCCCTGTCTCCGAACCGTCGGCACGGCCGCGCGCGCGCTCGCCGGGACCCTCGACGTCCCCCTCGTCGGGGTCAACCACATGGTGGCGCACTTGGAGATCGGTCGCCACCGGTCCGGCTTCGAGAACCCGGTGTGCCTGAACGCCTCCGGCGCGAACGCGCACCTGCTCGGCTACCACGACGGTCGGTACCGCGTCCTCGGCGAGACGATGGACGCCGGCGTCGGGAACGCCATCGACAAGTTCACCCGCCACGTCGGCTGGGATCACCCCGGCGGGCCGAAAGTGGAGGCCGCGGCGGCGGAGGCGGCCGCCGAGCGCGAACCCGACGCCGAACTGCTCGACCTGCCGTACGTCGTCAAGGGGATGGACTTCTCGTTCTCCGGCATCAGCTCGGCCGCCAACGACGCGTTCGACGACGGAGTGCCGGTCGAGGAGATCTGTTTCTCGCTGCAGGAACACGTGTTCGCGATGCTGACCGAGGTCGCCGAGCGGGCGCTCTCGCTGACCGGGGCGGACGAGCTCGTCCTCGGCGGCGGCGTCGCACAGAACGACCGGCTCCGCGAGATGCTGGCGACGATGTGCGCGGCGCGCGGCGCCGACTTCCACGCGCCGGAGCCGCGGTTCCTCCGCGACAACGCGGGGATGATCGCGGTGTTGGGCGCGGAGATGGCCGCGGCGGGCGACGCGGTATCGATCGACGAGTCGGCCATCGACCCGAACTTCCGACCGGACCAGGTGCCCGTGACGTGGCACGACGGCGACGCGTCGATCGCCGACGCGGAGGGCGGGCGGCGCGGCGATGGAGACGCGGACCGACGCGGCGCGGAGGCGACCGTCGAGGTCGCGGCGGCGGCCGACGGCGGCGCCGACCGCCGCGTGATCAAGCGTCGGGTGCGGAAGCGGTACCGACACCCGGAGCTGGACCGGACGCTCCGGCGCGACCGGACCGTCGCCGAGGCTCGACTGACGAACGAGGCGCGTCGGGCCGGCGTGCCGACGCCGCTGGTGTACGACGTGGACCTCCGGCGGTCGACGCTGACGCTCCAGCACGTGGGCGATCGCGACCTGGCGGCCGACCTCGACGAGCGGTGGACCGCGGCCGTCGGTCGCCACCTCGCGCGGCTCCACCGCGGGGGGATCGTCCACGGCGACCCGACGACGCGGAACGTCCGCGTCGACGGGACAGCGGCGGCCGCGCCGGATCCGAGCGGGTCGGAAGCGACCGCGGCGGATGCGGACGGCCCGCCCGAGCGAGTCGCGGCCGACCGCGACGCGCGGACGACGCTCATCGATTTCGGTCTCGCCTATCACACGGGTCACGTCGAAGACCACGCGATGGACCTCCACGTGTTCGAGGGGTCGGTCCGCGCGACCGCGACCGACCCTGCCCCCCTGATCGAGGCGTTCGAGGCTGGCTACGCGGAGACCGGCGACGGGGCGGTCCTCGATCGGTTGCGCGAGGTCGAGGGGCGTGGACGGTACCGATAGCCCCCGTCGATCGCGAGCGGTCTCGCGTCCTCGGTCCCGCCACGATTTATATGCCCAGCGAGTGATGTACCGAGTATGGCAGACAAACCGTCCTCGGGAGAGATACTCGGGATCCCGTACAACTTCGAGCGGCCGAGCCTCGGTCGGCTCCTCTCGTCGTACTGGCAGCCTGGCAAGGGGATGCTGGTGGAGAAACCGTTCGGCATCGGGTACACGCTGAACCTCGCCAACTGGCGGTCGTGGATCGTGCTGGCGGTCGCCGGCGGGCTCTACTACCAGCAGACCCAGTCCGCCGCGGCCGGCGCCGACGACGGGGAAGACGGCGATGCGGACGACGACGGGCCCGTCGAAGTGATCGTCGACGGCGACTGATCGGGTCGGCGGCGACGGACCGCGCCGGCGCCGGCCGGTTCTCACGATCGATTCTCGAGGCGACGTGTTTTAACCGTCGACACTGCTTACTACGGTCAATGAAGGTTCAGTTCGAATGCTCGTGTTCGGAGGAGATCTCCGAGTTCACGCGCGGGGAGACGAGCCGCGGCGTCCACGTGGAGTGCGGCAACTGCGGCGCGGTGTACGCGGTGACGATCACCGAACTCGACTGATAGTCACCGAACTCGGCTCAGAGGGTCGCTCGCGCCGTCTCGATCGGCGCCGTCTCTGTCGTCCTCGGCGTGAGGAGGCGCCGCCGTTCCGGCTTCGCCCTCCGTCGGTCCGTCCCGCCCCTCCGGAGTCTCCGCGCCCGCGTCCGCCGACTCGAACCGGAGCCTGACCGTCGTTCCGCCGTCGCTCGTCTCGAAGCCGACGGTGCCGCCCTGCGTCTCGCACATCCACTTGACGAGCCAGAGGCCGATACTGCTCGCGTGCGAGAGCGGCGTCTCCCGCTCGGCGCGCAACACCGCCCGCTCGTCGGCGGGAATCCCCGGCCCGTTGTCCGTGACCTCCAGGCAGGTGGTCGACCCGTTCTCCTCGACCCGCGCGTCGACCCGGCGCGTCGCTCCGTCGTTGTGCGTGACCGCGTTCTCGAACACCTCGCGGACGGGATGCTCGATCGAACCGTCCGCCCGGATCCACGCCTCGGGAGGCGATTCGACCGTGACCGACACGTCCGGCCCGTCGACGCGCTCGGCCGCGTCCCAGACGGTGTCGACCAGGTCGATTCGCCCCCTCGGCGCGCCGGACGACGCCTCCTCGATGACGCGGAGCTTCTCGCTTATCGCGACCATGTCGTTGGTCTTCTCGCGGATCGTCTCCAAGCACTCCCGGCTCCGCCCGTCGTCGACGCGGTCGGTGAGCAGGTCCGCGTACCCGCGGATGACGTTGAGGTCGTTCCGGATGTTGTGACGGAACACGCGACTCAGGACCTGAAGCTGTTGGTTCGACGTCTCGAGTTCCCGTCGGGCCGACTCGGCTCGGCGTCGGTGGTAACGTAACGCTCGATGGAAAAATATCGAGGCGATCCCGACGAGCGTCCAGCCGCTCACCAGGCGAACGGGCGTCCACGCGGCGGCGCGACCGACGGCAGACGTAATCGTCACGTCGATCACCGGAACGAGCAGCGCGCCCGCACAGAGGAACCCTAAGGCGAGCGCGCGCGGAGAGCGACCGTAGATCCGATCCGACAAGGAGTTCATTATAGTGTGATTAAACCACGGGGAGTCTCGGCTGTAAGTAACGACCGTCCGTGCCGTCTTAAATCTGATCGCGGTCACCACTCCTTACAGTCGGCACAGACCAAGGCGTCGTCGTCGAACCAGCGGCGCGCAACCGGCTCACCGCATCGGTCGCAGGCGGCCGCCTCGGCCGTCCACGCCGCAGTCGGGACTGCGGGAGTAACGTCCGCCCGCTCGGCGTTCGGCGTCGAGTGATCCCCGTCGGTGTCGTCTCGCTCACCGGCGTCTGCGTCGTCGTTCGAGTCGACAGCGAACTCGTCCAGCGAGCGGTCGTCGGGCATTCACGCCTCCCTGCGGAGCCGCGCCACGACGTAGTCGCGCTCCAGTTCGCCGAGGAACTCGCCGAGCCGCGGCCCCTGCGTGTCGTCGAAGAAGAGGCGGTAGCCGGCCGAAAAGAAGTCGCCGACCTCGACGTCGTGCGCGCGTGCCGTCTCGTACATCTCCGCCTGGATGGCGTCGCCGTCGTTGCCCGCGGCGACGAAGTCGGCGAGGTCGTCGAGGGCGGCGGCCACGTCGTCGTCGAACTCGGCGTCGGGGAGCTCCGTCTGGAGCCGGTAGTCGTACTCGTTGCCCGTTCGCTCGGCCCAGTTGCGGGCCTGCTCGACGCGGGCGAGCGCGGCCGCGACGGTCTCTTCGGACGCGTCCTCGGGGATGTGGCCCTCGTCGCGGGCGAGGCGCTCGCGGAAGTCGGGGTCGTCGACCATCCCGAGGACGGCCGCGAACGTGTACGGGAGCCGGACGGGCTTCTCCGTCGGCGGGTCGCCGGCGCGGTCGACGACGAACGGGTAGGCGCGCTCGGCGAAGGCGGTCAGGTCCTCGTCGTCGACCTCGCCGAAGTACGCGCGCTCGAAGCGGTCGAACCGGTCGACGAGCTGATCGAGCCGTTCGACGTCGAGGTCGCGGGCCTTCTTCGGGTGGAGCGCGAAGAAGTAGCGGAGCACCTCGGGTTCGAGCAGTTCGAGCAGTTCCGGCACGGTGACGACGTTGCCGGCCGACGACGAGAGCGGCTCCCCGTTGAGCGTGAACCACTCGTACACCATCGGAACCGGCGGCTCGATCCCGAGGACGTTCCGCGCCACGTCGACGCCAGAGGGCCACGACCCCTCCGCGTGGTCCTTGCCGAACGGCTCGAAGTCGACGCCGAGCACGTCCCACTGCCCGGGCCACTCCAACCGCCACGGGAGCTTCCCCTCTCGGAAGGTGGCGGTCCCCTCGTGACCGCATCCGTCGATGACCTCGTCGCCGACCGCCATGTCGGTGCAGACGTAGTCGACGGTCTCCGCCTCCGAGTCCACGGCGGTGACCGTCTCGGTGACCTTGCCGCACTCCGCGCAGATCGGGTTGAACGGGACGTACTCGTCGTCGACCTTGTCCTGGTACTGCGAGAGCACCTCGCGGACGCCGTCCAAGTCACCGAGGACCGTCCGAGTGACGTCGTCGAACTCGCCGTCCGCGTACAGCTCGGTGTTCGAGATCATCTCGACCGGCACCCCGAGCCGGTCGGCGTCGGCCTTCAGGAGGGCGGCGAAGTGGGCCGCGTACGACTCCCGCTCGCCGAAGGGGTCCGGGATCGCGGTGTACGGCTTCCCGAGGTTGCGGCCGAGCGCGCCCGCGTCCACCTCGCCGAGGCCCACGATCTCGCCGTCGGCGTTCGCCAGCTTCCGGGGGAGCTTGCGGAGCGGGTCCTTGTCGTCGGAGGTGAACACCTGCCGGACCTCGTGCCCGCGTTCGCGGAGCACCGCGGCGACGAAGTAGCCGCGCATGATCTCGTTGAAGTTGCCGAGGTGCGCCACGCCCGACGGGGAGACGCCGCCCTTGATCACGATCGGGTCGTCCGGCTCGCGCGCCTCGATCTCGTCGGCGACGACGTCGGCCCAGAAGGCGCGGAACTCGGCGTCGTCGGCCCCCTCGCCCGCCCCCGCCGCGCCGGCGGTGTCGTCCGCCTGCTCGGAGAGGATGTGGGGGGAGTCGTCGGTCACGCGCCGCTCCCTCCGGTCCAGTAGGTCGGCTCGGCGGCGTCCGTCGGAATCACGTCCGTCCCGGTGTGGTCGCCGCGGATCACCGCGTCGACGACGGCGCTCGGGTCGGTCCCGTCGAGGACGATGGACCGGATCCCCGCCCGGTCGATCAGCTTGGCCGCGAGCAGGTCGACGGGCGCCGAGGCGCCGGCGTCACGGCTCATCGGGAGCACGACGTCGACGAGCTCCGTCGGCGACATCGAGCCGAACTGCGTCGCGTCCGGATCGGCGTTGGGGTCGGCGTCGTACACGCCGTTCGCGCTCGTCGCGTACACGAGGAGGTCGGCGTCGACGGACTCGGCGAACGCGGCGGCGACGGCGTCGGTCGTCTGTCCGGGCGTGACGCCGCCCATCACCGACACCTCGCCGCGCCGGAGGGCCGCGGCGGCCTCGTCGTACCCCGTCGCCGGCGAGAGGTTCGCGGCGCCGTCGAGCGCGGCGATCAGCAGGCGAGCGTTGAGCCGGGTGGTGCCGATACCGAGCTGGTCGAGCTCGACCTCGTTCGCGCCGAGGTCGCGCGCCGTCTCGATGTACTCGCGCGCGACGCCGCCGCCGCCGACGACGACGCCGACCTCGCAGCCGTCGGCGGCAATCCGCTCGATCGCCTCGGCGTACGCGGTCACCCGATCGGGGTCGAGATCGGGCGCGAGCACGCTCCCACCGATAGAAACGACGACTCTCATTACCCTCGCATACCCCTGTCGCGCTCTTAAGGATTATCAAGCCCGGACGACGGTAGGCGCCGATGCGGCGGTCTCACGGGCGGAAGGGGAGAGGCGCCGACGGACGCGAGCGGACGCGGGGGAGACCGCGGACGGACGCGAGCGATCGCCGGCGGGCGGGAAACGCCTAAGCCGCTCGCACCCCGCCGTCGGGTATGCAACCGATAGCGATCGTGGGGGCGAGCGCGAGGGCGCTGGCGGCGGAGTTCGTCGACCGCCTCGACGGCCGAACCGCCGTCGTGAACCGCGCGGGCGACGACGCCGAGGAGAGCGCCGGACGGGGGACCGACGCCACCGACGGCGGCGTCGCGGTCGGGACGCCGTCGACGCGAACCGGCGCCGACACCGAAGTTGCGCTCGGAGACGACGGCGAGTGGACCGGCCGCGGGAGCGTCGAGGGCGTGGACGAGTTCCTCGACGCGCTCGCGCCCGACCACGACTACCTCGTCGTCGTCGGTGACTCCCGGCTTCGCCTGCCGACGGTCCTGATCGGAGCGGGCGCCGAGGCGGACGACGTGCCGGGGTCGGTGATCGCCGCCGCGGACGCGCCGGGGGAGATCGACCTCGACCGCCTCGCCGCCGACCTCGACGCCGCGGAGCCGTGGATCACGCGAGAGACGCTCGTTCGACGGGTCGAGGCGTCGGCCGACGCTGACCGCGCGGGCGCCGTCGCGACGTTCACCGGCCGCGTCCGGGCGCGTGACGCCCCGGACGACGACCGGACCACGCACCTGGCCTTCGAGAAGTACGAGGGCGTCGCCGCGGATCGCATGGCCGCCATCGAGGACGAACTGACCGAGCGCGAGGGCGTCTTCGACGTCCGGATGCACCACCGGACGGGCGTGATCGAGGCGGGCGAGGACATCGTCTTCGTCGTCGTCTTGGCGGGCCACCGAGGCGAGGCGTTCCGGACCGTCGAGGACGGGATCGACCGGCTGAAAGACGAGGTGCCGATATTCAAGAAGGAGACGACGGAGGCGGAGGAGTTCTGGGTCCACCGGCGCGACTGACAGCCGGTCCGTCGCGCGGCGGGCGGCGTCTCGTACCCCGTCTGGGACCGGCACCCGCCGCGCGCGCTGGGCGTCTCCGGGGCAACGAGCGGCAAACAACCGGCAATAATTGTGCGTTAAATCGTCGGGACGCCGCCTTCCGGGTGTGAACGGAACGGGTATCTGAGGCCCGATATAACTCTATTAGATCTGATTATAAAATATCTAAGCGGTTTTCGAATCGTTTTGAACGGTCCGTCAGACACCTTTTAGCGGAGCAATCGCGCCTGAAAATCCATGAAACCCCCTGAACACCGTCCAACGGTCGCGCCTTTATAACAATCTCCGGGGGCATTCGATGAGTGTATCATGAGCGCGACTGCGAACCCCTCCACGAACGCGAACCCGACCGAAGACCTCAGCAAGGAAGAGCGGCTGAAGCGGTACCTGCTCGACCGCGCCGAGGAAGGCGAGATGTACTTCAAGGGGAAGTTCATCGCCGACGACGTCGACCTCTCGCCGAAGGAGATCGGTGCCCTGATGGTGAAGCTCAGCGACTCCGCCACTGAGCTCACGGTCGAGAAGTGGTCGTACACGGGCGCGACCACGTGGCGCATCGAGCCCGCCTGAGACGACGCTCACGTCGCGCGTTCGCCACGCCGCGGCTGTGACCTCCGCTTCGACCGGTGTCGATCCCCGCGTTCCGGTATCCCCGCTCCGTTCTTACGGTTCCCGCTCCCTCGATCCGACCGTCCGCGAAGCCGGCCGGCCGAGCCGCCGCAGGGGTCGACGCGGGGTTTATACTCACCGACGAGTTACCACAGACGATGCCAGAACACGAGGACGGGGAGCCGTCGACCGGACTCGACGCCCCGCGTCCGGAGCCGCTTCAGACGTTCTTTCGGGTGGACGAGGTTCGCCGGGAAGGCGGGCGCATTCGGTACGTCGGCGAGTCGTACGTACCGGAGCGCACCCTGGCGCGGAAGCTCGTCCAGCCGTTCCGCGACGCCGGCTACGAAGTCGACGTCGAGGTGACCGATACCGGGCACGTCGTCGTCGCGACGCCCTTCGACCACGGGCGAAGCGGAGTCCCGTGGCTCAACGTGGTCATGTTCGTCGCGACGGTGTGCACGACCCTGTTCGTCGGCGCTTACGGGTGGTACTACGTCGGCTGGGAGGAGATCACCGCCAACCCCCTGACGGTCCTGCAGGCGTGGCCGTTCACCGCGGCGGTGCTCGGCGTCCTGATGACGCACGAGCTCGGCCACTACGTCGCCGGCCGGTACCACGGAGTCAGCGTCTCGCTCCCGTACGTCATTCCGTTCGTGTTCCCGTTCGGAACGCTCGGAGCGGTGATCCGGATGCGCGGGCGCATGCCCTCCCGCCGGGTGCTGTTCGACATCGGCGTGGCCGGCCCCGTCGCGGGGCTCGTCGTCACCGTCGTCGTCACCGTCGTCGGCCTCTCGCTCGACCCGATCCGCGTCCCCGCGGAGCTCGCGAACGCCTCCGGGACGATGATCCGGTTCAACAACCCGCCGCTGCTGGCGATCATCGCCGACCTCATCGGACAGCCGACGGCGTACGAGGACCCGGCGCTCACGGCGCACCCGGTCGTCATCGGCGGCTGGGTCGGGATGTTCTTCACCCTCCTGAACCTCCTCCCGGTCGGCCAGCTCGACGGGGGACACATGGTCCGCGCCATGCTCGGCCCGCGCCAGGAGACGGTCGCGGCGCTCGTCCCCGGCGCGCTGTTTTCGATCGCCGCGTACCTCTACTTCTGGCGCGGCCTCGGGATCGACGAGTCGGTCGGACTGTGGGGCTTCTGGGGGCTGTTCTCGATCGTGATCGCGTTCAACGGGCCGGCGAACCCGGCCGACGAGGAGTGGATCGGCTGGCCGCGGCTCGCCGTCGGTCTCGCGACGTTCGGGCTGGGGGCGCTCTGTTTCCTCCTCGTCCCGATTCAGGTCATCTCCGGCTGACCGGGAGACGCGTCCTCGGCGGTCGCGATTCGAGGTCGACGCGGTGGGAGAGGCGAGGAGTAATACGGCGAAAGGCGGGTTCGAAGCCGAGCGCGGATCAGTCGTCGCGGCGCTGTTTCATGCCCTGCCTGGTGAACTGCGGCGTGGCGCGGAGCCCGCGCTTCTTCCGGAAGGAGCGGTAGAGCGCGATCGCGAGCGGGACGGCGAGCAGGAGCACGATGGCCGCCAGCCGCCACGCGTCGGCGAACGAGTAGAGGATCGTCGCGGAGAGCACGCCGACCGCGAGCAGCACCGAGTACGCGATCCGCATCGCCAGCTTGTCGAGGACGTTCGAGTCGTCCTCGATCGTGACGTCGACGTGGAGGTCGCCGCGGTTCGCCTGTCGCAGGAACTCGTCGGCCTTCGGCGGGACGGTGAACAGCGCCTCGGTGGTGCGCTGGACCTGTCGCCCGGCGTCCTCGGCGAGGTCGCGGGCGGTCTGCTCGTAGTACCCCTCGTCTCTGAGGAACTCCGTCGCCGTCGAGATGAAGTCGAACTCGGGGTCGAGCGTGACGCAGACGCCCTCGACGACGGTGGCGACGCGGAGGACGAGCGCGAGGTTCGGCGGGAGCCGGAGCGGGAACTCGTAGATGGTCGACTCCACCTGCTCGATGATCTGGTTCACCTGGTACTGCTCGATGTCCTCGCCGCTGGCGTCGGCGATGGCGAGCTCCATGACGTTCCCCATCACCTCGCGGTCCGCCTCCGGCGAGAGGGTCCCCATGTCGATCAGCGTGTCGAGGATGCCGTCGATGTCCTGTCGGGCGACGGCGACGTAGAACTCGACGATCTTCTCCTGGATGAACGGGTCGACGCGCCCGGCCATCCCGAAGTCGTAGAATATCACGGCGCCGTCGTCGTCGACGGCGAGGTTCCCGGGGTGCGGGTCGGCGTGGAACACGCCGTCGTCGATGATCATCTGGAGGTACACCTCCTGGAGC
>Ga0102942_1000701_pt1 | contig 12800 bp, 14 predicted proteins | sample SalPon2_C_H2O_MG_FD_78171 | JGI IMG/M metagenome (GOLD analysis project Ga0102942, IMG submission 78171) | Salt pond water microbial communities from South San Francisco under conditions of wetland restoration - Salt Pond MetaG R2_C_H2O_MG | ecosystem: Environmental > Aquatic > Non-marine Saline... | reverse complement strand
CGAGGTCCTCTCGCTGCACAAGGAGGCGAATCAACTGGAGTTCGGGATCGACAGCCTGGAGTCTGAACTCGACGACGTCACCGGAAAGATCGAGGAGATAGAGGGCGAGGTCGAGCGCGCCGAGGAACTCCGCGAAACCCGCGAGGAGCTTGTCGACGACCTCACCGACCAGCGCACGAAGATCGACCAGATCGAGGCGGAGGCGGTCGACGCGTTCAACGGTCACATGGAGTCGATCCTGGAGTTGCTCGGGTACGAGAACATCGAGCGGATCTGGATCGAACGGATCGAGGCCCCTTCGGCCGACGACGGCCAGACCCGGTTCGAGCTCCACATCGTCCGGACCACCGAGAACGGTGCGGCGTACGAGGACACCATCGACCACCTCTCGGAGAGCGAGCGCGAGGTCACCGGGCTGATCTTCGCGCTGGCGGGCTACCTCGTCCACGACCTCCACGAAACCGTACCGTTCATGCTCTTGGACTCGCTGGAGGCGATCGACTCCGACCGGATCGCGGCGCTCGTCGAGTATTTCGCGGACTACGCCGACTTCCTCGTGGTCGCGCTCCTGCCCGAGGACGCGCAGGCACTCGACGACGAGTTCACCCGGGTCCGTTCGATCTGAGCCGCACCCAGTAGCTTTTTGTCTCTCTTTGTCGAACATATTCCAATGCCAGACACGACCGACAACCGCCCCTCGAGCAAGGTGGCGCGGTTGCTCTCCGAGTACGGCCTCGACGGGTTGGGCGACGAACTGGAGGTCCGCTGGACGGGAGACGGGGTGGAGCGGGCCAGTCTCCGCGACCTCGCCGACGAGTTCAACGAACGGCTGCTGGAGCGGGCGCTCGTCGACGCCGGGATGAGCGCGCTGGACAGCGACGTCTCCTCGACGTATCGGAGCCTGACCGACGACGACGTGAGCACGGGTGTCCGGACGGACGCCCGGACCCGGCTCGAAAACAACGGGATCGACGTCGACGAGTTGGAGTCGGACTTCGTCAGCTACCAAGCGATCAGGTCGTACCTGACGGAGTACCGCGACGCCGAGTACCGGCGGCTCTCCGACGAGGAGAAGATCGAGAAGGACCTCGGGAGCATCCAGCGGCTGATGACGCGGACCCTCTCGGTGACCGAAGAGCGGATCGAGAAGCTGGCGCAGACCGGGCGGATCGACGCCGACGACTTCGAGGTCCTCCTGGACGTCCAGGTACTCTGTGGGGAGTGCGGTCGGCAGTACTCCGTCTCGGAGTTCCTCGACGGGCGCGGGTGTGACTGCCAACGATCGCCGTAGCCCGCGCGGGCTCCGTTCACCCGTTCGTCGCGCCACTCGACGGGCCGACGACCCGGTTTCGGAGGGTTCCGACGCCGTCGTACGTGATCTCGATCACGTCCCCGGGTTCGATCGTCCCCGGGTTGGCGGGACTTCCGAAGGCGATCACGTCCCCCGGACGGAGCGTGAACCGCGCGGAGAGCGCGGAGACGACCGTCGGAACGTCGAACAGCATCAACTCCGTGTTCGACTCCTGTCTGGGTTCGCCGTTGATCGTGGTCTCCATCCCGATCCCGCTGGGGTCGAGGTCGGTCTCGATCCACGGGCCGAGCGGCCCGGATCCGTCGAACGCCTTCCTGGCAGTCCGCCCCTGCTGGTCGAGCGCGTCGACGTCGTTCAGGAGGGTGAACCCCCGGACGACGTCGGTGACGTCCCGCGGAGACACGTCGCGGCAGCGCCGGCCGACCACCGCGGCGAGTTCGCCCGCGTAGGTCAGTTCGTCCGTCCACTCCGGGTACCGGATCGGCGCTCCGGGAGCGAGGAGTGACGCCGGCGGTTTGATGAAAAAGTCGGGTTCCGACGGCCGTTCGTAGTCCATCTGATCGAGCGTCGCGGCGTAGTTGCGGCCGACGCAGTACATCGCCGACGGGGAGCACGGGTACGTGAGCGATCCGTCCCGTCCGACCAGATATTCGCCGTCGTCGGCGACGATCCGACCGTCGGTGTACCGTCCCTGCACGATCCCCTCGTCGGTTCGGAGCCGGGCGAGTCGCATACGCCGCGCCTCGGCCCGGCGCTACAAGAATGGTGCGACACCGGCTCGGGTCGAGGGCCGCGTAGTGTGGGTCGCCGCGCCGAGCACGTGGTCGACTCCCTCCCCGTCGACCCCTGCTCTCGACGAGAGAGCCGAGGTCGTTCGGCGACGGGCGGTAGTCGTGGGCCGTGCTGGTCGGCACGTCCAGTCCGCCGGTGATCCCGATGGCACCCGTCGGTGCCGCCGGCTGGATCGGGTCGAGCATCTCGGAAACTCGCCGGCCCGACGGGGGTTCGACCCGGTTGTCGTCCGATGCGATTCTGCCATCGTACATCCGCTCCGCAGCTCACTCTTGCGGTCGCCCGGAAGGTAGTCCAAGAGTGCCGAACCCACCGGCCAGCCGTGCGGCTCGAGCCACCCAACAGGTGGGATCCGGCCCAAGAATAAACTATGGCAGAGTTTCTATTTGGTAATAGCGCTGAAGTCAGACTTGAACGATTCAAATCCCGTTTCAAGCCAGAATATATCTTGAATAGAAACTATATATTGGTTTACTAGGCGTCACTGACGCGGTTCTCGAATCCGGTGGCCGGATCGGGGCGCCGGAGCCCCATCAGTACTATTAGGCTTACACCCTCAGAAGTGACGCGTATGTCCGAGGTCAACCCGTTCGAGAGCCTCCAGGAGCAGATCGACGACGCGGCGGCCTACCTCGACGTCGACGAGGGCGTCGTCGAGCGGTTGAAACGCCCCGAACGGGTGCTCGAGTCGACCCTCTCCGTGGAGATGGACGACGGATCGCTCCGGCAGTTCACCGCGTTCCGGTCGCAGTTCAACGGCGATCGGGGCCCGTACAAAGGTGGAATCAGGTACCACCCGAACGTCTCCCGCGACGAGGTGAAGGCGCTGTCGGGGTGGATGACGTACAAGTGTGCGGTCGTGGACGTTCCCTACGGCGGCGGGAAGGGGGGGATCGTCGTCAACCCACCTGAACTCTCCGCGTCCGAGTTGGAGCGGCTCACCCGCTCGTTCGCCACGGAGCTCAGGCCCATCGTCGGCCCCGACCGGGACGTGCCGGCGCCCGACGTCAACACGGGACAGCGCGAGATGAACTGGTTCAAAGACACCTACGAGACGCTCGAGGACACGGTCGCACCGGAGGTCATCACGGGGAAGGCCGTCTCCGCGGGCGGCAGCGAGGGGCGGGTGGAGGCCACGGGACGCTCGACGATGCTCGCCGCGCGCGAGGCGTTCGACTATCTCGAACGGGACCTGGAGGGCGCGACCGTCGCGGTTCAGGGCTACGGCAACGCCGGCTCGGTCGGGGCGCGACTCCTCGACGAGCAGGGAGCGACCGTCGTCGCGGTCTCGGACTCCTCGGGCGCGATCTACGATCCGGACGGGCTCGACGCGGCCGCGGTCAGGCAGTTCAAGACCGAAACCGGCTCGGTGACCGGGTTCGGTTCGGCCGCGGCGCTCACGAACGAGGAGTTGTTGACCCTCGACGTGGACCTCCTCGTACCGGCGGCGCTGGAGAACGCCGTCACCGCCGACATCGCGAGAGATGTCGCGGCCGACGTGATCGTGGAGACGGCCAACGGCCCGCTCACGCCCGACGCCGACGACGTCCTCGGCGAGCGCGACGTGCTCATCGTCCCGGACATTCTGGCGAACGCCGGCGGCGTCACGGTGTCGTACTTCGAGTGGGTGCAGAACCGACAGCGGTTCTCGTGGTCGGAGGCGCGGGTCAACGACGAACTGGAGACGGTGATCACGAACGCGTTCGACGATCTCGTGACTGCCTACGAGTCCCGCGATCTCCCAAGTCTCCGGATCGCGGCGTACGTGGTGGCGATCCGGCGAGTCGTCGACGCCTACGCCGACAGCGGGACGTGGCCGTAGCGGGGGCGTGTTAGGCTCACGACGGTTCCGGGCGCAGATAGCAAAAACCCGGTGGAGTGTCTCCGATGGCCGACACCGGACCCCGTATGTGCGGTGGTCGCCGGGTGTATCCGTGCCGCGGCCGGCACACGGATTCGAGGAGGAAGCCCACGTCTTCATACTGCCGGCTATAGTCGCGTGAAGGATTTCGACACCCCGTGGTGTCGAAAACCTTCACGTAGTTATAGCCGACAGTATCAGTCGCGGGAGGAATCCGATAGTACATCACCCACCTCGTCTGCCGGGAGGATGGTCGCGAACTCGCCGTCGAGGTGCGCGAGCGCGGTACGGTGGACGACAGACGCATCGAACTGTTCGTCGCCCAGGGTGCGGTCGAAAGTGGCGGTCGCGTCTTCCACGACGTACACCTCGAATCCGCGGTTCTCGGCCATTCTGGCGGTCGTCGAAACGCAGTGGTCCGTGGTCAACCCGCACACGACGAGCGTGTCGTACCCGCGTTCACGTAGCCACCTGTCTAGTTCAGTCCCGACGAACGCCCCGTTGACTCGCTTCACAACCTCGTGTTCGCCCGACTCGGGCCGGAGCGTCGGTTTGTACCGGAACCCCGGCGTAGAGTCCTTGAGCGGCGAGTTTGCCTCCGTCGAATCGTGACGAACGTGGACGACGGGGAGACCACGTTCCCGCCAGACAGAGAGTAGTTGTGCGGTGGTCGCCTCCGCGTCGGGGTTGTTACGAGTGCCCCACTGGGGCCGGTCGAACCCTTGCTGGAAATCGATCAGGACGAGAACCGGACTAGCGGACGACATAGGTTACGTCGGCGGTGTCGGAGCGTCGGGATCAGCCACCAGACGTTCCGATTTCGGGTGTTCACGTGTGACGTTGATCGGGCACTCGTCCGGGGCCTGTGCGTCGTCGCCGGAGAGCAGATACTGTGTCCACTCGCGGTCCCCGTCGACGCCCCAATCACCGAGATCGGCGTGGGGGCAGACGCCGTCGTACTCCTCGAGGCGGCCTTGGATGACATCTCTGGCCTGTTGACCCGCGGCGGTGTCGGCGGTCACGCCCAGGTCCTCGAACAGCGCCCGTGGTTGGAACGTGATTTCGAGCCCGACCGGGCAGTAGCGGCTCCTCCGGGTGTCGTAGAACGGGGCCCGACACGTCGGAAACATCGGTTCACCGCCGAACGCGAACTCCCAGAACGGGTCGTCAGGGTCGGTTGGGATGTCCTCGGGCCAGGGGGTAGGGTCGTGGACGTGCAGAAACTGGAGGATATGCCACAACGTGTCGTGATACTCGGCTTCCGACAGGTCACGCTCGGGCGGCTTGAAGAACGCGACCAGTGACGCACGCTCGCTGTGATCCTGATACACGTCGAGGTAGGTGAGCAGCGTCCGACCCAGGTCCAACAGCGCGTCCTTGTCGGTGGTCGACGGCACAGCGGTGTACAGCGGGTCGCCGTTCGCAACCGATTCGGCCCCGAAAAAGCAGGGAAACGGGGTGTCGTTTCGCTCCCCGAGGAGCCCGTTACGGAAGGTCTCCCAGTGGGCAGCGACCCAGTCCGGCACCTCGCCCGACGCCACGCGTTCCTCGAGGGTGGCTTGATCCTGGAGCGTCCCGATCAACCGGTCTGTCATACGAGATTGTAGGCACTCCGGCGGATTATCGCTTACTGCTTCCGGCCGCGTCTTCGACTGGTTCGATCCCGTCTCCGACGCGGATGCGCCCTCCACCGAGGATCCGACAGCGCAACCCACCCCGGTGAACCAGCGCGTCGCGGACACCGTTCGGTTCGAGGTGGCGTTCGAGGTACGAACAGGGCTCACAGAGTTCGGTTCCCGTACACACCGCTTCGCCGATTCTGAACTCCGTGTCGACGAGGTGGTTGAGCGAAACTGCCTCGGTCGTGATATTTCGACGGTGAATCCCGGGATCGAGGTCGATACTGTAGTCTCGCTCGACCGCGGTGAGGGCTTCTGCTCCCTGCTCGGGGGCGCAGTGGATGTATCGAACCGTGCCGTTCATACGTGTGTATGTCGGCTGCGGGGTATTGAGGCTTCCCTGTGGGGATGTGTATCGCGCCGCCGCTCAGATTGCGGGCGCGACAACGCAGGACACCGCGGCCGATCCCGGTGGATCAGTCGGGCACGGCACAGTCACGACACAACTCCGGTGTCGCGGGCCGGCTGTACCGGCAGGGTCCACCCAGTGGCTACCGGCCGATACCCCAGGATCCCCTGTCGACGTCGGCGGGCGACGCGGCGTAACCCGAGCCATTCAAGTCCGTCCCGCGCGCGAAGGTACACGATGCGCCAGGACCACCTCATCTCCGCAACGCAGCTCTCGCGGGCGGACATCGAGGCGGTGCTCGACCGCGCGGCGGAGATCGACGCGGATCCCGCGGCGTGGCACGGTCGACACTCGGGGTCGATCCTCGGGCTCTGTTTCTTCGAGCCGAGCACTCGCACGCGAATGAGCTTCGATACCGCGATGAAACGCCTCGGCGGGCGGACGATAGACATGGGCGCCGTCGAATCGTCGTCGGTCAAGAAGGGCGAGACCCTGGCCGACACGATGCGGGTTCTCGAAGGCTACGCCGACGCCCTGGTGTTGCGCCACCCCTCGGAGGGCGCGGCCACGATGGCGGCGGAGTTCGTCGACGTGCCCTTGGTGAACGCCGGCGACGGCGCGGGCCAACACCCGACACAGACGCTGCTCGATCTCTACACGATCCGCGAGAACGCCGGACTGGACGACATCACGGTCGGAATTATGGGCGACCTCAAGTACGGGCGGACCGTCCACTCGCTCTCGGCGGCGCTGACGAACTTCGACGTGCGACAACACTTCATCCGTCCCGAGAGCCTGCAACTCCCGCGGAGCAGCCGGTACGACCTCCACGAGTCCGGTGCGCAGGTCCGGGAACACACCGACCTCGACGAGGTGTTGGCCGAGTTGGACGTCCTCTACGTCACCCGGATCCAGCGCGAGCGGTTCCCCGACGAGAACGAGTATCGAAAGGTTGCCGGCGAGTACCGGATCGACGCCGCGGACCTCGAGCGCGCGAAAGAGTCCCTGGCGGTCCTCCACCCGCTGCCGCGGGTCGACGAGATCGCCCCGGAGATCGACGACACCGACGCCGCGAACTACTTCGAGCAGGCGCACAACGGCGTCCCGATCAGGATGGCACTCCTAGACAGTATGCTGGAAACCGACACGGAGGCCGACCGATGACCGACGCGGACCAGGAACTCCGCGTCTCGAAGATCCGGAACGGGACCGTGATCGATCACCTCGCCGCGGGCCAGGCGCTGAACGTGCTCGCCCTGTTGGGAATCGACGGATCGGGCGGCGAGAGCGTGTCGGTCGGGATGAACGTCCCCTCCGACACGCTCGCGACGAAGGACATCGTGAAGGTCGAAGACCGCGAACTGAGCCAGTCGGAAGTCGACGTGTTGGCGGTGATATCTCCGGACGCGACGATCAACATCATCCGGGAGTACGACGTGATCGAGAAACAGCGGATCGACCGGCCCGAGTCGGTCGACGGCGTGCTCTCGTGTCCGAACCGCAACTGCATCACGACCGGCGACGAACCCATCCGGACACGCTTTGCCGTCCTCGAGGAGGGGCTCCGGTGTCACTACTGCGGCGAGATAATCAGGGAATCGGAGATCACCGCCCACCTCACCGTGACGTAGTTCGGCACCGGGGTCCGCCCGCGTGGAGCCCAGAGGGCAACGGTTTTGTATCGAGAACGAGTAGTGTCAGGTATGTCCGGTAAAGCGAAGTTCATCCTGGCACTGGCGCTCGTCGCGGTAATCTACTTCCTCGTCTCCGGCGACGAGGACCCCATCGAGGTCGACGTCGACGGCGACGACGAGTAAGGGCGCCGACGAGTAACGGCGCCAACGAGTAACGGAGCCAGGCCGCCGACCCGAGTATCGCACGACAGAGACGTCCGCGACAACGTTCGTTTGGCGCCGGCGTCGCCCACACGCCACCGTCACCGTAGTCCCACCACCCGCTCGGACGGCCCTCCGACGGACTGATACGGATCCGCGGCGAACCGTGGGTATGTACGGCGTCGTCACCCGGAACGCCGAGGAGGTCGAGTGGTCGGAGTTCGGGGTCGGGTTCTACGAGGTCAAAGACGTGACCGGCCGGGCCGCCGAACCTCTCCCGAACGCGACGAACATGGTCTCGTGTTTCGGCGACACCGCAGCCGCGGACGCCTACCCGGAGCTGGTTCCGGTCGACGACGAGGGGACGCCCGCGACCCGCGAGCAGCGGTACTTCGATTGGTCGTATATTTGTCCGACCCACGAGGAGTACCGCGCGGGCCTCTTCGAGATCGTCGAAGACTGTGTGGCCGCGAACCCGGATGTGAGACTCGACGACATCGGGTTTCCGCGCGCGGAGTACTGCCGGTGCGACAGGTGCGACCGTCTGTTCGCGGAGAGCGACCACGACGACCGGTTCGCGTGGCGGGCGGCGGAGGTCACTGACTTCGTCGCCGACGCTGTGGCGCAGGTTCCGGGGAAGACGTACCTCACCCTGTACCCCGATCCGTACCCCGAGCATCTCTACCGACGGTCCGGGATCGACGTGACGGCGCTGGCCGAGCACGTCGACGAGTTCGTGGTCCCGCTGTACGACATCCACTACGCGACAACCTACTGGGTGGAGACCATCGCGAAGGGGTTCGAGAGCCTGCTTTCTTCGACTGGCACGCCGTTTTCGATCGAACTCTACGCCGTCGACGTCGACTTAGACGACCTGGTCCACGCGACGGAAGTGGCCGAAACCTACGCCGAGAACGTCTACTTCGGGTACGACGCGTCGAACGCCGCCGCGGCGATCCGGCGGAAGGGCGCCGACGCGAGAGGTGGCGTCACGCACCGCCCCGACGACGGCGGGTCACGGTGAGACCGCCGGGCGAGCGGTGGACATCAGAGCACACCTGCGAGGAACGCGACAACCACGATCCCGCCGACGAACACGGCTGCGGCGAAGACGAAGAGCCCCGTGAGGAGTCGGCGCTGTTTCGGGGACGATCCGGGCATACCCCAGGTAGAAACTCGGTGGTAATATATTCGCTGGCGGGTCGGCGGCGAACCGACTCAGTTCCCGTCGGGCACGCCGGCCCCCGCTCGGAGCGAATCGAACGCCCCGGCGAGTCCCGGGCCAGCAGGGACCGCCATCCGGCCGGCATCGACGGGCGCCGGGTCGGGCGCGAGGTCCGACGCGAGCAGACCCCCGGTCGCCAATCCACAGGCGGGGACGTCCGGGAGCGCCGCAGCGACGTGGAGCGCGCCGGTCCGCGCGACGACGCCGTCGATCGTCGTGGTCACGACGGTATCGACACCCTGGGCTGACGCTCTGCGGGCGAGCTCACGGGTTCGGACCGGCCCGCCGAGCGCCATCGGCTTACAGATGACGACGTCTGCGACCTCGGCGTCGAGGATCGCATCGACGCCCACAGCCGCGACCGACTCGTCGACGGCGATGTCGACCCCACGGCCGCGCACGGCGGCGTTGCCCGCGAGATCTGACGCCGGCCGCGGCTGTTCGACGTACGCGAACTCCAACTCGGCTGCGAGGTCGACCATCCGTTCGGCCGTCGGGCCGTCCCACGCGCCGTTGGCGTCGGCGCGGAGTTCGACGCCGTCGCCCGCGGCGTCTCTGACCGCGCGCAACCGGGCCGCATCCGCGTCCTGCTCCCGCGCGCCGACCTTCACTTTCACCGTCTCGTACCCGGCTTCGACGGCCTCGCGGGTCGCTTCCGCGGTCGCCTCGACGGGCGCGTCGCCGACGGTCGCGTTGACCGGGACGGACGCCGCAGGCGATCCGTCCGCGAGCCACGCTGCGACCGACTCGCCGGCCGCTCGGGCCCGAGCGTCGGCACACGCGAGTCCGACGCCGTGCCGCGCTGCGGGCGTCGCAACGTCGATCCGGTCGAGTGGGTCTGTGGGGTCGGCAGCGGAACTCCCGCCGGCCGCGCCCGAGAGAGCGGCCTCGCAGTCGTCGTGCGACTCCGTCCATCCCGGAAGCGGCGCGGCCTCGCCGACCCCGCGGTGGCCGTCGGACTCTATGCGGACGACGAACCCGCGACGCTCCTCGATCCGCCCGGCGGCAGTCCCGAGCGGCGAGGACAGCCGGAGCGAGAAGGGGTCGTACCGGATCATAGCGGGAGGTTCGTGGGGGCGAGCCCGACGGCGAACAGGACCGCATACCCGGCGAGCAGCCGGCCGGTCCGCTCTAAGGTCGGGTTCAGCACTTCGCCCGCGGTCTCGGTCAGCATCGTTCGCGTGATTGCGATCCCGTAGGGTAGCGTCAGGTACGGCAGGGCGACGGCGACGGCGTACCCGGGACGCAGCAGGAACCACACCGGGACCGCGTACGCGAGGACGAGCAGTGCGACGAACTGCGCGCGCGCGAACCTGTACCCGAACCGGACCGCCAGCGTGCGCTTGCCGGTCGTGGCGTCTTCCTCCTTGTCGCGGACGTTGTTCACGACCAGGATGTCGGTCGACAGCGCCGCGATCGGGAGCGCGGCGACGATCGCCGCGATCGGCAGCGTTTCCGGCGGGATCCCGACCGGAAACGGACCTGCGAGCACGGCCGCGGCCTGGACGTAGTAGGTCCCGGCGACGGCGACGAGCCCGAAGAACACGAACACGAACAGGTCGCCGAGGCCGTGGTAGCCGAGCGGATACGGGCCGCCGGTGTAGGCGATCCCTGAGGCGACCGACAGGAGCCCGATAATCACGATCGGTACCCCGCCGACGTAGACGAGATACGTCCCCAACAGGATCGCGGCCGCGAACGTGAGGTACATCGCGCGTTTGACTGTCTCGGGCGCGATGAGGCCGCCGGCAGTGACGCGCGTGAACCCTTCCCGCTCCTCGGTGTCGGCACCCTGTACCGCGTCGTAGTAGTCGTTGGCGAAGTTGGTGCCGATCTGGATCAGCGCCGCGCCGACGAGCGCCGCAATCGCCGGGAAGATGGCGAAGACGCCGTCGTGAACCGCGAGCCCAGTGCCGACGACGACCGGCGAGGCGGCCGCCGGGAGCGTTTGTGGTCGGGCGGCAATCACCCACGCCTCCCGTCGGGTGATGTCCTGCGTGGTCATTGTAAGTCCGTGGGGACGGGGAGGGGGTGAAAGTTCGGATCCGCGCTTCGATGTCGGGTGCCCAACCGCGTGGGTGGTCTGTTCCGGTTCCGTTCTATCGGGTCGCAGGTAAGCTGGTGGGCCGGAGCTGCCTCGAAAGTACTGAAATCCACGGCCGGCGGGAAGTTAACACATAACGGACCGGAGATTAACACATATATCCGACACGCGTGTAATCCGCACCGATATGAAATTCTGTGACGAGTGTGGTTCGATAATGCACACGGAGGGCGACACGTGGGTGTGTCGCTCCTGTGAGAACGAGGAGTCACGGGACTCACAAGCAGAAGCGGCGATGGCGACCCAGGACGGACAGCGGGACGACGGGGCTCCCGCCGTGGCCGACGCGACCCAGGGCTCCACCGAGACGATGGCAGAGCCCTGTCCGGCGGACGGCTGCGACAGCGACCGGGCCTACTACGAGATGATGCCGAAGCCGGGCGGCTCCTACGAGGTTCGGCTGTTCACCTGCGTCGAGTGCGGCCACAAGTGGCGCGAATCGTGACACGGTTTGCCGTCGGAAGTTACCGTCTTGACCGTCCAACGGCGCGGCGGTCAAGCGGAACCCGTCTACAGGCGGAGCAGGCCGAGTGCCTCGGGGCTTGACCCCGGGGCGGTTCACAGCAGACAGTATAACGACGTATTTCGCGAAGACGGCCAATTAAGCATAAACAGGCCGTCGCGTCAGACCTCAACGTCAGGGGTATTCAATCTCAACGGGCGGGCTGAGCGTCCGCGAGCGAACGCAGTGAGCGAGCGGTTCACCGCCGACGTCGCGGCCTCCGGCCGCTCGTCGGCGGAGTTTTTTGGTCCACCGTGAGGCGCAGGCGCCTCACGAGCCTCGCTTCGCTCCACTCAGCGAGACAGGTTTTTGTGCGGAGGGTTCCCGCAGCGAGCGCAGCGAGCGAGGAAACCCTCCGTATAAAAAAGGTGGGTTAGTAGTGCCAGGGGGAATCGGAAAAGTCGGGGTCGCGACCCTCCAGGAACGCGTCTCGCCCCTCCTGAGCCTCCGCGGTCATGTACGCGAGCCGGGTGGCCTCACCGGAGAACACCTGCTGACCGACCAACCCGTCGTCGGTCATATTGAACGCGTACTTCAGCATCCGTATCGCGGTCGGGGATTTACTCGTCATCTCCGCGGCCCACTCGAGGGCGACATCCTCGAGGTTCCCGTGAGCGATCGCCTCGTTCGCCATCCCCATCTCGACGGCCTCCGCCGCGGAGTAGGTTTTCCCCCGGAAGAACACCTCGCGGGCCTTCTTCTGCCCCACCTGCTTCGCGAGATACGCCGATCCGAACCCGCCGTCGAACGACGCCACGTCGGGGTCGGTCTGGAGGAACTTCGCGTGCTCCGCCGAGGCCAGCGTGAGGTCACAGATCACGTGCAGCGAGTGGCCGCCGCCGACCGCCCACCCCGGCACGACCGCGACGACGGGTTTGGGCATGAACCGGATCAGGCGCTGGACTTCGAGGATGTGGAGCCGTCCGGCCTTCGCCTCCTGTACGAGGGGGTCGTCGCTCTCGTCGGCCTCGTCGTCGTCGCGGTACTCGTATCCGGACTCCCCGCGGACCGACTGGTCGCCGCCGGCACAGAACGCCCACCCGCCGTCCTTCTCCGACGGCCCGTTCCCGGTGAGCAGCACGCAGCCGACATCAGCCTGCTTTCTGGCGTGATCTAACGCGGCGTAGAGTTCGTCGACCGT
>Ga0102942_1000700_pt1 | contig 12809 bp, 9 predicted proteins | sample SalPon2_C_H2O_MG_FD_78171 | JGI IMG/M metagenome (GOLD analysis project Ga0102942, IMG submission 78171) | Salt pond water microbial communities from South San Francisco under conditions of wetland restoration - Salt Pond MetaG R2_C_H2O_MG | ecosystem: Environmental > Aquatic > Non-marine Saline... | reverse complement strand
CACGGGTCATGCCGGTGTGGTACCGCATGAGTCGTGTGACCCTATGAGTGCGGCGCTATGTCCAGCTAAGCCACCCGGGCGCGTGCATTCACGCCTAATCCGCTAGCCGTCTTGAAGGTTCTCATCTCCCCCGGGGCTGTGGCGTTCTCGCATGGTCGGGGGATTTAAGCCACCACGCTGGTATCACCCTCCATGGAAATTCCAGACCTCGTCCAGCAGGAACTCGGGGACGAGGAGGTTCGTGCCGGCGTCAGCCTCGGTGATGAGGACACCGTCTGTTTCACACCGACTCGGACGCTCGTCTACCGCGGCGAGGGACTGTTGAGCGACGAGAAAGTCGACGTGTTCCCCTACGACTTCGAGCGGCTGAAGCTCTCGGAGGGGCGACGCAAGAGCAAGTTCACGCTGTTTTACACGGATACGAAACGGGAGTTCGGCGTGCCCGGAACCCGTGCCGACGCCGTCCTCGAACGGCTCTTGGAGGGGGGGCTGCAGGCCATCGGCGCTATCGACCGCGAGGAGGGCGTCAACGGCGTCTTCCGGTTCAGCGAACTCACGCTCGTCGTCACTGACACCCGCCTACTGAAACACCTCGGCAGCGTCACGTGGGACGGCGACTTCGAGGCCTACCCCTTCGAGGACGTAACCGGTTTGGAGTTCGAGGAGGGCAGCGTGGCAACGGCGGTCGTCCTCTCGGTCGGCGGGCGGCCAGAGCGCATCAAAGCGCCGAGCGACCAAGCGCCGGCAGTCCGCAAGACGCTACAGGAAGCGCTGTTTGCGTTCCACGAGGTCTCCTCGCTCGCCGACCTCAACGCCAAGGTCGCCGCCGAACCGGACCAAAGCGAGGACGATACCGAGGGACTCGGATTGGAGACGGGTATCGACCCGCTGGTGGGCGACAGCAGCGACGGCTCGGGAGAGCGCCAGTCGACGGCGTCGGCCCAGTCGGCGGTGCAAGCGCCCGCCTCGACGACCGACGGCGATATCGCCGCTCTCGAACAGCAGGTGGCGGAGCTAACCGCTGCCATCGAGGAGCAAAACGAGCGCATCGACCAGCAAGAACAGACCATCAAGATGCTTATCAAGGAACTCCGGCAGGGCCGTTGAGTCGGGTCAGGCGTCGCCGTCCCGTCCGAGTACTTTTCGAATACACGTCGAACCAAACGGCCCCAGTTCTCCGCCATCGAACTGGACGAAGTGACCAGTCGACAGCGACGCGCCACAGCGCTCACACGAGAAATCGCCCTCGCGGACGACGACGTCGGCGTCGAAACTGACGTACGTCCCGCCCGTACGCGGGCGGACGAGGCCGTCTTCCCGGTCGATGACGCCGCGCATCGCCGCCGTGTCGAGAATCTCGCGCTGGACGGCGGGGTTGGTCGTCACCGTCTCGATGCGGTCCATCGCGTCCGCGACCGACAGCTCCGCGTGTTCGAGGTGCGCGAGCAGCTCCACCCCGAGTGCAACGGGGTCGCGGTCGGCGTCGGTCACACCGAGAACTGCGCGGGCCACCGGATTAACGCTTACCACAAAAGGTTTGGCGGTCCGATACACTCTCACGCGTAGATGGACCGTCTCGCGAAGCGCCAACTGCTGGGTTCGACGGCACTGGCCGTCGGTGTCGCGGTGGCCGCGGTCGTCCTCTCGCCGGCGACGCTCATCCGAGAGGCCATGCATCTGGCCGACCACCCGGTGTATATGGCCGGCGTCATCGTCTCCCTGTATCTGGTGCGGCCCTTCTTCGCGTGGCCGACGATGCCGCTGTCGGCGTTCGTCGGGTTCGTACTCGGCGTCGAGTACGGGATTCCCGTCGCGTTGATGGGCGCGTTGGTCACGTGTCTCATTCCGTATCGGTTCGCGGAGCGGGCGGGCGAGCAGGGCGGGATGTTCGGCTGGCTGGGCGAATCCGGCCAACGAATCATCGAGGTCACGGGAGAGACACGGGGCGTGCTTGCGGCGCGGCTCTCGCCGGTGCCCGCGGACCCGGTGTCCTACGGCGCTGGCTTCGCTGGCGTCTCCACCCGGGCGTTCGTCGTCGGCACGTTCTTCGGGGAGATTCCGTGGGTCGTCGTCGAAGTCATCGCCGGCGCGTCGATGCGGTCGTTGACGCTGTCGGGGCTCTCCATCGAAGCGCTCCCGCAACTGCTCGCGCTGTTGGGCGCGCTGGCGGTGCTCGTGTTAGCCGGACCGGCCTATCGGCACTTCAGCGGTCGGCCGGAGTCGTCCTGAACTCGAATCGAGCGCCGCCCGATTCGCTCTCGGTCACGTCGACGGTCCAGTCGTGCGCGCTGGCGATGTCCTCGACGATGGCAAGGCCGAATCCGGTGCCGTCGTCGGCAGTGGTGTACCCCCGCTCGAACACGGACTCGTACTCGCCGTCAGGGATACCATCGCCGTCGTCGGCCACGTAGAAGCCGCTGGCGCGGCCGTCTTCGTCGGAGCGGATACCGACGGTAACGGTTAGATAGGCGTTGTCGGCGGCGTCGTCGGGTCGTCGCCGCTCGATTGCCGCCACGGACAGCGAGTCCGCGTAGGCCGCTGGGTGGCCGTGTTCGATGCTGTTTCGAAACAGATTCTCTAGCAGTTCGCGTAGCCGCTCGGGGTCAGCGTCGAGCGTTACGGTGTCGTCCAGTTCCAGCGCCGCGCCGACGGTGTCGACGTTCGTCCACGCCTGCTCGGCGGCCGTTGCGAGGTCGACGCTGTCGAGCGTGCCGACGGTATCACCCTGTCTGGCCAGCGTGAGCAGGTCTTCGATGAGTTGTTCCATCCGTTCGGCGGCGTCGACGGCCGCGTCGAGATGGGCCAGGTCGTCGGTCTCTTGGGCCAGTTTCAGTCGGCCTTGGACGACGTTGAGCGGGTTCCGGAGGTCGTGGCTGACGACGCTCGCGAACTCCGAGAGCCGCTGTTCGCGCTCTTTTCGGTCGTGGATATCTCGGATGATACCCGCGGTACCGGTGAAATTCCCGTCCTGTGAGGGGAGGATAGCCAGATTGTTCTCCGATGGAATCCGCTCGCCGGATTTACTCACCACGTCCATCTCTAAGGTGCCACTGTCGGTTTCGGGGTCGGTCAGGAGCGCTTGGATGAGTTCGTCGCCGCGTCCGACGTCCTCGTCTGTCATGATGACGCCGATATGCTTCCCGACGAGCTCGTCGGGGCTGTAGCCCGTCATCGGCTCGATGGCTTCGTTGACGAACGTGAACACGCCGTCTTCGTCCAGCGCGTAGACCGGGTCGCCGACGGCCTCGACGATGGTCTCGTACCGGCCCAGTTCCCACTCGCGTTGTTTTCGGTCGGTGATATCACGCAGGACGCCGACCGACCCCGCAAAATCCCCGTCGGCGGCGAACAGCGGCGCAATCTTGTCTTCGTTGACCGTGCGGTTCCCGTCGACGTCGATGGTCTGCATTTCCACGGTGGCCCACGTCCGCTCGTCCGATTGGAGCAACTCGGCGAGTACGTCTGTCGTGCGTTCGATGTCCTCGGCGGGGATGAATCGCGCCGGGCTGGAGCCGACGATGTCCTCGCGGTCGTAGCCCAGATGGTCGGCCATCGCGTCGTTGACCATCCGGACGGTCCCGTCGGTGTCGAGGACGTACATCGCGTCACCGACGTTCTCGACGAGTGTGCGGTACTGTTCGAGTTGTTCGTTCCGGGCTTCCCGTTCCGTGATATCGCGGGCAATGCCGACGAGGCCGAACAGGTCGTCTTCGAGCCGTTCGATGATAGCCCCACGGAACTGGTGGGGGATGTACTCGCCGCTGCTCGTGACGACCGGTACTTCGGCCGTCGCCTGTCCCGTTTCGATTGCCTCCGCAATCTTCTCGTCGATACGCTTGTGGGAGGACTCGGGAACGAGGTCGTAGGCGTCCATCTGCGACAGTTCGTCGTCGCTGTAGCCGGTGACTGCCGTCGCGGTGTCGTTCCAGCGCAGCAGGTCGCCGTCCGGACCGAGCAAGTAGAACACGTCGTCGAGCGTGTCGACGAGCGTCTCAGTGACCTCGCGCTCGTGTTCGAGCTCGCGTTCCCGTCGCTTCCGAGCGGTGATGTCGGTGATGAACCCCTCCAGCAGGTCGACGCCGTCGGCGGTCGTCTGGACGGCTTGCCCCCGCTCCGACATCCAGCGTACCTCCCCAGCGGCGGTTTCGACTCGGTACGTGACCTCGAACGGTTCCCCGGCTTCGAGAGACGCTTGGGCCACCTCGTTGACCGAGTCCCTGTCGTCGTCGTGGATGAGCGACCCCCACGAGACGGTCCCAGACTCGATGGTGTCGGCGTCGTACCCGACGAGGTCGTCGATACCGTCGCTGACGAACTCCATCGGCCAGCCCGGTTCGTTGCGGGCTCGGTACACCATGCCCGGGAGGTTCGAGATGAGCGTCGACAGTTGGCGCTCTGACTCTTCGAGAGCGGACTTCGCACGGGTCTCGCCGACGGCCCGCCTGATGCGGTTGGCCAAGACGGTGTACTGGTCCGTCCCAACGTCTTTCTGGAGGTACTCCGTCACGCCGGCCGAGATGGCGTCGCTCGCTATCTCCTCGTTGCCCTTCCCGGTAAAGAGGATGAACGGTAGCTCGGGAAACTCCGTCCGGACGGCCTTCAGAAACTCCAATCCGTTCATCGCCGGCATGTCGTGGTCGCTGACGACGCAGTCGAACTCGGCCTGACGAAGTCGGTCGAGGCCGTCCTGTGCCGACACGTCCGTGACGACCGTGATATCCTCGTCGACGCGTTCGAGATGCATCGCGGCAACCTCCGTGAACTCCGGCTCGTCGTCGACGTGGAGCACGCGGATGTCGCCGTCACTACTCATAATCGCACGTGTCGGCCGCCAGCACTATAAATCCGTCAGCAGGCTCGTAGTGATTATCGGAGAGTACGTCGGCATAGCGCCGAACCGGGGTCGGCGCATCCCGGTTAATCGCGACGATGGTCACTATCAGTAGAACGTATCGGCGCAGTCATATACGACCCCGTGTTCCGGACAGACGTACTTGCAGTGGCGGTGATACATCGGCCGGTCACACATCGGACACGGCCGGCCGCCGGCGTCGGTGCTCATACCACCGGTCGGAGCCGAAGTGGCTTCGCTCTTTGGGATGGGATTTGGTACAGCGTTGGAAAAACGCCTTTTGTCGGGGTTGCCGTATCGACAGCTATGAAAGATGCACTGCTGGACAGTCGAGGTGGCCAGCTGCTGGTCGGGCTCGCTGCCGGCGGGGCCGGCGTCGCCGGTTCGTACGCCGCTACCGGCTACACTCCCGTGTTTCTCGTCTCGCCCATCGAGCGGTTCCTCGCCCGAACGATGCCGGGGGCCGTCGTCTCTTTCGCCATCACGACTCTCGGGAGCGTCGGCCAGCAACTGAACCTCGTCACGGCCGTCGTCCTCGCGTGGCTGGTGCTCACCGTCGGGGCGGCCGGTGCCGTCCTCGCCGGCCGGACCGCCAGCAATCGGCTGCTGCCGGCGCTTGGCACGGGCGTGTTCACCTGGACGGTAGCGGCGGGCCTCACCGGCGAGCTAGCGCTCTCGCTCGGTCCCGCGCTCCCGGCTGCCGGCATCGTCGCCCTCGCGCAGGTCGGTGACGCCTACGGCGGCCGCGCCGAACCCATCTCCTCGAAGCGCCGGCGCGCCCTCTCGACTGTCGGCGTCGCCGTCGGTGCGACCACCCTCGGATTCGGGGCCGGCGAGCGCCAGAACAGACAGGCCACGCGGGACCTCGAACTGAGCGCCCCCGGCGCTGACCGCCGAGACATCGGAACCAAACTCGAGACGGCCGGGAGTCGCACGCTCGACGTCGACGGTATCGAGCCGCTGGTCAGCGAAAACTTCTTTCAGGTCGACATCAACTCGATCGACCCGAATCCCTCGGCCGACGACTGGACGCTGACTATCACCGGCGAAGTCGAACAGGACGTCACCATCGACTACGACGAACTCCAATCGATGACGGCCACCAACCAGTTCTCGACGCTGCGCTGTGTCGGGGACTCGCTCAACGGCCGGAAAATCGACACCGCGCTGTGGACCGGTGTCCCGCTACAGGGCTTACTGGAGGAAGCCGGCCCACGGGGCGACTGCGAGTGTGTCCTCCTCCGCTCGGCCGACGGCTACGAAGTGGAGTTCCCCATCGAGGCGTTCAACCGCGGGCTAGCAGTGTACGGCATGAACGGCAGCGTCCTCCCCCGGGGACACGGCTACCCCGTTCGCGCCGTTATCCCGGGCCACTGGGGTGAGGTCAACACCAAGTGGCTCACCGAAATCGAGGTCTTGGACCGCGAAGTCGACGGCTACTGGGAACAGCGCGGCTGGGAAGGCACCGGTCCGGTCAAACCCACCGCGACGCTACGCCACGACGAGATGACCGAGAACGGCCGGCGACTGCTCGCCGGTCACGCCTACGGCGGCCTGCGCGGCGTCTCTACCGTCGAAGTCTCGACGGACGGCGGGTCGACGTGGTCAGAGGCGACGCTCTCGGAGCCGCTGCCGGCCGCCGACGGCGACGGCCGCGCCGAGGACGCGTGGCGACAGTGGCAGTACACCTACGACCCGCCCGGCGACACCCACACCGCCGTGGTCCGGATGATAGACGAGAGCGGCACCGTCCAGACAGACGAAGAGACCGGCCCCTACCCGTCCGGCCCCTCCGGCTGGGTCTCCCAAGAGTTCCAGCGCTAGTAACGGTCGTTTCGATAACCGCGACCGTGACGAGTTCTCATTACAGCCAGAAAGCCCCGGCGTGCTACCCTCGGGGGACTCGCTGCGCTCCGGTAGGTGCTTGCGTCGTCCGCCTTCGGTTAGCACGCCGCCCCTTTCAGTCCACCCGTAGCCGATTGGTCAGCCGGCATGGGTGGGACTGAAAGGGGCGGCCGGCTACACGAACCCCGACGACGCAAGCACTGGAACGAACGCAGTGAGTGAAGCGCGCAACGAGTCGCGGGAGTGTAGCCGGCCGGGGCTTTCTGGCTGTTAGAGAGCAGTGCAGCGGCAACATCTGCCACAGCGATTACTGGCCCGGAGTCCGAACACACATCCTTCAGCACACCAACGCCGGAGTATGCCCAGAGAGATAACGGGCGAGATAATCCACGTCGTCCCGCCGGACGACCGCGAGGACTACGACCTCGATGGGACACTGGAATCACTGGCCGAGTCGCGCTACATCCTCGTCTGTCGGAAGGGCGGTGTACCGTCGTTTTTCGAGCGGGTGGTCGCGTTCTTCAAACGGGACCCCATCGAACCCGTGACGCTCGTCGCCGACGAGGGGTTCGAGGAGGGCATGGAGATCACTGCAACAGTCGATTTTACGACTGTCGACGGGGTCTACGACGTCATCGAAATCGAGTGAAAAACGCACGCGGCGAAATCCGACTCCGGTGTCACACGCGCCAGTTGGCCGCGACAGTTAGCTATCGATAGCTATCAGCACTCGGACCAGCCACAGGACTCGCAGGTCTTGCAGCCCTCCGAGTAGTACAGCGTCATCGAGCTACACTCGGGACATTCCGGGCTCTCGCCGGCGTCGATGAGGTCTTGCTGGTCGCCAGTCGTCTCGGTTCCAGTGTCGGCCTGCGGGCCAGCGTCGGTCTGGGCACCGGCGTCAGCGGCCTGTGGTCCCCCATCTGTCTGGTGGGAGACGTCTGCGGGCTCCTCGTCCTCGGCGGTCTCTTCTAAGGTGGCCTGCTGCGGATAGGCCTTGTTCACGTCGCCGTCGAGATACCGACGCAGGGCCGTCCCAATGGCGTCGGGGATGGACTGAATCTGCTCGCCCTTGTCCCACGCCACCTTCGGTGAGCGGATACCCTGCAGTTCGTCGGCTATCTCCTCGGGGTCGACGCCGCTGCGAAGCGCCGTCGAGATGGTCTTGGCCAGCGCCTCGGTGAACGAAGCGGTGAAGCCGCCAGAGTTCCCGATGTTGGCGAACAGTTCGAACGGTCGCTCGGCCTCGGGGTCTTCGTTGATGTTGACGTAGAGCTTGCCGTAGCCGGTGTCGATGCGCTGGGTCACGCCGTGGAGCACGTCGGGACGCGAGCGCTTCTTTGCGAACTCGCTGTCCTCGCCGTCCGCGACGGAGAGCATCGCCTCGACGGACTCGTCGAGGGCGGCCTGCACCGCGTCGTCTTCGAGGAAGCCCTCGATACCGCCGAACATCTCCTCCAACTGGGCGACCAGTTCCTCGGTGTCCATATCCGAGAACTCGGTGTTCTGCGCGCGCGTCGTCAGCACCTGCTTGCTGCGGGTGCCGTCGCGGTAGTAGGTGACGCCTTTCCCACCGTGGTCGTAGATGTACTGGAACACCTCGGCGGCGTCCTCGACGGTGGAGTCGTTGGGGGCGTTGACGGTTTTCGAGATGGCGGAGTCGACGCCCTCCTGACAGGCGACCTGCACGCCGGCGTGGTCCCGCGCCGAGAGGTCGCCGGTGGTGACGAACAGTTCGCCGATGGCGTCCGGCACCGTCGAGAGGCCGTCGACGCCGTCGAAGGCGTTGTTGGCCATCTGCTCTTGGGCTTCCTGTTTGACAGCGTCGACGTCGATGTCGTTGTCCTCCAGCGCTCGGAGGAAGTAGTCGTCGAACTCGACGAGCATCTCGTCGCCCTGCACGTCGTCGGAGACGTTCTTGTAGTAGGCGACGTTGTAAATTGGCTCACACCCGCCCGTCGTGTTGCCGATCATCGACGTCGTGCCGGTGGGCGCGATGGTCGTCGTGTTGTGGTTGCGGATTGGGTAGCCCTCGGCCCAGTCTTCGGCGTCTTCGCCGGTCTGTTTCTCGAACCACTCGGCGTACTCCGTGGGGTTCGCGTACTTGGCGTTGTCCCACTCCTCGAAGACGCCGCGGTCCGCTGCCAGTTCGCGGCTGGCTCGCTTCGAGCCGTGGTTGATGTGGCGCATCACCTGTCGGGCGATTTCGTTGGCCTCGGGCGAACCGTACTCGACGCCAAGTTGGATGTACAGCTGAGCGAGGCCCATGATACCGAGTCCGATTTTCCGCATCTCCCGGACCTTCTGCTCGATTTTCTCGACTGGGAAGTCCGACATCGTGACGACGTTTTCGAGGAAGCGCGTGCCGAGTTCGATGCGCTCGTCGAGTTCGTCCATGTCCAGCGACTCCTCCAAGAACGCCGAGATGGCGGCCTCCTGTGAGTCGTACTCGCCGGCGTGTTCGTCGGCCCAGACGCGGTAGTCCGGCGCGTCGAGTGCGGCGAGCGTCGAGAGGTTGATGTGTCCGAGGTTACAGGCTTCGTACTCCTCCAGTGGCTGCTCGCCGCAGGGGTTGGTCGCCAAAATCTGGTGGTCGGGGTGCTCCGCCACGTCGAAGGAGTGCTCTTTGTTGACCCGTTCGAGGTAGATGACGCCGGGTTCGCCGTTCTCGTGGGCACCTCCGACGATGCGCTCGAACAGTTTCTCGGCGGGGATAGAGAGGACTTCGCCGACTTCGACGTACTCGCCGAGGTCGAACATCGAGTACAGTTCCTTCGTCTCGGCAGTGGCGATGTGCGGTTCCTCGGTACGGGGGTTTGTGAAGGTGAACTCCTCGCCCTCGGCCAGCGCGTTCATGAAGGCGTCGGTGATACCGACGGAGATGTTGAAATTCGAGAGATGCCCTTCGACGGCGTTGCGTAGGTGCTTCGGGACTTTACCGTCCTCGTCGATGAGTTCGCGGGCCTCCTCCAGCGCTTCAGCGAAAGAGTTGTGTGTGAAGTCGTCGGGGTCGTTCAGGCGCAGCGTCTCGGCCAGCGAGACGTCCTTGTTTTTGGCGTGGATGAACTGGATGACGTCGGGGTGGGAGACGCGCATGACGCCCATCTGGGCACCGCGGCGGGCCCCGCCCTGTGCGATGGTCTCGCACATCTGGTCGTAGGTCCGCATGAAGGTGATTGGTCCGGAGGCGATGCCGCCGGTCGAGCCGACAGGGTCGCCGTAGGGGCGGAGTTTCCAGAAGGCGTAGCCCATGCCGCCGCCCGACTGGAACACCTGTGCGGCTTCCTTAGCCGTCTGGTGGATGTCGTCGATGTCGTCGGCCGGCGAGTCGACGAAGCAGGCCGAAAGCTGCTGGAGTTCGTCGCCGGCGTTCATCAGCGTCGGGGAGTTCGGCATAAAGGAGAGCTGTTCCATCTGCGCTTGGAACTGCTCGGCCGTGTCCTCGACGTGGCTCTGCACGTCGTCGGGAAGCGCTGGGACGACGGTGTCGTAGGCGAACTTGTTGACGTTGTACACCGAAAGCGTCGTCTCGGCGTCGTCCGACGCCGTGGTTCCCTTCCCGAACACCTCGGCGGCGAGTTCGTCCCGCCGCGGGTGGCCCGGTTTCAGTTGGTCGGGTGTGACCGTAACCTCGATATCCTGTTTGTTCGCCTCGAAGACGGCTTCCGCGAGAGCGATGTTCTTCGCGACCCGCTCGAACAGTTCCTCGGGCTCCTCGACGAGGTCGCCGTTCGAGTCCTTCCGGAGATACCGAGCCGGCAGGATGTTGTGGTAGGCGTTGCCGGTCAGGCGCTCTTCGATGGTGTCCCCGTCTGTGCGCTTTATCGGCAGCGTGAGTTCGTCGGCGGTGAGTTCCGCGTCACTCATTCGTTATCCTCTCCGCGATTACGGCCCGCTCGCGGCCGATACCCTATCTGAGATGTGGTCCGAGTTCCGGTCATTTCTGGCGGCGAATACGTATTCATCGGTGGTGTATAACCCTTGTTTTTCTCCGTTCAGCGGCGGCCGCAGTCAGTAGAGAGTAGCGACTGCGGTAGTCGGTTGTCGACCTGCTACGACACGGTCCGGCGATGTCGCGTACGACCACTAGCAACGTTGGTGACTTCTTAATGGTGAGTAGACCACGGTGAAAGTGAAACACGGTCCCACTGAATCGCCAGAAGAAGGGGCAATATCCAGTCGAAATTTTGGGGGGTTTCAGGTGGAAATGGCGTCTTCGCGGGTCGCAATATTGGCCGGCCGGATGTGCGTCAGACGTGACGCCGTCTGGCGATTCGTTCGCCAGATAGCCCCCGTTCTGTGCTTCGCGACAGCCGCGGCCGACTGGGTGTAGTCGCGCGCCGTCGACTGACTGCTCGGAGGCGTCGTCGACGGCTACCCGCGACGGCGAGAGGGGAGCCACGAAGTATTTGTGCCCGTGTGTATCATTGTGCGTATGCTCGCCCTGTTGCAACTCGGCAGTCTCGGGACGGTTCCGATGGTTCTCGCCGGATTGGTGTTGCTCGCAATCGTCCTGCTCGTCGGTCGGTTGGTGATGAAAGTCGCATGGCGACTTGTCATCATCGCCATCATCGGCGTCGGCGTGGTGTACGTGCTCGGCCTGCTGGGTTTCAACGTGATTTAGAAGTCCAACAGGAAGTTCGAAATCACGTCGTGGCCAACGGCGGTCAGCACCGACTCGGGGTGGAACTGCACCGCTTCGATGGGGTACTCACGGTGGCGCACACCCATCACGAGTTCGGTGCCACTGTCGGTGGTCGTCGTCGCCGAGACGACGAACTCCTCGGGCACCTCGCTGGCGACTAGCGAGTGGTACCGACCGCCCTGAAATCCCTGTTCCAGTCCGGAAAAGACGCCCTCGCCGTCGTGGTCAATCGGGAACGCTTTGCCGTGGATTGGTTCGGGGGCGCGTCCCACAGCCCCGCCGTAGGCGTAGACGGCCGCTTCGAGTCCCAGACAGACGCCGAGCGTGGGCACCTCGGGACTGACCTCGCGGAGTACGTCCATGGTGACGCCCACGTCGCGGTCGTTCTTCGGATGGCCCGGCCCCGGCGAGATGACGATGGCGTCGGGGTCGAACGCGCGGACGTCGTCCAGCGTCGCGGTGTTGCGGACGACTTCGGTGTCGGCGTGCTCGGAGACGTACTCGACGAGGTTGTAGGTAAAGGAGTCGAAGTTGTCGACGAAGAGGACACGTTTTGCGTCGCTCGCAGTGTGGACGCTCATCGCTTCGCCTCCGTCTCGCCGGCACCGGCCGTAGGCGCGGTCCCGTCGTCCTCGATTCGCGCTACGGCCGCCAGTACGCCATCCATCTTCTGTTCGGTCTCGATGTACTCGCTCTCGGGGTCCGAGTCCGCGACGATACCCGCGCCAGCCTGTACCGTGATGCGGTCGTAGACCGGGTCGCCCGTGCCGTCGGGGAGCGTCGCGCCTTCCTCGCCGGTAGCCGAGCGAATGACGATGGCGAAGTCGGTGTCGCCGGCCCAGTCGAAGTAGCCGACGCCGCCGCCGTAGGGGCCACGGGGCGCGTCTTCGAGTTCGTCGATGATCTCCATGGCGCGGATCTTCGGCGCGCCCGAGAGCGTGCCGGCGGGGAACGTCGCCCGCGCGGCGTCAAAGGCGTCGGCGTCCGGTGAGAGTGTCCCCGTGACGGTCGATTCGATGTGCTGGACGTGGCTGTACTTGAGCACGTTCATGAACTCCTCGACGCGGACCGACCCCGGCTCGGCGACCCGGCGGACGTCGTTGCGCGCCAGGTCGACCAGCATCGTGTGTTCGGCCCGCTCTTTGCCGTCGGCGAGCATCTCGCCGGCGAGTCGGCGGTCCTCGACGGGCGAGTTCCCGCGCGGACACGTGCCCGCGATGGGGTTCGAGACGACGCGGTCCCCGGCGACGGAGACCAGCGTCTCGGGGCTGGCCCCGACGATTGTCAGGTCATCGTGGCCCAGCAGGTACATGTACGGCGAGGGGTTGACCTCGCGCAGAGCGGCATAGAGGCCAAGCGGGTCAACGTCGCCGTACAGTTCGCGGGTCCGGGAGATGACGCCCTGATAGATATCCCCCGAGAGGACGTACTCCTTCGCTCTGGCGACGGCGTCCTCGTACTCGTCTT
>Ga0102942_1000698_pt1 | contig 12812 bp, 17 predicted proteins | sample SalPon2_C_H2O_MG_FD_78171 | JGI IMG/M metagenome (GOLD analysis project Ga0102942, IMG submission 78171) | Salt pond water microbial communities from South San Francisco under conditions of wetland restoration - Salt Pond MetaG R2_C_H2O_MG | ecosystem: Environmental > Aquatic > Non-marine Saline... | reverse complement strand
GAGACGCAGTGAAGCATCCCGAGTTCTCCCGAGAGGGCTGGAAGCAGGTCGCGGCGAGCGAGCACGACCTTCGCTCGGGTGATGCCGAACTCGTGTCGCGTGAAGAAGTCGTCGAGATGATGGACCGGGACGAGGATGTCGAGTGACGACTGGGCGTGAAATCATCTCGACCATGGCCGAATCCTTATCTGATATTCGGACCTACCTCGCAGTATGAGTACCGGACGTGAGATTCGCCTCATCGAAGAAGACGATGGCTGGTGGTCGGCGGTAGACGAGGAAACTGGCGTTGCGAGTCAGGGGCCATCGCGGGCGGACGCGCTCGCAAATCTAGACGAAGCTGTCGAACTTACCAAAGAAGCGAGAGACGAGGACACACCGGCTCCCGACCCCGACGCGCCGTGGTTCGAGGACCAGTGAATGGCTACAAGAGATTTCTCAGGCCGAGAAATCGTCAACGTTCTCCGGAAATTCGGCTACCGCCATGATCGGACACGCGGTGACCACGCGATTCTCAAATATAGCCATCCCGTGACTGGTGAGAAACGAACCGTTACGGTGCCACTACACGACCGAGTTCGCGTCGGGACGCTTCAGAGCATTGCTGACCAGTGTGGTGCGCAGGACTTTCACGCGTGGTGTGAGTGGATCGACGAGCACCGGTGATATCTCGGTGTGAAGATGGACTCGCATTTCGACTGACGAATCTTCCGACGGGCAGCCCTTGGACCGCACGACAGAATCGGGATTAGAACGATTCTTTCACGCGGCGTGGTGAAACCCCGGCGAGTCCATGATTCTTGCGCCACGAGCAAATCCGCGAGCAGCGCGAATTGTCGCCGAAGCCCGGATTTGAACCCCTGGCAGTCGCAGCGCCGAATCGCGACAGACCGGTTCGACAGGAGAGCCGCGCTGTAGGAGAGACAACGACGTGAGACCGAACCGGGACGGCTGAACCGAGTGCGGTTCCGACATCAGCCGGCGGACGGCACTTGTGGTGGCAGTTGGCGGCATCCTCGGTCTGACCGGCTGCCAGACACTCGCTCCGGCGTCCCACCCGCCCGCCACCGAGCGTGCGACGGGAACCCAGATGACCGATTCGGAACCGACGCTCGTGGAGTTCGATGGCGGTGGGGCCGCCGCCTTTGCCGAGGCACTCTCGACAGTCGAGACGGAACCGGGGTCGACACTCCGAATCGTCGACGACCCGCACCGACTGGATGCCTCCGAGGCACCCGACACTGGGAACGAGGACATCAGAACCCACTTCATCCTTGACGGAGCCGAGGACGTCGTCGAGGGCAACGATACCTCGCTCGTCTTCGAAGACCCGACATGTGGCGCGTTGTTCGTCCAGAACACGCTCCGCGACGTGGGGCTCGTCTCTATCGCGACGGGCCGCCCGGAAGGTATCGTGGTAGACGTCGACGGCGCATCGGTGTACGACCGCGACAGTCCGTCCCCGGCCGGTCGGCCACACCGGAACGTCGACATCTCGGACAACACCGTGACAGCCATCGCGACGACTGGCATCCATCTGGCCGACACGGAGGGCGCGACAGTCGCGGGCGTCGAGCAGACCGCACAGTTACAGGACCTCGACGGCGCGTGACTGTCCCGATACTCCACCTGCCCGTCCGCGCTGTCGAGGCGCAGCGTGTTGGCCGGCGCCGTCGGCGGTCCGACCCGCTCGGCGTGCAGTCCTCCCCCGGGCTTATATCGCGTGGAACCGAGGTATGCACGTGCCCGACGAACTGCCGAGCGACGTGCGTGCGGTCCTGACACAACTGTTCGAGGAGGGGGAGACGGCTATTCGCTCGGCGGAGTTCGAGACGGCCCGCCAGACGGTCGGCACTGCCGAGACGGTCTGTCGGAACAAGCTCCCGGAGGGCGACCTGCGGTCGCAGTTGCTCCACGGCTGTGACCGCGTGGCGGTTGCACTGGACTCGACCGAGGGTCGTAACCCCGACACCGCCGCGGAGTATCTTCGGGCGATGGGGCGGCGGTTGGCGCAGTCGGACCAGTGAGTAGCCAACCGAACTGCCGAGCAGTCCCGATTCACTGCTCCCGCCCTCCACACTTTTTACCTCGTCGTGAGAACACGCTTGCATGCCAGAGACGTGGCAGGTACTCCTGCCGAAAGAAATCGACCCAGCGGGACCGGAGTCCATCGCGGATTTCGCGGCGTGTACGAGCATGGCTGAGTACGGGAGTTACGACGAGGCGTTGGCGGATATCGACCGGTACGACGCTGTCGTCGTCAGGGTCGCGCCGCTGGACGCCGCCGTCATCGAACGGGCCGACAGGCTGAAAGTCATCGCCAAGCACGGCGCGGGGCTCGACAACGTCGACATCGAGGCGGCCTCCGAGCGGGGTATCGTCGTCTGTAACACGCCCGGCGCGAACGCACAGTCGGTCGCGGAACACGCTATTGCCCTGCTCTTTGGCATCCGCCGGCATCTTCACACCGCGGACAGACACGTCCGAAGCGGGGAGTGGCAGCGGGCGGCCTTCACGGGGCGGGAACTGACGAAGGACACGTTGGGGCTGTATGGCTTCGGGAACATCGCGCACAAGACGGCGAAACTCGCGGTGGGGATGGGGATGCGCGTCATCGCGTACGACCCGCGCAAGCCCGACGACGTCTTCCCGGAGGGGGTCGCTCGCGCCGACCGCTTCGAAGGGTTGTTCGAGCGCTCGGACGCGGTGAGCGTCCACGTCCCGCTGACAGAGCACACGCGCCACTCCATCTCGACGGACGAGCTGTCGGCGCTGGGCGAGCACGGCGTCGTCGTCAACACCGCTCGCGGGGCGGTCATCGACGAGGACGCGCTCGTGGTGGCGCTCGGCGACGGGCGCGTCGGCGGCGCGGCACTGGACACCTTCGAGTCAGAACCACCGGGCGCGGACCACCCGCTGTACGGCCGCGACGACGTGTTGCTGACGCCCCACGTCGGCGGGGTAACGACGCAGGCGTTGGCGCGGATGAGTCGACGGGCGGCGGCGAACGTGCGGACGGTGTACGACGGGGACGTTCCGGAGTCGACACGTAACGGCGAGGCGCTGGGGGTAGAGGCATGAGAACCGAGAACGCTCTCCGGCGCGCGCTGGAGAACGACGAGACCGTCTTTGGCGCGAGCGCCGCCACCTTCTCGCCGACGGTCATCGAAACCTACGGCGCTATCGGGCTCGATTACGTCTGGTTGGACTTCGAACACGCCGGCCCGAGCCCGTACGACAGCACCGCTCTCGAAGAGTTGACCCGCGCGGCCGAAGCGGGCGACATCGAACTGTTGGTTCGGCTCCCGAAACCCGAGCCGGCGCTGGTACGGAAGGTGCTCGACGCCGGCGTGCGGACGATTTTACTCCCGCGCATCGAGACGGCCGAACAGCTCCGGCCGGCCGTCGAGGCGGCGTACTTCGCCTACGACGGTGACGTCGGTGACAGGGGCGTCGGCGTCGGGCGCTCCGGCGAGTGGGCCGGCTACGTCGACAGCTTCGTCGGCGGCGAGGACAGCGAGATACTGGTCGGGACGATGGTAGAGAACGAGCGGGCCGTCGAGAACATCGACGAGATTCTGTCGGTCCCACAGCTCGGATTCGCGTTCGTCGGGCCGGCGGACCTCTCGATGTCGATGTCCGGTGGCGACCCGCTCGCGGACAACGCCGAGCGGGTCTCCGAGGCCGTCGACCGAGCCCGAGAGGCGTGTCTCGACGCCGAGGTACCCATCGGCCGCATCCGTAACAGCGTCTCGGAGGCCCAAGCGGCGGTGGACGCGGGCTACCAAATCGTCCGCATCGGGGGCGATACGGGCTCGATACGCGAGACGCTCGGCGCTCGTCTCTCGGAGCTAGAGGAGTAGGTCCGACGACCCACTTCGGACCACGGCCACGCTGTCGGTCGTTGGGCAGCACTCGACCCCAAAAACACTGCGTCGGCTATCGCCGGTCTGACTCGGGGTTGTTCTTGCGACGGTATGTCCCAATCATCTTCCAGAGCGTGTCGTCCAGTCGCTCGCCGTTCGCTTCGTCTTCGAGCTGCCGGTACAGGTTCTCCGAGACTTCGATGCGAGGCATCACCTGCCACTACCGCGTGCGAGTAAATAAAATCTCGCTGACACGGAACCGAGTAAATGCTTCGTGTCTTGCGATTATCAACTGTAGCGCCAGCGAGCACCGTCGGAGACGAACCACGCCATCCACACGCAGACGACGCTCAGCCACGCGCCGTACTGGACCCCCGGTGAGGGCCACGATGTCGGTGACAAGCAGGGCGAGGCTGACGCTGCCGGCGGCCGCGGCGTCCCACCGTCCGGGCGGTGGCCTCGGCACGTGTGTAGCTGTCCCTGCGGGTCGCGGGTGAGAAAACCGTTTGCACGGCCGCTACACTCACCGTCGCCGGACCCGTGCCGGCCGTTGCTCAGCGGGCGTCGGCGTTCGGTTGAGTGAGTCGCTGTCCGGACCCGGTAGCGAGGTCCGACGCGCACTCCCGGCAAAACTGGTACCCGCCCTCGTTGATTGCGCCACAGTGGCCACAGCAGACTGCCTCCGGCCCCGTCTCGCCGCTCGGCGTCGGAACCGTCTCCGCCTCGCCGTCGGCGGTACCAGTCGTCGGTTCGCCCTGCCGCCGGTACGCGTACAGCAGCGTCAGGACGTGGACGCCCACGAGCAGGGCAATGGCACCGTACAGCCATTCACTCCCCAGCATAATTGACGCTACGACGAGGCGACACTTGAGGGTTGTGCATAGTTGTCACGGCTCCCGTTCGCACTCCGTGGACGCCGCGGAGCCGAGCGTTGAAATACGATGCCGGGGCCAGTGACGCCGGTATGGGTCTCCGTACGCTCGTGGTCAGCCGACGGCAGAACGGCCGGTTCGACTGCCGATACGCCCACTGGGGCGTCGGCGTCGACCCGATTGCCCAGTCACGACCACTGGGGAACGATTGGCCGGCGTCGGCGGTGCTCGCGGAACTCGATGCCGGCTACGAACAGGTGCTCGTCCGCGGCCCGTCGAGCGGACGGTACTGCGTCGTCTGGCTCGACCCGACGCTCACCGACGCCGAGGACATCGCTCTCGCTCGCACCGACGACCCGACCGCGTTGCGTGACTGGTGGACGACGGTCAAGAGCCGCGTTATCGAAGCGGTTACAGACGGCGTCGACGCCGGGACGGCCCGGCGGGGCGTGCTCGCCGCCCTGCAGCGGCAGGCCGACGCGGTCTACCTGCCGGACGACGCGTCCTTTTTATCCGACGGCGGCTAACCGTCGACCGTGACCGCCGACAGCGCCGTCGAGACACTCTCGTACCCGTCGCCCGACACCGCTTGCGACCTCCTCGAACGGGCCTTCGACCGGGAGGCGCTGGTGACGCTGTTCGGCCGCTGTACCGTCGAGTACGACGGCCGCGCGTCGAGTTCGCTCGGGCCGGGCGACCGCCACGTGACGCTGAAGCCCGACGGGGCCGCCTTGGTTCACACCGACGAGGGCCAACAGCCGGTCAACTGGCAGCCGCCGGGCTGTGACCACTCGGTCGCCGTCGAGGACGACGCGCTCTCGGTCCACTCAGAGCGGACCACGCCGACGGAGACACTGGATATCGCCTTCGAGACGCTCGCCCACGTCGCCGCTTTCGACGTGCGCGACCCGGCCAAACTCGCCGTCACCGGCACCGAATCGGACCTCAAAGAGCGGATTCTCGACGACCCGACCCTGCTCGAACCCGGCTTCACGCCGCTCGCGACCGAGCGAGAGACGCCCGCCGGGGCCGTCGACATCTACGGCGAGGACGCAACGGCCCGGACCGTCGTCGTCGAACTGAAACGCCGCCGGGTCGGCCCCGACGCCGTGGGCCAACTGGACCGGTACGTCGATGCCCTGACCCGTGACCTCCACGCCGACACGGAGATTCGTGGAATTTTGGTCGCGCCGTCGGTGACCGACCGTGCCCGACAGCTACTGGCCAAGAAGGGACTGGAGTTCGTCTCGTTGGACCCGACTCAGTAACACTCGACGGTGGCCGGCGTCGCGACGAGTCGGTGGCCCGCGTAATCGAAGCCGACCCGGACGTCGCTGTTGGCCGCTCCGACCAACTCGTTCAGCGCGTCGGGGTCGACCACGTCGGCAAGCGAGGGGAGCGACGTTGGCGGTTCGTTTTCCACGGCGGCGACCACGTCTACGACGGCTCGGACGACGGAGTCGTGGTCGGCCGTGGTCGCTGTAACCGTCGGCCGTCTCCCGTCAGTGTCGACGGTAGTCACGTCCCTACAGAGCACGGCGGGCATAAAAACACGTCTAGCTTACACGTTTGTCATTCGGACTCGTCGACCAGTTCGGACAGTGACGCGAGCGTGTTCAGTGCCTCCAGCGGCGTCATCGTCGCCACGTCGACCTCGTGGAGTCGGTGCTCTATCTCGCCGTCGCCACCGCCCGTGGACACGTGGCCGTTCGTTACTGGGTCGCGTTCGGCGTCGGCTTCCCGCAGGTCCGCCCGTGCCGCGTCGACCACGGCGTCTGGGACACCGGCCATGTCGGCCACCTCGACGCCGTAGGAGGCCGCCGCCGGCCCGGCCGCGAGTTCGTGGTCGAAGACCACCGCACCGTCTTCCCTGCTGGTCTCGAAGTGGCGGTTCGCCACGCCCGCCAGCCCGTCGGCTGCCGCCGTCAGGTCGTGGTGGTGGGTCGCAAACAGCGTGTACGCGCCGACTTCGTCGTGGAGGAATTCAGTGACTGCTCGCGCAATCGCCAGCCCGTCGGCCGTCGAGGTGCCCCGGCCCACTTCGTCGAGCAGCACGAGAGAGTCGTCGGTGGCTTCGGTCAGAATCGTCGCCAACTCGTCCATCTCTATCATGAACGTCGACCGGCCGCCGGCGATGTCGTCGCTGGCCCCGACGCGGGTGAACACGCGGTCGAGAATCGGCAGGGCGGCGCGCTCGGCGGGGACGAAACTCCCCGCTTGGGCGAGGATACAACAGAGCGCGACCTGTCGCATGTACGTCGACTTCCCGCTCATGTTCGGGCCGGTGAGGACGACGAAGCGGGGGTCGTCGCTTCCGTCGTCGGGCGAACCCAATCGCGTGTGGTTGGGCACGAACGACGCTTCGGTGCGCTCGACGACGGGATGTCGGCCGGCCTCGATGTCGATACCGTCGCCGCCGACGGCGGGCCGGCAGTAGCCGTGTGTGGCCGCCACCTCGCCGAACGAGACCAGTACGTCCAGTCGGGCGAGACGGTCCGCCAGTGCCTGTACCCGCTTCGCCTCGTCCGCGACCGTCTCCCGCACCGCACAGAAGAGGTCGTATTCGAGGTCGTCGGCCTCGTGTTCGGCCCGGAGGATGCGCTCTTCGCGCTCTTTGAGTTCGGGCGTGTAGAACCGCTCGCTGTTTTTGAGCGTCTGGCGGCGCTGGTACTCGTCGGGCACCGAATCGAGGTTGGCGTTCGTCACCTCGATGTAGTAGCCGTGCACCGAGTTGTGCCCGACTTTCAGCGAGTCGATACCGGTCCGCTCTCGCTCGCCCGCCTGCAGGTCGTCTATCCACTGCTTGCCAAAGCGTTCGGTCTCGCGCAGGTCGTCGAGTTCGTCGTCGTACCCCTCGCGGACGACGCCACCCTCGGTAATCGCCTGTGGCGGGTCCGGCCGGACGGCGGCCTCGATTTCCTCGCGGGTCTCGGTCAGGGGGTCTAGCGTCGAGTGGAGGTCCGCAAGCAGACGCGAATCCGCGTCCGCCAGCGCCTCGCGGATGTCTGGTACGACCGACAGCGTCGACGAAAGCGAACGCAGGTCGCGGGCGTTGGCCCGCCCGCGCGAGACCTTCGAGATGAGTCGTTCGAGGTCGTACACATCGCTCAGGAGGTCCGAGAGTCGTTCGCGCGTCGCCGGACTCCGTTTTAGCTCCCCGACGGCCTCGTGACGGGCGTCGATTCGGCGTTCGTCCAACAGCGGTCGGCGGAACCAGCCGGTCAGTTTCCGCCGGCCCAGCGCACAGGCCGTCTCGTCCAGCGTCTCGACCAGCGTCAGATTCTCGTGGCCCCGTACCGACCGGCGGTCGAACAGTTCGAGGCTCTCGACGGCGACGGCGTCGAGTAGCATGTACTCGCGAGGGTCGTAGCGCGTGAGGTGATTGAGGTAGTCGAGCGTGCCCTCGGGGCTCACCTCGGCGTCGACCGGCTCGCCGTCGGGGCCGACCGCGCCCGCCTTCCCGCGAGTGTACTCGGCGTAAGCGAGTAGTGCGCCCGTGGCCCGCCGCTCGCTGTCTCCGGCCAGCAGTCGCTCGGGCGGGCCGAAGTACCGCTCGATGCGCTCGTCGGCCCGCTCGCGCTCGAAGGCGTCGGCGTCGTACTCGGTGACGAGACACCGCCCGCCGAAGACCGCTGATTCGTCCACGTCCACACCCGGACCGACGATTGCCTCGGCGGGGCCAAAACGGCTCAGCTCGTCGGCCACCGCCGCCTCAGAGCCGACGCTCGTGGCGTAACACTCGCCAGTCGAGACGTCCACCACGGCGAGTCCGTACCCGTCGCCGGCCGAAAGCGCCGCGACGTAGTTGTTGTCCGCGCCGCCCAGCAGTTCGGCTTCAGTCAGCGTCCCCGGCGTCACCACGCGGGTGACGGCCCGCTTGACGACGCCACTGACCTCGTCGGGGTCTTCGACTTGGTCCGCGATGGCGACCCGGTAGCCCGCGTCTAACAGCGTCTCGATGTAGGATTCGGCGTTGTCGATGGGGATGCCGGCCATTGCGTACTCGCCCGTTGAATCCGTGCGTTGTGTCAGCGTAATCTCACACAGTCTGGCGACCCGCTCGGCGGCCGCACAGAACGCCTCGTAAAAATCTCCGACTTGGAAGAGGACCAGCGCCTCGTCGTATCGGCCGCACAGCTCGAAGTACTGGGCCATCATCGGCGTCAGCTCGTCGTCCAGCTCGGCCAGCTGTTCTGGCGGGCCAAGCGCAGCGTCCATACTGGGCGTGGCGGGACGGGTGCAAAAATATGCCACGGTCCCTGTGTTCGGCTGCTCTGTCGTTCACGAGTGGCCCGGTAGGGGTACTTACCCGGCCGTGCGCCGCTCGTCTCCCATCCTATCCTCGGCTGGTCTGACCCGACGACCAGCGGTGGCTCCTTGTGGCTGTTTCGACTTCGTTATGCTACGTTTACTCCCGAAATACTGCCAGCCGACCACCCCGCGCTGCTCGGCCAGCGCCCCCAACCGGCCTGACCCGACAGCGGTTCACACCCCAGCGCCACCCCACGTGTCGGTGGGAAATAATAACTAACTGGCTACTAGGTGGTATCAGCTGTGAAAACGTCCGCTATCGCTGGGCGCGTCGCTACCCGGGTCGGACAGAGCGGGCCGCTGACCCGTGGGGAGCCCTCCGGACGGCGCGATTTACCGCGACCGGTCCGCCACGCCGTCGTATACTGGTCAGAGCACTCCTTCGGCTTGGGCGAGCAAGATGCCCTCGATGGTCGCGTCGTTGGCCGGTTCGCGGCGGGCGACGGTCAGGGCGTCCTCGACGGGCACCGTCGTCACCGAGAGGAACTCGTTGTTGTCGAGTTCGCGCTCGACTGGGTCCAGCCCCTCGGCGTAGACGATGCCGCGGCGGTGGCGCAACACACCGGTCGCACACCAGAACTCCTCCAAAAGCGAGATGCCGGCCGGGTCGAACCCCGTCTCCTCGCGGAGTTCGCGGGCTCCGGCGGTCGTGTAGGACTCGCCGTCCTCGACGATGCCGGCCGGGAGTTCGAGACACTGCTCGCGGATGGCCGGACGGTACTGGTCGACCAGCACGAGTTCGTCGCCGGTGCGGGCGACGACGACGACGGCGTCGGGCAACTCGGCCCAGTAGTAGTCTTTCTCCGTGTCGTCGGGCTGGCGAACCCGGTCGTATCCGCCGGTGTACCACCCGGTCTCGTACTCTGCGTCGCGCTCGACGACGGGCCACTCGTGGGTCGGTTCGCGGCTCATACCGACTGTGTCACCGCCAGCCGGTAAAGTGTCCCGTCGTGGACCACGCGCACGCCGTCGGCGTCGGTCGCCGCGGGATACTGCTGGGTGAGGGCGTTGACCTCGTCGAACGGCGAGTGTGTGAACGCGCCCTTCAGACCGACCGGTCCGCGGTAGTACGCACTCGATTGCCCGGCCGTCGCGTTCGTCGCGTTGTCCAGCGCCGCCGCCGTGTAGGGGTAGCGCTGTTCGGAGAGATTCGCCCCGTCGACGACGCTCGCGTTCGCCACACTGGCGTTGCCGACTGTCCCGTTCTCGACGGGCGCTGCGGTCAGGTAGTACGGGTCGCCGCTGCGGAGATAGCCCGGGAGCGCGCCGAGCGCGAGCAGGAGGACGACGACGACGCCCACTCCCAACAGGAAGTTTCGAGTGACCGTCCGCATCAGACCACCTCGCGGTAGAGGCGACCGAAGGCCTGCCGGCGCAGCGTTCCGACAGCGGCGTCACGCTCGGACTGGTACGTCGCCGCCACCGCCTCCTCGGCGAACTCCGGGGCGTGCCAGACGACGTTGTCGACGGTGTCCGAACCGATGACCTCGACCGCTACGTCGCTCTCGGCCCGCCAGTCCTCGAACGCCTCGCGCGTGCCGACCGTGACCGACAGCGACTCCGCGAACAACACGTCGCGGGCCGTCTCGACGACCTCACCAGTCACTCGTTCGCGGTACTCTTCGGCGTCCAGTCTCATCGCCTTCGCGACCTCTTTGACGACGACCTGTGCAGTCGACCCCAGCGCCTCGTAGCGCTCACGCGCCGCGTCGGCCGTCGCCGGCGAGAACTGCCCCTCGGTTTCCATACCTGCGGATAGGCGTCCGCGACTCTATTCGGTTTCGTCTTCGTCGTCCGCGTCGAGCATCTCTCTCGTGAGGTCGCGGGCCTCGGCCAGCACCTCGGCGTCGGCGTCGGTGAGGTCGCGGTCGCCCCGATGACGGTCGGCCCCGGACGGCAGGTCGCCACGCTCGTGGTCGTGGCTCTCCATGCCGCTCTCTTCGAACACCTGCGGGAACTCCCGCTCTTCGGCGTACTCGACGACCTCGGCGGCCAGCTCGGATTCGCCCATCGCGTTCCACCCTTCGACGTGGTCGTCGAGCCACGTCTCGTGGTCGGCACCGCCGGTCAGGGCGGTAAACGCCAGATGGTTCGCGAGGTGGCCGGCGTCGGCCTGTGGGTCCGCACAGACGGGACACGCATAGCCCATGATACCTACACGAAGACGCCCGAGCCCTAAATCGGGTCGGGTTCACAACAGTCGGACCATCACCAGCGCGTCCTCGCCGTTGCTGTAGTAGTTCGGAATCGTCTTGCGGTGTTCGAAGCCAAAGCGCCGGTAGAGCCGTATCGCGCCGTCGTTGTCGGCTCGGACTTCGAGTTTCGCGGATTCGGACCCCGCGGCGGCGAGCACCGACAGTGCTCGTTTAAGCAGTGCTGTCGCGACGCCCCCTCGCCGCTGGTCGGGCCGCACCGCGAGGTCTTTGACGTGGCCGAGCGGCGTTCCGTGGTTCGGGACGGTATCGGCGATGACGTAGCCCGCGACGACCGGCACCCCCTCCGCGTCGGTCTCGGCGACGAGAAAGCCGGACTCCCCGAGATAGCTCTCTAACGCCGAGAACGGCCACGGCTGCGGGAACACCGACTGCTCGATGCGGTGTATCTCCAGTAGGTCGGCCCGTTCGGCCGGCCGAATCGGTGGGTCGGACCCGCTCTGTGGTCCGTCCGGGCTGACGGTCGTCACAGCCACGCGTATGCGTCGCCTGCACATAGCTGTTGTCGCCGCTGTGACCGGTGGATTCGGGGCCGTTCGGCCAGAAGGTTCTTATTGGAGAGGGTTCTACTTCAGCGTGCACCCACTTTGGGTGCCACCACCCCCCACCCCACCCCCTTTCGATACCTTTTCTTTTCGAGCGGTCGCTGCCGACGTACCCACTCGTACCCGGATAGACGCCGTCCATCCACGCTCGCGAAACCGGTAGTTTCGCTCACTCCCACCTGAACCGGCCGTCCGCCTGTATCACGTCGCCGTCGACTTCCAGCGACGAGCCCTCGCCCATCGTCGTGATGAGGTCCTCGTGGACGGCGCTGTCGTTGCCGGACTCGCCCTCCGGCAGGCAGGCGTCGTATGCTCGCCCCAGCGCCAGATGCACTGTCCCGCCCATCTTCTCGTCGAAGAGGATGTTGTCGGTCACCCGGTCGACGCCGCGGTTCATCCCGACCCCGAGTTCGCCAAGTTTGCGGGAACCGCCGTCAGTCCCGATGATGTCGTCGATTACCGCCTCGCCTTGCTCGGCCGACCAGTCGACGACGACGCCGTCCTTGAACGTCAGCTCGACGTTTTTCACGCGACGGCCCTGTATCGTCATCGGCACGTCGAAGGTGACGACGCCGGCGGTGTCGTAGGGGGCGGTGAACACCTCGCCGGAGGGGAGGTTGTGCGAGTCGTAGGCCACGCTGGCGGCGGAGTTGACGGCGACCCGGCCGTCGATGAACAGCGTGATGTCCGTGCCGTCAGAGACGATTCGGACCTCTTCGCCGGCGTCGAGAACCTCCTTCAGTCTGGCCTGTTCCTTCGCCAGCGCCTCCCAGTCCCGCAGCGTCGCGTCGTAGACGAAGTCCTTGTAGTCGGCGTAGGCCATCCCGGCCTGCTGGGCCATCGCCCGCGTCGGGTGCTGGGTCGACACCCAGTCGGTGTCCAGGCGGGCCTCCCTGATTGCTTGTCGCGCCGTCGAGTACGACTGCCGCTGGTCGCTGTCCACGTCGGCCGTCTCGGCGGTGTTTCGCGACCCCTTCAGAAACAGGACGCTGTCGGCTCGCTCGT
>Ga0102942_1000697_pt1 | contig 12818 bp, 14 predicted proteins | sample SalPon2_C_H2O_MG_FD_78171 | JGI IMG/M metagenome (GOLD analysis project Ga0102942, IMG submission 78171) | Salt pond water microbial communities from South San Francisco under conditions of wetland restoration - Salt Pond MetaG R2_C_H2O_MG | ecosystem: Environmental > Aquatic > Non-marine Saline... | reverse complement strand
GTTGTAGAGTTGCCTACAAATGTCTCGGTGGCGGTCCAACTCCGCACGGTGGGCGTCGGACGGCTTGAGACGGTACTTGTAGGCGTAGTACATCCGTTACTCTCGTTCCTCAATTAGTTCGTCCAACTGTTCTCGGATGAACGACGAGAGGTTGAGGTGTTGGTCTTCAATCCACTCATCTTGGTCCTCTCGAATGGTGATTGTCTTCCGTTTCACCGTAATGCACGCTATGCGCGCCACACGCATATTAGTTTTGATGAAACGTTGGCCTGTGGGCCGAGCGTCGAAGGTGTTTGAGAACTGTGCGGCGCTGTATCCCCTCCCTGCTTGCGCCTCCCGTTCGGTCGGCGCTTGCTGAGGAAGGGGGCTTAGCGCCTCAATCAGCTAAGGACATCCTCCCGAGCCTGAAGACAGAGGGATTCGTCTATAGAAAAATTTAATCTAATCATAGATAGGCTATTTTAAATTTGTCTATCAATTACGGTCCCCAATATAATGGTACAATCCACACCCAGCGCAAGTTACATAATCCCCATCGATTGGGGAGGTAACTGAAGTTGATTTGCAATTACGGTTTGGACAAGCCCCTGAAACGCTTTTACTCATAGTTAATATAACATATTGAAGCCCTAAATTTGATACGATTGAGTGAAGCCCGTAAATTCCATAGTATTGTTCCTTGTACAGCGTATAAACAGAATTGATACTTATCAATTATTTACTGATTTCAAGTTCTTATGAGCCTGATATTTTTTCGGCTGCGAAAGTGAGAGAATCTGCAACGTATTTCATTTGATTGCTACATTCACGAGTGGAATTTTGTAACCTTTCGATATCATTATTCAGTTCCGTCATATTTACACTGAGACCGTTTGCAGAATCACTAAGATTTGTAAGAGCAGTTCCCAGTTGACTTTTTGAAGATGCACTATCAGTCATCGTAAAATATACTTCGGATGCATTTGTACTATAAAATTCCCCTTACTAGTTAGGGTTGAAAATTCAACTCGAAAGTCTCGTCCGTTAGGGCGGAGAGAATATCAATAATTTATTAGTTTTATCCGGAATCAGGCTGTCTATCGAGTGTTTTCGTAGAAGCGTTATTTGCTTCTTCGAGCCATTCAGGTTCTTCAATGCTAACTTCTCCAATCCGGTCATATGCAGTTGATATTGAAACTGTAAGACTATTTTGCTGTCCTTCAAGTTCCCCTGAGAAAACAAACTGACGCACTAATCCATTATCTTGAATTACAATGGAGGAATTAATATTCTGGAATGTTTGATTTTGTGTTTGTGTGAGACGTTGCATATCTGTTACTTGTTCAAAGTCATACCGGGTTGCAGTTGTTCCGTTAACTTCGACTGTTTCAGTTTCTGTATATTCCATTGAACTAACAAATACACTCAAAACTTGAGATTGTGAGGTTGAATCAATAGAAACATTCTGACTTGTATTTTGGACAGCATATCTTGTATTATTCAGTGCAGTCTGGCTCTGATATGTCTTATTTTCATCAATGTATACTTGGCTCGTTTGAGTCACAGGTTGTTGTTGGGATGTGCTTCTTCGTACATTTACTTGAGTATATTCAACACCTTGAGACAAATTAATTCGGTGGTATCGTTCAACATCCTGTGTAAGACTATTCGTGCCTTGTTGTACTGTTTGTTGGCGAATCTGGGCTGTATATGATTCAGATTCCATCAGGGCGTTCCTGTGTTCAGTTAAAACATTGGATGCATTAAGATTCCCCGTTGCGTTTACATTTGGCGTGCTATCACTTTCAGTCGTCTCTGTAGGGTTGAAAGTCCCCTCAGGTGTTTCATTAACAATGTCTGTTGGCGTCCCGTTGTCCGTTGATTCTAGAATTGAGGAACATCCTGCAAGAGCGACAAGAGTCACTACACCAATAACAATCAAAAGTTTTCGTTTCATTGTATTTCATTAATAGCAAAGTCATGTATAATAGATTTGTGGTATTAATTTGAAAAATCGAAGATAGTATCCCGTTTAATATATAACTCTGTCAAAAATTCAAAATAATGTTTATGTTGATGTTCAATTTAATAAAGAACAGAAAGCCACTGAGAATAATGGAACGTCCTTCGCGGTTGTGGTGATTGAATTGCGAAAACTGCTAAAGATAGAAACCAATTATGAACTCTAACAAAACTGCAAATCGGAATCCAGATACTACATCTGGAAACGTTGTATCGCGCGCAAATGATGAGGTTTACACGCTAAACATATGGGCGGTTGGAGCGGAAGCTGCAACTGAGACAACTGTGAGAACACTTAACAATAAGGAAGGGCATGCTATCCTAAGCAATAATGATAACACTCAAATTGTAAATAAGTTTGATGATATTATTTCCACAATGTTTGAAAAATACGGGGCATTTGATGAGGATTTAAATGAACGTCTTCCAGAGGATGGGTATGAAATTGTATTTACTGTTAATAAAGAAGGTACGGGTGTTCCCTATGATTGTCGATTCGAGCGTGGAGAAGTCACGTTGCATCTTACTCCAGAACACACACCAGACATGGTATCTACTGTAGATAGAATTCTATCTCAACTTGAAGACTAAATTATATTTTAATTAGTATTAATTCTAATCAACGGTTCAAATCTTTCTCCAACTTCCGCGTCCACCTGTTCGTATGGAAGTAGTTGTACTGAATTTATTCCAACTGCAGAGAGTATGACTTGTTCTGGGTTATGTGAGTCAATCATTGGAGAATATATCACATCTTTTTGTTTGTCTAAAAGTACAAATTCACTTGAAATATGATACATATCGTTCCCTGTTGTTGTAGGAACAAATTCTCCATCATATTGACAGTATACTCGTAATGTGATATTGTTTATTATTTCATCAAAAAATTCCTCGTTATTATCTCTATTGTGTTTATAATTTATATATGAAATATTTTGAGGATTGGCTCTATCGATTACAAATTTTTCAGCTTTTATAATCTCTTCATCAGCAATTAGAACGTTATTATTTGAACTTGTTATTCCATATCCTTCAGATAATACCATTGTTGTACTTCCCGGTAAGTCGTACAGTGTTGCCTCAAACTCAACTATTTCCATAAATAAAATATGTTTTTTCTTTTTTATAAACTTACTGTTTAGACTTTTGAAATCCCTCTTTCTCAAAGAAAAAACTGCTTCAGCAGTGAGCGAGTAGGGTTGGGTAGTTCACTAACTGAAAATTTGTCTCATTCTATCATTCATTTCCATCATCTTTTCTTCTGCTATTTCTTCGTACAACTTGTACGTGATTGAGACTGCAAGGAGAAGTCCTGTTCCGGTGACTCCTCCAACTGTTCCTAAGAGATTTGCAAGGAGAGCGAGGAACCCAACGAGTGCGCCACCAATAACAGTGACATAGGGAATATATCGGTCCATTACTTTTTCTATAACACTAGTGTTTTGTCGAAAACCGGGGATTTGTAGTCCAGAATTTTTAATTTGCTTCGCACTACTTTCTGAACCCATTCCTGTTGTTTCGACCCAGAAAACAGCAAATATTGCTCCCCCGAGGACCATCCAAGAGAGGTCAATTGCTAGTCGGATGAGGATATCAGTGGGGGTAGCAGTAATTCCACCGACCCACCACATCCACTGGTCGGGAGATTGGATTGGAGATATGTAATAAAATAGTCCCGAGACGGGTTGTTGGTTTGAGTAGACTGCAATCCATTCTGGAAGATTCTGTATCTGAGAGTCTAAGGTTCGGCCAATAAATTGGATGTTGGCTTGCACTGCCCGAACAAGAATCAGTGGCATCACACTTGCATAAATTAGTTTCACTGGGAATCTTCCACGTGCTCCTTTCACTCGGGAGTTTGAAAGAGGAATCTCGATTCGGGTGGATTCAGCGTACACAACAATCAAAAATATCAATACTGTCGTTGTAATTGCAAGGAGTTCGCCTGAACCGAATACTATTGTACTTATTCCATCGCTATTTAGCGAAACCGGTATTGAACCCGTGATAATCCCATACCAAGAGGGAATGATTTGTTCAATCAATCCACCGATTAAGCGTTGTGAGACTCCAGCGATAATGAATAATCCAATTCCAGAGCCAAGACCCCATTTTGAGATAATCTCGTCAAAATAGTAAATCATTATGCCGCCAAATGCTATTTGAGCGAGAATTAATAATCGAATTCCAATAATTGGAAGACCAAGCGTTGAAGCTAGCTGTGCGCTTGGAGGCAAAAACCCTGAACTCATTACAATTGGAATTCCGGTTATGAAGACCATCACAAAAACAAGGAATTTCTGTAATCCTTGATAAAACGTCTGGTCACGTGGGTCATCAAGGTCAAGTCCAAGCAAATCAGCACCTGAAAGTAATTGAAGTACAATACTCGCTGTTACAATCGGGCCGATACCTAATTGTAATAGAGAGCCCTGAGCACCAGCAAGAAGGGAACGAAACTGTCCAAAAAAGTCACTTCCGGCTGTTGATTGGGAGAGACCCCAAATTGGAACGTTTGTCAAAGCAAAGTACAATGCAACTATAGTAAGTGTCCATGTTAGTTTTCGTTTGAAGGGGATATGCCCCTCGGGACCGCTTACTGTCGGTATGCGTGCGAATACATTTTGCGCAACTTGTCTAGTAGAAGACATCCTCAATCGAAGAAGGCTACGGAGAGACCATACTTATAAACTCTGCCGTTTTGAGTTCAGTCAGCAACTGCGAAGGATTCCTTTGGCTCGTTCCGCATACGTAAACCATGGACCTTCACGTTCCAGATTAGAAGATAGCTTGGTGACGAGTTTTTCAGCTTCTTCGACGTAAGAGTCTCGTGACTCTGGGTTTGCAATAGCCGCCTCAAGATTAACAGTAGCTCCTTTTACCAAATCCATATGTTCTTCAGAGTTAATTGCATCAAGCTCCAACTTTGCATCAACGAGCAACTCTTCCATATTGGTATTTACGGACATCGGTATTTCATAGTTATTTTTAGTAGTGTATATATGTTATGTTAATTTATTTAGAAACGCACCGGTCAACTACTCCACCCTACTTCGCTCACCCGGATGGGTTCGCTCGTTGAGGGTGGGGCTTGTCCGTGGACTCGGCCTCGAACCCGTCCGGGGGGCGGTGAATCCACCACTCGTCTTGAATTGGAAGAGAATAGATTTTATATTAATTAGATTATATTATCAGATAGTTTTGATTGTCTTTTCACTTTTCTCAGTGAAAACTCCCATCCAATGACATCGAGAACAGAAAATATCATTTTCTTCTTTTTCTGTTTCGGACAGATTTCCGGGATAACCACCCCAGATTGGACTAATATCCGAACACTCACAACTTGGACATTTCTTATCCAATTCGTCAATGGCTGAATTAATAATACCAGCCGTATTTGATAAGCCAATATTACATGCTTGATGCAATTCAAAGGGGGATGATTGAGCAATACTCAAATATGAACCATATCCCTCATCACGCATAACTCTCTGATTTTCCGGGCCAACATGGGGAAGGCAAGTTAAATCGTCCATAATGACAGGAAGTACTAAAGACTACTCTTACATGAGGTTTCTGTTTATTGTCATTAAAATTACTACTTCACCAAATATGCTAATATCGAAATCAAATTGGGGACAATTTTATAAATACAACTGAGTTATTTTTTGTATGGTTCTCTTATCCGATGGAACACTGAAAAAACTAATCGAAGAGGGTGAACTTGGAATTGACCCCGAACCTGACGAAATACAATATCAACCCGGAAGTATTGACTTTCGCTTAGGAGACAATTATTCGAATGAACACACAGGTGAAATTTATAATAATGTGGATAAAATGGTAATTGAACCCGGCAAATTTTATCTTAGTCACACACAAGAAGTAATTGAGGTCCCAGATGATTTGAGTGTCATGATAAGTGGACGGTCGTCTTTTGGACGAAAAGGTCTTATTATCCACGCGACTGCAGGATGGGTCGATGCAGGATTTAAAGGTGATGTGACACTAGAAATATTTAATTTAAGTAACACCCCAATTGTTATTGCACCGGGTCAAAGAGTTGGGCAGATGATGTTCTTCAAAATGGATGCTCCCGCTGAAGAACCATACGGTGAAAAGAAAGATTCAAAATATCAAGAACAACGCGGGCCAACTGAGAGTCGTATTGAAAAAGACCCTGAAATCAAGTAGCGATGCGTATAAATAACAACAATCTAAAATAAAAACAATGTCATCAAATGATAATAATTCAGGATTGATGTCCAATGCAGGATTAGTTCGATACTTCGACCAACATTCTTCCAATCAGGTGATGGTGAATCCAAAGACAGTTACTGTAATAGGAGTCTGTTTAGCAGTAGTCGGTATCTTATTGAATGTTTTTATTTAACGAAAAATTCTAGAATATGACACAACAATCATGTAATATCTTCTCTTAATCTCTGATAATGTCTGCTTTCAGCAGAAGAAAATTACTAAGCAGCTTTGCTGGAATTTCGATTAGTACTTTTGGCGTCTCAAAAATCTCTAATAAACTCACCGCTAGCCAAAATTCTGGTACGCTTCATATCCCCTCAGTTTCCTCAAGAAAATTCGTGTGTACTATCGATTCGTACTCGAATACACATATCAGTCTATGGGTCAACCAAACACAATCACTTGAAGAAAGACATAGATTAATAGCTATAAAAAATTTGTTTACTGAAAAGTCGATTGTTAGCTCAGTTAAAGGACCCGAAATCAACTCTTCCGACCAGTCACGAATTAAAGTATCATTCAATTTTGAATCGAACAGAATCGAAAAGCCAGTTCAATATACAATAGTCGCAGCACCTAGCTCAAGAATAAATAACACAAATTCATATAAGTACTTAACAGAAAGTGACCCCTTTAGAATAGAAAATCAACAAACAATTTCATCAGTGTCTCTGACTTCCCCTTCAGAAACGCGATGGCCATATTCACGGAACAATCTCAACGGAACTTACCGAATCAACTACACGTGGAAAGATGAAGAAGAATCTGACCATAGTGAACCAAAAACATGGAATTTTACTCAGCGAATCGGAAAATCTGACTACGAAAGAGCCCGGAGAAAATCAAAAGGCCCGTTAAAAACATACGAGGATACAATTGAAAGCAATTTAGTCACTCATTTTAGTAGAAATCTACATAAATTTTCCAATACAGAAGAGGGCGAATACTTGAAAGATACAAATGAAATCGAAAAACTTCAAGCAGTGGTAAAATTCGTTCAGAGTTTAACATATAGAACGGATGTCAGAAGTCGAAATAACTTTGAATATTTCAGAGACGGGATTGAGACACTTGTTGATACTGTTGGAGATTGTGAAGATACTTCATATTTACTGGCCGCTTTACTCGAACGTGAGCCTTTTGATTACAGCACCGGGATGGCATTTCCTCCTTCACACGCTCTTCCAATAGTAAAACAGTCTGACTTGCCTTACACCAGAGACGATTTTTACACAATAGATGTAAACGGCGTTCAGTACGTTCCTATAGAAAGTACTGAATTAGCGCCAATCGGATATACTCAGTACAAAAATACACTTGCAGTGTACACTAATGGAGAACTCAGAAATATAAATCCCGGCGCTATCACTAGAATATTTGAATGATAATTGATAAATTTGAAAGATATAATAAGACAGTTTTAAATATAACAAGACCTAAGCAGATATGAGTACATCCACAATGCCCGAATGTAACCACTGTAACTCTCACGTTTCCGATAACTTTGCTCGTGTGTTTAGTGACTCAAACGGAGACATTTTCGCCTGTCCAAACTGTTCAGCAAACGCAGGGATTGCTGAGGCAGCCAGAGAACGGACAGACGGACGCAAGTCAGTGTAATTATAATTATTTGATTTTTAACAAGTATAACTATTTTAGTCAGTAAACCAACCCCTGAGAGACTAGTATATATCATATTGAATCTCCCCATATTTGATGAGGAACGCTAAGCTTATGTTCTCTCGTCCTAAGTCCCGTGTATGGATGAGATTGAAGCCCTCAACTTCCCCGATGAGATAGACACACGTGGTACGAACTGGGAGTTCATTGGAGAAAAAACTGCCCCTTCATGGCTGAATAAGTCAACTAATCATTGTCTTATAATTGAATACTCAGACTCAGAAGATGAGTATTCAGTTAAAATCAATCATGAATCACAAGCTCAGGCATGGTGGGTACTATCACAAGTTTCCTTCGCTGCAGAACTCATTCCCCTCATAGAGTGGCTTCTCTCAACCCCAGAATCTGTGCTTTACAACAGAAACGGAATTATGGAAGCTCTTGAACTCTTCTGGGAAGAAGATATAATCGGAAAACAATCAGTGTGACATCCTCCGAGCCGTCAATCGCCCCGAGTTCAATCCCCGGGTAATTCTTGTGAACTACCCTACCCTACTCGCTCACGGCTGACGCCGTTCGCTCCTTGAGGACGGGGGGCTTAGCGCCTGCATTCAGCTAAACCGCTTGTAAACAAAAATTATAAATTTGCGGCATATCTAAATTCAAATATGAATATTCCATATCACATCGGAAAAAGACGGACTTTTTCTTTACAATATGTTACCCCAGATGAAAATAGACACAAACAAGTGAAGAAAGATTTTCAGACGGATTCAAAAGTAAAGGAATTAGATTTTGAAGCTCCAAGCGGAAACAGATTGTATCTACTTTACACATCAAATATTGCATCTACTCAAAGCGGAAGGTCAAACATTGTGATTGAAACAGAGTCGGCTCCTGAAAAAAATCCAATTTTATCCCATTCATTTCTATCATGCTATAATGGGGTAAAATCATCTACTAATTTAGATATGAGGAAACAATTTGATACCAATAAAATACCAGAGTTGTTCGAAAGGATTCAATGGAAACAAACAATTCCAGCCGTTGCCGGACAATTACTATCAATTCCAATCATAGCACATGCTCTCCCAAATGGGAATCATCGGTCTTCGATTAGTTTCGTCTGTTTATATTTAGATTATTATTCCGATAAAAGTAATATTGCAAAAGATTTAGTTTCCAATGCCACACTACAAAAGCGAGTAGATGAATATCAGATTGAGTCAAAATGTTTACTTACAGTCCGACGGAACAAAACAAAGTTTAAAATACTTGAACAAAACGGAGTTACATCTGTCGAAAGAAAAGGTGGAATAAAGATTTTACTGAATGAGTATGATTTAAGCGACCAAATGACGGGTGATGACTATTCGAATTTACACAAGTTGAAAAGCCAAGAATTTGTTGAGAGCATATTAAAAACTCTAAATCAAAATCATTTACTCAACACGAAAGATAAAGGAAAAAGTAGTTATATAAATCACCTTACTACTGTTTAAGTGCAAAAATCAGTCTCGAAGCCCAGAAAGAAGTGAGCCGTATTCCTCAGCTTGTTTTCGAGTCTGAGACGGGATTTCATTTTCCTTTTCTAAACGACGTAGAATCTTATTTAGTTCGGTCATGAATGAGAATAGAAGTTATGTTCACTTATATCATTATATTTCTACTGAATCTATTTGAGTTGTTCCACAACTATATGTCGCCGTAATATTCACAGTCTCTCCTTGTTCTAACCCTGTTAAAGTCGTCGTATTCCCAACTCCAGTCATATCTATTGAATCGCCCGTTTCTGGAATGACACTAATATACTCAGTATTATTTAACGATGTTGCTTGGACTGCTAATCGAGACCCATCTTCTCCGGAAGATTGAAACATTGCGACCGTGGACGTAGGTTCAGGAGCGGAACATCCTAATATACCACCGAGAAAAGACGGGCCAGTAAAAAGAAGTAGTCCAATCACAGCGACAATCCCTATTCCACCGAACAACACAATAGAAATTCGTTTCCACTTTAATCGTTTTAATATCTCTACCTTTGAAGTTTCAGAAGAGGAACTGGTTGTGGGGTCGTAATACTCATCTGATTCACTTGCGGAAGAGTTAGATGTAGGTATTGATTCATTAGCAGCTTCTCCATTAGATGAAGAGGAATCATTACTTTTGGACACTTCAGGTGTCTCAGATGTTTTTACCGGCGATTTTGAGCCCCCATTATTTTGTGAACCTTCCTCAGTGGAATCATCATTCTCTTTGTTATTCCCTTCATTTGTATCCTTAGTGGTTTCATCAAAAGGCGCATCCTCCACCTCACCTTCATTTCCGTTAGTATCTTTAATAGAAGATTCTTTATCTTGAAATGAAGTATCTTCTCCGGGTCGAGAAGGAGGACGAGGGGAAGGACTGTCATTTTCAGATTCGTCAGTCATATTAATCTATTAAACTTTAAACATAATTAAACATTTGGTGGTAGGTTTCAGTATAAGAAAACACAATTTTACCGAAAATAGGCGCTAAGGCCCCACCCTCAACGAGAGAGCGAAAGCGAGCGAGTAGGGTGGGGAGAAAGTCACAATTTCTCTTACAGATATTTTGAAAAGGTACACAGTACCTATTTGAAAGCAACTTATTCAAGCGATTTCCATGACGATATCTCGTATGGTTTTCACACTGTATAGGGATGCGTGTGATAGGGAGTATGCTTGAATTGGTTGCTTTTACTGTAATATAGTAACGAGTGACAACTCGTTACTTATTTAATATGTGTTATGATGTTGCATTAATGTTTCTATAAAAAAGAGTGGAATATTGCACCCAGAACTAACAATGTTGTTAGGTCGATTTTTTGAATCTTGATAGCAGAAATTGTTTATAACATTGTTTTAGAGTTAGGGGAACCTCTAACGAGAGGAAATTAATTAAAGTGAGTTTGTTTAGTCCCAAATTCAACTTGTTCTATAACCCATTTATTCGGGGTTTAGGGACTTCACCTAACAAACACACGGGTACCCTTCCTAACAACATTGTTAGGTGGCAATCGTGGTTTGAATGATTGCTCTCGTTCAATCATTTTGAGGTTTTCTCACGTTAGACTAGATTTGATAGGAGGTTCTTAGGGTTTCTGGTTAGAATTCGAATCCTAGACGTATGTTGTTCTTCGCAAAAACCTCAACTAACCCTCTTTTAATCGGGTTGTTGATTAACGAGCGTTTTCCTCTTTTCAGTTAAATCGATAGCCCTGCCCAGATTCGAACTAGGGTCATGGGTTCCAAAGACCCATATGATTGGCCGCTACACCACAGGGCTTCGTCTTAAGATAATTGGGATTTATACTTGTAAGTTCTGGTTTTGTACTTTCTACTTCGTGGATTTCAATTGGATATAAATTTATCAATCTGTTCTACATAAGTGTATTTATATTACTATGGGTACTGGAGATTTGAAGCTCAAACGTGAGGCCTCTATTACATTTGCGGCAAAAATGCTAATGGGGTTATTTGGTTTTTCGGGGGTCATTATATTCGCACGCGTGCTGAGTCTTACTGGGTTGGGTCAATATTATTTTGGTCTGGGTGTTTCAATTCTTTTAGCCAGTATCTCATCTGGGGTTGGGACCGCAGTTAAAAAACGTTCAAGTGAGTCTGAGTCGAATCCGGATTCTTTGTTAGCGATTGGGTTCCTTGGCCATATTTTGGTCGGATTAATTGGGGGAATTCTGTTAATTATTTCTTTTCCGATTTTAGAATCCCGTTTAGGAAGTTCTGAATCGGTGTATTATGTTTTTGGTCTGTTTATAACCTTGGGGGCATTCTATATAACAAAAAATTCATATGAAGGACGTGGTTTTCCTTCCAAAGGGGTTTGGTTTGATGCATTTGAAACATGTATATCGATGTTATTTCAATTATGCTTTTTATGGTTGAACTATGGGGTTGAAGGTTTGTTTGCGGGAAAAATAATTGGAAATAGTCTCTCTATTGCAGTTATTCTTATTGTTACTGAAACAAGCATATCGAAGACAACAATTGAAGATGCATCTGACGTGAGAAGTTTTGCTGTTTGGAGTATTCCAAATAAAATATTTGAGAATCTGTTAACTCGAATTGATATTATATTAATCACTGTTTTTATTGGGGCTCCTTCTGCTGGAATATACGAAGCCGCGAAACGATTAACTTTCCCCGGAGTGATGGCTTCAAATAGCATAAGTGAACCGTTGTTAGTTAAAATCAGCGGCCTGAGTTCTCTTGGCAAGAATGAGGAAGTGCTTAATAGTTTGAAACAAAGTGTTGGCTACGCTGGTATCGTTTCAATACCAATTGTTTTCGGAGGGCTTGTTGTTGGAGAACAATTGATGATACAGTTTTTTGGTCCTGAATTTGGAAATGCTGAGTTGATATTATTTGGAATAGCCTTTGCTCAGTTATTTAATTCATACAGAGGGCCATTCTGCTCGATGATTAATGGTTCAAATCGACCATTTGATAATGTAAAAGCAAATTGTATAGCCGTGACATGTAATATTGTAGGTTCGGTTATCTTAATTCAATTCTGGGGAACTTTTGGTGTTGTAGTAGCGACTATTATAGCCGAATTTGCTCGATTCGTTTATTATGAAACACTTATTTATAAAAATACTAATTCAATTATTGTTCCTACTGTCTTGAAGACGCAGTACATTAGTGGTATTATAATGGGAGTTTCATTATTTGGACTTACAAATTTCATACAAGTGAACACGTTATATGAAGTTATCACGATTACGTTTATAGGGGGATTGATATATGCTCTCTTCCTATTACCCGATTCTAGAATACGCGAAACATTAGTGAATTTTTCTCCATCAAGATAGGAAGTAATAAATAGGTCTCTCTCATCATTGGATGTAAGATGTTAAAGAAAAATCAGGAGGGGTCGGAATGCTAGCTGGCCAG
>Ga0102942_1000693_pt1 | contig 12860 bp, 11 predicted proteins | sample SalPon2_C_H2O_MG_FD_78171 | JGI IMG/M metagenome (GOLD analysis project Ga0102942, IMG submission 78171) | Salt pond water microbial communities from South San Francisco under conditions of wetland restoration - Salt Pond MetaG R2_C_H2O_MG | ecosystem: Environmental > Aquatic > Non-marine Saline... | reverse complement strand
CCATTTGTCGAGGTTGCAGTGATTGTTCCACTCGTTGTTGAAGTCTGGCCACTTGTATCATAAGTTACATCCAGAGTAATACTTGCTGTAGTTGATTCTGCCGGGACCGATACTTCAATGTCTCCATCACCATTGATAGATGAAGTAACATCTCCAGAAAATCCATCACTTGCCACAGAGACATCAGTGGCAGATACAGAAGCAGCCAAGTTGCTGATAGGGATTCTTACTGTGTCCCCGTCTCCACCATCAGCCACATCTGTTAATGTTATTTGACCTGTAGTCGTACTTTGACCAATTTCAACATTATCGGCGCTGGCTGAACTTATACCTGTTACATTAGCGGCCGTAAAGCCCACCAGCATTACTAAAGAAAGGGTTGTGATAAGTGTTTGAAAGGGTGTTAGAAGTTGTAGTTGTCATTTTTTGTTATCGAACCTCCGTTGAGTTATAGGTAAACATGGATTGGGTATAGTTTTGGTAACCTTTTATGGGTTTTGGCTGTAAACTGTTTTTTGCCGGGCAGTAGTTACTCTTGTCTGGTTTTTGTGTTTTACTGGTTTTTTGGTGTAAGTTTTTTCGTGTTTAGAGGGTTTTTCTGCCTGTAGAAACAAGTTCTCAGGTTTGTGGTGTTCCTAGCCTTAGTTTCTTGTTTTGTTGAGAAAGAACTCTTTATTTGGTGGAAAAGGCTGAACTGCCCGAAAATTCTTTATTTTATTATATTAGGTAGGAGTTGTTCGAGTTCTTGTTGTGCTTCTCCAGGCGGTATTGCTATGTATGCTGTGCCTTTGCCGGGTTCTGCAAAGTTGGTTTCTACCGGTTCGCCGTTTTGGGTCATTATTTTGACTCCTGCGTCTCTGGCTATCCGTGCTACGGGTGCGAAGTCTTGGGCAAATGGTAGTCTTTCCCTGTCTTTCAGGGCTCTTGTGTCTATTGCGATTGAGTTGTCGGTTATAGTTCCAAGTATGTCTCCTGTGGTGGTTCCGTCGGCTTTGAGTGATGGCCAGTTATTTTCTTCTAGTTCGTAGTGGTCTATTATTTCGTCCATTATCTCAGCGTAGTCAGATGCGTTTCTTCCTATTAGTTGTCCTCTGATCTTGGTCTTGTAATCTACTTCGTCCATTTCTACGGGTTCTAGTGCTGTAGCTGTGTTTACATTCATTTCGTGCTCCCCGTACTCTGGGTTTTTGTTCACGAAGCTCCTGTTTCCGTCGCTGAAGAACACTGTATCGTCCCAACGGTAAACTAGTGAGGCTTGTATTCCTTCAAGCGTAGGGTTTTCCGGGTTTATAGCTGCTATACTTGTGTATCTGTCTTTGTTGTCGAAGTTTTTGGTTCCTTCTACTTGGTCAACTATGAGTCCGTAGTCAACTTCATTTAGTTGTTCTCCGGATATTCTGTCAACGTTTCCTGTTAGCCATCGGTCTTGTCCCCATTCTGCGTCTTCTGGTTTCATTGCTGCATCAAATTCTTCCAGAGGTTCGTTTGACAGAAAGTAACCTACCACCGATTGTTCTGCGACTTGATCTATGTCTCTTTTTTCGTCCCCATAACCTTGGTTTGAAACTACTTCCCCTGGTTCTAGGTCTCGGGCTGCAAAAGATCCTGATTCAGCGATCCCATACATTAACTTGATCAGATTTAGATCATCCATAATTCGTGATCTTTTGGTGAAAAATTTAAGATTGATTAGGCAAAGAAATACAGCAAAGATCCTGGACCTCTTGAAAAATCCAAAAAAACCGTTATATCTCATCGTGATACCCCAACTCCCTAAGTTGCTGTTTCACATCCTCAGTACGTGATTCAGAAGATTCAACAAGACCATCATGCTCTCTTTCCATAATATCCAACAAGAAATCGTTGTTAAGATCTGTTTTGTAATTTTCAGAAAATCTAAACCGGTTTACTATTTTTTCAGAACCATCTTCGACCTTTGTTTCCAATAAAGAAACCCTTTCAGTTCCAGAACCGGAGATAAACTTATTGGATTCATTTCTTGTACGGTCTGAAAACATTTTACTCCCTTTATCAGTTCTTACACCCCGGAAAACTTTTTCAGGACCTAGAGAAGTTAGAAAAACATTTTCTCTGGCCATACCCTCAGGTGAAGATGCTGAATCTCCCTGAAATGTATCCGGTACACTTTTATCCATCATTTCAAGTACTGTAGGCACTAAATCAATATGGCTTACCTGGCCGCTGACTTCCTTGTAACCCCAATCCGGAGATGATACAACTAAAGGAACATGGATAAGTTCTTCCCAGTAAGCAGGTGAGGGAGTATGCCCTAACATGTTTTTTTCAAGATCAAAGCACTCTCCATGATCTGAGGTAATAACAAGGATATCTTTTTCAGGATTAAAATGGCCTCTATCCATTAACTTCGATAGAAACTTTCGTGTCTCCTCAGCCCAGTAGTCTACAGAAGCTTCATAAGCTTGACGACAATCATCAACATCTCTTTGAGTTAAACTCTCTTTTCCACTTGTTATCATCACTTTACTGGTTAGATGAGAGATTTTATCCCTATCTGAAGAGGTATTAAACTCATATTTATCAATATATTCTTGAGGCGGCTCATAAGGATAATGCGTATCCATGCAATGTATCAAGTGGAACTGAGGACGATCCGAATCACCAAGCGATTCCAAAACCCGTTGGTATAATTTACCTGCAGGTTTATAGTGATAGTTCTGCCCAAAGTTCGACAAAAACGGTTTGATGATCTGGAAATAAACACTTTGAGCTGATTGGAACAAAAAATTTGAGTTAAACACCTGAACAAGTTCTTGGACTTTATGCCTGTACATTTTCTTGTTTTCTCCCCCTGAAAATCCTTTATTGAGGCCTTTAGATGAATTCATAACTCTGTTATCAGTCCAGAGACTTGAATCATACCCTTCGTCTTCTAAATACTCAGCTAGAGATGTCAACTCCGGATTAGTTCTCCCCATCTTATCCGAATAGACACCGTAAGTTAGTGACGGCATCGAGTCAATAGTCGCATTCGCAGTTGAAAAAGCGTTCTTGAAATTAACTCCTTCCAGAGACTCTGAAATCTCTTGGATTTCTTCTGGAATAGAATCAGCTCTCAGGGAATCAGCTACTATAACAAACAGATTTGGCTCCTTCTCACTCATTCTTTTACCCTCTGGTTAAGCTTCCATTCCAAAACCGTATCATTCCTAATTACTGAATAGTTCTCAAAGTCCTGTTCTAACGTAGTTAAGATGTATTCCTCACTTGAGATATTCTTGGAATCTATCGAACTAAGAGAAGGTTGAAGATAGAATGCTAAATCCGTCATCGGATCCTCAACAGCATTTTCAGATACATAAAGAGTTTCGTTTTGCGGTATTTCCTCATTTAACTGCATTGCAAATTTCTTTGACTGTTCGTTAGACTCAACAGAGATAGAATACTTATCAAAAGTTGGGGCTCCTAACAACATAAACATCATGATTATCGATGCTGCAGGTATTACAATATCTTCTAATTCGAAAGAATAATCCAAATTAACAAAGTGAGAAAGCAATAGAGACGCCGTAAAAAACATCATAGTTCCAACAAAGATCATAGGATCTAAAGGAACTGTATAAAACGAAACAGGTTCCAATGAGTAAGGAGATATTTCTATCATCCTAATTGAAAGTGAAAAAGACAAAAGAAGTGAAAAAGAGTAAACAAGTACCGGTTTAAACTCTGCTTTTGAAAATTCTCTGATTAGATAACCCACAAAGATTGAAATAGGAACCATTAAAGGGAATATATACCAGGCACGACTTCCTACTACTGAGAAAAATATCAGCGTTGAAACAGTCCACCAAGATAGGAAAACAGGTTTGGAAAGTTTATCTCTATTATCATGGAACATCAAAATTGCTGCAGGGACTGCGAAGTAGATCCATGGGTCGCCCATAGCAGTTAAATCCTGAAAATACGGGTATTTCATGAACTCAAACATGGTCTGATCTGCAAACATGCTGCTAGTTTCCGATGCTCTCTCGATAATTCCTTCGACTAAAAATCTATCGATAAACTCATAACCAAAAACAGAATATGTATAAATCATCCAAGGAAGTGATATTAAAGCAGATATTAAACCTGTCTTAACCAATTCTTTAGACATATAATTTCGCCATGCCAAAAAGATGAGAGGCAGTCCAATAATTGCATAGATTCCTAAAGCGAATCCTTTGGATAGAAAAGCTAGAGAAGCTGTTAAACCGCCTAAATACATGTATTTTGGAAAACCGTCATAGACTTTGTATGCAGAATATGTAGCCAAAGTACCAAATAAGACAAATAAAGAATCTGTAGAGGCATGTCGAACCATGTTAAATCCATAATACGTATAAGGAATGCTCAAAAACACTGTTGCCGCGACAAAGCCTGTTAACTTGTCGAACATGTCTCTGCCCATCAGGTAGACAACGATCGAGGTGAGGAGTCCTGCTATGGCAGATGGTAATCTGGCAGCAAATTCATTGATGCCAATTATATGCATTGATAGAGCCTGACCCCATATGGCAAGCGGAGGCTTCCGAATATATGGATGTAGTTCTAGAACACCATGACCGCCTTCTATTTGTGGAATAACCCACTTCCCGCTGTTTACCATGTGAAGAGCGGCTTCAGCGTATACAGACTCATCCCAGCCATAAAGCGGTAGTTCTCCTAGACCATCCAAAAAAACGTAGGCACCAAATACGAAAAGTACCAGTATATAAGCCCTATTTCTCCAATCCTCATCTGAATCAGAGAAAAAGGTTTCAAACTTATCTCTTACTGCATTTGCTTTATCCGAACCTTCATTGAACACAATTTAGAATTGATTTCCTAGTAATTAAATTAAAATTGATTCCAACAAGGGTTTTTCACCAATAATTCTGGCAAGCAAAAAATAGGAAGAGCTATTTCCCAGACTTTTTCCCAAAAAGAACCTGTTGAAATAACAGAATAACATATTTTAGGGCATTTAAGCTGGTTAAAACCTAATAGGTATTAGACAAGTAGTTTTCAAGAAATCAAAACATATTAAATAATGGAAAATAAAATTCAGGTTAGGATAAATCGTTTATAGCTTTTCTTCAGCCTTATCTACCAATTTACTGTCTCCTACAAACAGCGGTGTTCTTTGATGGAGTTCTTCTGCTTCAATCTCTAAAATATTTTTCTCTCCATCTGTGGATGATCCTCCTGCATCCTGGAATATCTTGGCAATTGGGTTAGCTTCGAAAAGCAGCCTCAGTTTGCCGTTTGGTGAATCAGTTCTCTTAGGGTATGCAAAAATACCTCCTTGATGTAAAACCTGGTTGACATCGCCAACCAAGGCTCCACCGTACCTTAGCTTCAAGTCACGTGAAAGTTCATCCTCAAATTCTCTAAACTTTTCTGTCCAGTTCTTGTTACCTCCAAAACCGTAGACATAAGGTTCTGGAAGCTCTATATCCTCAGATGCTAGATGTGGATCAACCCTGTCACCAGACTTTTCCTCTAAAACATACTCATTGACTTGTCCGTCCTCCGCTCGCATGATGGAAATGAGCGGGCCATAAACCACGTAAAAAGACTCTACAAGGTTTTGACCTTTACAAGGGAGTTTTTCATCGTATATACCTACTATAGTCCCTATCAGGTTATTTGTTGGTATGTTGGAGGAACCATCCAATGGATCCATGGCTACAGACAATCCTTCACCGCATTGAATTACATCCTCTTCTTCCTCTGAAGCGATTTCACCTATCCCCTCTATGTTGGCGATTTTCTCTTTCAAAAGTTCGTTTGCCCAAACGTCAGCTTCCATCTGTCTCTCATTACTTGGATTTTCTTCACCAACGTACTCTCTTCTATGCATGAGCCCTGAACGGATGTGAGGTGCTGCCTCAGAGACAGCTTGGAAAACCTGTTCCGAAACCTCTTGCTTATTCATCTTGGACACGTCTCAAGCATTCTCAGGGCTTTTTTCTTCAAATATTACTGCTTCAAGCTTGTCTAGAAGCTCCTTAGGTTCTTCACGTTGGAAAATATTTCTTCCGACCGCAAGACCGTTTCCTCCAACTTCTATCGTGGAGTAAACATCTTCCAGAAATTCTGCATCGCTTCTCTTTGATCCTCCAGACATTACAGTTTTGAGATCTCCTACATTGTCTTCAAGTTGGCTCCAATCTTCCTGACTGCCAGGGTACTTGCACTTAACCATGTCAGCTCCTAGTTCAAGTCCTAGACGGGCTCCATAAGCTACTACGTCAGGATCTTTCTGTCCGGAATAGTCCGAGTTTTCTTCAATTCCTTTTCCACGTGGGTAACTCCACATTATTACAGGGACGCCGTACTTACGGGCCTGTTCTTGTACTCGTCTAAAGTCTTCCCACATCTCATCTTCGTGCATGCTTCCTGCATACATTGTGTATCCTACTGCTTCAGCCCCTAGTTCTTCTACTGCATACTTTACAGTGCATTGTTTTGGAGAGTAGTAGTCTTCTCTGTGTGCAAGGCTCGAGTTTCCATTTAATTTGACCAGTAATGGTGCTGAATCATTGTTTCCTGTTTCTTCTTGCCATTGTCTATAGTATTCTGCGTTTCCTTTCTGGAGTGCGATTGCAGTTACTGCATCGTGTTCTGCGACCTCAAAAACGTGTGTCGGGTCTGCGCTTTTAGGCATAGGCTCGAAGTCTACTGGTCCGTGCTCTGTACCGTGGTCATATGCTAGTATTAGTGAGTTTCCATTTCGGTAGATTGGAGAATCAACATGATCTTTCATATTACGTTGTATTACGTTTGATTGTTTTTAATTTTTCGAGTTCAGGAACTTAGAATTTTTTCTTCGCAATAGAAAGGAAAGAAGGTATTTTCAACCCAGTATTAAGCAAATCATTAAACCAATAAATAGAACTTTAGTTCTCAGATAATAATTTTTGATACCAATACCCTGAGAAATAAGAGAAACGCTTGACCAAAAACACAAAAATTAATCTAACCTTGAAATTAAAACTCTCTGAGCCTTCAATCAATTTGGAGGGGACTTTTGGCGAGTTAATAACCTTCTTCAGAAGATGTAGAAACCCTGCATCTTCAATAAATCTCTCGCCTTCAATTTTCTGAAGTTGGCAATCTCCTCTACCGATCCTAAAATATTTTCGATTAATGCTTCTCCAACTATCCCTTGCCGGATGATATACCGTTATATCTCCAAGATACTCCATACCAAAGTTTGACTTAGAAACCCTCCTACCAAATTCTTTATCCCCACCAGATACCAGTTCTTGATTAAAACCACCAACTTCTTTGAATACCTCAGACCTAACAGATAGACAACATGTAGGTACGAAAGACCTCTTTTCGAAATAACTTTGAACATCAAAACCCGTTTTCTTATCATAAAACGCAGATGCCTTTCCTTCCGACCTGTCTATTATCTCTACTTGACAACCCAAGTAATCCACACCCTCATTTAAATCAAAATAAGAATGAACATTGTCCAAATAATCTTGTTGAACCCACATATCAGAGTCCAAGAAACATATTATATCTCCTTTAGCATCTTCCAAGCCCCTATTTCTAGCTGCATAACTTGATTGAATCTGATTTTCCTCCAAAGACTTAATCAAATCAGAATATTCCTCTTCAAATTCTTTAATCACTTCAGAAGTCTGATCTGTAGATTTATTATCAACTACAAGTATTTCATAATCATGACCTGTTTTCTGATTGACTAAACTCTCCAATGTGTCTCTAAGACCAATTGGATCGTTGTATACAGGTATTATCACCGAAATCATTACAATTTATTTATGATTATTTTTCTGTTTTATTCTTTCGACCGGATATATCTAGAGTTCCAAACACAGTAATAGAGGGATTAAACAAATCTTAGGGTCGTCTTAACTTCTCGTAGTGATATCCTGCTAGGTAAGATATCTCTTTTACCATTAAACAGATTGAGATGATAAGTTTCTCAATTACTCCATCTACTTCATTGCCATCAGTAGAATCAAAGGATTCTTTTGGTGTAAAAATTCCTTTGGTCAGATTTTCCCACCAGAAATACGGGAGATTCCGCCATTCTACCTTATGACTTTTGAACCTGTCCTCATACAGAGATAACAGTTGAAAATTCCCTCTCCCAATTCGAAAATACTTGTTTTTCATGCTTACTAAAGAGTCTCTGGCAGGGTGAAACACTCGTATGTTATCCGAATAAGCCATTTGATGATTAGAATTAGCCACCCTACTTCCGAACTCTTTGTCGCCTCCAGAGATCAACCTGTTATCGAAAAGACCTATTTCGTCAAATACATTTTTGCGAACTGTGAGGCAACAAGTTGGTGCAAAATTTTCTTCTTCTAAATAGTTCTTCACAGGAAAGCCGTTTAATTCATCAAATCTGCCGATTAAGCTATCAGATTTATTTACAATTTTGACTTCACAACCAATGTAGTCAACTTCAGAATTTTCTTTAAAATAAGAACTAATTTTATTTAAGTAGTCAGTTTTAACCCACATATCGGCATCTAAGAAGCATATAATATCTCCTTTAGCATTTTCAACTCCTTTATTTCTAGCTGCATAACTTGATTGGACCTTTTTTTCTTCAAAAGCCCTTATTAATTCAGGATAACTCTCCTCAAATTCCTTAATTACTTCTCCAGTACAATCTGTTGAATTATTATCAACAGGTAAGATTTCATAGTCAATATCTGTATTTTGACTTACGAGACTTTCTAATGTATCTCTTAAACCCTCAGGATCGTTGTAAACCGGGACCACAAACGAAATCATTGTAAACATCATCAAGTCATAGTTCAAAGAATATATTCATTCATCAGACTGAATGCTGTAAAGCTCAGAATAGACGCCTTCTTTCTCCATCAGTTGCCTGTGAGTTCCTTTCTCAATTATTTCACCGCCATCAACCGTATAGATAATATCTGCATTTTGAACTGTAGAAAGTCTATGGGCAATAGCTATCACCCCGTAATCTGTGTCCATAGATTCTATAGAATCTTGAACCTTTTTTTCGAGTCCAGAATCTAAGTCACTAGTTGCTTCATCTAATATCAAGAAGTCAGCATCTTTAATCAAAGCTCTAGCCAATGCAACTCTCTGTCTCTGACCACCTGAAAGTCTAACACCATCATCCCCTAGCTGAGTGTCATAACCATTTGGCAGATCATCCAAGAACTCATCAACTTTTGCAGCCCTACAAACCTTTTTTACTTCCTGCATAGTTGCTTCAGGCTTTCCAACCTTGACATTTTCTTTGAGAGTGGTGTTGAAAATGTGGGACTGCTGTCTAACCATAGAAAATCTTTCTCTCCACTTTCTAAGGTTGTAATTACTTATATTCTCAGAGTTTGAGGTTATTTCCCCACTACAGGAATCATACATACGCACTATCAAATCCACAATTGTAGATTTACCTGCTCCAGACTTACCTACAAAGGCCACAAAATCACCTTTCTCTATCTCAAAGCTAATGCTATCTAGAACCTTCTCATCAGGGTTGTAGGAAAATCCAACTTGATTGAAGACAATATCACTAACGTTTTCAATATCTTTCCCTTCACTAGGCTCTTCATTAGCCTCAAGCTCCTCTAAAAATTTCTCTGTCCTTTTAAGATGAGAAATGTAACCCTCTAACTTGTAGACTTTACTATTCAAATTACTTATTCTAGGAGCTAACATCAACATTGCGAAAAGAAAAACCCCCAGAGATCCAAAGTTGAGTCCTGTATACTCTAGACCAATATAAATTCACGAAATGACGCTTACTGCAGCTGAAGTTTTGTATACATTAGTAATTGCCGCCTTATTTCGAGACAAGTCCACTGAATTATCAACATACTTGTTCAAAGACCGTTCAAAGTCCTCATAGACGTCTTCCTTCATACCAAAGAGTTTTATCTCTCTGATACCTTGTACTCCAGATTGTACAGACGACTGAACACCCTCATTTGCATTCGCTATTCTGTCCCCAAGATCTATCGCAGGCTCAACCACATATCTAAGTAGAATTGTAATACCTCCTAACAGAAAAAGAGCTAGGGCAGTCAGTAGAGGGCTAATATATAGCATTACTCCAACATACATTATACAAAGCATAATTAACTGAGTTGTAGATAATACGGCAGACAAAAAACTTTTAGAATACTTTGTTTCCGTAATTACAGCATTAAGTATTGTATCAGTTCCTTTACCATCATAATAACCTATTCTTCCATCTAAAGCAGCTTGAAATAGCTTTTCCTTAAGATGTCTTTCATAATCAATTGAGAGAACAGTCTCCAACCAAACACGTAGAAAGGATGATGAATACCGGATTGCCATAGCTATGGAAACTCCTAGAATAAGATTCTCCAGTGTGTAAGGAACCCCCAACCACATGTAAGCCGATCTAAAGATTTCTAATTCAAAACTTCCAGAAAACCCCTCAGCCTGAGCAGACTCAAATATAGGTGCTATAAATCCTATACCTATGCTTTCGAAAATTGCTACTAGAAGCCCAATAAGAACCAGCATTAGAGAGAACCAGGGTCTGAAACTCAAAACCTCAACTACCGCATCAAATTTCTGCCTCCAGCTTACTTCCTCATCAGCCATAAGTCACCAATCAACTCAACACTAAAAATAACTTGCCCGAGAAATTTTCCTCTAAAAAATTACGAATCAGATGTTTTTGATTACTCGAAAAAAGTTTCAATGACCCTGAGAAAGTACTATTCACGGATTACGAAGATAATCAAGCGAATAGAAAATGGAGAAAGCAAAGACCTGAAGGTCTACCAAGATCTTGGTGTGATATACCATTTCCTTTACGGCAACACTTACGATTATGAAGGCCAGGCTGACATAGTTGAAGGAAATACTCCGGAAGATGTTTCGAAGATAATTGATGGTGGTTGTGGTACTGGAGGTTTGACAAAAATTCTTGGCGAACGATTTCCAGAGTCAAAGGTTCTAGGAATTGATTTAAACGGCTCAATGTTAGATATAGGCCGTCAAATAGTAACTGAAGGCAATGTTGAGTTCAAAGAAAAAGATATACTTGAGTTAAATGAAGAAGCTGAAGTATTCACTTTATTCGGAACAACACCACATCTAGACAAAAATCAGCTCTGTGGGCTATTTGAGAAAATAAATACCATCCTTCCAAATAACGGAGTTTTTGTTTTTGATTACAAGTCTCCTGATGTGAAGAAGCATGAAGATGGTCATTGCTCGATTTGGAGCCGTGAAACAAATAACTACAAAGTCAAAAACCCTATAACAACTGTTTACAAAGACGGCGAGCCATTTTACGTTTTTTCATTCGAATTCACTGAGAAGGAGACAGGTAAAGAGTTTTACTCTGGAGATATTATGGGAATAAACCTTTATAGACAGGAAGAACTCGAAGAAATGCTCAAAGATAGCGGCTTCAGTAACATTAAAGTGAGAGATGAGGGAGATCAAAACGGAATATTTATTGCAAAGAAAAAATAAGAAATGAATCGTTGTTTACTGGTTCAATGCATCGTTGATGTCTTTCTGTACGACAAAGATCCCTATCGGAGCAAATACAATGTACGAAAGGAATGAAAGCAGCCAATCATGACCATCCGTTGCTTCCTGAGCTGAAGTAGCCTGTTTGTACAGAGCTACAATATTGGCAATAGGTATGAACAATGCCAATGTTCTCAGACCAGGATGTGAGCCATCATTCAATTCATGCTTAAACTGGGCATTAGTGTCGTAGAACCAGTAGATGAAGTAAAATCCGAATGTAACCAGTGAAAGAATCACTGCCATTACAGGACTTCTTTCTCTCATAAGTTACATTTCAGTAATTAGATTGAAAATAATTTCCAAAACCCACTTCAAGATTTGCTGCATTTGTATAGACATGAGTCTTGAAGAAAATTCTTCTGGAGTAAATGTGGGAGAACAGGCACCAAGTTTTGAATTAGAAAATTTTGAAGGAGAAAAAGTTGCGTTGAGCGATCTCGATAACTATGATGGAGTGCTTGTAGTCTTCATGTGCAACCACTGTCCTTTCGTACAGGGACAGGCAGAGGAATTGAAGCGTTTAGAGGAAAAATACTCTAGTATAGCAGTTGTGGGGATAAACCCTAATGCCGAGACTCATCCTATGGACTCGGTTGAAAAGATGCCTGAGTTTCTTGAGAAGTTTGAATTAGATGAAACTAATTTCTATTACCTAGTTGACGATGATCAAGAAGTTGCAAAGGATTACGGAGCTGTTTGTACCCCTGATGCCTTCCTACTGGATATGAGACATACTGTTTTCTATCACGGAAAGATTACAGATAGGACTGGCCCTGAAGGAGAAATCAACGAACACTACATGGAAGATGCTATAGAAAAAATGTTGAAAAGAAAGAATCCTCCAAAAGACCAGCCTGACTCCAAAGGATGTAGCATTAAGTGGAAAGAGGGTTCAGAATGAGTTACAGAGTTCGTCCAGAAGAACATGAATTGAGGAAAGCACGTGAAACAGTTGAAGGAGTTTTGGAAGGATGTAAACACGAACTTGAGAAAAATAAAGTACTTGAAATTAATCTTGGGGCCGCGCCATCAGGTAGCACTGGAGAACATGGTGCTAGAGGAGTAGCAGTAAACTCGGAAACAGCGCAGATATACTTCGACCCCGAAACAGATGGATGGAATGAGGATTTAGAGAAAGTTGTACGGAAAGAGTTCGGAAAGTCATGGTTCTACGAACAAATGGAGATGTCAGGGCTTGTATGGCAGGAATTATTAGCAGAGGCCTTCGGTTTAATGTTCCTGGGACAAATAGAGGAAAGAGAAGTAACAGAAAACTTTGCAGAAGAGTGGAATGAAAAGAAAGAGAAATT
>Ga0102942_1000691_pt1 | contig 12885 bp, 6 predicted proteins | sample SalPon2_C_H2O_MG_FD_78171 | JGI IMG/M metagenome (GOLD analysis project Ga0102942, IMG submission 78171) | Salt pond water microbial communities from South San Francisco under conditions of wetland restoration - Salt Pond MetaG R2_C_H2O_MG | ecosystem: Environmental > Aquatic > Non-marine Saline... | reverse complement strand
ATTGTAAGTGTAGCCCCGTACATTGCCTTTTGTGGCATAACGATCTACCAGTTTCAACCACATGCGAGCCAGTGTGTCTGTGGCCTGACCTTTGTTTTTGTCAAACTCGCCCGAATCTACATCGCCGCGCCAGTGCGATTTACCTACACATATCAAATTGTCATCGTCGTCAAACTTCCAATGCTGAAAAGGAGGAAAGTTCAGTTTGGTTTTGGTGTCTGCTACAGTCTTTGGATTCTTCTTTCTGCCAGGCTCTTCAGGAACATGATCAAACGTCATAACACGAAAGATCAATTCACGCTTCGTGATTTTTTTGTAGTCAATTTCGCAATCAGCCTGTTTTACTTTTTCGCCTGCGGTTTTACGTGCTTCGAAATCTGCCTGTGAAAGGCGTTTTGCTTTGTTGCGCTTGGCTTCTGCGATTGTGCGAATGTTAATCCTTTCTAGAGAAGGCAGAATTATATCATACTGATGATAATCGGGGTCGGTAAATGAACAGAATGTGGTTTTTGATTTGTGTATTTCTTTTAATAAATCTTTGTTATTAAGATAGTTAACTTTTCTCAACGATTGCTCCTAAGTTATTGTATTTATTATAAAGTATGCAGTTAATTTTGTCAACTAAATACTGCAAGGAGAAACAGTATGGCATTTGATCCTAAAACCCTAGGTACAGACATCTTAAGTAAAGGCAAAAGTCTAGCACTCGATGCTGTAGATGAGTCTGGCATAGGCAAACTACTGCGTTCAACAAACTTGCCTACAGGTGCCGAACCTGCTAGCGGAGGTTTTGTATCTGGATCGTGGGACGACGAAGAAGAAAGAGTAGATTGGAGAGTTCGTCTTAGTATACCTTCTGGATTGGCTCAAAGAACATTAAGTGATGCTCCAATTGTAACCAATCCAGGCGCACCGGGCGGAGAATCAGGCGAAAGAGGTCTTTCTTCTATTAAAAGCGATCCTCTTGATCCTTTATATGAAACTAGAGGCATGGTTTTTCCTTACACGCCGAATATCTATATTACATATTCTGCAAACTACGATAATCTACACCCTACGCACTCCAATTATCCTTTTCCGATCTATCAAAATTCTGCTGTAGATCAATTTGTTATCACAGGTGAATTTACAGTTGAAAATGCTCGTGAAGGTGCTTATTGGATTGCAGCGAACCAATATCTGCGTACAGTTACCAAAATGGAGTACGGCGGCGATTCTGCAAACACAGGTGCACCGCCGCCTGTGGTAAAACTAAACGGATATGGAGATTTTGTTTTTAGAGATGTACCTGTAGTTGTTCAACAGTACAACGTAGAGTTAAGTGACGCAGTTGATTACATAAAAGTTCCAATTGGCCAAAACGGTTCATGGGCTCCAACAAGATCTACTATATCTGTAACCTTACAGCCAGCCTACAGCAGAAACTCTGTTAATCAGTTTAGTTTACAGAAATTTGCAAAAGGCGAATATCTTAACAATGGTCCAGGATTTATCTAATGGTACAATATAGTTCGACTAGTCCTTGGAGCAGAACTACAATTCAGGGCGAAGAATATCTAGATTTGCTAAAAATAAGACCGGTGCCTGCAGATCCAGATGATTTTCTATATGCAATAGAATCTCAATATATATATAGACCCGATTTGTTAGCATATGATTTATACGGTAGTCACAAATTATGGTGGGTTTTTGCTCAGCGGAATATCAATGTATTAAAAGATCCTGTATATGATTTTGAACCAGGAATTGAAATCTATCTTCCCAAGAAATCAAGGTTACAAGAATTGCTAGGAGTCTAACAGATGGCAACTAATATTACAGTAGGCCCTCGTTCAGGACGACTAGGCGTAACCGGAGTTTTAGACCCCGTAACAGATGCAGCAACCGACGAAGCCTCTCAACAGCAAACACAATCTGCATCTTCACAAAACGATTTTTCGTATCCTTTTGCAAATGTTCTAGAAAGTTATGCAAGTTATTCCTGTGTATTCACTTTTGGTGTTCTTACAAAAAAAGAACAAGCAGACCCTGCAAATACCTATAGAAAAAACGGAATACAGACTATAATTTTTAAATCTGGCGGATCTGGTAATCAACAGGTACGCACAGAATATGAAAGAAATCTTGGAATTACAACAGAATATTTTATAGACAATGTAGAAATACAATCAACCACAGCAGTAACCAGTGCTACAAAACAAACAAATGCCAATATAATCAATTTTGAAGTGCAAGAGCCTTATTCAATGGGAGTTTTTCTGCAAACCCTTGCAGCATCTGTCATAGAAGCAGACCCTGGCAAACAAAGCTACACCGAAGCTGCTTATGTTTTGAAAATTGACTTTATCGGATACGACGATCAAGGAAATGCAATCCAGCTTCCTAACACTACACGATATTTTCCATTCAAATTGAATGGTGTCGATTTTAACGTAAATGCAGGAGGTAGCGTATACAGAGTAACTGGAGTAGCATGGAACGAACAGGGATTTGCAGACGAGGTACAGCTTGTTAAATCAGACCTTGATCTCAAAGGGGAAACTGTAGCAGACTTTCTTGCGAGAGGCGGAGATGGCAACGAAAGTTTGTCCTATGTTCTTAATCAAAACGAGCGCACTTTAGCAGAGGACAGCGAAGAACGCGGCCAAGAAGGAATCATCGACGAATACAGAATACTGTTTCCTAGAAAAGAAGATGAAACACTGCCTAGTGAAGAAGTTACAGAAGACAATAGCGGAGCAACTCGGTCAAACGAATCTAATGCAGTAAATGTATCAACTGGTACAGAATCTATCGATCCTGATACACTAAAGAGTCTTGAAGAAGAAGGCGTTCTAAATAATATCGGCTCGGCAAAAATTGTAAAGGACGCATTCGATGTAGGAAGTCAGTCATTTGCACGATCTGAAGTAGTACAGGACGAAGACGACGACGGAAACCTAATATTTAGAAGAGGAAATATTGAATTATCGTCAGACCTACGAACAATAAATTTTCCTAAATATATGCGCATCCAAGATATTGTAGAAGAAATTATATTGTTAAGTGAGTATGGGCGTCAGTTTGCAATCAGTGAACCAGACGAACAAGGATATAAAAAATGGTTTAGAATAGAATCAGAAGTATACGAAAAGTCTAATACCGCAGCAGAAACAAAAAGAAACCGAGCTCCAAAAATTTATGTTTACAAAGTTATTGAATATCTAGTACACGAATCTAGATTTTCTAATCCTTCTTATTCACCGCAGGGCACAAGCGAAATAAAAAGATTCATTCCTAAAGACTACAACTATATCTATTCAGGACTTAACGACGATATTATAAATTTTGATATCACTTTTAACACTGCGTTTTACCAAGCCCTTAGAACAGAACTAGGACAGTTTTCTCAGGATAGTAGAACTGCTGCTGCTAGTAGAGAAGCCACACAACCAAGATCAATTTATGGTACTCCAGACGAATCGGACAATCCACAACCTAGTCTACAAGGGCCTACTGAAGAAACTGTGCTTTCAAGTGGAATAAGAGGCGGCACCGGCGCCGAAGAACAAACCGAAACTGCTATTGCTCGATTGTTTAACGATATACTAGTAAACGGAGTAGACTTAATAACAGCAGACATGGAGATTTGGGGAGATCCTTATTATATTGCGGACGGCGGTATAGGAAATTATTCTCCGGGACAAGAATCTCAATTTGTGACCGAAAACAGAACAATAGATTATAGATTTAACGAACCGTTTATTAATCTCAACTTTAGAACACCTATTGATCTTGGAGAGGAAGGTAGCATGCAATTCCCTACAGCAGGATCTGAGCCAGTAGCCCAGTTTAGCGGAATATATAGAGTTAATATTGTTGTAAATTATTTTCAAGCAAACAAATTTACACAAAATCTAAGTTTGGTCAGAATACCTAATCAAGAAACAAGAAGAGAACGTGTTGAGCGACTGTTTCCAGAAGCAGATGTCGATAAAACTCTTAATCTTCTTGATATCCTAGCCGCAGGCACTGTTGCACCTGCGCCGGCTAATAGACCAAGCTTCCCACAAGAACCAGGATAGCAATTTATGTCAATAGATGATTCAAGCACACGGTATACTGGCGAATATAAAAGAAGTTCGTCAGATGCTTTATCAAGGACCTGGCACCCGGGACCTTATGTGGCCATAGTAGAAAGCCATCTTGATTCTACCTATATGGGTAGACTGAAAGTACAGATTCTTTCAAAAAAACAAAATGCAAATGATCCTAACAATGCTGGAGAATTTTACACTGTAAATTATCTATCTCCGTTTTACGGAGCCACCCCTTATGCTGGTGTAAGCAATCAAGAAGGCGACCAATACAGTCAAAAATCCTATGGTATGTGGTTTGTGCCGCCTGACATAGGCAGCAAGGTTCTTGTGATATTCGCAGAAGGCGGCGAAGGATTTTGGATTGGATGTATCCCCGAACAAGGCATGAATATAATGGTACCAGCAGTAAATCCTGCTACTACCTATAATTCTTCGTCTACCGAAGACAAATTGCCAGTAGGGGAATACAACAAAAAAATTGCGCAAGCCGGAGCGGTCAAGGACACAACAAAATTCATAAAACCTGTATTTTCAGATGCTTTAGAAACACTGCAAACACAAGGACTAGACAAAGACGAAACTCGCGGCTTAACTAGTTCAAGTGCTCGTAGAGAATTACCGTCTAGTGTCTTCGGAATTTCAACTCCTGGACCTTACGACAAAAGAGAAAATGCACCAACAGTAAATTATGGCAGAGTTCAAGATAATCTAAGAGTGTATCATAATAGGCTGGGCGGTAGTTCGCTTGTGTTTGATGACGGAGATGCTACTTTTTTACGAAAAGGACCCGCTTCTGAATCGCCTTCTGACTATGTAGATCTAAATCAAAACGAAACAGGCGGCGATAAAACAATTCCTCACAATGAAATGCTGCGTCTGAAAACACGGACCGGCCACCAAATTCTAATACATAATTCAGAAGACCTAATTTACATAGGAAACTCCAAAGGCACAGCGTGGGTAGAACTTACTTCTAATGGCAAGATAGATATCTATTCTCAAGATTCTATATCAGTACGAACAGGACAGGATTTTAATTTCAAAGCAGATCGTGATATCAATTTTCAAGCAGATCGCGATTTTAATGTAAAAGCAAAGAAAAATATTACATTCGAAGCAGAAAACGAAAACTTTCAACTTGTAGTTGGTAAAGACAGTAAAATTACAACAAGCGGCCAATTAGATATTTCAACTGAAGGCAACAATATTTTTACATCTAACGCCAATACAGAAATAAAGACTGCTCAAGATCACATTGAAAGCACCGGCGGTAAGATCAAAATGAACGGTCCTGAAGCAACCGAAGCGGAAAAAGCAACTGCTTTACAGACGTGGACTGTGTCTCAAGGAGAAACAGACACAATCATGCGGCGTGTTCCTTCTAAAGAACCGTGGCTCTCACATGAAAATCTCTCACCGTTAAATTTTACACCAGTAGAAACCGATATTAAAAAACTTGAAGAACGTCGCGGCCAGGGAATAACTCCCTTTCCGCCTAACGAAGGCGAATATAAGTTTACAGCTGATACCTTTAGAAGAGGCAGGTAAATTCTAGGTAAATATCGCTATGAGCTCCTTAGAAAAAAATATCTACAAAGACATCACAATAAAGTCTAACAAAAAACCAGATGCAATTCCAGAAAGCAGAGCATATCGCGGTATATCCACAGTAAATCCGGACAATCCTAGTTTTGTACTATACGATATTGCTCTAATAAAACAGGATATTATAAATCATTTTCATATTCGTCAGGGAGAAAAGTTAAGCGATCCTACGTTTGGAACTATAATTTGGGACGTTTTGTTTGAACAACTTACAGATTCACTGCGTGACCTTATTGTTAAAAATGTATCTACAATTATAAACTATGACCCTAGAGTAAATGTAGAAAATATAACTGTGGATAGATTTGACAAAGGTATTCAAGTTGAATGCACTCTTACATACCTGCCATACAGCATTTCAGAATCACTGCGCTTTAAATTTGATCAAGACGCCGGTCTGATATAATTAACTGCGCAGTTTTCTATTTAAAATAAATACTCTACTAGAGGAAATAGCGAATGTCATCAACAGATAGACAAAATAGGCTGCTTGTATCCGAAGATTGGAAAAGAGTCTATCAGTCTTTTAGAAACGCAGAATTTCAGTCGTATGATTTTGATAATCTACGACGAACAATGATCAATTATCTGAGAGAAAACTACCCAGAAGATTTTAACGATTACATTGAATCTTCTGAATATCTTGCTCTTATAGATATGATTGCATTCCTAGGCCAAAATATTGCGTTTAGAATTGATCTTAATGCAAGAGAGAACTATATTGAACTAGCAGAAAGACGAGAAAGCGTACTAAGACTTGCTAGACTGTTAAGTTACAACCCCAAAAGAAATCAAGCAGCAAACGGCTTGCTAAAAATTGACGCAGTGTCTACGACAGAGACAATAAGAGATTCTAATAATTTGAATCTCGCAGGGCAGACTATTTCTTGGAATGACCCTGCTAACACAAACTGGAGAGAACAGTTTCAGAGAGTGCTTAATGCTGCTTTGCCTCAAAACGGCAAAGTAGGCAACCCTGAAAAGGCAGAAACAATAAACGGCGTGCCTACTCAGCAGTACCGACTAAATGGAACTTCTAATCAGTTGCCTGTTTATTCCTACACTAAAACGGTGGATGGTAGAACTCTTAATTTCGAAGTAACTTCAACGGATATTACAGACCAGGATATAGTAGAAGAACCCCCTCTGCCTGGAAATAACCTTGCATTTCTTTTTAGAGATGATGGTCAAGGACCTGCCAGTTCAAATACAGGTTACTTCTGTCATTTTAGGCAGGGATCACTAGACTTCGGTAATTTTGAAGTTACCAATCCTAGTACAAATCAAACAGTTTCTATTGATGCAAAAAATATCAATAATTCAGATGTATGGTTGTATTCTCTAGACAGCACAGGTAATGAAACGGAATTATGGACGCAGGTGGACGCAGTAGAAGGTAACAACGTAATCTATAACAGTCTTGATCGCAGAGAAAGAAACGTATATTCTGTGCTTACAAGAATAGAAGACAGAATCAATCTTATTTTTGCCGACGGTGTTTTTGGCAATCTTCCTCAAGGAGCATTCCGAGTATATTATAGAACATCGGGCAATCAGAGAATAGTAATTAATCCTGACAATATGAGATCTATTGTAATTTCTATTCCTTATGTTTCTAGAAGAGGATCTAGAGAAACTATTTCTATTACTTTAGGATTGAAAGCAACAGTAGACAATGCAAGTACAAGTGAAACTAACGAAAGCATAAAAACAAATGCTCCTTCGACTTTTTACACCCAAAATAGAATGATCACAGGTGAAGATTATCAAGTAGCACCTCTGGGTATAAGTCAAGAAATCGTAAAAGTTAAATCGGTTAATCGAACATCAAGTGGAATATCTCGATTCTTTGATCTTATAGATGCCACAGGCAAGTATTCTAATACAAATCTATTTGGCACAGACGGAGTTGTTTACAAAGATTTTATTAATCCCAAAGACGGTTTTGTATTTGAAAATCTCACAGACATCGAAGGTGAGATTATTAACACTGTTGAGCCTATACTTTCTGACAACAAATTAAAAAACTATTATCTTGATCAATTCCCCAAACTTCTAGTAGAGGATCTAGGCAGTGAATGGTACCAAAGCACTAGCGACACAAATCAGTCTACTGGATACTTTGAAAACAGAAACAGTGTAAGAGTCAAGGTATCTTCATTTACCGATTCTAACATGAAGTTTGTAAAACTAAACAGTTTGTTAAAATTTGAACCTCCGGAAGGTTTTCATTTTATGCCAGATGGAACTTTAATGGCAGGCGAGGCTAATCACCCTGGCGCAAGGAACTATATCTGGACAAAAGTAGTAAGCATTCGAGACGACGGAACCGAATTAAACGACGACGGGATCGGTCCAATTGTGTTAAACGATATTGTACCATCAGAAGCAAAACTAGTTGAAATTCGAACAGCACTTCCTACATCTCTAACACAGGAAGTCGAAGCTCAGACGATCGATCAGATTTTTTCTTTTAGAACATTTGGTCTTCGCTATTCTCAAAACGACGGAGAGTGGAGAATAGTTACTCAAAATAATCTAAACACTGCACAGGAATTTTCAACAGGGAAAACAGGAGACACAACTGGCGAAAATCTTGATGCTAGTTGGCTTTTACTGTTTGAGACAGACGGAGAAAGATACACAGTAACCTATCGTGCGCTAAGATATGTTTTTGAAAGTGATAGAGAAATAAGATTCTATTATGATAGTTCTGATAAGATTTTCAATAACAAAACAGGAAAAACTGTTAAAGACACTATTTCAGTTTTGAGCATAAATCCAAAACCAGACAGCCTTGAAGCGTTTAACAGAACATTTGACTGGGAAATTGTAGAAGAATACCGAGACACGCAAGGTTATATAGACAGCAAGAAAATTCAGATATCGTTTTTTGACAGTGACGACGACGGTGTAGTTGACGATCCAGAAATATTCGACGAGATAGTAAATCAAGAAGTAGATGCTGTAGACAAATTAATATTCCTTGAATTAAAAACCTCAGCAAACGGAGTCAACGATTTTGTTTACGTCACTCCTGCAGAAATTGGTGTACAGGTATTTCAATCTAAAAGTGAAGTCGGCGCTCTAAGTCAATACGACGATCAAAGCCTATTCTACTTTGTAGAGCAGAACACATTTGAAATTCTTAACAGAGATACTGCTAGATTTAGTACAACGTCGGACTATAGAGCAAAAATAGGCCGAGATAAGATAAAATTCCAGTATTTTCACGCCGCAGATCAAAATGCAAGAATAGATCCTAGTGCTAGTAATATCATAGATACCTATCTCCTTACAAGAGGGTACGATCGACAGTATAGACAGTGGTTACAGAATGAAATAGATCAAAAACCACTTCCTCCTAGCAGTGATTCTCTATTTGTAAGCTATGGCGGAGAACTGAATAAAATTAAGTCAGTAAGCGATGAAATTATCTATCATCCAGTTAAGTATAAGGTGTTATTTGGCAATAAAGCAGATCCTGATTTACAAGCAAGATTTAAAATAGTTAAAAACACAGATCTTGTTATTAATGACAATGAATTAAAATCAAGAGTGATAAGAGCAATTAACCGTTACTTTGCTTTAGAAAATTGGGACTTCGGAGATACCTTTTATTTCTCAGAACTTGCTGCTTACGTTTTAGTAGAACTTACACCTGATCTTGCAACTTTTGTTATAGTGCCTGATCAGGAGAATCAGGTATTTGGTTCACTTTTTGAAATTAAATCTGAATCCGACGAAATCTTTATTAGCGGTGCTACTGTAGCAGACATTGATATAGTTGACGAAATAACAGCTTCTAGACTCAAGGCAAATGGTGCTATTGTTAGACAGTCTACATCTAGCGAGACAGGTATTACAAGCAATGCTGAATCTTATACCATGCCACCGGCTGGTACAATGAATACGATTAATCCAAGAGGACCAAATTACTAATGGCTTTTAATGACGATCAAAGAGAATTTCCTCTTTCTCCGCCGGACGATAGACGAAGAAGTTCACAACATCTTCCCCGTTATTTTCGTACTCAGACGAACAACAAATTTCTTTCAAGCACGTTTGATCAACTTATTCAGCCAGGTGTAACTGAAAAGATAAACGGCTATCTAGGAAGAGAAACAGCGCCGGGATATTCGCCTAGTGATTTCTATATTGGAGATGTTAGTAAACAGCGAGAAGACTATCAGTTAGAACCTGCAGCAGTAGTAAAAGACGATCTTGATAATGTGCAATTCTACGGCGACTACAATGACTATATAAATCAAATTCGTAGCCTTGATGGCAATGTAGAAGATCATTCGCTGCTAAATCGTCAAGAGTATTACAGTTGGAATCCACACATAGATTGGGATAAATTCGTTAATTTTAGAGAGTATTATTGGTTGCCTAACGGTCCGCAGAGTATACCGGTGTCAGGCGATGCAGTTGCTATTCAGTCAACATATACAGTTACTAACGAAGACAATCTTGACAACTATGCATTTGTGTTAACCCCCGACGGACTTACACAAAATCCAGAACTTACACTTTATAGAGGAGTTACCTATAGATTTGAAATCGATTCTCCAGGAGTTCCTCTTAGTTTTAGAAGTAATCGATTAACTGCTCCTCAGTGGAGAACCGGTACCTTTTATTCTGAGGGAGAAACCGTGCTGTATGAAAGACAAATTTATACAGCTAATGGTGCTCACAGATCAGGAAATCAGTTCGAAGACAATCAAGATTTGTGGGATATTAATACAGAACTTAATCTTTTAAACGAAGTATCTCAGCAAGGTGTAGAAAATGGAGTTATTGAATTAACGCTGTTTTCTAATACTCCTGACTTCATATATTATGTAAGTGACTCAGATGTAAATGCAGGCTCTTTAATTAGAGTCTATGACAAAGAAGAAGCATCATTTATAGATGTAGAACAAGAAATTATAGGTAAAAAAACCTATACGGCCGGAGAAGGTTTCGAACTTTCAAATGGCATGAAGATTAGATTTCAGGGCACTACTTCTCCTGAAAAATACCAGCAGGGTTCTTGGTATGTAGAAGGCGTAGGCACTGCTATTAAATTAATAGCAGAAGATGATCTAAATGTAGCTTCAGATTTTGTTCAAGACGAACAGATTAATTTTGATAGTGAAGGGTTTGATACAGCCCCGTATTCAAGAGCAATTGGGTTTCCTAGAGAAAAAGATTATTTTACAAGCAATCGAAGCAGCAGAGATGGAAATTTATGGAGCAGATATAACAGATGGTTTCATAGAGATATTATAGATCTGGCTGCTGACCTAAACGGCACAGAAAGAAATCTAGATCAATCTGCAAGAGCGGTTAGGCCCATAATAGAATTTGAAGCCGGTCTAAAATTATTCGACTTCGGTACAGAATCCAAACAAGCGGTTGACCTTGTTGACGATTTTACAACCGATGTATTTTCAACAGTAGAAGGCGCAGAAGGTTACAATATAGACGGTATTGACATTGTAAACGGAATGCGAATACTGTTTACTGCAGATACTGACATACGGGTAGTTGGAAAAATCTATCAAGTAAGATTTATTTTGTTTAGAGGCCGAAGACAGATAGCGTTAGTAGAAACTGAAGACTCTAATCCAATACAAAATCAAACTGTAATATGTAAACAGGGAAATTTTTATAAAGGTATTGTTCTTTATTTTACAGGAGATAACTGGAAATTAGCTCAGCAAAAGACATCTGTAAATCAAGAACCATTATTTGATGTGTTTGACTGTGATGGTTTTAGTCTTGCAGATCGTGAAGTTTACCAATCATCAGATTTTACCGGTACAAAATTATTTTCCTATAAAAGAGGTCAAGGATTTAGAGATACAGAATTAGGATTTCCTCTTACCTATAGAAGTATTCAAAATACAGGTGACATTGTGTTCGACTTTAATTTATCCAGTGATGCTATGACATTTTGTCCTAGCGATTCTGAGGTTGTAAATTCGACTACAGGATCTGGATATCTCAGACAATATTCTAGTATTGAGGATTTTGCCTATGTCAATGGTTATAAAAAAGCAGATTTGCTAAGTTATCAACCTGTAATACGACAATACGAATATGAGTTTGGTCCTCCAATATTTCCTATAGATGTATATGACAGCAGTGGTCTTTTAAACGATTTAAACATCAAGGTGTTTGTAAACGGCGAAAGAAAAGACCCAGAGTCAGACTATCAATCTGGGTTTGACCCTCTTGATCGAGTTACAATTATTATACCTGAAGTTCGACAGGGAGATATTGTTCAAATTAAGACACGTTCTTCTCAGCCTAAAAACCAAAACGGCTTTTATGAAATCGCCAGTAATCTTGAAAGGAATCCTCTTAATGCCGATGTAAGTCAATTAACATTAGGAGAAATAAACGATCATGTAAGAACTATTATAGAGGAAGTCGAAGAGTTTGACGGTTCGTATCCCGGCACTAGCAATCTGCGTGATCAAGGGGACGTGTCTAAGTTTGGTAGGAGAATTATAAAACACAGTTCTCCTCTAAATCTTGCGCTATATCATCTTTTAGATCACGAGGCAAATCTTGTTAAGGCACTCAAATTTGCAAGGCAGGAATATGCAAAATTTAAAAGAAACTTTGCGCAGATAGCCGCCGATTTAAAATTTCAAGGAGCAATTGACGAACATTTTGAATTGGTTATGCGTGGTATTATTGAGGAAAAACCAAACAGCGATCCATTTTACTTTTCAGATATGCTTGCTACAGGAGGCAAGAAGACAGCCCGGTTTACTGTGACCTCACCAGACCAACAGTTTTTTGCTTTAAGTAACTCGTTCAATTTAGAACAACTTAGCGATAAGGCCGTTTACGTATATCTAAATGGAATACAGCTTATTAATGGAAAAGATTACACATTTAATAATGAAGGGTTCGTGGTCGTAAATGCTGAAATTGAAAGAGGCGACGAAATAGTCATAAATGAATTTGAAAACACAAATGGAAGTTTTATTCCTGCAACTCCAACAAAGCTAGGACTTTATCCTAAATATGCGCCGAGTAAGTTTATTGACGATCGGTACATAACTCCAAGAGAAGTTATTCAAGGACACGATGGCAGTATAATAACAGCATTTGGTGATTTTAGAGATGATCTATTTCTAGAATTAGAAAAAAGAATATACAATAATATCAAAATCAAATATGATTCAGATCTATTTGATAT
>Ga0102942_1000682_pt1 | contig 12956 bp, 21 predicted proteins | sample SalPon2_C_H2O_MG_FD_78171 | JGI IMG/M metagenome (GOLD analysis project Ga0102942, IMG submission 78171) | Salt pond water microbial communities from South San Francisco under conditions of wetland restoration - Salt Pond MetaG R2_C_H2O_MG | ecosystem: Environmental > Aquatic > Non-marine Saline... | reverse complement strand
GAGTTCGAACGCAGCTGGGACGTCGTCACTTCGCCGACTGGCTCGTTCGGTCAGGTTTCTGGACTCGCTGTGCTCAAGCGCGACCTCGCGTTCGCGCTCCAGCAGGCGGCTGATGAGAGAAACCTGCGCGGGCGGCGGTTCAACGCCGACCTCCGAGAAGACGTGCGAATTCTAGTACAGAACGTGGCAACGGAGATGGATCGCATCGAGCGGCTCGTCGACGCCACGATCACCCAGCCCGATGACGCCCGCCGTGTGGCCGAGGTCCAGCTGACGGTCGACGCGCTCGACGGTGCTCGCGGCGCGTTCGTGTTCCCGGTCTGAATCCTGGAGGCTGATACTCACTTATGCCCATCACACCACCGACACAGAACGACATCTACACCGACATTCGCGAGCGCGTCCTCAATTCGGACGCGGATCTCACGAACTGGTCGCCTCGGAGTCCCGAGAAGGCACTGACCGACGAGGGGTTCGCGTCGCTGCTGGCCGTTCTCTGGCACGCGACGCTTGCCGCTCAGCTGTCGGGCTGGATCGCCTACGCCGGCGGCCCGATCACCGCCGACGACCTTGACGACCTCGGCCTCGCGTCCGAGAGCGAGGGCGAAAGCGTCGATCTTGAGTTGTTGAACTCGATGACGCGGGACGAAGATCTCGACGCTAAGGCTGCCCAGAACTCGGTTACGCGGGACCCGGGCACGTTCGCGACCGGCGAGCTTGAGATCACAACGACGAGTGACGCGGTCATCGTCGACGAGGGCTTTCGCGTGACGACCGGCGGGACGGAGCCGCTGGCCTTCGAGACAACCGAGGAAGTCACGCCAACGGCTGGATCAACGACAGTCACAGCGCCGATCGAGGCTGTCGAGCGCGGCAGCGAGTATAACGTCGGCTCGGATACGATCACGGTGATGCCATCGCCACCGCAGGGCGTCCGCGGCGTTACGAATCTCATCGCGACCACCGGCGGTGAGGATCGCGAGACGAACGCCGAGTTCCGACAGCGGGCCAAACAGGCAATCGTCCAGAACTCCGGCGGCGGGACAACGGGCGGCATCGAGGGCGGACTTGCCGCGGCTTTTGATGGTGTTACGACGGACGATGTGATCGTCGATGAGTTCGGAGATGCATCCCCTGTGTACGCCGATGTGATCGTCGACGGCGGGCCCTCAGATGCCGAAGTGCAGGCAAAGATCAACGAACTCCGCCCCACAGCGATCACGCATAACTTGGTCCGGCCAACACAGATCACGATCGACGTGTCGGCAGACGTCACCGGAAGCGGCGTCGACGCAAGCACGCTCGAAAGCGCTCTGACGGAGTATGTTGGCTCGTTGGGGATTGGCGAGGATGCCGTCCGTGACAGCCTCATCGCGACGCTGATGACCGAAGAGCCGGAGGTGACTGGGATCGACTCCCTGACCGTCTCGGATAGCTCGGGTGAGGTTACTGACGACCGTGCAATCGGCCCGCGCGAGAAGGCCATCCCGGGGGCAGTCTCGGTGACGGTGGTCTGAGATGCTTGAGCGTGATACCGACGCTGACGTCGATCTCGGCGAACGGGTCCCGTACCCGCTCCCACAAGACGACGACACAACACTCCAGCAGTGGCTCGCCGAGCTCCAGATCGAGGCGGACGATGTCGACATCGCTCTTGACAACGTCCTCGAGTCCCTCCAAGTGGAGCACGCGCCGACTCGGGCACTCGACGAACTCGGAAAGGACTTCGGTGAACTCGGGAAACGGCGGGGCCGCGATGACGATCAGTATCGGTCGTTCCTGCTCGGCCTTGTCGCCGCGTTCGACGGTCGCGGGACGCCGCCGGGACTGAAAACGGCGATCGCTGTTGGCGTCCTCGCCTCGGCGGATGACGTCTCGCTCATCGAGGACTTCGGCACGCAAGAGTACGAAGTTGTTCTCGAGAACGAAGCGTGGAGCCCCCATCGTAGCGGGACCGTCCGAGATCTCGCAGACCTCGCAGATCCCTCAGTAGTGCAGCTCCGCGGTCCCGTTCATCACCGGCTGGCGACAGCGCCGATCGGCATCGAGACAGAAGCAACAGCGATCAACAGCGGTACGGAACTGGCAACGGCCGCCGTCGGGATCGACGCGGGTGAGACCGACCGCGAGACGGTGAATACTGAGGATACGTTCGGCGTCGACCGCTTCGATGGCGAGGGCAGTTTTAGCTAATACATGACAACAACACCAGACGACGGACTCGAGGCCATCGGCGACTTGCTGAAAGAAGCGGTCGCCTACGTCGGCCTCGGGACCGGTCAGAATGAATCAACGACCGCATCGGCACTCGGGAATCGAGAGTATCTCGTCCCGGCATCGAACACGAACGTTGAGCTCGTCGAAACAGGATCGACAGGCGAGCATGAAGTCGTGATCCGCGTCAAGAGCGGGACCGAAGTTCCCGGTGGGACGGCGATCTCGGAGATGGCTATTTTTGATGGCGATCCCGACGCCACTGGAACGCTTTTGAACATCGATCAGTTCCCGGCCAAAACGGTCGAGGCAGGGCATACAGAAGAGTTCACGATCCCTGTGGCCCCGCAGCGGGTGTGATATAGATGGCTGAATACACACTTATTCAGAGCGGCGACGCCAACGCTGCAGAGAACGTCGGGGCGCTCGCCGGCACGGTGCCGGTCAATTGTATCGTCGATGGGCTCGCGTTATCGAACTACGATCCGACAGCGCCATCGGTCAACGTCGGTGCTGGAAAGACCGCGCACGTACTTGAGACGGCGACGGCGGAATGGACCGAGGATGCTGGAACTCAGCGGAGTGAGCAACGCGATCAAGTCCAGATCGTGGCGCACCTCGATGCCCAGACGATCGGGCTTGATGATAACGCTGTGAACCACCTGTTCGTTGACCCGAACTGGTCGACAGATGACTCGCCACAGCTGGTCGCGAACACGACTGGTGATGCGCCAACAGCAGCAGCGGTGAAGATCGGCGAGGTCGACACCACGACTGATACGACGTCGGAACAATGGCGGCTCGTGGCTGCCGACGGGACGCTCACGTTCCCGGACGAGGCTGCGGCCAGCAGCGCCGCCTCCGCACTTCCCAACGGGACAGTAGTCTACACGCGGAGCGAGGAAATCCACTGGTCAACGATTGCGGGGTCGCTGAAGCGGATGGCAGCATGGTCGGACTCGAATGGTGATGGGGTGTATCACCTCCCAAGTGATGCAGTTGGGATCAATGTCGGTTCCGTGACGGCCCAGAACGAGAACAAAATCCCGATTTACCAAACGAGATCGGACATCCCTGACGGCGATGAAGGGCTGTTTCGAATCGTAGACGAGAACGTCATCATTCACCGACGATACGAGTAATCAATCATGGCTGAACCTATCGACACCACCTTTTACAGCGGAGAACTGACGCCCGAAGAACAAGTTCGCTTCAACGATCTGTTTACCGACATCGCCGAACTCCAGTTCGAGGTCGGCCTCGACGGGATGAACGGCGATGACGGGTTCTACGACATCTTCGCCAACAGCGACAAGATCGGCTCGCAGTTCAACGTCACCGTAGATACGGAAGATCGGAAGCTCAAGATGGAGGAACTCCAAGAGCCGATCACCGACACGTATCAGAACGGTGATGTGGTCGAGTTCACCGATGTTGTCCTCGATGACGACACACAGACCGTTCAGGAGGCAACGGTCGAGTTCGTCGGTGTAAAGAACACGAAAAGCAGGAGCAAATCTGCGACGACCGAGAGTACGACGTTCAATATCGATCCGAACGGTAATCAGCAACCAGAGAACGCAGTTATGCGTTTGACTGGTGAAAGAAATAAAGTTAGTGATAGTAATTCAAGTACAATATCTGATGGAGGTTCAGATTCTTTTAATATTGAGGGTAATTCTCCTCCAGAACAAGAAGAAGTAACCCTTTCTGCAACTTATTCAGAAAATAGTATAACGGAGGAGGGATATAATGTCAATTATTTTGATGTATCTGTCGAAGCTGGCGGTTCATTACCTCCAAAAAATGGTACAGTTTCAGTTTCATCATTCGCGCATAAGAATAGTTATTCTGAACTTGAAAATGGTCCCCTTAACGGGATGTATATAGGTTCATCAACGGGTGATTCTGCGTCCAAAACAATTGATTTGAGTGGTTTAGATGCTGTAAGCGAAGTACAACTTGACCTCTGGAGTACAGCAGACCCATATGGTGATGGTGGTATAGCTTGTTATATAGACGGTGTATTACTTGAAGATGATTCAAATCCCACTTACTATGGATATAAAGAAAATAGTCCTAATACATGGAGAGGGGGACCAATAGAACTAAGCGATCCAAGTAACGTTACGATTAAATTTGAATTAACTAATAGTGGTGGGAACTGGACTATAGCACATAAAACAAATGATCCGGGGAGTTTAGAAATACTTGGTGCTGAACCATCTGAAGTTCAAATTTCTAAACCAGACGGTACATCTGAATATTTATACAGCGAAGGTGATAGTCTATCATTTGATGCGACTAAAATTTGGAATAATCAAACAGATATAACAATAGATACTGACTTCGGTGAATGTGACTACGAAATCTCTTGGAAAGAACGAGATGGTGTAAAAGACCCAAGTGTTTCTATTGATTCTTCATCTATTTCATATTCTGGTATTCTTGACGGTTCATATTCCGAAAATATAAATTTATCTTCCGGTTCAAATTCGGTTTCAGCAACTTATACCGGCGGAACTGGATTATCTTATACAGTAAATTGGAAAGAAGTAAATGAAACAGAAAATCCAACAGCAAACTTCGATAGTGGAACAACTACACTTTCTCATTCTGGAAAACTTGATGTAGGGAATACTATTGAAAAGTCGATCAACCTGACTACCGGCACACACACGGTTGACGTTTCGTCTACCGGCCCTGTTCAAGCCGAAGTCGTATGGGACGACGTGTCCATCACCGAAGACCCTGAGATCGTCCTCAACGGTAACAGCGTATCGTACACCGGATCGATAGCCGACGGGAACTCACAAACTGTCACCGTCGATCCCTCGTACCTCGTTTCTGGCACGAACAGCGTCACGGTCAATACGGTGAGTGCGACTCTGAACTCCGATGTGCAGGTCAAGCTCACCTATGGAGACAACTCGGCGTTCCTCCATAGCACCTACAATAGTCTCGGATTCACACCATCGAGTGCTACTCTGAGCGGTCTTTACGAGGCCGATCAGGACGTAACGGTCACGTTCTACATCGAGGACGATGCCGGTAATTCGGTGAAGATACCGAGCTTCGATAGCGAAACGTCACTCTCGGCACTCAGTTCAGGCAACGTCCGGTTGGTAGCCGAGATCGACAGAACAGCGTTCAGTCAGTCGTTCACGTTCGATAACTACTCGGTCTTCTTCACGCAATAATCATGGCACTGGAACTCCCCGAAAAGACGATCGCACAGAAGGAACAGGCAGACGAAGAGAACAACCTCGATCGGCGCAAGATCAGCGAGGAATCGGTTACCGTCATCTACGAGTACGTCCAGAATATCGACGATCCCGACTTGAAAAAGGCCGTCGCCGAAGTGGCGCACATTCTGACCGGAGACGATCGCTTCGACCTGGACACCTAACATGATCAGTAGCCGCTCGGACGATTAACGTTCTCGTGGTGCTGATAGATCGAGCCGACTACGAGCACCAGCTGTACAACGATGCATGTACGAGTACCAAGCGCGCTGCGTCGAGGTCGTCGACGGCGACACGCAGCTGCGACTCGTCTCCCGGGAGTCCGTCGGCAAGATCATCGACCAGATCCGCCAGGCGACATTGAGGAACGCCGAGCGGGTCTGACCCAAATGTCGATCAAAGGACTGAGACCACGAGGAGCAAAAAAGAACACAACAGAATCAGACTGGCAACGGTGATGTTGATTCGTGTTATTGCTACTGACTGCTTTGCTGTCAGCAGGGATCGCGTTCGCTCAATCTCCTGAAAACAGCCTTCAGCCTGCTTAATCATACGGTCTTGATATGTGTTGAAATCATTCTCAGCATCACCGGTGAAGCCCTTATCTACCCGACCAAACCGGTATGGTTCCCCTGTTACTGCGGCCGTCTGAGCTGTAACTATTTCATCGTGGATCCGAACATACTCGTCTTCAAATGATGAAAGCTTCCGGTACGACTGAATGCCGAACAGGCCAGTTTTACACGACGCGAGGCGCTTGCGCAGTTCGATCGCTTCCTGATTCAATTCGATGAGTTCTGCGTAAAACTCGACCGCAGCTGTGTACTCTTCCGCGTCGAGCTTCCACCTGGCAGTTTGTGCGAGCGCTTCTCCTGACTCTACCATCGTGTAACGACGCGGGAGGCCTGGTAGTAAGCGCTATGACCTGCTGCGGCTGGCAAGATCACAGACACTACTAGCGACTCAGCTGAGAACAGGAGACTGGCTCAGCTACTAACGACATACTGATCAAATGTACGAGTACCAAGCGCGCTGCGTCGAGGTCGTCGACGGCGACACGCAGGATGTCGTCGTCGATCTGGGCTTCCATCTCCAGCGGCAGATCCGCCTGCGACTGCTGGGCGTGGACACCCACGAGACCTACGGCGTCGACCATGATTCCGAGGAGTATCGCCGCGGCAAACGAGAGACCGAGTTCGTCGCCGAGTGGCTCGAGACCGCCGCGGAGGCGTACGATGGTGAGTGGCCACTCATCGTCCGCACCGAGAAGAAGGGGAAATACGGGCGGTACCTCGCGACGATTGAGCGGCGGGCGGACGACGCCGTTCTGAACGAGACGCTCCGTCGGGAGTTCGACGGCGTCGACGCACGGGACCAGGAGGGATCGTGATGCAGGCCGACGAGGACGAGATCGCGTTCGACCCGCCGTTCGGGATCGACCCCGTGAGCTATCGGGAGTGGCACGCCCTCCTTGATGGGTTCTACTGTGGGGTTCGCGGGGCCACGGAGCACGAGTACGGGAAAGAGAAGCACTACTGGCGCGTGGCTTGGATGCTTGGCGACGCGTACGATCGGTGGCTGCGATGACCGACGGGGACGACGCGGCCGGCGAGAACGTCAACCTCGACGATGAGGCAGTGACGACGACCGAGGGGAAGCGCCGGCGCTGGTGGGCGACGAACGACGTCCTCGCGGCGCTGCTGCTCGGCTCGCTGCCCGTGCTGATCGCCGGCGGTGGGCGGGGAATCGTCACGCTGGGGTCGGTGCCGGCCTCTTGGACGGCCACGTATCTCGGTGTGTGCGGGGCCGCAGCGGCATGGGTGTTCGGCTCGGCTGCGGTTGAGGCGTGGCGCTCCGCTGGGCGCTGACAGCTGTTTCTTCGATCCGTCGGTCGCTGGTTGCGATTCTGCTAGCGACGTGTTTCTTCATCCGACGCTGTAGTGACAACACAACCAAATTTGCCTATCGGATGAAAATTAAATAAAACGCTATACAACGCCAGCTATGAGCGAAGTCGCAACAGATCTGATTGAGGCTGCACGCGAATCAGCAAAACGATCTGCAAATTCTACGGGTGACCCACCACTTGTAGGCGCAGCTGTCCGGGCCGCAGACGGGGATATTTACACTGGATCTGCGATTATCACAGAAGACGGCCATCAATCGATTCACGCTGAGCGGCTAGCGATTGCAAACGCGGTAACAGCTCACGATGATCCAAACCCCGTTGAAGCAATCGCGATCAACACAGGATTCGCCGCTGACGAGGACTCACCGCATGCCCACGTCTGCGGATCTTGCCTTCATTTTATATTCGAGTTTTCAAACGGAGATATCCCGGTCTGTATCGCGCATATGAGCGGCGTGAGGCAGACCTCGCTCCATGCACTATACCCTGAACCGTGGACTAAAAACTCTGAAACTGGCGGATATCAGTAAGAACGCCCTAGCAGATCGTCGATAGCTCTGCCCGCTCAAATCGAAAAGCCCATTCCCCAATTTATCGAGAAAAGAATCCCGAGAGCGGCGATCCCGGCCCAGAGCGGCGGGATGATCTGCCCGTCTTTTGTCTGCCAGAGTAACTGCGCAACGATCGTATTCCGAGGTTCTCCATTGATGATGTTCCAGCCTCTATCGTTCCGGTCTGACATAGCATTAGACAATGGCCTGTAGCTTGTAAACGTCTGGAATATAATCATATACCAGATATCGTATGAGTATTTGTGGCCACTAATGATTTGAGCGGTAGTGCCCATTACGCGCGCGCTCGTCATATAGGAGAATTGTAAGACACCCCCCGGGGGAGACCCCAGGCAAAAGCCTACAATGTTGGCACTCATGCAGATTGCTGTCGTTTCCGGCGGTGGTGCAGTGTCGGGACGATAGATAAAGGAAGTAACATGTTCGAAACAATATCCACGCTGGCGGTGGAGCACCCGGCTTTCGTCATGTTCGCGGTAGTGATGGCTCTCTACCCGATCTCGAAAGTCTGGGACTCCATCTTCGGCCAAGCTAATAATGGAGGCTTCGAGGAGCTCAAAGAAACGAAGGTCAAGCGATTCTACTTTTATACAGGAGGCGTGGTTGTTCTCGGGGCTCTCGGGGCGCTTGCCCGTGATGCAGGCGTCGCGGCGATGCTGTTCTGACTTTCTCTTTTTTGCGAACCCGGTGACTAACAAGCGGCAAGCCCTTCGCCACCAATCGCACCACAGAGTGCTCCGACAGGATCAAAAAGTGCTAGCAGTAGCAGTCCGATAACAAGCACCACCAGAAAAATCAGTGCTTCCACAGGGGTCTGGGGAGCAGCCATACGGCATGGTCGCAAACAGAGATCAAAATAGTTTCTGCCGGCTACTCTTGTACTGCGGCGGGAACGGATCAAGTACCTAGTTGCTCGGGTGACACCCAACGATATCGACGAAGCAGAAGGATAGCGGTTTCTCTGTGCTATTGTTTACTGGTGGTGATTCTGTCAGTGATGCGTTTCTTCACACAAGCGCAATAGTGGCAATCTACCGACCGGCCCAGTTACCGACATCTTGTAACAACAATTATTTTCGTTGGTATTATTTGTAGATAGTATGCCCCCCAGTGACGAAGAGGTCCGGACCGCCCTCCAAATGATACCGATCAATATTCTTAGAAGATTAATTGACGAGCGAGATCTCGGTGTTAAGTCGAGAAGTTCTGATGAATTAATCAACCACCTATTAGAGGATGGCTGGACTGACCAAGAATATGAAGCACTCAAACAGCGTCTCGTTAACATACAACGGGAAAAACGGCCCTACAGCCGGTATGTTGTTGATCTTGACTCTCTCAATGATGGCGTAGGGGAAGATGTGCCTAAACAAGAGCGAATCGAGACTTTACTGGAGGTCAATCCTGCTGAATTCGATGAAACAGGGCTAGCTGATCCTGGGTTTAAGATTGATGTGGTTGACGAGAATACCGTTACAGGCATTCACTGGACCAAGTCTATCAACTATAATATCACACCACTCAATGAAATAAAGACCGATGAAACAGTATACGATACTGGGTTCAATTTCGATCTTGATGACAACATCCTTCTTATAGATTGTAGCCTCCCTGCGAAAGCGAGTAACTTGACCAACGTTCTCCAACAGCAAGGCATCACGACTGAATCAGTCGGCCATGATGATTTAGCGACCCAGACTGCGAACGAGTTTGTTCAAGAGTTTGTTGACGAATTCAAACAACGGCTGCTTGATCAGAGCGACCAGACTTCCTTGGATCCAACCGACACTAATTCAGCGCTTGAAATTGACCTCGTTGAGATGCTTGTTGATGAGGCTGAGCTTGAGGATATCCGTATTGGCGGCCGGACTGACATAATTGGAAACCCAACGGTTCAAAATCTTCGAGAGGGTCATGATGCTCGTGTTGTCCGATTAGAGGGCCAGTTCAGATTAAATGGAACGTATTACAACTTCATCACCGGCTACACCGACGGGATGGGGAAGGTGAGCGTGAAAAAGCAGGGACGGGTTGAAGAACGGCCTGAGCTCGTCAACGAAGCGTTTGATTTTTTATATACCTCCTACGATCGCTATTTTGTCGATGTTTGAAGACCGGCGAGACATTCAGTTTGAGATACAGTACCTTCTTTCTCTCACTCTCGTCGTCTTTGGGTTACTCTCCATTGACCCGGTGAGCAATGCGATAAATAAGTGGTTCGCCTATCTTGTTATTCTATTTCTTGCAGGACATCTATCGATATTCAACATTGTTTATAGCTTTGGCCACGCGACGGGGCTGGAAGTTGATATAGCAGACTCAGTAGAAAGCTGGAGCAGGCCAACACTACTGTTAATAGGAGCATCCTTTGTATACTTAATTCTCCATGCCTCAAGTAGCATTATCTACCTCCAATTAAGTCAAGACCTCAGCTCTACTTCCGACAAGTGGGAAATTGTTATTAAGTACATCGCCCCACTAATTCTAGTAGGGATTATGGGCCACTCCGTCAAACGACGCGGGATTGATCCTCTCTCATCATTTGAGGGGATCAATGTCAAAGTCGTGCCAGAGTTTGTCCGCGTTTTCCCGACGACAGAGGGCTCAAGAGCGATCTTAGTAAAAGTTGAGAACAACGGACAGGAAACGTTCGATTACGATCTTGATATTCATATTCCCGAGATCGTTACTCTCCACAAAAGCGGCGACATAATCACTGACCAGTACGCTGAGAGTAGCACAGTGGAGCCAGGCCGTGCAGATCGTTACTCATTTGAGGTCACCCACATGGCAGACGAACATAGTGCAGAAGAACTTGAGGTAATAATCGATGCTGGTAGCGCTTCTTATACCACGCAGATTGAATTAGAACTTGCCTAAGATCGTCTTAGAGGTCAGTTGCCCTGAATTCAGCAGCTAATCGTACTGAAACCCCTCTGCTGGTCGCTACTCGCTCCGAACTCGAACGACCAGCTGCGCGTCCGCCCCGCGCCCCTGCGCCGGTGCGTCCTGGACCCCGAGGCCGTGGGCGGCGATCGCCTCGAGGACAGTCGGCGGAACGACGTCGTGGGCGTTGTCCAACACGAGCTCCGTGCGGAACTGCGGGTCGCGAGTGTCCGTCCGCGGGCCCGCACAGACTGTGTCGGCGTCGACGACCGCGTCCAGCCCGACGGCGGCGTTCTGCAGCCGGCGGTGGCGATCGGCGACCGAGATGAGGCTCTCGTCGCCCTCCGGGCCGCTGTCAGTGCTCATCGGTCGCCCTCCGCGTCCTGGAGGCGCTCGGCGAGCGCCTCGGCGTACCCCGCAACGTCCTCGCGATTCGAGTGAGCCTGCACGAGCTCGGCGATCGCGGCGCCGGCGCCGAACAGCTCCGAGCGCTTGCAGTCCTGGGCGATGTTCGCGGCCACGTCGTCGGGATCGGTGTGGCCGCGGTGCAGCGACTCGGCGTAGTTCGACAGCTCCCGTTCGAGACGGCCCGTGTTCGCGGCCAGCGTCTCGAGCGTCTCGACGAGGCCGTGGTAGGCGTCCGCCCGGGCGTCGACCTGGATCGTCCACGCCTCGAGTTGGTCGTCGTCGATGCAGTAGCGGACGGCCGGCTCCTCGTCGAGCGCCTTGAGGGCGTGATTCAGCGCGGCGCGCTTCCACTCGCGACGATCGCGGATGGCGTAGTAGCGATCAACCGCCCCCAGCGTCTCGAGGCGGCGGGAGATCGCGATGTCGATGGGTTCGCGCTCGGTGATCCCATCGGCGCGCTCGGTGAGCCGCGTCACCTCACCGCCGGCCTCTAGGAGGAACGCCCGCGGGAGCTCCTCGTCGGCCGGTGCTCGCGGCTCGGTCGTAGCCTCGGGTTGGGCATCGTTCGACTCGGCGTCGGTGTCGGTGCTCATAGCTCATCGACCTCCGCGTCCCGCCAGGCCAGATCAACCGGCGCGGTCATCAACCGTCCCCGTGGGTAGTCGTACGTCTTCCCGGGGGCGTGCCCGCCCTTCGGCCCCTCGAGGAACACGCATTCGAAGACCGCGTCGTCGGGGCGCACCGGCAGGAACGGATGTTCGTTGTAGGTGGCGAGATCGAAGTCTTCCTCGTCGTAGTACTCCGCGAGCGTGTCGGCCTTCTGTTCGCGGATGAACAGCGGCTGCCGCGTCACGAGATCGAACGCGACGCCGCCGGCGATCGGTTCCGTCTGGACGCCCTCAAGGGCGGCCTCGAGTTGCTCGTCGTACGTGCGTTCGCCGTCGCTGAACTCCTGATCGATCGCGCCTTGGGTGCTGTCTGTCATCGGGTGGCCTCCGTGGTCGGGTCCGCAGCAGTTTCGTCGCTGTTCGTGACGTGTAGGCCCAGCTGCGGATCGACGCGCGAGCGGTCGACCCACGCCGGGATCGTTCGCCGGCCGGTCGCGAACTCACACCGGCGGACGTGCTTACATCCGCCGTCGGGGTCGCGGTAGAACGCATCGTCGCACTCGCAAGCGCCGGTCTCGACGTCGACGAGGTAGGTGTGGCCCGACTGGGCGACCACCGTGTAGAGCCCCTCGGCGCCGCGGGCCTCGCCGACGTCCTCGAGGACCGTCATGTACTCGGTGAGCGCCGCCACGTCGCGACGGTCGAGGTCTCGGAGCGGCTCGGTATCGGACGTCGTGCTCATGCGTCGATCGCCTCCGCGAGCCCGCTGGTCAGCCACGCGTCGTCGTAGGCGAGCGAGTCGAAGCCGCAGATCTCCTTCGCGTGGTCGAGGTAGCCACGAAACTCGTCGCCCGGAGCGACGTCGACGGTCTCGATGCGCGCCTCGAGGGCGGCCGTGGGCTCGACGACGAGCATCTCCTCGCCGGCACGGTCCCAGTAGTGGATCCGGCCCGCCGCGTCGATGCCGAGGCGATCCGCGCCGGCCGGGAGTCGGTCGGCGACGGTGTCAGAGTCGCTGTCGGTCGGGGGCTGTGCGTCGGTCGTGTCGGCACGTTCTTGTGCCGAGAGCGTGTTCGAACTCATGCTTCTGTCCAAGAAGCACGGTCGGACGGTG
>Ga0102942_1000681_pt1 | contig 12958 bp, 11 predicted proteins | sample SalPon2_C_H2O_MG_FD_78171 | JGI IMG/M metagenome (GOLD analysis project Ga0102942, IMG submission 78171) | Salt pond water microbial communities from South San Francisco under conditions of wetland restoration - Salt Pond MetaG R2_C_H2O_MG | ecosystem: Environmental > Aquatic > Non-marine Saline... | reverse complement strand
GCGTCGAGGTCGCGCTCGTACACGTCTTCGAGCATGTAGTCCGCGTTCGCCTCGCCCGGGTGGCACGCCGTTGCGCCCGCTACCTGCATCACGCGTTCACAGCCGTGGCGCAGCCACCCTGAGAGCGGGAACGGCGACACCATGCCGCCGATTTGGTTCTGTGGGTCGTCCGCCTCGTACCGGTCGGCAGAGGCGTGGTGTCGGTCCGTCACAATCCCATCGCCCGGCGCGAGCAGTGGAATTTCGAGGCCCACGTACAGGTCCGGGAGTGTGAGTTCCTCGATGTCGTCTGGGAGGGTTACGTCGTGGTCGAGGTGCTCGCTGTCGAACTCCGGGGGCATTACTCGGAACCTCCCTGGGTTGGGTGTCCCTGATGTACCTCACCGTTCTCGTCGATGAATTTCCGCGTCACCTGCGAGTAATCCGTATACTCAGTGATCTCGCGGGTCTCCTCGACGCCGCGTTCGCGGACTTCGTCGAAGTCTGGGAACGGTGACGACGAGTGCTCTTCGGGTGTGGTGGTGTCGCGTGTCGTCTCCTCGCCGATCGTATGTGCGCTGCTCGATGTGGGGTTGCTTTCGACAACTGGTTCTGGCGCGATGAGCACCAGCCACGATGACTGGGTCGCCACATCAGTACACAGGCCAATTCGGCCCGTCACGACGAGTTCGTGTACGCCGCGCATGAACTCAGTCGGGTGCTCGTGTTCGTCCGCTCCGCACATCACGTATCCGATGTCAAAAATTGGGTTGCCAGCCGCCCGGAAGGCATACGCGGTCAGCTTGTCGCCTTCCCGGAGTTTGCGGTCGCAGATTTGACATGTCGCCGGCCCTTCCCCGAGCGCAAAACATTGTATTTTTGATATATCTTCAATTGGCTCAGCACCGGTACCGTCATCAGTTTGCGGATTGTTGTATTTCATGGCTATCTCACAGCCCGTGAGAGGCCTAGTCCGAGTGTTCCTGCACTCGGGCGTTTCCGTACGCCCTGAGGGACCAGACCTCTTCACCATCTCCTACACTATGTAATGGCATAAATCTTTGCCATCTCCTCTAGAGGTGATGGTATACCCCGAACCAATCAATAAATAAGATGTGTCCTCTAATATGCCCCTGTGCCCGGCAAAGATCGTGAAGAAGAGTCTGGAAAATACACCACTAGCTATTCAGATTCAGATTTCATAGATGCTATCAGGAAGCTGGATGGACTCGGTGGAACATCTGACATTGCCGACGCTATTGGCTGTACAAGACGTACGGCATACACTAGACTACAGCGTCTAGAAAATGAGGGTCAGGTAAGCAGTCGTAAGGTCGGGAATTCGTTGGTTTGGACTATCCCCGAGCAAGACTAATTATTGAGCCAGTAGAATTTTTGGTTCAGAAGCTACTCTCGATCGTCCACCGATACCCGATTCCGTCCTTAGTGAAGTGTCTCCTTCTCTAATGTGTTTCGCTGTCGAAGATAGGTCGGATGTGGACGTAGTGAATTGGATTGCGGAACGCGCAGGGACGCACCATCGTATGCTTCGATCTCGTCGTATCCCGCTAGATCAGGTTTGTCACGCACGATGATCTCGTACTCCGTCGTGATCTCGAACCATCCACTGTCAAATGCCCAGTGATGGCGTCTGCACAATGCAACTCCGTTTTGTAGCACGTCCGGTCCGCTCTGGCTCTTCGGAAGAATATGTGCGGCTTCAAGATTGTGTGACCCGTCAGGTGCTTCTATCCGGGACCCACAAACAGCACAACATTCGTAGATTTCGTAGATACCTTCTCTGAAGGCCGCCTCTCGCTTCTCGCGCTCAATTGACTTGAGTTCTGACTCTGCCTCCTCTTGCGGAACCTCTTCAGGAGGAAGATTCCGAAGAGCAACTAGGATTTCAGCGACGGTTGAATGATCGCCTATACTATCGACTTGTGCAGAAAACGTGTCGTCTGACCGCCCACGATCTCGTACAAAGGCCTCCACCGTACCGTATTTGTTGGCGAATGGTTTTATTGCGTCACCGGTCAGCAATCGTGTAGGACCCTGATCTGGGATTGAAGTGAATTCTTTTTCAAATCTCTCTTGTGAGATATTGACCTTCTGTATGTCCTTCCCAATCACAATATGGGTTCGCGGACTATCTATCCCCCCTATTTTCGTCCCGTTCTCATACTCAACCCACAGATCAGTCATAATATTACTGCTCTCGACAGTCGTCTCAACCGGCATGTAGTGGGTATAATAACCTGGTTTCGCACTGAACAATAGGCCGTCGTTTTTTGAAAGTTTCTCATGAATTTTTTTATGCTCCCGTCCGAATCCCCACACTCTTTCCGCGCTGGGGACCGATTTCTCCTCATCGGCAAGCGTGGTCGTGTTGACCTGCTGTGAAATGGACGTCGAGAAACAGTATTGGAGCTCGTCATCATCGTGGATGTCGACGAGTACGAGATTGTCCAACGGCGGTCCTTCCACTCCCCCACGTTCCATTAGTTCGTCCGTGATGTCCTGCCCGATGGTTTTCCAGGACGACTGGTGATTGCTGATATCTAATTTGATGCCGTGAGGATCACGGTGTTCTAGCACGTGGGGATTCTTTTCAAAAAATCGTCGAATTACGAGCTCTGGTGCATGATCGTCCCGGAGGTAGTGGATCGCGTGTGCCGGCTTCGTCATCCCGGAGCCGACCTTGAAGTCCCAGACACCACGCTGCCGGTCTTTCATGCTCACGTCTTGTGGAAGGTTAGTTGAGAGCGTTGGGCCATCATTGCGGAGCTTCTCTATATTTTCGGATCCACGTAGCTCCGGTGGGACCTCCACCTTGCTGAAACGATATTGTTTCTCCGCTGGCGTGATACCGGCTTCTTCAAGCGCAATCACGAACGAGTCGAACTCCTCTACATAGAGCTCGTAGGGATACTCCCCGTATTCCTCAACATCCGTTCGCCGCGGAGACTGATCGATCTGTTCGTCAACTCTTTTAAGCGCTTCAATCAGTTCGGTTCGATCAGCATCTACCGTGACACCGTGGGTTGGTTGAATGTCAGCGGCCCGCAGTGCCTCGTGCCAAGTGCCAAACTCTTGCTTGTAGTAGTAGGGTGAGTATGGACCATCGTTTTGCATTCCACGGACAGTCGGCACACCGTCTACTTCCTCCGCAAACGATTGAAGCCCCTCAATAAGTTGCTCTTTGGAGCGAGTCGTGACCATTATCATAGACATACCATTTGCGGGTGATAAAATCTACTTCAAGCGGAAGGATCTGGTTGGCCCACATCGACTCTGTATGCATTGAGATACTGATCTCAGCTATTGGATAAAGCTGGGTAGGCAGGAAAAGAGCAATACAACCACATCGCTGCATGAACCATCTATAAGCCAAGCGGTCTTTCTCAGATCTGCTGAAGAATATGCCTTCAATGATAAAGTAATTGAATATTCTGGGCTGATAAAACAGGGAAAGCAAAAATTCCACCAGAATACTTGATGGCCTCGGAAGGAGTGTCTAAAGTATAGGATTTCATCAGAGCTAGTTCAGTCGCAGTCTGTTGAAACCCAAATGTTTCCACTATCTTTGAAGACCAAGCTATTAATCAGCTATTCAAAAACAAGTTAGCATGGCGAGTATCGTCGAGCCTTTGATCCAAGAAACTCTTTGGAGTGAATTGGAGTCTCGTGGATTTTCGGTCCATGGTGAAGTAACACTACCTGACTCTGGTCGCGTGGATCTTTATGTCGTCACGCCGAGCGGACGGCGGTGGGGTATCGAGATTAAGAACCACTGGAATATGGTTGCTTGGAGTGCACGAGACGAGGAGCTCACCACCGAGATCCCAGATCCCGATGATGAAATCAAACCCAGCAAACTGCGTAGTCTAACCGCTCAACTTGACCGATATGCTGAGTCTGGATATTGTGATTCGATGTATGTTGCTACGCAAGGTCCCAAGCCCCTTGTTCGGGCCATAGAGGATAGGGACAATTGGGACGGCAAGTGGAGTTTATTCTTCGACAAGTGGGGGGACAAGGAGCCTCCGGAGTATGTAGGTGCGATTCGAGCTTCCCCGTTCGCACCTGGCCATGTAAACGAGCGAAAATTGCCGCGAAATTTTGATAAGCCTCAAAATATCGAAATTGTTCGGCAACCGCAGCCGCTTACTGATGACCGGTCATCTAGCACCTCTGCTAAACTACCTCCAAGCGTTGAGGCAGCTAATCGTGGAGAGCCGAGAGAAGCTGATGTCGCACACAAGTTGTGGAAGACGCTGAACGAACAGACCTCAGCCCCGGTTCTCCGTGAACCGTTGATTCCAAACAAGACGAGTCAGATGCCACAACAGCCGGACGTTATGCACTTTGTTGGGGCTATCAGTCCGTTCAGAATCTATCAGAAACGGTCGAGTGGTAAGCCATACGGACATGGTGGAGTCGATGTCGAAACAGAAAATGAGGACGATGATGTCCGCGAGAATTTCAAAATCGTTGCTACAGAAGTCAAACCAGATCTCTCCAACAAGCAAAAAATAACTAACCAATTGTTGCGGTATCTTGACTCAGGCGGCCTGACTGAACTCTACTTGTGTCTTCCTTCTCAATATGCGAGTGATGGTCTCGAATACTTAGAGAATAGTGACGTATTAGCTGATGTTGGTTTATTCGTCTACGACCTGGCAAATGGCGTACTGATGCGACTCAGAGATGCCACTGATCTAGAATTGGAATACCCAGGATTGGAACTGTCTCAAAATAATTACGCTGTCTGCCAGACTGGTTGGGGGATGGGGTGGATTGATAAAAATCATCTGAGGAATCCCGTGTGGGATCAAAAAAATCAGCAAGGTCGGTACGATGGTCCAGATCCTACTGAGAGAGATGTTTCAGAGTTAGAGTGGAGTGACGAAGCCTTAGAGACTGAAGGATATGAGGAGCCAGATGAAGAGCTCCTGTTTGTTGAGTGTACTGCTTGCGGGGCTGTTGCGAAGCTGAACATGACTGGTAGGCGCTGTCCCAAATGTAATCGTCAGATGATCCGTTCAATCACACAAGGTCAGGTACGGAAAGTTGGAACGGATGAGTATGGGAATACAGTTTACACAAAACTAACCGAGTGAAGTTGGTCAGAGATACCCACAAGAGATGTTTGGTCAAACTTCTCTATTTACTTCCAACGAATCCGCTAGTAGCTAACGGAGAGACGAACAGATTTCCACTGCTCACCTGCTATGTTCTTGGCGTATTAACCAACACAAACCAGACAAACAACCTTACGTTGGTTAATGTAGTACAACAAGTGGCCCAAACAGGTACTCGACTACTGGTTTAGCACGTTTTCTAGAATTCCAGGCAACTCCTCATCGAGTTCTCCTGCCTGTAGAATGGTTATCGGCTCGTCTTCCTGTGCGTTTACAGACGGCGTCTCTTGCTCAAGGTCCTGTACGACCAGTAAACCGTTCCATCCGCTGCCGAAAATGTCCACTTCATCATTCGTGTCCCGCCCGAAAACGTAGTCTTCGTTGATGCGGAGAAAGGCAAGGTATTCGAGTGTTTCTTTGATTCCGGTGCGAATTGTTTCTCTGCGGGTGCTGTGCTTCACCTCGGCGATAAGATACTCGTACGTGATCGGGTCCTCGGATTTGACTTCAAGGACAATGACATCCGGACGACCCGTGTGATTCTGAAAGTTCTTCTCGAAGTACATGCTGGCAACGTCACGCGCGGTTTGTTGAACTTGTTCGGCGCGAGTGAGATCTCTGTCACTACGCGTAGCTTCTGTGCGGAATGAGAGGTCGCGGTCACTGGCGGACGTGTCGTGGTACAACACGATCTCTTGATTGCCGTCAATCCCGGTCACAGAGTTGTACGATGAACATGACGCCTTCTCAGTCACGTATGTAGATGCGACGCGAACGATTAACAGCGACGCAAGCAATCGTGGCGAGGTTGCTGAGGTCTTGATAACAAATGTCCAACCTGAGGACCGACAGCGGAAGACGCTCGCAGATTTTACTGAGTAGTGACTACGGCTACCCTGATAGGCCGACAGCTTGCTCTAGCCGCCACTCGTTGCTCAATACGTCGTCTTTGTCGTCGGTACCACCGGTAGTGAGAATCCCGAGGTGGTAGAGCTGGTATTTGAATTGGAAGTGAATCCCGGATTTGTAGATCGTCGGGTCACCGAGGATGGATTGGTTAATATCGCCGTCTGCGGTGAGAACGTCGTCGCGCCGATGCTGGGTGAAGAACACCTCAACGGCGAGCGGCTGGTTGATGCGTGTAGCTTCGAGCGCGACGTCGGCGAGCGTCGCGTTCCAGACCCCGTCCTGATGAAGACGTTCAAGGGCGGTGATGATGAGGCGAGTGGGCTCGTATTGGATGGCGACAGAGCGTGCGAGTTGTGCCCATCTTGAGGCGAGCTTTGTAAATCGCGTTCGCCTACCAGTCCACGTGTCGAACTCTGCGAGCGCAGCCTGGACACTCCCATGCCGGTCGCGGGCGAAGCGAACGACTTCAGCGCCGAGGTGCGTGAGTGAGTCCCCGCGGGGCTGGTCGTCGACGAGGTTCAACAGAATTGCGCCGCGCCGCCCGCCGGAGATAGCGTTGATGACGTTGTCGGCGTAGATGTCGTCAGTGTCGCCGTCGGCAGCGAGTGCGAGCGCGTATCCGAGGTAGTTTTTCGGGTGATTCACCGGAAAACTCCCGTCGGTGAGCCGATGCGTGGTTGCTTGGAGTCGCACCGCGTCGATCGTGGTTGAGAACTCACCGGCCCCAGTAACGCGAGCGGGCTCAACGACGCGTGCCGTTTCGGTGCTGTCGACGGCAATGACGCCGACATTGAGATTCCGCGCTTGTGCGCGTGCCCCGTCGGTGATACTGGGGGCTGGCGCAGCGACGTACCCGAGGTTGACTTCGGGGAGGTGCGCGTGCGCCTGGGTGATGCCGCGAGCGACGTCCGCGCCGCTCGGGTCGGTATTGTGGCCTTTCGCTTCGATCACCGTGACTGGTGTTGTGGCTGCGTCGCCGTTCAGAACTTCGGTGGCTGGCATGCCAACGCCGAGTAAATCGGGTTCGCCAGCGCTGAGTCGAATCGTGTTGTACGGCGCGAGCCGGTCACGAAGCGCATCAGGAATGGTCCATCCACCCCACGTGGATTGCGTGAACTGCGTTTCCGTGACCGCGTACTGATCAGGACTCGTGTCGATATCAGGATATAGCGTGTCCTTCGCGGCAGCAAGCACCGTTGGCTCGGCGAGCGTGACTGCCATTATCCTGTCCAGTGATGGATAGCAGATATAGTTGGGGGGATCGAGACACCTACTACTCACAGCGTGCTCGCAGGCACCTCATTAGTACGATTATAGAATCGACAACACAACAGCTCCGTATGGAAGTCGGGCTCGTCAGCTGCACGAAGAGTAAGCGCGAGGAGGCAGCGAAACCGAAGGATCTGGCTCTATTGAATTCGATGATTACACGGGTATCACGATCTCTGAAGGCGCGTCTATTTCACCTTCATCGTCTATGAATTGGATCGATCCACTCCGTAATCTCGATCTTCTCGCTCTCTGTCAAGATTCTGTCTCTGAATTCTCTGGGCAGCGGCCCTGAACCAGAATATAGAGTGACTCGATCCCAACGCCTTCCTCGGATTCAACAGTGCAGTTCCATAATACTCTCTAACAAAAATTTGTGTTACGATTCGATACTCACTTTGTATGGTATTTTCACCGTATCCTTACCTAATGAAAGTGCTTTGTGGGTAATTCCATCCTTGTCTTGGACAATCATTGTGGTTGATCGATCTTTCATCCGGAAGATCCCATAGTGAGTATAGGTATCTGTGTTGAGTGCATGAAGATCAACAGGAGGTGAATCTTCTAGTGAACCTATTTCAGTTATTTTACCTTCTTCTATAGATTCTTTTTGGTTTTTGTGAAATCTTAGCGTATACAATATCTCTCCAGATTTTCCATCTCGCTGTCTTTCTTCAGGATTTCTATTAGAATCGATCTCGGTTAGAGATAGGCTGGCTTCTTGCTTGTTTCCTTTCTCGCTCATTATGTGTATCACTATTGGAATGTATTAATAATCTCGGGAGGGCAGTGGGGGGTCAACCTCTGCCCAGTAAGTAAACCATATTAAATATTTTATTTAAAAATTAGTAAAAGATTTCGATAGGTTGGTTTTATAACAGTCTAGTTTGAGCATATTAGATAGAAAGAGACACTTCGTGATGCACACTACGTCGTGTAATTCACGCACCCATGTCATAACCTCCAGTGATAAACGATGAATTCGCCTAACCCGGAAATCTTGGACGTGATCGAGAACGAGTATCCTGACAGAAAAACAAAACTCGAACTTGCTGCTCCTGAATTTTCATGCTTATGTCCTGAAAAACCAAGTCAGCCAGATTTTGCAACGATGTTTATCGAATACGTTCCTGCCGATCATATTATCGAACTCAAATCGCTTAAACTCTATCTCACATCATATCGAGATGTCGAGATATATCATGAAGCTGCGACAAACCAGATCTTAGACCACCTTACAAACTGTATCTCTCCACATTGGATGCGCATTACTGCGCAGTTCAATACCCGAGGAGGGATCACAACCGATGTCGTTGTGGAATCTGGCGAACTTGATGAGGATGAAATTCCAAGTAGCAACGCGACTCGAAAAGAGAATCTCGGGAGAATTCCTTCAGAAAAATGACGCTCTCATTCTATGCCGGGATGAATATCTCACCGAGCTCAATGCGGAAGCTCTTTGCTCGGCTTCAGAATGAACATCCTACTCTGGCACCGTTAGAGAACATCATTTTTACGCCGATTGCTCATGGCAACGGAACGCATAGTGAGATCGAGTCTCTAAGTAAAGAACTCGACCTCAATCTCATGTTCGATTCAGGTGGATACGAGGTACAGGTCGGGAACAAGACGTTCGATGAACTCTATGAATATCTTTTAGAGTATTATGATGAGAACAGGTGGGGACAACGATATGTCCTCCCAGATAACGTTCCGATGAGCGATGATGACGTTCAGACGGTTCAAGAGAAAGTTGATGAAACAATTAGTGCGACTCGAATGTGTTTCCGCCGTTTACCTGAGGATGTGAGAGAAGACTCATTAGCTGTCATCCAGGGCCACACACGCGAGCAAATATCTCGGTGTATTGGTGAATACAAGGAGCTTGATGGGCTAACAAAAGTTGGATTCGGTAGCTTTGCAACTGGGGGTGTGAATGGGGGCGTCAATATGATCACCTCAGAGGCATTCAAGAATCTCCGGTGGGCAACCGAACTTGCACATGAACATGGACTTTCAGTCCATGCGTTTGGTGTCGGTGGTCCTACGAGCATTCCGTTGTTGTATGAGGCTGGCGTTGACAGCTTCGATACCACGAGCTGGATGCGAACAAGCGGATACGGAAACGTGTATTTCCCCTTTAAAGGCCGCCTTAACGCATCTCATAGAAAGCACCGCAGTGGGAATGTTCTGACGAGACAGGAACTTCCTCACTTGAAAGCAGAGACCGATCATAGCTGTGCCTTTTGCGAAGATATGTCTCGCTTGAGTAACAACCGGTGGGACCGGATTCTGCACAACCTCATCGTCACGCACGAGGTTGTTGAACGGATTGATGATATGACTCAGCAGGAGGTCATCGATTTGATGGACCAATCTTCCAGGTATCGAAAACGGTTGGAAAATATCACGCCTCGAAAGGAGGTGAGTCTCTAAATAACCATGTCGTCAACAAAACTCCACATTGAAGGGGGGACTGGCCGCCCTGATGCAATCAAATCATATCTCGATCTGATCGATAGACGTGAGTACGATTCTGCTAATGCCGTTATGGAGGACGCGTATGTCGAATTCAATCTTACTCGTCCAAACAAAACGGATCGTGAGGTAGATACAAAAGGAATGTTGGCGACCCTCACGAAGTTGGGACTGGTTAAAGACGACAATCGTCAGCAGCTCACTGAACTAGGAGAGGAATTTATTGATGTGATAATTTACAACGAGGATGCTTTTTTTGCCCTGTTCCATCTTCTATATTCGACGGCATATTATCGCAATCCGAGCAGCAAAACGGGTATCTCATGGTCCTATTACCAGATCTCGGATGCCTACCGTCGTAGAGCACCGACAAACTTCGCGGACGCACGCCAAGAGGTGATAGAAGAAGTAATGGAGAAAGCAGATCGGATGGACTCGCCAATATTTGATGACCCCGGTCCACTAAGCAAACGAAGCCTCAATAGTTACAGACGATTCATTGAGAAACTTGATCCTCCTGTGTTGGAGGATGGAATGTTTGATCTCCGTTCATTTGCACAGACTGAACTGGTTATTGGTGCAGTTGATTCTCTGTATCGGAGCGATATTATTTTCAAAAGTCTACGGTACGGAGATCGTCTAGAATTGTCAGAGGAGTCTAAAGAATTCCTAAGTACGGTCCTTCTGGTACACGAGGATGATCTCCCCGAGTTATTGGAGCACACGGCTTCAATGGATGGCAGATTGTCGATTGAGTCTGACTACTCTATCAGAATACGGCTTACAGAAGAGGTGAATATCGATGACCTCGCCTGAGGCAGATCTCCTCACACGGATGAACACCCTCAAGCAAGTCGACATTAAGCAACATCTCACATCGGCACAGAAGGGTGCGCTCGAAGAAATCAGACAACACCGTGAGAACGGAGAGCCGTTCATCAATCTCCATGGTCCGAGAAACAGCGGGAAGACGTTCCTCTGTTGGGCACTTCGTGAGCACGGCTGGAAATACCAGCAGGCGCACTTCCAACGGGTAACTGAACCGGATGTGACTGCGGTAGTATACGACCACGGAAAACCGGACCGTTCGACTACCCGTCAGTTACGTAATAACATGGACCTGAGTGGACTCTCTAACGTGGTGTACGTTACAAAATCACCCGCTAAGGAGGTCTATCCCCGGGTTCATCTTTCAGTCGACGAACAGCATTATCAATCGGTAGCTGCCAACTGGGACACATTGGGCCTCGACACAGCGAACCTCCCGAGTGTCGATGCCACTGTCAACACCAACACCAACCAAAACAATGAGTGAAGCAACACCGTCATCAAACACAGACGAACTGCTCGACCTGATCAGAAAAGACGAGGGGATTATCTCCACTCACACGGCAAGTGACCTTGAGACCTCTGCTGAATCTGTTGAAGAAAAATATCGGACGTATGCAGAGACACATATTTCGCTTGGGGATACGAGTGGTTTTGAGCAGAAGGTATACGACTCCCTCACAGAGAATGAAAAACCCACGAAAGGCTATCTCTACGGGCCGTTTGGTTATGGGAAGACGAGCACGTCGGTGAGTATTTGGCACAAGTTAAATCAAAACGAGATCATCGCTGTTCCCCCGTTTACTGTCAGCTCATTCTCGTCGATAATGCGTGCGACATACGGGTGGATGCATTATAAACTGCGAACTGAGGCCCCGCCTTATGTGGATGAGTTGGAAAATATACGCGAGTCGTATCTAGAAAAAGAGATTCGTAGTTATGCTGAAGAAAAGAAAGATGCCCACGATGTCGGGGTGGATAAATTGGTCACAATGTTTGAGGAGATGGAACGGACTGGTGAACTTGACCTCAGCATTAATGCGGATACTCTAATTGACTTCTTTGATGAGTGTACGAAACTAGCCACAGATGCTGGTTTCGAGGGGCTCGTGGTTCTTGGGGATGAGCTTCAACAATACTTCAAGAGCGCGGATAACAGGCAGGACGCAGAAGCAAACTTCCGTGACCTGATCTGGGATATCCATTCCGGAGCCCAGATAGATAGTGAATTTGGGTTCTTCGTCTCAATGCCTGCTCAAACAAAGAGTAGTCTGGATACACGCGCAGGGGACGTTCTCAACCGATTAGAGAGCGACAACCTGATGCTTAATCTAGAAAATGTCTACGGGCAAGACTTCCCCGCTGAACTGTGGAATGAGTACGCTTCACGGTTTGGGTTTGGAGACCAACAGCATGACGTGATTACTGCTCATGCTCTCAACGCAATCGGGCAGATTTGTTCTCGGCCAGAACTCAGTAATGGCCCTCGAACAGTTATCGATATCTTCCGAATCGCACTCCTAAATTACCAAACTAGCCGTGACCCGTTTACCGCACTTGATCTTGCAGAGGCATTCTATAATGGCGAAGTTCGTTTTCAGGGAAGTTCGACTATCATCCAATCGGCTATTGGAGATGCCCTCGATCACTCTTCAGTCGCCACTGAAGAGCAAAAGACGTTCATCATGCTCTGTGCGGTTTTCCCTGAACAGGGAATTCCTGAAGCTGTTGTAGAAGAGTATGAACTTCTTGATGCGCGGAGACATCTTTCAAAAAAGCTCCATGGAGAAGTTATCAAAGTCATCGATGAAGGATATACACTCATCGATGTTACACGAAGCGATGGGCCACAAGACGTTGTGCGAGAGTTGATTCGTGACTTCTGGAGTGAATACGATACGGATCACCCCAACGCAGAATACGCTCATAATGCACTAGCAAACCGTCTTGTTGGCGGAGAGATCTTCGAACCCCAACGCGGGAAGCTGGAGGGTTGGGGCGTTGGTGACGGTCTCGACAAGGAGGCACCACAAGTCTACAGAAAGCATGGGATGATCGGTACCTTTGATCCAAACTATCCCAAGCGGAGTGCGACGATTTCGGTAACCGACCCGGCTCACGAGGAGAGTGTCGTTGGGTCGGCTAATATTGGACCCGCTGAAGCCGATAATGATATCGCGTTCAATTTCGTCCTCGGATGGGAGAAGGCTGATGAAACGGTTGATCCGCACATCCGGCGGGACTCTTCGCGGGAATACACGTTCATGCTGAATGGACGCAAGACGTTCGAGGAACTACCAAATGGGATCGAATTCCTTCGGGATGCGATGGATCCAAAAGCAGTCAATCCG
>Ga0102942_1000680_pt1 | contig 12974 bp, 7 predicted proteins | sample SalPon2_C_H2O_MG_FD_78171 | JGI IMG/M metagenome (GOLD analysis project Ga0102942, IMG submission 78171) | Salt pond water microbial communities from South San Francisco under conditions of wetland restoration - Salt Pond MetaG R2_C_H2O_MG | ecosystem: Environmental > Aquatic > Non-marine Saline... | reverse complement strand
GATACAGCGCCGTCATCGTCTTCCATACACTGTTCTATTTCCGGCCCACAGGCCCACGCAGTCGTAACTTCTTTCTACTAGGCTATGTGAATATTGACCGAACCCAATGGAGTACGACCTCGACACGGGAGCGCACTCGGTGTATTCACTCCACTACCACCTGATACTTACCACCAAGTATCGGCGTGGTGTGCTCACCGAGGAGCGAACCCAATTCATTCGCGGGGTCATCGAGGGGTTCGCGGACAAGTATGGTGTCACACTGACCAATCTCGACGGCGAAGACGACCACGTTCACATCCTGTTCCGGGCTGAGCCGACCACAGACCTCGTGAAGTTCATCAACACCGTCAAGGGTGCAACTGCTCGACGCATCCGCAACGAATACGAAAATGACCTCAAAACTGACCTGTGGGGCGACTCCTTCTGGAACGACTCGTACTGTCTCGTCTCGACAGGACAAGTCTCACTGGACGTGTTGAAAGAGTACGTCGAAGACCAACGAGCATGAACTACAACTACAGGTATCGCCTCAAGCCGACAGAAGACCAGCGCGAGACGCTGGACTACCACCGCGATACCTGTCGCCAACTCTACAACCACGCCCTGTACCGCTTCAACCAGATTCCCGAAGACAAAGGCACCGTCAAACAGCGTGTCCGCAAAATCCGTGACGAGCTTCCCGACCTCAAAGACTGGTGGGACGCACTCACCGACGTATACTCGAAGGTACTCCAGCCCACCGTCATGCGGATTGCAAAAAATATCAACGCACTTGGGAAGCTCAAAGAACAGGGCTACAAGGTTGGTGAACTCCGGTGGAAGTCACCTCGAGAGTTCCGCAGTTTCACCTACAACCAGTCTGGCTTCGAACTCGACAAGAAGGGTGGTCAGACCGTGTTGTCGCTATCGAAACTCGCGGATATTCCCATCGAACTCCACCGACCGCTGCCCGAGGATGCGACAGTCAAAGAAGTCACGCTCAAAAAGGAGAAAACTGGCGAGTGGTTCGCTATCTTCGGCATCGAGATGGACACAGAACCGCCAGCCAAGCCGTCCCTGGAGGATGTTGACGCCGAGAAGATGGTCGGAATTGACGTGGGTATTCTCAAGTATGCCCACGACACTGACGGGACGGCAGTCGAATCACTCGACCTCTCGGAAGAACGCGACAGGCTTGAACGAGAGCAACGGAAGCTCTCACGCAAAGAGTACAAGTCGAACAACTGGGAGACACAACGTCGGCGTGTCGCTGCGTGTCATCTAGAAATCAAGCGAAAGCGACGTGATTTCCTGCACAAACTCTCGACCTACTACGCTCGGGAGTACGACCTGGTGGCCGTCGAAGACCTCGACGTGAAAGGAATGCTGGAATCGCCGCGAAACAGCCGTAATACAGCGTCTGCGGCGTGGAACACGTTCACCAATATGCTCCAAACGAAGTGTGAACGGGAAGGAACGCACTTCGTGGAAGTTGAACCCGAAGGCACCACTAAAGAGTGCGCTCAGTGTGGCGTCGAAACCGACAAACCGCTCTGGGTGCGTGAGCACTCCTGTCCTGCCTGTGGCTTCGAGGCAGACAGAGACGCAAACGCAGCGTGGAACATTCTTTCTCGCGGACTCACCGAACTAGGAGTGGGTCACTCCGAAGGCACGCCTGTGGAGACTGCGCTCCCTGCGGGAACTGCGGTTGTTCCTGCAAAGCGCGTCTTGGAAGCAGGAAGCCCCACCCTCAGCGAGCGCGTCAGCGCGAGCAGGGTGGGGTAGTTCACACCACTTCGAAGACGACGAGGCGCTCGCCCTTCTCGCTCGTTCCGACGCCGATCGAGACTTCCTGGCCGATCTCGACGTCTTCGTTGTCTATCCCGCGGAGCTGTCCGGTAATCCGGACCGGGCCGAAGTCCGCGACGGCGACGACGAACGGTGCGTCCTCCGCAAAGGCGGGGCCGGCGACGTAGGTGGTCGTCGACGTCAGTATCTCGCCGGTTTCGGGGAGCGGCTTCTCGAAGAACTCGCGCTCGCCGGTTTCAGGATCGATCCGCCGCGGCGGGAGCCAGCCGTTCCCGCTCGGGGTTTCGAGATAGTACGGCTCGCCGTCTTCGAGCGCGTCGAGGAAGTCGTCGTAGCCCGCATCCCTGGGTTCGTCGCTCATCGGGCCACCTCCAGGACGGTCACGACACAACTCGCGACTGTGCCCCCCGCATTGTGTGCGAGGGCGGTCTCGGCGTCTTCGACCGCGTCGCTGTTGACGTGATCGCCGCGCAGCAGCTTCGTGAGTTCGGAGATCTGCCCACAGCCGGTCGCGCCGACGGGATGGCCCTTCGCCTTCAGGCCGCCGGAGAGATTGACCGGCAGTTCGCCGTCGATCCCCGTCTCGCCGTTCGTCGCGGCGTCGATCCCCTCGCCGATCTCGTAGAACCCGAGCGCCTCGATGGCCAGCACCTCCGCGATGGTGAAACAGTCGTGGACCTCTGCGATATCGACATCGTCGGGGCCGATCCCGGCGTCGTCGTAGGCCTGGCTTGCGGCTCGCTCTGCGGCCGGCGCACGCGCCATCGAGGCGCGGTCCTGAAGCGCCATCCGATCGCCGCCCTGGCCGGTGCCGGCGATCGCGACTTCGGGAGCGAGCCCGCGCTCCTCGGCGAAGGATTCACTGACGAGTAAAGCGGCGCTGCCGCCGTCGCTCATCGGCGAACAGTCATAGAGCCCGAACGGCGAGCAGACGTCCGGCGCCGTCAGGACGTCCTCGACGTCGATCGATCGCTGGAACTGTGCCAGTTCGTTCTCGACGGCGTGGGCGTGGTTCTTGACCGCGATGTGAGCCAGATCCTCCCGTGTCCCGCCGTATTCCTCGAAGTAGCGGTTGGCCATGAGCGAGTACGCCCCCGGAAACGTCATGCCGGCGCTGATCTCCCACAGCGCGTCGGCGGCGGCCGCGAGCCCCGCCGTCCCGTCGGCCGTCGAGAGGTTCGTCATCCGTTCGGCCCCGCCGACCAACACGACGTCGACGTCGCCGTTTCGGATCCGGTTTGCGCCGTGACGCACCGCCGCGCCGCTGGAGGCACAGGCGCTTTCGATGCGCGTCGCCGGCGCGGTGACGCCGGCCGCCTCGGCGACGAGCGGCCCCGAATGGCCCTGTTGTTCCGCGAGTTCGCCCATGTAATTGCCGTAGAAGACTTCATCGACGTCCTCGGGCGAGAGCCCCGAATCGTCGTAGGCTTTGCTTGCGGCCTCGGCGAAGAGGTCCCGAGAGGTCCGTTCGCCCTGCGCGCCGAATTTCGTCATTCCGACGCCCGCGATCGGTACTCGCGTCATCGTCCCATACACCTGCCGTCCGTATCGAGTGTTCCACTCATTTTATTTGGATGCTATCTCTTGGCTGCCCTGTCTCTGTCCGCTGTTTCGCACGCTGACAACGTTACTCACACTCGATGGTCGATACAAATGTGTCTGTCGAATGCGATTCGGGACGTATAATCAAACCCAAGAGCGCTCTTGGCTAATCTAGTCCTGCAGATATCGGCTGCCTGGTATCGTCACCGGTGGTGTGCAAGACAGAGAACGCAAGCCCGCTGTCGTCCGAGAAGATCGATAACTGTTTGAGATCCTGCCGGATACTCGTTCGATTTTCTTGCCTTGCTTAGATGATGGGCCTATCCCAACGCTTGCGGTTCGGGAAGCCCCGCCGTCGTCGGGCTTCGCCCGACTGCCTGCGAGATCGGAGATCCCGCTCTGTTCACGACGGCGAGGGGGTCACGCGCTCGTCGCTCTATCAGTACGGGGACCTGTTCGAGTCTCAGGCACTGTCTAGATGAGCGAGTTATGGCGACGTAGTGTCTCACATCGGATATACTGGACTCGGAACGAATTCGATTCTCAAATATGCTTCTGAGACCCTCTCCGATCCGTTCATGCACGTTCCAGAATTGAGCTCTCTTTGAACGTCTTCCGTCTCTCAGACAGTCGAAATCTACCGATTCGCCTCAACTAGACAGTGCGGAGTCTCAAGACAAGTGCACGAAATACCAGGTGTCGTCATACCGAGCGAGTGCGTTGAGTCTATTGTCCTCATCGGTGAGTTGGCTACGGAGCTCACTGAATGCGTCCGAATACGGTCGACACTCCGTGTATGTCCCTTCGATTGCTTGTGTCATGATGTCTCGCTGTTGACCTGTGAGAGGGCCGAGAACGGTACCACGTTCCCCGCGGATGTATCTGAAAAACTCCGCCGGTGATTCAGCGACGAGTTCCGTAGAGACTGTTGTGCTCGTAACCTCGACCGTTCGTTGCTCGTCGAAGAGCAATCGTAGCAATACATCATTCCAGCGGAGATAGTAACTGTCCGTTTTAGGGCCGAATGTCGATCGGTCCCGCCGCTTTTCATTCTCGTACGCGAACATGGCTGAGAAGGAATAATGCGGTGCGTGGAGGAGATGTGGATCCCCGACAGCACGAAGGAGCGATTCACGGTCGTGAGCTGGGAGATCGGCAAATGAGTGGATGCGGGTGGTGTTCGGGAGCGAAGCTCCATCGACGCCGATGTCGACCGAGTATTCGTATCCCGTTGTCTCCGTCGTGTCGAAATCAGTCGTTTCGACGTGATAGAAGTTCGTAGACTCCGTAACGACGTACTCTTTCGGCGGGTGTAGCGAGTAATAGCTCCGAGACGTAGACTCACCGGTCTCCGAGTCGAGTGCGTGAGTCACGAGCGTCTGTGGTGCGTATGGTAACGATTCGACATCAGTACTGAATTCAGTTTGCCCGTGAGGCATCGTCACCTGTTGTAAGGAGAAGTGAGTGCTGTCGGCGCACGAGTCCGATTGTCCGTCACGGTCCAGCACTCTGAGACACCCGGCAGTCGGGAGGCTTGTGACCCCAATAGCTGCCAGAACCGCTCGGCGCTTCATACGAGTGTGTACCGGACACCCGGATAAGTCCCTGCTGTAGGATCAAACACCCGCTTGAGTCACCTGCCAACGACACTGGCCACAGTTGCCAACGATTCCGTTCTACGCCGCCCGAGAACCCTCCTCTGGCGCCCTCAGGCATTTACTATGTTCGCCAAGAGCCAAAAAATCCGTCAGCGATCAGTTCCCGTCGGCTCTACGGACAGCCACGAACGCGGCTGCGAGTAGCGCAACGAGAGCGACTCCAGCGCCAAAGCCGGGGAGTTCGGCCGGTTCCTCTGTTGGTCCCGAGTCGCTATCGCTTGATCCGTCCGCGGTGTTGCTTCCCGAATCGGAGGGTTCCGAGTCCGATTCGACCGTCACTGTTCGCGTGGCGGTATCGGTCTCGCCGGCGTCGTTTTCGACGGTGAGTTCGACCTCGTACTCGCCGGCCTCAGACAGCGAAACCGTCGCCGTCTCGCCGTCGAGTGATTCGCCATCAACAGCCCACTCGTAGGAGGTTATCTCTCCGTGTTCGTTCTCTGAGTCCGTCGCGTCGAGCGTTATCTCTTCGCCGACCGACGCCGAAGCGGGATCGACGGCGAGAGCCGCACTCGGCTCACTGACGGCGCTCAACGCAAAATACGAGAACCCTGGGGTTTCGGCCGAAACGACGACTTCTTCGTTGGTTTCCTCTACGACGCTCGTTTCCAGTTGTTGCCACTCGCCGTCCGAAAAGCGATTGATACGCAGTTCGCCTGCGTCCACATCCATCGACGCGAGCCGTTCCGTGGCGACGCTCATCCGGACCGTCGCTGGCTGGTCTTCGACTTCCTCGGGAACTGATATCTCCGAGACGGTGACCGCCTCGCCGGGCGAATCACCGGTGTCGTCGGGTTCGCTGTCGAACTCTTGAACGCTCGCTGATCCCGAGACGGACTCGGTTTCGAACTCGAGGCGTTCGACGGTCGACTCCTCGCTGAATTCCGCCTGAGGAGTTTCGGCGTTGGCTTCGATTTCCGTGTTCTCTTCGTGGACAACCTCGACGTCGGGTTCGGCGTTCTCGGCCTCCGTCTCGGTATCGTCGGCCGGGGCGATACCGCCGCCGCCCCCGCCGCCTCCGCCACCGGAGGCGGATTCTTCGCCACTGCCGTCAGTGGTACCGCCACCGCCACCGCTGCTACTCCCGCCGTCGTCGTTCGAATCCGAGCCGTCCTCGCTACCGCCGTCGTCGGGGACGCCTTCGAACGTGAGATCGACCTCGCGAACGTCGCCGCTTTCCCACGTGACGGTCTCTTCAGCCTCGACGCCGTTAACCACGAAGGTGACCTCGCCGCCCGGGCCTTCGACTTCGAGCTTCTCGTCGAAGGCATCGGGACCACCGTACTCGCCCGCCGTCGTCACCTCGATCGAGCCGCGCTCTTCGCCGTCGATCTCGGCGGTAATCACCGTTCCATCGGGTGCCGGATCGCCATTGACGGTCACGTCGCCGTAGTAGGCGGCCGGTAGATCGGGCGTTCCATCGTCCTGTGCGGCGACGGTGCCGGCACCGACCGCGCCGACGAAAAGCAGCGCAACCGCCACCACGACGGCCATCGTGCCGACAGCAACGCTTCGCCGTCCGGGACAGTCCAGCTTGCTCCGATCGTCTCGGTCCGAGTTCCGTTCGTGTGGTAAGTCCATGTCCATGGATTGTAGTTGCTAACCGCTTCAGCTACTTGTTCTTCGTGCCACTAACGCGGCGGCCAGCAGTGCGATGAGGGCGATACCCACACCGAAGCCGGGCAGTTCGGCCGGTTCGTCGGTCGGCTCGTCACCGTCTCCGGTCGTCGACTCGCCGTCGTCGCCGGAGTCTTCTCCATCTGTCGCTCCGTCGCCGTCACCGTCACCGGCTTCGGCTTCGGAGACGGTCACCGTCTGTGTGACGGTATCGGTCTCCTCGGCGTCGTTTTCGACGGTGAGTTCGATCTCGTACTCGCCGGCGCTATCGAGCGCGGTCGTGACGGTTTCCCCATCGAGTGAGTCACCGTTAACGCTCCATTCGTAGGCGACGATCTCTCCGTATTCCGTGGTCGAACCGCTACCGTCGAGGGTAATCTCCGTTCCAGCTCCGATCTCTTCGGGCACGTCGATGACGGCTTCCGGCTCCCCGACGGCACTCACCGAGAAGTACGAGAAGCCGGGTGTTTCGGCCTCGAGAACGACGACTTCGTCGTTCTGCTCGACGACCTCGCTTGGCAGCCCCTGCCATTCTCCCGCGTCCTCGTTGAATCGGTTGACACGGAGATCAGCCGGATCGGCATCGAGCTCGTCGATCCGATCTCTGGAGGCCCGCATTCGGACTGTCGCGGGCGTATCCTCAGCGCCTTCGGGAACGTTGATCTGTGTCACGGCGGCTGAAGCGCCGGGTGACGGACCGGTCGAGTCCGGCTCGGTTTCGAGTGTCCGGGCCGTGACGCTCCCGGAGACGTCCTCGCTTTCGAACGCGACTGATTCGACGCCGCTCTCCTCGCTGAACGCTACCGTTGCGGAGCCGGGTTCCGTGACACTCGGGGTAACCGTCTCCTCAGCGATGACGCCGACGTCCGGCGTCGGCGTCTCTTCGGGCGGCGCGATGCCGATGCCACCGCCGCCACCGCCGCCGCCACCGCCGCCGTCGGTGGTGTCTTCTTCGTCTTCTTCGTCTTCTTCTTCGTCTTCTTCCTCTTCGTCTTCTTGTTCGGCCTCTACGACGGTGAGTTCGACCGAGTCCGTCAACGTCCCACCCAGCGGGGTGGTGAACTCGGCCTCGATCGTCGCCGTGCCGGTGCTTTGGGCCTCGATCGTACTCCCGTCGACCGTCGCGATCCCCTGGTCGGCGCTTGTGATCGTTGCCTCACTGGTAATATCGTTCGTTACCGTCGTTCCACCGACGAGCGTCTCCTCGACAGTCGCTGTCGTGGTCTCGTCGGTGGCGATCTCATCGCTATCGAGCGAGAGGTCGATCGAATCGGATTCGACGACATTGTAACCCTGGCTAGTGCTGTCGTCCAACGAATCGGCACTGAGCGTCACGCTGTCGCTGAAGCGTCGATCGACGTTGAGCGTGAACGTAACCGTCTCCGTGTCGCCGGCTGCAACCGTCGCGTCCTGGCTAGCCGGATCCGGCCCGCCGGCAACGGTCAACTCGACCTGTTGGGTGTCGCCCTTCGTGCCAGTGTTCTCGACGTTGACTGGCACGGTGTAGGACTCACCGCGCTCGAGGGTACCGCCGCTCACTGAGCCGAGTCCGACCTCTAGGTCCGAAGCGACCCGCGACTGTCTTGGGTCCGTCGCGATAGTACTTCTCGCCAGCGTGGCTCCGGGCGGTACAGCACCCGGCTGTCCCCACCAGTTGTCGTTCGCGTCGACCTTCGAATCGTCGGCGAGCACCGAGAGCCCGTTCGATTCGAGGTTGTTCGAGTTGAGCGGCATAAAGGGATCGTCATCGTTCTCGCCGGTTTTGAACACTCTGAGTCCGAGCGTGTTCTGTCGGATCGTCGTCCGTCTGACTTCCACGTTGGAGACGTCAACCTCGACGACGTCAATCCCCGTCCCCGCCCCGATGATCGAGGAGTCCGCGATCAGCGCGTTCGGGGCCGTGACACGGACGCCGATGTCGGACGCTCTGACTGTCGTGAAATTGACATCGGTCTGGTCCGAACTATTGGTCTCGAGTCCGGTCGCCACGTTCTCGATCCGCGCGTCCCTGACGGATAGCGTACCGTCGCTCGATTCGATACCGGTCTCCCAGTTCTCTACGTCGACCGACTCGAGGGTCGCATCCGCCTCAGTGGTGACCGCCGATTCGTTGCCGTCACCCTCGAAGTTCAATCCCTGAAGGGTCACGTTGTCGGCCCGGATGTTGACCGCCGTCTGGTCGTTCGTGGGAGCGATCGTTGCCGGATCGCTGCCGGCGGCCTCAAGTACGAGATCACTCGTCTCGACGGTGACGGTGTCGCGTTCGTTGTAGGTACCGGGCGCGATCAGAACGGTATCCGCAGACGCCGCCTGGGCCTGTGCGACGCCGCTACGGACGCTTCCGTAGTTAATCGTCTCGGACAGCGTTCGCTCGTCATCGGTCCCGCCGTCGGTTTCGGCGGTGACCGTGAACTCACGATCGAACTCGCCCGCGCGTGGTCGGTCCGAGATATCGACGCTGACTTCGCTCGTATTCGTCTCACCCGCGCTCGGTTGGGCGTCGACTTCGGTCGTCGTGCCAGTCGGGGATTCGAGCGTGACTGTCCCGTTGTCGGCGTCCCGATCGCCGACGTTCTCGACGGTGACGTTCACGGAGAACGCATCACCGGCACTGACAGACTCCGCGTCGGCGATATCGGTGATATCGAGTTCGGCGGGGACGGCTTCTTCGACGACGAGCGTGGCAGTCGCCGTTCGGTTATCGCTCGATAGTTCGAGATCGAGCGTGCCGACGTCGCTTGACGTCACCTCGAAGCTGAGCGACACGTCTTCGGAATTGCCGCCGCCGAGGTCGCTCACCTCAGTACTGTTTACTTCGTCGTCGTCGACGAGGAGTTCGATATCCTGGGTCCCCTGGTTGTCACCGACGTTCGTGACTGTCGTATTGACGGTGACGTTGGTACTTTCCTCGGGTTCGAGGACCGTCGCGGGTGCTTCTGGCGCCGAGAGCGCGAACGTGGGCGGGTCAGGTGCTTCGACGATGTCCACGTCCCGCTCGTCGGTCGAATCGCTCGCGCTTTCCGCCTGTACCGTGACGGTGGTGCCGTTGCTCGGGACGTTCGCGTCTGATAGCTCGACGCGTTGGACTTCACCGCCGTCGAGCGTTACGGCCTTCGAGTCGTCGAGTCCCGTCGCGCTCAGTGCGATGGTCTCGGTCGCCTCGCCGTCGCCGACGTTCTCGACGCGGACGGTCGCGTTGAAGCTCTCCTCGTCGGTGATCTCCGAGGGAACCGACGCGAAGGAGACGTCGAACTCGCCGGGCTCGCCGACGGCCACCGTTTCAGTGTCGATCTCGTCGTCGGTGACGGCTACGACGTCGAGTTCACCGACGTCGTCCTCGGTCGGCTGGAAGTCGAAGGACTCGATCGTGCTCTCGCCGCCGTCGAGCGTCGCCGTCTCGTTTGCCTCGATTCCGTTCAAGAAGACGTCTACGTCCGTTGTCGACGTCGCTTCGCCGGTATTTCTGACACGGACGTCGACGTCGAGCGTCTCACCGGCGATGACCGAATCGTCGATCGCGACGATCTCAACGTCGAAGGCGGCGGGTTCGAGCACGTCGATCGTATCGCTCGCCGTGTCGTCGTCCGTGTTCGCAGAGACCGATACCCCGCTTCCGATGTCTCCGGACTGTGCGCTGTAGCTGGTCTCGACCGTGGTGGTGTTACCGCCATCGAGTGTGACGTCCTCGGCCGCGATTTCGGTGCCGCCGAATTCGAGGACAACGGTCTGATTGCCGGTCTCTTCGCCTCCGTTCTCGATCGTCGCGTCGATGTCGACGGTCTCGCCGGCCACGACCTCACCGTTACTGACGTCTCCGGAGAGACTGAGCGAGTTCACCGTGAAGTTCGCCGGCTCGGTCTCCGAGACGCTGACTCGCGAGGTGTCGATGTCGTCGACTTCGTCCGTTCTGTCGTTCGTGACGTTGGCCTCGACCTGCGTCGTCGTTCCGTCCTCGATACCGAGCTCCGAGGCGTTGAGCGTGGTACTGTTCACTTCGACCGTCTCACCGGCGCTGAGCGTGACCGGATCGGAGACGTTGACCGACGTGGCGTTGAAGAAGATCCCGACGGTCGCGTCGGCCTCCTGTTCGCCAACGTTTTCGACGGTCACGTTGGGCGTGAACTCCTCGGTCTCGTTGACCCGGCCCGGAACCTCGAAGTCGACGATGTCGAACTCGGGGAGCGGCCTCACGTCGACGGTCTGGGTGTCGGTCGCGTTGTCGCTGGAGACCGACACGTCGACGGCGGGCGCATCGCCCGGTTTGAGATCGACCGATTGGGAGATCGTCTTCGTGTTCCCGCCATTGATACTAACACCCTCGTTCGTCGCCCGAATCTCGCCGTCGACGGCGAACTCGATGTCCTGCTCCCCGTCCTGTCCGCCGATGTTCTCGACGTCGACTGTGACATCGATCGTCTTTCCGCCGTCACTGGCCGGTTCCGCGACGGAGCCGCTCACACTCGTGATATCGACCTCGTAGGTCGGATCGGCCGCTTCTCTGACGGTGACTGACAGCGAGTCGCTGTCGTCGTCGCTCTCGACTCCGACGTCGACAAACGGATCGTCGCCGGTCGTCGTCTCGATCTCGAGGTCGATGATCTCGCTCTCGCTGGCGTTGAGCTTAACGCCCCGTACCGTCCGGACTCTCGACCCGTTGTTCGTGATTTTGATGTCCTGGGTTGCCGTGCTGTTGCCGGTGTTCTCGATCTCGGCGACGACGGTGATGTTCTGGCCGGCGACGATCTCGCTGTCCGAATCGAACTCGATCACGTCGACCGCGAAGAACGCGGGCGCGGAGAGATCGACCGTCGTGATGTTCCGGTCGTCGTTGGTCCGGGCGATCACGTCGCGTTCGCCCGACTGTCCGAGCTCGGTGTCGATCGGCACGTCGATATCCTTGCTCTCGTCGGCGTCGAGTTCGACGGCCTGATCGTACACCGTCTCACCGTCGAACGTGACGGTGACGTTCTGCTCGCCGGCGACGTCCCCGCCGTTCTCGACGGTGAGGTTCGCCCCGAAGGACTCGCCGGCGTCGCCGACGTTGCTCGTCTCGAGTTTCGTGACGTTGAACTCCGCGGGCGCTTGCACGGTGACCGTATCGCTCGCTCGGTCGTCGACCGTCTCGACGGCGACTTCGGCCTCGCCGACGTTCTCCGCGTCGGTCGCGATGACTTCGGTGATGTTCGCCGTCTCGTTCGAGGCGAGCGTGGGCTCGCGCTGGGCGACGACCTCGCCGTCCAGCGTGATGTTCACCGTCTGAGTGTCGGTGTTTTCGGCGATGTTCTCGACGGTCGCCTCGAGCGTGATCGACTCGCCGGCGACGACCGAATCGTCGACATCATCGATCTGGGCCTCGAAGAGGCCTGACCCGGAGGCGAACTGGAGATCGACCCGCTGGACGTCACCGGCCTCCCACTCGACGGGCGAGGGGGTGGTCCGGGTCGCCTCGGTCCGTTCGATGTTCTCGTTGTCCGCGAAGAACCGGACCTCCGAGCCGTTGGTAGCGTTCGAGACGAGGAGCTTCTCGTCGAGGGCGTCGGGGCCGCCGTACTCTCCGGCCTCCCCGATGGTGATGTTGCCCTTCAGTTCGCCGTCGACGACGGCCTCGATCTCGGTGCCGGCGGGTGCCGGCTCGCCGTCGATCGTCACGTTGCCGTAGTAGCTCGCTGGCGTCGAGGGCTGGTCGCCCTCCTGTTGGGCCGCGCCGACGCCGACGACCGTGACGGGTGCCCAAAGCACCAGACAGACGACCATCGCGACGGTGAGGAGGGTCCGTCCGGTGTTTCGTGTCGATCTACTCATGTTTGCCTCCCTTGTCGGATCTCGTTCGGTCGTGGACGGCCGTGTGGCTTACAGTCTCTTTCCGGGGCGTTTGAGCCAGTCACCAGCCGTCGGTAGCATGTCGAGGACATTGGAGTAGTACCTCAGTCCTCGGGTGCTAGCTCCACGTTCTCGAGATACTCCAGTAGCGTAGTCCCCTCGTAGTTTCTCGTGACAACCTCCTCGCCGTCTGTCACGTAGACCCAGTAGCCCCTGTATGGCGAGTATTTCACCTCACCGGCGTCGAACGGCTGTCTACGCGGATCCTGGAAGGGGTTTTCGCTCGCGAGATCGGTCTCGACATCACCGCGGAACGCGTCGTCCCGACTGTCCGAGGCAAGCGATGGGCTCACGAGGTTCCACTCGCCGCTTTCGACTTCGGTCGATCCGAGGAACGTTTCACCGACGGCGAAGTCGTTGTCGAACTCCATCACGATGCTCGCCGTCTCGCCCTCCTCAACGACGACGATGAACGTGTCGAGTGCGTCGGGCTCAGATTCCGGATCGTAGTCGCCCGGTCCGAGCCATTCCCGCTCGCTGTTGTCGAAG
>Ga0102942_1000679_pt1 | contig 12975 bp, 13 predicted proteins | sample SalPon2_C_H2O_MG_FD_78171 | JGI IMG/M metagenome (GOLD analysis project Ga0102942, IMG submission 78171) | Salt pond water microbial communities from South San Francisco under conditions of wetland restoration - Salt Pond MetaG R2_C_H2O_MG | ecosystem: Environmental > Aquatic > Non-marine Saline... | reverse complement strand
GGGTATGTTCGAGAAGACGACGTGGATCAAGCTCCCGCGGAACGTCCTCGTCGGCCACGGCGTTTTGGGGGGCCTTCCCGCGGCGGTCGACGAACTCTACCTCTCGGGGTCGCCGCTTCTGGTGACCAGCCCGACGCCGAACGACCTGGTGGGCGATCGGGTTCGTGCGGGGTTCCCCGGTGCCGAGACGGTCGTGGTCGAGACTGCAGGCTTCGACGCGGTCGAGCGGGTCGTCGACGCCGCGTCGGACGCGGGATCGGGGTACCTGGTCGCGCTCGGCGGCGGGAAACCCATCGACACCGCGAAGATGGCCTCCGACCGGCTGGGGTGTGGGTTCGTCTCGGTTCCGACCGCCGCCAGCCACGACGGCATCGTGTCGGGCCGGTCGTCGATCCCCGAGGGCGACACCCGCCACTCGGTCGCCGCCGACCCCCCGCTCGCGGTCGTCGCCGACACCGAGATCCTGGCGGAGGCGCCGTGGGAGCTCACCACCGCGGGGTGTGCCGACATCATCTCGAACTACACCGCGGTGAAAGACTGGCAGCTCGCCCACCGGCTGAAGAACGTGGAGTACAGCGAGTACGCCGGCGCGCTCTCGCAGATGACCGCGGAGATGCTCGTGGAATCCTCCGCGGCGATCAAGCCCGGGTTCGAGGAGTCGGCGTGGCTGGTGGCGAAGGCGCTGGTCTCCTCGGGCGTCGCGATGTCGATCGCGGGGTCTTCTCGCCCCGCGTCGGGCGCCGAGCACTTGATCTCTCACCAACTCGACCGGCTCGTACCCGGTGCGGCGCTCCACGGCCACCAGGTCGGCGTCGCCGCCATCGTGACCGAGTACCTCCACTCCGGCGAGCGTGGCGAGTGGGCGGACATCCGCGACGCGCTCGAAGACCTCGATGCCCCCACCACCGCCGACGGGCTCGGAGTCGACGACGACACCTTCGTAGAGGCGGTCACGACCGCCCACACCATCCGCGACCGGTACACCATCCTTGGCGACGGGGTCAGCGAGGCGGCGGCGGTCGAGGCGGCGACGTTCACGGGCGTGGTGTAGGGGGTCGACTGACAGCCGTCCGCCCCACTGCCGGCCGCCGATCAGAAGACCGAATAGGTCGTGGTCCCGAAAGCGGGTATGGCAACCGTGAGCGCCGACAACCCCGTCAAGCGCCACCCGCTCGTGGCCGCTGGGATCCTCTCGGTGGTGGGGTACGCGGCGGTGATCGGCACGTTCCTTGGCGTCGTCCCCGGCCGGGTGTTCCCGGAGCTGTCGCTCTCTGCGGTGAATCGGCTCGCAGACGCGATCGCACTGGTGAACGCCGTGAACGTCGTCGTGATCGCCGCGGGGTGGCGGTGGATCCGGCGGGACGAGGTTCGCAAACACGCTGCGGCGATGACCACCTCGTTCGCGCTCATCCTGGTCTTCTTGGTGTTGTATCTCCTGAAGATCGGCGGCGGGGGGACCAAGGAGTTCGTCGGCCCGACGCTCGCGTACTACCCGTATCTGGCGATGCTGGCGATCCACATCGTGCTCTCGATCGTCTCCGTGCCGGTCGTGGTGTTCGCTCTGATACTCGGGCTCACCCACTCGCCGAGCGAACTCCGGACCGAGACCCCGCACCGACGGGTCGGCCGGGTCGCAGCCAGCGCGTGGCTGCTTTCCCTGGCCCTCGGCGTCGTCACGTATCTCCTGCTGAACCACGTCTTCGCGTGGGAGTACGTCGAGTCGGCCGCAGCCGCGCTGGTCCTGCTCTGAGGTCGACGGCCGACAGCCGGCCGCGACGCCGCGACCCCGTAGAATGTCGAGGATTTTTATCGCCGCGAGGAAACCCTGGGGTATGCGCGTCGCGTTCGTCTCGCTGTACCCCGATCAACGCCGCTCCGACGGGGCCACGGCGCGGTCGCGACGGGTCGCCGAACGCCTCGCTGCCCGCGGTCACGACGTCTCCTTTCTGTGCTCGAAGTGGTGGGAGGGGCCGCTGGATTCGTTCACGCAGGACGACGTCGAGTACGTCGCCGTCACCGAGGGGCCGTCGGCGCGGGCGTTCGCGTCGAAGCTCCCCCTCGCACTCCGCCGGATCGGAGCGGACGTGATCCACGCCACCAACAGCCCGCCGTCGCAGGTCGTCGCCACCCGGACCGCCGCGCGGGTCCTCCGTATCCCCGTGGTTGTCGACTGGTGGGCCGTCCGCGAGGGCGACACCGACCGGATGGTCCGGCGGGCGGCGCGGTCCGCAGATCGCGTACTCGCGCCCTCGGAGTTGGTGAAAACCGGCGTCCGCGAACGCGGCGCACGAGCCGATGACGTCACCGTCGTTCCCGACTCCATCGACGTCAGTCTGGTGCGCTCCGCCGACGTCGACAACCGCGCGGACCTGGTGTACGCCCGCCGACTCGACGAGCGCGCCAACGTGGAGTCGTTCCTGCTCGCTCTCGCGGAGCTTCGGGACCGCGACTGGCGCGCGGTCGTCGTCGGCGACGGCCCCGAGCGCGACACCGCTGTCGAGACTGCCGCGGAACTCCGGATCGACGACCGCGTCTCCTTTCTCGGATCGCTCCCGCCCGCGGAGTTCGTCCCGATCCTGAAGGGCGCACACGTGTTCGCCCAGACCGCGACCGTCGAGCCGTTCGCCCGGGAACTGCTCTGGGCGCTGGCGTGTGGGTGCGTCGCGGTTGTGGAGTACCAGGCGGCCTCGAGCGCCCACGAACTGGTGGAACACTGCGAACGGGGCGTGCGGGTGACCAACCCACAGGAGTTGGCCGACGAGGTGGTCGCCGCGGCCGACCACGATCGGGCGTCGTTCAACGAAACGTTCGTCGGCTACGATCACAGCCACGTGCTGGACACCTACGAGCGGGTGTACGAGGACGAACGCGGCGCGTACGGGTTCTTCTGAGTGGGGCAGAGGCGCCGGCGGTCGGGTGAGCGCTACTCTTCGAGTTCGTAGTCGCCGCCGTACTTCAGGAAGAAGAACGCGAGCCCGAGGGTAGCGACCATGGCGAACGTGCCTGCGACGCCGAGAGTCTTCGCGGAGTCGGGGACCTGCGGCAGGTTCGCGGGCGCCTCGGTCTCGATCTCCTCGACGACTTCGATGGAGGCGACCATCCCGGCGCTCTGGTGGGGCGCACAGTGGTACTCGTAGGTGCCGAGCGTCTCGAAGGTATACTCGTAGCTGAACCCGGTGTTCTCGATGGCCTCGTACCCCTCCCAGCCGGCGTCTTCGGGCTGGCCGTCGACGACGATGTTGTGGTTGTCCGAATCCCAATTGAACGTCACCGTTGTCCCCGGGAGGATCTGCAGGGGCTCGTCGGTGCCGGGCGAAAACACGAGTTCACCGTCGGGGCCGACGACCACCTCTTCGCCGCCACCCTCCTGCGCCGCAGCGGTTCCGGCTGCGCCGGTAGCCGCGGCTGTTCCGGCGGCCGTCGTGAGGAAGGCGCGACGCGACAGCTTCGCGTTGCCGTTGGTCATACTCCGGGGTTGGGAACCCGCTGTAGTGAATACTTTGGTTTGCCGCGTGGGGCGACCTGCGACCCACAACCGGGGTCGACAGACACGGCCGGAGCCTCGAACGCGCCCGGATCCGGCTGACTGCGGGGTCTTTCTCGGCCGCAGGCACCGGCGGTTTCGGAACCCTTTTGCGGGTCCTCCCGCACCTCACGGCTATGACTGACGTCGAGGCGGAGCTCCGCCAGCAGTTCACGGAGGCGTTCAGCGGCGCCGAGTTCCCGGTCACCAGTCAGATGGACCTCGTGCCCACGCTCCCGGACGGCCCGCGGACGACGTTCACCGCCGGCGACCGGACGCTGAGCGCGATGGAGTTGGCCGCGAAGATCGGCGGGCACCAGGACTTCCCTTACGAAGACGTCGAGTCGCTCGTCGACGACGTCATCGAGGGGCTGAGATCCGAAGGCGTAATCTGAGCCGCTTTCGACCACTAAACGGACCCTGTGGGTGGTGCGGATCGACCGCACTGTCGATACCGACGATCCCACGCCGCTCGCTGCGACCCAGGCATCGGGACCCGTGACCCCGACGGCGGTGCCGGGTTCCGCGTCGACCTGACGATGTACGGTCGCCGGCGACATCGTCCGGTGCTCCGACGGAGTGACGCGACGGACCGGCGGCTCCGCCGTCCGATATACGGTCTGGATCTGCGCGTGAGATCGCAACGAGGGGCCGTATCCCGACACCTCCCCGTGCCTCGCGGAGCTGAAGTACCGCCCCGTCGGGATCGCGCACGGGCTGCCCCCCGAGACGCCCCTGGACGCTGCGGGCCCCCGAACGACCCGACGGCGTACGCCCGGATGCGCGGGTGGATCGACGACGGGCGGACCTCGCTTGACGACTTCGAGGAATCGGCGGAGTAGCCACCACCCGAACGCTTTCACTCCCGGCCGCCGTCCTGTTGGTATGTCTCACGACATCGAGCGGTACCTCAACGTTCGGAGCGCCACCGGCGCCTCGTTCGGTCCGGCCGGCGACCGGCTCGGGTTCCTGCTTGACACCACCGGGGTGCCGCAGGTCTGGAGTCTGACCGACCCTGGCGGGTGGCCCACTCAGCACACGGTCTTCGACGAACGCGTGACGTTCGCCTCCTGGTCGCCGGAGCGGCGGGAGTTCGTCTTCGGTATGGATGAGGGCGGCAACGAGCGGGCCCAACTCCGGCGGTACGACATGTCGTCCGGCGAGACGACCAACCTCACCGCGACCCCGGAAGCGAAACACCGCTGGGGCGGGTGGAGCCACGACGGCGACCGGTTCGCGTTCACCTCGAACCGTCGCGACGCGTCGGTGTTCGACGTGTACGTCCAAGGTCGCGACGTCGTCGGCGACGGCGCCGAACTGGTCCACGAGGGCGACGGCTGGCTGACGGTGGGTGGGTTCTCGCCCGACGACTCGTCTCTTTTGGTGTCCGAGGCGTACTCCAACGTCGATCAAGACGTGTACGTACTCGACGCCGGGACCGGAGAGTTGACCCACCTCACTCCACACGAGGGCACCGTCCGGTTCCGGAGCCCGGAGTGGGGGCCCGACGGGGAGTCGGTCTACGTCGTCTCCGACCGCGACAGCGATACGCTGGACCTGTGGCGCGTCGACGTCGCCGACGGGACGTTCTCCCTGGTCGCGTCGGATCCCGAGTGGGAGATCGACGGCGTCGCAGTCGACGACGAGTCGGGTCGGGTCGTCTACTCCACGAACGTCGACGGCTACACCGAACTCGCGGTCGGCGACCTCGACGGCGACACCATTGCCCCGCTGCCGACGCCCGACCTCCCTCGGGGCGTCGCCGGTGGCGTCTCCTTCGACCCGGACGGCGACCGTTTCGCAGTGACGGTCACCAGGCGAGGGAGCCCGGCGAACGTCTACGTCGTCGACGTCGAAACTGGAGCGGCCGAGCGGTGGACCCACGCCGCGACCGCGGGGATCCCCCCGGAGAGCTTCATCGACCCCGAACTCGTCCACTACCCGACGTTCGACGGGCGGGACATCCCGGCGTTCTTCTCGCTGCCGGACGACGACACCGGGTCGGGGCAGACGCCCGTGATCGTCGACATCCACGGCGGCCCCGAGTCCCAGCGCCGCCCCTCCTTCGCCGCTGTCACCCAGTACTTCCTCGCGAACGGCTACGCGGTCTTCGAGCCGAACGTCCGCGGCTCTGCGGGGTACGGGAAGGCCTACAGCCACCTCGACGACGTCGACAAGCGGATGGACGCGGTCGCGGACGTCGAGGCCGCAGTAGAGTGGCTTCGGGACCATCCGGCAGTCGACCCCGACCGGATCGTCGCGATGGGCGGGTCCTACGGCGGATTCGCGGTTCTGGCAGCGATGACCGAGTACCCCGATCTGTGGGCGGCCGGGATCGACATCGTCGGCATCGCCAACTTCGTGACGTTCCTCGAGAACACCGGCGAGTGGCGGCGTGAACTCCGGGAGGCGGAGTACGGTTCCCTGGCCGACGACCGGGAGCTGCTGGAGTCGATCTCCCCGCTCACCACGATCGAGGAGATCCGCGCGCCGCTGTTCGTGCTCCACGGCGCGAACGACCCGCGAGTCCCGGTTTCGGAGGCCCACCAACTGGTCGAGGCGGCGGGGGACCACGTCCCCGTCCGCGAACTCGTCTTCGAGGACGAGGGCCACGGCCTCTCGAAACTGGAGAACAGAATCGAGGCCTACAGTGCGATCGTGGAGTTTCTGGACGAACACCTGGTGTAGCGCCAAGAAAGCTCTCAGTTCACCGAACCTTTATTCGTCGTGACGGGGCATATTGTTTGTGTGACCGAGGATCCTGCGGGGGGACGCGTTCTCATCGTCGCGCCGTCGGAGTCGGGAGCGGCCCCCGACGGCGACGGTGGGCCGTTCACCCGCGGCGGCAACGCATCCAGGGTCGATCCCGCTGAAGACACGGCCGCCGTCGGCGGTGATAGTGGGGCGTCAGGAGACGACGGTGGCACTGCGGGGACGTCGCCCGAGGCGGGGAGTGGCGCACACAACACCGACGACCCAACGGCCGAGGGCCCGAACGTGCCGTCGGGGGAGTCGTCCGGTAGCGGCGGCGACACCCGAGAGTGTGACCCGGAGGCCGTCGCCGACGGCATCGCTGATCGGCTTGCGGTGGACGTGGTGCTCAGAGACGAGCAAACGGCGGGCGAGTACCTCAAGGAGCTCGGGCCGACGATCGACTGCGTCGTGGTGCTCGGAGACGACACCGGGCCGCTTGGCAGCCTGAACGCTGACGTGTCGGTCCCGGCTGTCGTCTGCGAGCACCCCGTGGTCGAGACGGGACTCGATCCGGATGCGGGGGCGATCCCAGTCTCGGCGGTCGCAGCTCGCGTCCAGACCATCGTCCGGGAGGCTCGAAACCGGAGCGACCTCCGGGACCAGAACACGCGGTTGACGGCGCTGAGCCGCTACGCAGGCGACATAACCGGGTGCGAGACCGTCGACGACGTGCTCGACCGGACGGTGGAGGCTGCGACCGAGGCTCTGGCGTTCGACCACTGCGTGATCCTGCTGGCCGACGGCGACCGGTTGATGCCGCGGGCGTCGGCGCTGCCGGAGCCCGATCTGAAGCCTTCCGGCGCTACCGAGGGTATCGCCGGGCGTACGCTGGAGGCGGGGGAAGCCGAGATCGTGCCGGATATGCAGTCGGATGCGGATGCAATCACCGAGCACGACGACCTCCGCGCGCTGTTGAGCGTCCCGATCGGCTCCCGGGGCGTCCTCCAGATCGCATCGCGCTCGTCCAACGCGTTCGACGAGCACGACAAGGAGTTCGCGGAGATCCTCTCGGGGTACACCCGAGAGGCGCTCGCGCGGCTCGAGCGGGAGGTGACGCTCCGGGCCGAGCGCGACCGGCTCCACGCGTTCTACACGGCAGTCCCGGTCCCGGTCCTCTGCATCGAGCGGCGGGGCGGGCAGACCACTGTCACCGACGTGAACGGCGCCTACGAGGGCGCGTTCGGCGGAAACCCCACGGGCCAGCCGCTGTCGGCCGCGCTCCCGACCGAGGCGGAACACGATCGGTACGCAGCGGCGCTGAATGACGGCGGGACCACCCGGGCAACGGTCGTCCGTCAGGTCGGCGGCCGGGACGAAGACGTCGTGCTCACCGTGATTCCGATCTCCCCGCCTGGCGAGTCCGACTACGCGTTCGGCGTCTATCTGACGGAACAGGCTGGCGCCGACAAGGACGGGTGAGCGGCCGCGCGCCGGCCGGCGACCCCGGCCTCGGCGGCTCCCGACCGGAGCAGGCTCCGGTAGAACCAAACCGCCGGGCGACGAACGGCGTCGTATGAGCGCCGACACGGGACGGGATCGCAACCGGCCGATCCGGTGTCTCATCGCAAAGGTTGGACTCGACGGCCACGACCGGGGGGCACACGTCATCGCCCGGGCGTTCCGCGACGCGGGGTTCGAGGTGGTCTACTCCGGGCTCCACCGCGCCCCCGAGGAGATCGTCCAAGCGGCGGTTCAGGAGGACGTCGACGTGCTCGGCATCTCCATTCTCTCGGGTGCCCACAACACCCTGGTGCCGAAGGTCGTCGAGGGGCTCGAAGAGTACGGTGCCTTCTCGGAGACGGTGTTGATCGTCGGCGGGATCATCCCCGAGGAGGACCGTGATCGGCTCCGGGAGATGGGCGTCGCGGCCATCTTCGGCCCCGGAACTCCGATGCAAGAGACCATCGACTTCGTGCGTGAGAACGCCCCGATCAGGGCCGACGACCCGGCGTGAGGCTGCGATGACCGACCGCGACTCCCCCGAGGTGGCCGATCGAAACCAACAGTTGGTTGCGTCGCTGCTCGACGGCGAGCACCGCGCTTTAGCCCGAGTCATCTCCCGGATCGAGGACCGCGCGCCCGGCCACCGCGATCTGATCTCCCGGCTTCACCCGCATACCGGCGACGCCGCGGTGATCGGGATCACCGGCAGTCCGGGTGCGGGGAAGTCGACGCTGGTCGACAAGCTCGCGGCCGCCTACCGCGACCGCGGCGACACGGTCGGCGTCGTCGCGGTCGATCCCGCGTCGCCGTACTCCGGCGGATCGGTGCTGGGCGACCGGATCCGGATGGCCGCCACCGTCGGCGATATGGACGTGTTCGTCCGCTCGATGAGCGCCCGCGGCCGGCTGGGCGGGCTCTCGACAGCGACCACCGACGCGGTCCACGCACTCGACGCCTTCGGAAAGGACGTCGTGATCGTCGAGACTGTCGGCGCCGGCCAGAACGAGGTCGACATCGTCCGGACCGCCGACACGGTCGGAGTGGTGGTCCAGCCCGGCAGCGGCGACGACGTCCAGATGCTGAAAGCCGGGATCTTAGAGATCGGCGACGTGTTCGTGGTCAACAAGGCGGATATGGACGGCGTCGACCGGCTGCTCGCCGAACTCGAGGAGATGCTCCACCGCCGGGAGGCCGACGGACCGCCTGCCGGGGGCGTCGGACACCACGGGCGGACAGCCGGCTCGGCGGCTCGCGGTGGACCCACCTCCGAAGCCCGCTCCGACGCCGGGGATCAGAACCCGGACCCGGACCCGGACCCGGACCCGGACCCGGGCGTCGACGTCTCGTCGTGGGACCCGCGCGTGGTCACGACGGTGGCGACCGCTGGGGAGGGCATCGACGACCTCGTCGGCGCTTTCGACGCCCACACGCGCTACCTTCGGGAGTCGGGCGCGGGGAGACACCGAGCCCGTTCACGCCACGCAGCCGAGATACGGCGGCTCGTTCGGGAGGATGCAAATGTTCTCTTGGACGCCGAGATACGGCGACAGGGCGGCGTCGAGACGCTCGCCGAGCGCGTGCGCACGGGCGATACCGACCCCTACGCGGTCGCGTCGGCAATCGTCGGCCCGATCGCCGACTGTGTCGACGCGGACGGCGAGAGTGCAGAGCGCGACGACGCCACCGGCGGGTCCGCGCCCGGACGCGACCCCGGCAGCGACGCGTGACACCCACGCCGGCCAGCGGGCCCACGTGCGACGCGGTCGACGCCGCCACCTCGCGGCACGCCGACCCCTTGTGCCGGCGCGACGCCAGCAGCCTGAAGACGCTCCCGTTCGTGACCCGAAGTATGAACCGCAGATCCGTCGCCGGTGGGGTCGTGGCGGGCGTCGGTGCCGTCGCGCTCGCGAACGCCGCGCTCCGACAGCAGGCGCCGCCGTTGGAGCCCGCGCTCGACGGCACACAGCGCACCTTCGAGTGGAACGACATCGACGTCAGGTACGCCGAGGCGGGCGACCCTGACGACCCGGATCTCGTGCTTCTCCCGGGGATCAACGCCGCGGGGTCGAACGGGGAGTTCCGGGCGGTGTTCGACGACCTCGCGGACGACTACCACGTCGTCTCACCCGACCTCCCGGGGTTCGGTATGTCCGATCGGCCGCCGCTGCGGTACTCCGCGTCGCTGTACACCGAGTTCGTCCGGGCGTTTCTCGCGGAGTTCGACGCGCCCGCGGTGGTCGCATCGTCGATCACGGCCGCGTACCTTCTCGATGCTGCCCCCGACCTCGACCTCTCGTCGGTGGTCCTGATCTGCCCGACGGAGCGCGGCGGTCCCGATCGGAACCTCCCGGCGCGGGAGCTCCTCCGGTCGCCGGTGATCGGGGAAGCGCTGTTCAACCTCCTCACCTCGAAGCCGTCGATCCGATATTTCAACGCCGATCACGGCTACTACGACACCGACCGCGTGAGCGAGGCGTGGATCGATTACGAGTGGCGGACCGCCCACCAGCCGAACGCGCGGTACGCCCCCGCGTCGTTCATCAGCGGCTTCCTCAACGCCGACGTCGATCTGGAAGCCGCACTTCGCGACGTCGACAGCGTGACGTTGCTGTGGGGTCGGGAAGCCGAGATCACGCCGCTGTCCCGTGGGCGCGACCTCGCCGAGGCCGCCGACTGCCGGCTGGTGGTGGTCGACGACGCCAAACTCCTCCCGCACGTGGAGTTCCCCCAGCAGGTCCTGTGGGTCCTCGACGAGGCGCTCGACGGGTGAGCCCCGGTCGGTGGACGACCCGCGCCCCCGTACCGGCGCCCGTAGGCGTACTGAGCGTTTGCCGTGGCGAACCGTCGGATCTTTTCACCCGACCGGCGTACCCCCCCGTATGTGCTGGAGCGATCCGGGGAACGTGGAGGTCGGGCAGTGAGTGAGGTCCCGGTCGCGGTCGTGACCGAGGGCGAGACGGTCGGCGGCGCACTTGCGGGGATCGACGCCCGCGTCGTCGAATCCGACGCCGTGACCGCAGACGTCGTCGACAACGCTCGGGTCGTGTTCGCGGTCGGCGAGCCGTCGCTACTTGCAGTCGCGCGGCACTGCCCCGAGACCCCGATCGCCCCTATCGCGGCCGGCATCGGCCGGTACGACGTCTCCACGGCCGCGGTCACTGCTGTCGTCGACGCCGCGCCCGACGACCTCCGGACGGTCGCTCACCCGCTGCTCGACGTCACCGTCGCGGGCGAGCACGTGGGCACCGCGGTCGCGGACGTTACGCTCCTGACGGCCGCGCCCGCCCGCATCTCGGAGTTCGGGATTAACTCCGCGGACGGCTGGGCCGAGACCGTCCGCGCCGACGGGGTCGTCGTCGCCACGCCGCTTGGCAGTACGGGCTACGCCCGCGACGCCGGTGGACCCGTGCTCGCGCCCGAAACCGGCCTCGTGACCGTCCCGATCTCGGCGTACGCGATGCACGTCCGTCCGTGGGTGCTCCGCCCGCCGGTGTCGGTGTCGGTCGAGCGCGACGAGGCCGACGTGACGCTGCGCCTCGACCACCGGGTGGTCCGGTCGGCGCCCCCGGACGTCCCCATCGACGTCGAGGCGGGCGAGCGGCTGTCGCTCGTCGCGCCACAGCAGTTCTCGATTAACTGACCCCGGCACCTGGGCCGCCTCCGGGACGATGCCGCGCTACACGACGGCGTTCCAGAGCGGCTCGATCAGGAAAAACAGGCTCTGGTAGCCCGCGTACAGCAGCGCGACCACCGACGCTCCGATGGCTGCCACCGGCCGCTGAAGGTCCTTGCTCTTCGAACGGGCTTCCACGCACCGGGACTCGTACTCGAAGAAGTCAGACACGAAGACTGCGAGTGCGAGCACCGACATCACCATCCCGCCGTGCGGTTCGACGATCAAGAAGAGCAGCGACGAAAGCACCAATCCGAGGGTGGTCACGGTGTGGGGTACCCACCGGCTGAGCGCCTCGTCGTCGTCGCTGTCCGTCGCCTGCCACTCGTGGCGGCTGTGCTGGAGGATTCGTGTGATCATGTTCGTGACCGCGAACACGAAGATCACAAAGGGGAGAATCGGTGCGACGCCCTCGAGCGCGTCGATCGGGACGAGGAACTGTAACGGTTGCATACCCGACGATGCGCACAGGACTCATTAGAGTTTTTCCAATCGCACCCGGTGGCGGGGCGCTAGCCAGCGCGCTCGTCGAGCGCCTCGCTGGCCCGTCGCACGGCGGGGATGAGCACCCAGAACGTGAGCGCACCCAGGATCGCGAACCAGAAGAACACGTCCATCAGCAGGACGCCGAGCGAGTCGAACATCGTCGCGGAGTCGCTCAGCTCCACGGGGGCCACCAGCTGCTGCTCGCTGTCGAAGCTCGGCGTGCGGTACCACCCGGCGAGTACCATCCACCCGAGCCCAGCACCGGTGAATATGCTCAGTCCCTTGATGAACTCGTCAGCCATTGTCGTTCGAAAGTTTGTCGGAGTCCTCTTGAGACTTTCCCATCCCCTCCGCGCGGAACCGCGTGCCGACGACGTAGACCCCAGCGCCGAGCCCGATGATCCCGAGACCGCCCGCAGCGAAGAGGGTGCTCAAGACCCCCTCGTCGACCGCGACGCCGACGACGGCCAGCGTCCCGGTGACGATGTTCCCCAGAACGCTCACGTTGAGCGTCGCGGCGTCGAGGAGCATAAACCCGACCACGACACACACCACCGCAATGAGCGTCGAGAACACGGTCACGGTCTTGTAGAGTCGCATCGGGACGACGATGTCGCGGCCCGAGGCACCGGCGTCGGTATCGGCCGCCTCGCTCTCGGCGTCCTCCGTCGCGACCCCCGCGGTGTCTCCATCAGTCATCACTCGTCCTACGCGGGGGGGCGAAATGGGCCTTTCTGTGTGTGTCCCGTCGGGCTGTCGGTAGCGATCAAGAATAGATCGATACCGAACAGAACGCGAACCGAGACCACACCACGTCGTAGACAGGCGTTGCCTCGAACGGGATCCACCGGACTACGCATTCGGCCACTTTCTCCGTGTGAACCGCCCACAGTACGAGCGAATGTACCTAGTTCGTACGCCCGGTTTGAACACAGGTGCACGACACTCCGAGGAAGTCAACTACGGTGAACCGTACGATGCTGGCAATGTAGATGCTGACTGCTCTGGCTGGTCGTGTTTAGTTAAGCAAATGCTGGTCGAACAACCGCCACGGGCGGGATTGGAAGGGGCTGCGCTCTCGACGAAGACGGGTGAG
>Ga0102942_1000677_pt1 | contig 12984 bp, 13 predicted proteins | sample SalPon2_C_H2O_MG_FD_78171 | JGI IMG/M metagenome (GOLD analysis project Ga0102942, IMG submission 78171) | Salt pond water microbial communities from South San Francisco under conditions of wetland restoration - Salt Pond MetaG R2_C_H2O_MG | ecosystem: Environmental > Aquatic > Non-marine Saline... | reverse complement strand
GAGGACGACCGGTTCGAAATGAACGCCGACCGGGTCGACCATCTCGACGAGTTGGAGGCGGAGATCGAGGAGACGCTCGCCGAGCACACGACCGACGAGTGGATCGAGATCATCGCTGAGGACGCCGGCGTCCCCGCCGGGCCGGTGTACGAGGTCGAGGAGGCGCTGAACAACCCGCAGATCGACGCTCGCGGGACCGTGAGCGAGATCGAGCATCCCCAAATCGGGACAGTGCCGGTGATCGAACACCCGTTGCGGTACGGGAACGCGACCAGCGGGTTCGAGCGCGCGCCGCCGCTGTTGGGTGAGCACAATCGCGAGGTGTTTCAAGAGTTAGGGTACTCGGATGCGGAGATTGACGAGCTCGCAAGTGCGGGCGTGTTTGGCGCAAGTGATGAACAATAGTCGAAAATGCGTTTGATTCAAACTGTGCCGTGAGATTCTAAGAAGCAGAGTATGAAGTGTGTGATACATATACGCAGTGAGTTCTGCACAGCATGTTTGAGAGCGTGATGCTGGTTCTCGTCCTCAGGCGTCTCTGTAGCTGTTGTATTTCCGTAGTTCCTCCAGCACCCTCTCAGCGGGATTCACTTATCATCTCGATCTCGTGTTAGCGGTCGTGTTAACTCAAGCATCGGTACACTAGGCAGCGACGGCTCTGAGTTATAATTCTGCTGTTGTTGACCCCGTATTTCCGAATATGTTTATAAATATATGAGATCGCGTATTTACATATATAGTGATAGTTTTGACAGCAGTTGTATTGCTATGGCGATCGATTTAAAATTGGAGTGAAGTTCGTGAGAGTCCAGTTGTGAGATCTCTTTCAGCACCAGCGGGGAATAGCGCACCCTCAACACGGTGTTTCTACGTGATATTAGAGGGAATTACCAGCGTAACTTGTTTTTGGACGAAAACACGTAATACAGACGCGTTCGTTTATATAAGGGTCTACGGCGGCACATAGCTATCTGAGTCGGTCTGAAGCGGATTCTCAACGACCACAACACGATTCGGGGTCGTATCGTCAGATGGCTATCTGTTGGCTTTCTGGATCCAGTTGTGAAATGCTGCTTCGCTGCACCTGATCGCTAATTTCTCAAGATACTGTTTTGTGTTTAAAAGTGGTAGTTTAGTAAGATGGGCACTGTCGAGTTAAGCCAGTTTGAGAAGTGAGCAGTTCGTTGGTTTTTGATATCTATGCTTAACCAAGAACTGCCCACTGAGACGTATGAGGCGGCAAATATTGACTGTTGGGAGCGTGAGCGGGGTCGTGTTCAGATACGCTGATTGCGTGCGAAGGCAAAGGATCTGAGCCACTCGTTTGCTGTTGCTGTTTCGGCGTTGCTGAAACGGTTTGAGAAACGAATAGTTCTATTTTTTTGTCTTGCAATCGATATATTCGGCGCTGTTCCGATTTCCATGTCGTTCGTGTCTGAAATCGAGACCGTGTTTGCGACAGCTCGCTGAAGTGGAGCCGCACCATCGACGAGAAAGCTCGCGTCATCGACGTCGTGTTTGTCACGTAGCTCCGCGAAAAAACCGATCTGCGATAGCGTTATTTCCCGTCGGTTCAAGCCGTGTACGTAGCAGATCGTTTGAGCCAGTCCCGACAGCAGCGTACGGCCAATATCGTTCATCGTCGAGTTGGATCACAGTCTCGTCGACCGCAACGTGATTCGGACTCCGACCAGTTTCCGGCTGTGGATCGGCTTTGTGAACCCAGTTATGAACGGTCGATCGAACTCGATTAACACCAAATACCTCAAGAAACGAGACAGTATTCGAAAGCGATAGTCCAGACGACTGGAGCTGAATACTGAGCTTCGTCGACAGCCTCGGTGTTGCTTCTCGCTCCACAAACTCTAAGTTGATCTCGTCTAAACAGACGCTGAGGCGGTCGTTTTCGGGCATGAATCACTTTGAAAACGCACCGCCCCACCTTTCAGACCGTATCTGAACACCGCCCCATATTGAGGAAAAGACATTTTTGGAATGGTTTGATCGTATGGGTATGCGGCGAAGGCAATATCTACGGGCGACTGGAGCCTGTTCTGGTGTACTGGCACTTACGGGGTGCGTGGAGATGCTTCCCGGTGGGAATCCGGCTCCTGACTATCCGGGTGGAACGCTGGTCGTTGAAAATGTCGGTGACAGTCCCGTGAGAGTCTCAGTAAACACAAAGTTAGAGCAGTTTGATGCCGAACTGGACATCAAAATTACTGGCGGTGAAACCGTCGTTCGTCGGGAATTTGTCATCGCTGAAACGGGTGACATTGTGACTCTCGAAGCTCTGCTTGGAGAGACTGGCGAGCAGATCAGATTCCAGTTTCTCCCCGCAGGTGGTGATGAGGACACTCCGCCAGAAGTAGCTCATCTCACCTTCGAGTCTGCTGTCGAAGCGAGCGCAACTTGGACTGCGACAAGCGGAACGTGAATCCGTTCGCAGTTCTCACCGACCGGCTGTTTCATTCGGGTTTGTATCTGAACGAGGGGAGGTTAACCACACAGAAGAATATATTCTGTTGGCTCTGTTGAAACCCTCAACGGCTGACACAAATACCGTGCTGAATAGGAGGCGCTCATTGTTCACAACCTCGATAATACTCGCTATCGAACGTCGTATCGGCATTTGGCCCCGATATAGCACGGCACATCAAGACACAGTATATTTCAGCGGGGATAGAGTCTACATTTAAGGAAACGATCTCAATTCTCGACTACTCTCCCGAGTTCACCATGCAAATCTCACTCAACGATGAAGTGAAATATTTAGAAACGCAGCGATTGGAGTCCAGATCTGGGCCTCAGTTTACGATCAAAGACGGCGAGATTACTGCTGATCGCTAGATCGAATCCAGCGATTAGCCGATGAAGAAGCACGTTCAACGAACGGGTGATCCATCCGACTTGACGCGAAATAAGCGGAGCCGTTGTGCTGACTTCATCCTCTGTATTCAGCACGTGGTCTGGAATATATCAACGTCGAAGGATTTCAACAGAGCCTATTGGTTCAATGGAACCTCGTGGTTGTTATCCCTCACACTGGCACGCACGGCGACATCGTTGGAGCGTGGAACATGCTACAGTCGGAAGGTAGGCCGATGCTCGGCCTGCTGCCCTGTCTGCTGAACGCGGCAGGGACGCACCCACGACTGGGCCGTACTGGCAGCGGAGCGATCCTAACTGGATACCCGCCGGTTTGGAGAATAGCCGTGGTCACTTTACCAACCCAGCGTCGGCAAACCCGCGAGTTCACAGCCGGGGTAATCGACTGACTGGATTCCCCATGAAGGAGTCTTCGCTCCTCAGGGGAGAGGAAGTTAATTGAACTGGAGATCGAAGTCGAGTGTGACCTCGTTCGTCACGTTGTCGTACACCGGCGAGGTTGCCGTGACTTCTTCGTGTAGTTCCCTGAGTTCGTCTTCCGACGCGTCCGCGTCGATGTGCGTTGTGGCCCGGATTTGGTCGTATCCCGGCCGGACGTCGTCGCTCAACCCGAGGAACCCGCGGAGATCGATGTCTCCCTCGAACTCAAAAGAGAGGTCATTGAGTTGGATGCCGTGAGCTGCCGCGTGTCCAGCGTACGTTACGCTCAGGCAGGAGCCAATCGCAGCGAGGAGGTGTTCGACTGCGTTCGGACCAGCACGGTCGCCGAGCATCGCTTCGGGTTCGTCGCCAGTGATCGTAAACTCTGGCGATTCGATTCTCGTTCCATCCTGCTCGAAATCGCTAATGTGTGTTTCACTTGCAAAACCTCCGGCCCATTCAGTTTCTGCTCGGAAGGTAAATAATGCCTCATCAGGGTCTTCAGAAGCCGATTCAATCATTTTTTCGAGTGCACTAGTATCTAATCCGTTGATTTCAGTCATTCTCGAAGCATGCAATACTATTGTGGTTTCGGTTATAATTCTGTCGCCTCATTCTCCATTCACGTTCGGTGTCTGATGGTCAGAGGATACGGTCGAGCGGGAGAATGTGGATGGCGTTTTCGGCCAGGCGACGGAGCGATGGCTAGATTCATCCTCGACGACACTCGTCCGTAGGTGACACCCCGATAGATGTCCGACTCGGCCCTTCGAGACGATCCGACAGCGAGTTCGGAGGTTACGACGGCATGGCTCTGTTGAAATCCTTAGAGAGCGACAGGTGGTGCGTGCTGGATATAGGTGGTGTGCGAAGCAAGCGGGTGTCGAAAGTTCGAGTAGCCGAGATCGGTCACGCCGACATGGGAAGCGCAGTTGGCCCTACTGTTGAGCAGTCGTCGACTCTACCTGGTCGATTATCGATTCGACGAACGATTGTTGCGCCCTTCGGACGCGGTCAGCATCAGGGCCGACACCCGCGAGGTGATCGGCCTCGACGCGGACAAACTCGACGTCAGGCAGCGACTCGATCACGCACTCTGCGTGGTCGATCGGGACGGCGGCGTCGAATTCCCCGTGAAAGACCAGGACCGGACACTCTATGGTCTCGTAGTCGACGACGGGGAGATTACGGCACCAGCGTTCGTCGTTAAGGGTCCCATCGATACGGGCGCTGGCGGGGAAGATGGTCGAGGCGAACCTGAGATCCATCGCGTGCTGTACCGGGTCATTCTGGATGTAATCGACGTAGGCTTCGAGGTCTTCGCCCTCCAACGTCGAGAGGCCGGCGTGCATGTTTTCAATGAACTGAACGGGCATGAACCGGTGGAGAAAGGCGAGTAGACCGGAGCGAATGTCGAGCACCGGCGCCGAGGTGAGCAACGGGTCGATGACCGGGTTACCCGTGTCGTACATTCGCTCATCGATCTCGGTCGTGATCGCCGAGCCGAGGACCAGTCCTGCGACCCGCTCGGGATAATCGGCAGCGAGTTGGAGAGCGATCGGGCCCCCACAGGAGATACCGACGACGATCGGGCGTTCCACGTCGATGGCGTCGAGAAGCGCCACGAGTAGGGCGGCTTGGTCCGCAAATGACTTGTGGTCATCGAGCGGGGTCCGGAGAAAGCCCGGTCTGGAGGGGGAGATGACTTCGACGTCGTCTCCGAACGTCCCCTCTCCAAATAGGAGTCCCTGATCGTAACCACCCGGCGCTCCATGAAGTATCAGCACGGGGTAGCCCGAGCCCCGTCGGGCGATTTCGACGACCCCCTGATTCGTTTCGACAAGTTCGCTCCCAGCGGAGAGGTCCGCGAGTCGGCTACGTTTCCACTCCCAAAGTGCACCACCCGCTACACACACGAGAAAGCCCGCACCGATTCCGACCGACCGTCTCCAGGTTTCGCGCATATCGACCAATACGACTGCTGCCATCATAATTTCTGAGTAGGCTTCCATGGCTCTGTTGAAATCTTATTATCCAGACATATTCTCGTCTGAAACAGCCGTCCGGTGAGAGGTGCGTATGTCTTGAGAAATGTGATTTCAATACCCCAGAAATCAGAAAGACTACACAATCAACACCGTTTTCGCAACTATGTCCTCGATCCGCCGTACGTTCCTCGTCGGAGGCTCTGTTGAAATCTTCTAAATATGACATAAACGGCGTGCTGAATAGAGTGCGCGCATCTCGCACAGAAGTTCTTCAAAAAACGAGTTGGCCGGATCGGTCAATACAGGGAATTACTAGGTCATCGAAAGTTGGTGGGTTTATCGTATCGCAGAGAAGAATTGAGCCCAAATGAGGTTGCTGCCGCGCGGATCAGAGGCTGGCTTTCGGGGATGGCTACTATGGCAGGTGCCAGTTTGTGTCGGGCTCATGAGTGGGATATTTGTCGGGGTACAGGTCGCTCCATCACCGCTGCTGGCAGCACTGGTTACACTGGGATGTGGACTGCTCGGAATGGGGATCGGCACGGCATTGATCAATTGGTGACCGTTGTGACGACTATACACACGAGTTCAGTCTGAGTGGCTGCTGGTCAGTCCGCAGCTCTCATCGGCCGGCTGTTTCACACAAGTTTGTCTCTGAACGAGAGGATATCAGCAGGACCAACCATACATATCGCTCAATAGCTCACATACCAGCGGCTATCTACGTAGCAGCCTCTGACGAATGCGTGTTTAACACCCAGCCTCATACGGATCCGGCGTGTGAGTCAGTTATCTCGGCACAGACTAACAAACCCACCAGAGCTCTGCGAAGAGACCTAGGCATGGTAGCTGACGGGCAATCTCACTTCGCCGAGCGAGTCATAAACGAGAGGCCCCTCACAGCCCTTGATTCCCGGCGGCGGGCTGTGTTACTTGGGGCTGTGACAGTAGCTGCGGGAGCTGTTGGGGTTACGTCTGTCTCACTCCCTCGAACCGATGGTGGAACCGCGACTCCGAATGATCGAGACTCTCTCGACCCCACAACGGACCCGACGCTGATCGCTCATCGTGGCTTTGCGGGAGAGAACCCGGAAAATACGCGTCTGGCTGCACGGGCAGCGACCCGAGAGAACGGGCCTGGTCGACGGGCTGATCTCGTTGAGATAGATGTCGTCCCGACTGCCGACGGTGATATCGTGGCGTTTCACGACGACGACCTTGCAGGCCGCGACGGTGAGGGAATGGGGCTTACCGAGACGTCCGGCGTCGTTTGGGAGACGGATACGGAAACGGTCACCCGCGCGGAGGTGCTCCAAAGTGGGGAGACCGTTCCGCGGCTTGGAGAACTGCTCGCGTCGGTCCCATCGGCTGTCGGCGTGAATATCGAGTTGAAGAACCCTGGGAGTACCTCGCTCCGGTTTGGCGAGAAGCTGTCCGGCGAGGCGCTCGGCATGCAGAAAGCGGTTTGGCGTCCTTTCGTTGACCGCGTCGTCGACATCGTAGATGCCTACGACCACGAGATTCTCTTTTCATCGTTCTATGAAGCAGCGCTTGCCGTCGTAGCTGAACGATCAACGGCGTCGGTCGCACCGATCATCTGGGAGTCAGTCGATGACGGGGTCGCAATTGCCAAAGCGTACGACGCCGATGCGATCCACCCGCCAGTAGCGATGATCCGTAACACCCCGTTCTTCGACCACGGACGCTTCGGTGACACGGATCTGGTGCGAACGGCGCAGAGCCACGGCTGGGATGTCAACGTTTGGACTGTCGAGTCGTGGTATCAGGCTGATCGCCTCCTTGACGCGGGGGTCGACGGGCTCATCGCTGACTACTCGACCCTTCTCCCGGAGTGAGCGATCGGCCGATGATGGTCTCGGCTGCTCGTGGTTGCCATTGTGCCTCACGGAGTGATATATAGATCCATTGTCCACTTTATGTTGACATATACCACTATTAGCATCAGTTATCACCGACGTTTGAATGTTTAGACATGTATGTCGCCACATGCCGAGAAGCCGACCGAAATCTCACGTCGAAACACACTCACGACAACCGGCGCTGCGCTCGCAGCAGCGACCGGGCTTGCGGGATGTTTAGGTGGAAGCAGCGGCGGTAGCGGCGCGCAGTTCTCACCGATTAACGAGGAACTCACCGTGTGGCACGCGATGGGGGGGACGAACGGCGAGACCCTCGATCAGATCGGGTCGGACTTCGAAGAAGAGTTCGGGACTGGCGTGAATATGGAGTTTCAGGACTCTTACGAGAACGTTCTCACGAACACGCTCTCGGCGTTTGACTCCGGGAACGTCTCGGACATGCTGCAGGTCGATTCGCTGTTCGCGCAGCAAGTGCTCGACACCGATCAGGTACGGCCGGTCGAGGAGATTCTCCCTGACAATTTCGACGCCGACATTTTCCTCGACAACGTCGCGGAGTTCTTCACCGTCGACGGCGAGCTCGCGTCGCTCCCGTTCAACAACTCGAACGCGATCATGTACATCAACAGGGACGCCTTCGAGGAGGCCGGGCTCGATCCCGATGATCCACCGCAGACGCTGGCGGAAGTCCGCAGTGCGTCGGAACGGCTCGTCGACCAAGGCGTGACGCAGTACGGGATCACGTGGCCGAACCACGTCTGGTTCGTCGAGACGTGGTACGGATTCGAAGGGGAACTGTTAACAGATGCAGAAAACGGCCACGCCGGGGAGCCGTCGGAGCTCCGGACCCCTGATGCGGCCTACGACCTCTACGACTGGTGGAAGGGCATGGCCGATGACGGCCTCTACACGAACCCGGGCATCGAGGCGTGGGGCGAAGCGACGTCGCTGTTCATCGAACAGGAAGCCGCGATGGTACTCACGAGCACCGCCTCGGTCGCGGGCCTCATCGCTGACTCCGAGGACTTCACCGTCGGTGCCGCGCCGTATCCGAGCATCAGCGAGACCCGTGTCGGCCCGGTGATCGGCGGCGCTTCCTTCTACGTCCCCGACGGACTCCCCGAGGAGCGATATGCGGAAATCGGACAATTGCTCGAATACATGGCCCAGCCGGAGGTCCAAACGGAATGGCACAAGGGGTCGGGCTACTACCCGATCACGCAGCCGTCGGTCGACGCGCTCCGCGAGGAGGGCTGGTTCGAAGAGAACCCGATGTACCAGGTCGCGCTCGATCAGCTCCAAAACGGCGACGCGAGCGACCCGGCGACCAAGCGAGCCCTGCTCGGTCCGGCGCGGAACGTCCAAACGGTCATCCAAAACAAGTCGGTGGACATCCTGAACGCCGACAGCATCGACGCCGAGATTGAGGCGCTCAAGACCGAGGTCGACGACGTGCTGACCGAGTACTACAACTGACCGCGGAGTCACACACACATGTCCACACGCGAGATTTTTGACAGCCGGATCGAGTCCGGGCTGCTGCTGTTGCCGACGCTGCTCGTCTCGATCGTCTTCCTGTACTATCCGACGGCGCTGGCCGTGCGAACCAGCTTCTTCGACTCGAGCTTCGGGCAGGCAGACGAGTTCGTCGGCCTGAAAAACTACCTCACGCTACTGACCGACTCGGGGTATCATTCGAGCCTGCTCCTCTCAGTGCTGTTTGCTGCCGTCGTGGTAATCGGCGTCATCGCCGTCTCGCTGTACCTCACGTTTCTCATCCACGAGGTCGACACCGGTCAGGGGCTGTACCTGATCTCCGTGATCTGGCCGTACGCCCTTCCGCCCGCGGTGGGTGCGCTCGTCTTCCTGTTCATCGCACACCCGACGCTGGGCGTGTTGACCGGTCCTATCGAGGCGCTCGGCGTCGACGTCGACTGGTTCAACAACGGCCCGCAAGCGTTCGTCGTCGTCGCACTCGCGGCGATATGGAAACAGATCGGCTACAACGTGATCTTCATGATCGCGGCGATGAACAACATCCCGGACACGCTCACGGAGACGGCGGCACTCGACGGCGTGAGTGGGGTCCGACGGCTCGTGTCCGTCTACGTGCCGATCATGACGCCGACGCTGTTTTTCCTCGTCATTATCAACACCATCTACGCGTTCTTCGGGACGTTCGCGTTCGTGGATCTACTCACGAGCGGTGGGCCGTCGAACGCGACGAACATCCTGATTTTCGACCTGTATCGGGAAGGGTTCTCCTTCTTCAACTTCGGCGTCGCTTCGACGAAGTCGGTCGTGTTGTTCCTCGTCGTCGGCGTGCTGATGCTCGTACAGTTCCGTGTGACTGACAAATACTCCTACTACGGTGGCTAAGATGGTCCAACTACTCCAATACGCCAAGCGGCAGGCCAACGCGCTCCGAAGCGACCAGACGACAGAAACCACTCACGACGCGCGTCCCGGAACGCACCTTCAACTGTGGTTCCTCGTGTTGCTCGTGGTGTTCCCGATCGTCGTCGCGGTGATCGTCAGTACCAAAGAGACGGGTGTGGTGACCAGTCTCGGCGATCTGCTGCCCGGGAGCTACGCCGTCGAGAACTACCGCGAGGCCCTCGTCGACTACCGGTTCGGCCGCTTCATGTGGAACTCACTGGCGATGTCGCTCGTGATCGTCGTCGGCAAGCTCATCGTCTCCGTGTTCGCGGCGATGGCGATCGTCTACTACCGGATTCCGTACAAGGACCTCGTGTTCCTGTTCATCCTGTTTACGCTGTTGTTGCCCGTCCCCGTTCGATTCATCCCGCTGTTCCAACTCATGAACGACCTCGGGTGGAGCAACACGATCCTCGCCATTACCGTTCCGTACATCGCCAGCGCCACGACGGTGTTCATCCTCCGTCAGCACTTCCTGTCGATTCCGACATCGATCGTCGAAACGGCGAAACTCGACGGCGTCGGGCCGCTCCGATTCATGCTGTTTGTGCTGTTGCCGATGTCGAAAGGCGTCCTCGTCGGCGTCTCTATCATCATGTTCGTCTACGCGTGGAACCAGTACCTCTGGCCGCTGATCGTCATCGATTCCGAGGCCAATCAGGTCGCCCAAGTCGGGCTCCAACTGCTACAAGGCGACGTTCAGGGCGGACAGCTCTCGTGGTCGCTCGTGATGGCCGGTTCGACGTTGACTCTGCTACCGCCGCTACTGTTGATGATCGTGTTCCGTAAACCACTGCTAGAGACGTTCAGCATCCAGCAAAAGTAACAATGACAACCGTAACACTACAGAACCTACAGAAGACGTTCGGCGATGTCGTCGCCGTCAATGGCATCGACCTCGAAATCAAGGACGGAGAGTTTCTCGTCATCGTCGGCCCGAGCGGGTGCGGCAAAAGCACGACGCTGCGGCTGCTCGCCGGTCTTGAGGCGACGACTGACGGCCGGATCGAGATGGGTGGGCAGGACGTCACCGGCGTTGAGCCCAAAGATCGGAATGTGGCAATGGTGTTTCAGAACTACGCGTTGTACCCGCACATGACTGGGCGGCGCAACATCACCTTCGGAATGAAATCGAGCGGCGATTTCACCGACGCGGAGATCGAGAGTCGGGTCGAAGACGCGGCCGAAACTCTCGACATCGAAGACCTCCTCGGTCGGAAACCGGAGGCGATGTCCGGTGGTGAACGGCAGCGCGTAGCGCTCGGCCGCGCCATCGTCCGTGATCCGGACGCCTTCCTGATGGACGAGCCGCTGAGCAATCTCGACGCGAAACTCCGGATCCAAATGCGCGCTGAGCTGGCTCGGCTTCACTCCGCGCTTGAGACGACGACGGTCTATGTCACGCATGACCAGACCGAAGCGATGACGCTCGGAGAGCGAGTCGTCGTGATGAACGACGGGCAGATCATGCAGGTTGACGAGCCGCAGATGCTGTACGACTTCCCGGCGAATCGGTTCGTTGCGGAGTTCATCGGAGATCCGGCGATGAACATGATTCCCGTTGACATCGAGGGAGGTCACGCCGTCCACGACGCGTTTACGCTTCCGCTTCCGTCTGTTGAGGATCCGCCCGCGACTGAGCGGAATGGAACGGGAGACACGCAAATCGGCGATACACGGACCGCGATTCTCGGCATCCGGCCGGAAGATTTCCGTCTCTCGGGCACACAGGCAGATGACGGCCTACCGACTATCGATGCCGAGGTAAACGTGCGGGAGCCGCTCGGAGACAGTCTGCTCTTACACTGTTCGATCGGATCCACATCGTGTAACATACAGGCAGAGCCACGAACAGAAGTCCGCGCCGGTGAGACGGTGTCTGTTACGTACGACCCTGCGCGGCTTCACCTGTTCGACACTGAGACAGGGGATGCGTTCTATCACTCAGAGTCACATCTCTCATCCGGTGAGCAGGTAGTGTCCCAAGTTTCGAAATAGCGATCCAAGAGCGGGTATTCTGCACGGCGGTGATACGATTTCACTCGGTCGAGATCGCGGCGGAAGAATGTGAGAAGCGATCGCTGTTGCTGGCAGCGTTGGTGTTGTTCCCATTAATTCGTTATCGGCCATGCATACGGAGAACTGGGAGCGAGTCCGGTCTGCTGTGCGATACGCTGAACATATTCCTCTGCGAACATCGGCCGTATGCCGAAGGTCAGCGTCGAGATTCCCCAAGAATTGCTTGATGACCTCGACGAGCACGTCGGCGACGAGGGAAAGTTCGTCAATCGAAGCGATGCGGTTCGCGCATCGGTCCGCAAAACACTCGATATGCTCGATGAGATCGATGAACGACACGGGCGGGTTGAGACGGGCGACGGCGAATCTCACTAGTCTTAACCAACAGAACTGAAGAAGTACAGCGCACTGTTGGTTATACTCGTTTGCGGTCACCGCTCACCAAAACGAGTAGTATCGTCGAGGTCGTCTAACGGCCTCAACACCACGGAACACGTCTAAAGAATGGTCCGATCAGGAACGATGAGCGATAGTCAATACTCGGGACACACGTCTCGTTCTAGCGGGCGGGCTATTCAACGTGGGGAGCACGGCGCGTAGTGGGGCAGATCGACGCCTCATTCACCGCAATTTTCATGTTTATGGGACATATATCTTAACGTAGTTATGCTCAAAGGGCATTTTGAATCAACAGGGAGTTTCCAAATTCTTATATTAAGGACTTTGATGGCAACCTCGGATTCATTGACTACGAGTGGCAGACCCGGCGGTATCCGGTGGATGCGGACATTCAAGAGAAAGGGACAGAGGGACGTTTCGCCGTCACCGCTGGTCGCTCCGACGAGATCACCGATCCGCTCATGGATCAAGGGGATCGTGAGGAGCGAAAGCTTCGAGCGCAATATGTCCATGCCGCTGTAGACGGGAGGAAGATGAAGAAAGGAGAAGAGCAGACGATTCCGATCCCGAGGTCTCACGATGGAGTGAAACAGCTCATTGAGGCACTGGAGTCCGATCGACAGACTGTCCAAGAGACGAGCATCGAAGCCCTTGAAGCAGAGATCGACGAAACCGTATACGACCTGTTTGACTTGACTGAGGACGAGAGGGAGGTCATCGAGGACTATCTGAAAGTGTTCTGATTCTCCGTATCTTTATCCGATTACCGGAAAAAGCAATTCGGAATGGTGCTTCGTGAGGGGTTATCTGAATACGCGGAACGCTCTGTGGGCCTTATCGAGAACTCCCCGCAGATGGACGAGGAGAACACTAAGCGGAAGATCATCGAACCGCTGATTGAGCTTCTCGGGTGGGATATTCTCTCCTCCGATGTTGAGCTTGAGTATTCT
>Ga0102942_1000674_pt1 | contig 13001 bp, 19 predicted proteins | sample SalPon2_C_H2O_MG_FD_78171 | JGI IMG/M metagenome (GOLD analysis project Ga0102942, IMG submission 78171) | Salt pond water microbial communities from South San Francisco under conditions of wetland restoration - Salt Pond MetaG R2_C_H2O_MG | ecosystem: Environmental > Aquatic > Non-marine Saline... | reverse complement strand
GAGTGAAACCGGGTTCTCGCAGTTGAAGAAAGACGACGGCGAGAAGCTCCGCTCCCGGAGCTGGCACGGCCAGTTCCGGGAGCTCACACGCAAGTGCATCGTGTATAACCTAACGCAGGCGGCGAGTTAGAGCTCGGCGCCTGCTCCCCTTTTCTGGACGTATCCAGGAGAGGCATCGCCATCGTCACTTGACTGTGGGAACAAAATGCCATAGTTCTGATTATTCACCAAGCACCAGTAGTGACAGCTACTGCATCGTCTGGTCCCGAAATTGTGCCGTTGACGCTGTGAAAATGTGTCTGAGTAGCCCTATCCCGCCGCTGTCTTGTGATTAAACAAGGCAACTGTAACCCAACATCTTCAACGGCGACGCGGTCGACATCTCGCATCTCTTGTGCGGTCACCGCAGTGACCGACCGCCCAGTCGACGTGCGAAAAGAGTTCTGAGACATGTCTCATCCATGGCGGAGCACGGACAAATATTTCGTCAGTGGCGTCCGAAGCGGTCGAAATACGTCCTGCTGCCGATGCGGCTGTTCATACTTGTGGATTAGCCTGCTGTGGATATTGATGGCTCACAGTCAGTTGCTTGGATGCGTTTCACGCATATCCACGCTCTCCTGGGGATCAATCTGCCGCCCGACGAGGATCTGACTTCCTATGCGCAGGAGTACCCCACGTTGAGAGCACGTCCGGTCTCTGATCCTACTGTTGAGGCGACAGCAATAGAACAGCGGACTACTCCGGAAAATCAGACTCCGAGCGTCTCGGCCAGTTCGTAGAAGCTCTCGATAGTGAGGTCGGGCTCGGGACCGAACGGCTCCCATGGCGTCGACTTTCGGTCCACCCAGGCAGCCTGCATTCCGGCATGTTGGGCGCCCATGATGTCGAACCAGCCCGCAGTTGCGTGGACGATCTCACCAATTGGCGTTCCGGTGCGTGCGGCTGCGTGTCGATAGATTTCCGCGGCTGGTTTGAATGTCTGAATTTCGTCAGCGCTGATTGTGTCTTCGAGGATACCACCGATTTCGGCGTGTTCGACCATGGAATCGAGCATCTCGGGATTCCCGTTCGAAACGACGTAGCAGTCGTACCCACCGTCACGGAGTCGCTCGATCCCGTCGCGGACGTCGTCGAACACGTCGAGCTCGTGGTACACCGCGAGAATCTCATCCCGCTCTTCGGTGGTGATATCGGCACCGTGGACATCGAGCGCGTACTGGAGTGCATCCCTGTTCATCTTATAGAACGGTTGATACGTATCGATAGCGTTCGCGACAAACGTATACTCGAGTGAGCGGGCCCGCCAGAGCTTTGAGATCGGTTGCGGGTCCTCAACGCGCTCGGCGAGTGCTTTTTCGGCGGCGTCGACGTCGACGAGCGTGCTGTACGAATCGAAGGTGACTGTCGACACTTGGTCAGGCTCGAATCCCATATGTTGTCCCACGCGGGTCGGTAGAATAACACTCCGGAAAAATATAGAGAAGCCCAGTGAGGACAGGGTCGGGCTGGTAAACGACAGGCTGTACTCTCTCAAGACTACAATCAATGACTACGGCCTTTGGGTCGTGGTTCCGTCAGCAGTTGGAAGCTGGTCATTCAGACGTCCGACTCTCAAATGAATTCGGAGTTCTGTGGTCCGTTCGTGATATGGACCTCGAACGGCTGGGTACTGATGTCGTCCTGTTCGACGAGGTGCCAGTAGGTTTCGGCCATCTCGTCGGGGTTGAGAAACGTCTCATCGTCGCGGTTGGGCAACTGCTCGCGGACGCCTGGCGTGTCGATCTGGCCGTCGATGACAACGTGAGCGACGTGAACCCCCTCAGGCCCGAACTCCTGGGCCATGTCCATCGCCATCCCGCGGGCAGCGAACTTCGCGGCCGTGAATCCGATCGCGCCCCCGAGGCTCCGCACTGCTGAGGTTGCGCCGGTAAAGATGACTGTCCCACCGCCTGTTTCGCGCATATCACCGACGGCTTCCTGTGAGCAGACGAACGCCCCGCGGCCGTTGACTGCCCACGACTGTTCGAATTCCTCGACACTCACATCCATGAGTCCCTTCCACGAGGCCGCACTTGCGTGGTTCACGAGAATGTCGACCGGGCCGAATGCTTCGCGGACTGTTTCGAATCCGTCCCGTATCTGCTCGACATCATTTAAATCAGTCTGGACGGCAAGGCCTTCACCGGACTCCGGGAGATCGTCCGCGAGTTCCTCGATGTAGTCCGTCGACCGGGCAAAAAGTGCGACTTGACAACCCTCGGCTGCGAACTTCCGTGCTAACGATTCGCCGAGTCCTGGACCGACACCAGCGATAACTGCTGTAAGTACCATACGCTGGCTTACGGGCCAAATCCTCAAAGTCCTGATGACGGATGATGTGGTGGTGAAGCCGTCACTCTACAAATCTGAACAAGGTGTCGTGTTATCCCAAATCAATAAGTATTACTCAGTCATCATATTCAGATAGATGGAGCGACGAACACTGTTACAGCTTCTCGGCGCCACGGGAGCCGTGGGATTAGCCGGGTGTTCCACAGAGACGAACAGCGGTGCTGCGCCGTCTCCGTCACCACCACGCACCAATCAGACCATGACAGAAACTGAAACACCGGATGGGCCATCTGAAAACGATGGACTCGTCACCGTGACCGCTGAGGCAGGGGTCGAACAGACGGTCGACCGAATTACAACGGATATCGAGAACAGCGAACTGACGCTAATGACTACTGTTGACCACGCGGAAAACGCGGCGTCAGTCGACATGGAACTCCTACCGACTACGTTACTGATATTCGGCAATCCAGCGGCTGGAACACCATTGATGCAGGCATCTCGGACTGTCGCTATCGACCTCCCGCAGAAGATGCTGGTGTGGGAAGACGACGGACAGACAAAGGTGACGTACAACGATCCCGAGTATCTGGCAACTCGTCACGATATCGATGGGCAGAGCGAAAGATTATCACAAATAAATTCCGTTCTTGAAGGACTCGCTACAGGGGAGAGATAATCTCCTTGCAGGCTTGATTCGCAGAACCGAACGAGACTGATTCGTTACACTCGGGGCAAGTCGTCAATGAGTACCGTTGCAGTCCCGTAAATAGCGACCTCGTCGTCAGGGTCGCGTACACGAACGGTGAGGCAAAATCGGTCGTCCTCAATCGACTCGACAACTTTGCACGTCGCTGCGACAGTGTCACCGACCTCAATCGGTCGTTTGAATTCGAGATCCTGTGAGAGAAAGACGGTCATTCCGGGAAGCGCGGCGAGCGCGGCGCTGATTAGCCCCGAGACCAGCGCCCCGTGGACGATGCGTTGGCCAAACCGTGTCCGCTCGGCAAACGTCTCGTTCAGGTGTAGCGCGTTGCTGTCGCCTGTGAGTTCAGCGAACTGGTGAACATGTTCGTCCGTAATATCTCTCGTGTACGTAACCTCATCACCCGGGGTCAGCTCACCCGGCTCCGAGACTGACAGTTCGAACTGCCCATTGTCTCCGCCAGTAGAGAGCCGCTGTGTTCGAACGCCGCCAATCTGTCCGAGTTCGACTGACTCCGTGGTGCTATCGACATACTGGTCGGGATTAGCCTCGAAGTGTTCTTTGCACCCCTCGGAACAGAATACGTATTTCCTCCCTTGATGTGTCGTGCTCGCACCGGGGTCGGTCGGGTCAACTTCGACACCACACGCTGGATCGATAGCCATGTTGAAGCGGTGGAATTATAAACATATCACTGTGATTGAACTTCGGGAAACAGGGTGAGGCAGCGGTCACTAACGGTCATAATATTAAAATTTATCGGTGATGGTGATTTCGAATACCGGTCCGCGGCGAATTAAGTAGGGTTCCGTCTGGAGTTCTATACAGTATGAGTTCAGAGACACAGGCCGTCGCATGGGAGAGGCAAGAAAAGTCGAACCGTTCGTATTTCGTTGACCCGGAGTCGGTGTTTACCGACATACAGAAAATTCTCGGCCGGAAGTGGCATCCACGGATTATCTATTACCTCTTAGAAGATGGCCCCCTGGGATTCAGTGGGCTGAAAGACCGACTGAACGGAATCTCTTCGAAGATGCTCTCGGAGAGTCTCTCGTCGCTAGAAGAGCATGGCCTCGTCGCACGCCAGATCGTGTCGGATCAGCCGGTTAGAGTAGAGTATTCGCTGACCGAGCGCGGCGTCGGTATCCAGCCCGTCGTCAACGAACTGTTCGACTGGAGTGAGCAGTACGGTCTGGCCACGGAGGAAGAGCGATGACGTCTCACTACGACGTTCTCGTCATCGGTGGTGGGACCGGCAACAACGTCGCTGCTGCAGCCGCCGACGCGGGACTAGAAACGGCGCTCGTTGAACCGGGACCGCTGGGCGGCACGTGTCTCAATCGTGGGTGCAACCCCTCGAAGATGCTCATCCAAGCCGCGACGGCCGCAAACCACGTTCGTGACGCGGAGAAATTCTTCCTCGATGCTTCGCTCGACGACATCGACTACGAGGCTATCATCGACGATATGGACGAGACGCTGTCGCCGCTGGCTGAAGGTATGGAGGACAGCTATCGAGAAAAAGAGCATCTAACGCTCTACAAAGACGAGGCGACGTTCGTCGACGAACGAACCGTCGACGTCGACGGGGAACGGCTCAGTGCCGAGAAGGTCGTGGTCGCCGCCGGAAGCCGCCCGCTCGTCCCGCCAATCGACGGCCTTGACACGGTTGATTACATGACGAGCCAGGAGGCACTGTACCGCCGCGAGCAGCCGGAGTCGCTGGTTATACTCGGTGGCGGGTATATTGCGGTCGAACTCGGGTACTTTTTCGAATCGCTCGGGACGGATGTGAAAATCGTGGAGATGATGGACTCGCTCGTCCCTCGCGAGGACCCCGATGTCTCGTCGACATTCACCGAGATTGCTGAGCAGCGCCACGAGGTATACACTGGCCACCGGGCGACTGCCGTCGAATCGAACGGTGACAGCGTGACGGTCCACGCAGAGACAGAAGCCGGTGACGAGGCGGCAGTGTCCGGTGACGAACTATTGGTCGCTCTAGGTCGCCGTCCGAATACCGATACGCTACAGGTCGATGCAGCCGGCATCGAGACGGACGACAGGGGATTCATCGTCACTAACGACCACCTGGAGACGTCAGCCGATGGCGTCTGGGCACAGGGTGACATCGCCGACAACGCGATGTTCAAACACTCCGGCGATTACGAGACGCAGGTAACTATCGAGAACGCGGTGCACGGTGGAGAACGTGAGGCTGATTTCACGGCAATGCCACACGCCATCTTTACCGAGCCACAGATGGCCGGCGTGGGTAAGACAGAGGCCGAGCTAGAGGAGTCTGGGCAGGAGTACGTCGTCGGTCGTGAAGAGCTACCTAGCACACCAATGGGCCGGGCAAAGAAACTCGATGACGGATTCGTGAAGGTGCTCGCAGCACCTGACGGCGAGATACTCGGTTGTCACATGTTGGGATACGAAGCATCAACGATGATCCACGAGGTCGTCGTGGCGATGCGTGCAGGGTCCGGTGATGTAACGGATATCACGGAGACGATTCACGCTCACCCGACCCTGAACAAGGTCGTCGAATACGCGTTCGAGGATGCCACTAAGCAATGAGGACGGCTGAAAAACGCGGACTGCACTCCCCTCGGTCGCTGCTATCCGGTCTCAGTGATGCTCCTCGGCGTGTTTTTTCAGTTCTTCGAGCGTATCGAACGTTTCGCCACAATCACACGAGTGTTGCTCATCGTCAGACATTGACAACCATGGTTACTGGTGCTACCGATAAATATCTCGGTTGCTCGTGTGTCCGGGGTGCACGACTGTTGGAGGGCTCTGCATGACACAACAGCAGTCGGAACAGACTGAGGAGAGAACGGAGGCTCTGGCAAGTGAACACGCACACCTGCTGTCAGTCATTGGCTCTGAGCTGAGTGAATCGACGGACGCACTCGACTCCCTCTCACGGAACGCGGCGAGTGCGAACGAAACGAGCTCAGAGACGGCAGAGCTAGCAGATACCGCGCAAGGCTCGGCGAAGGATGCATACGAAGATATGGAAGAGGCCCGGCAGGCTGCAAGAAAGGCCAAGCAGCAACTGGAGACGCTCCAGCAGACGATCAGCGAAATCGACGAAATAACCGCCATCATCCACGAGATCGCCGACCAGACGAATATGCTCGCACTCAATGCTTCTATCGAAGCTGCTCGTGTGGGCGAAGAGGGCGAGGGGTTCGCAGTCGTCGCTGACGAAGTCAAGAGCCTCGCAGAAGACGCCCAGTCTCAGGCACAGGATATCGGTGCCATTGTCGACGAAGTCCAAGACGACGCGGAGGGGACGATTTCACGCATCACTGCTGTCGATTCGAAAACCGAACAGGCGGCCGATTCGATCACTGACACGGTCGAAGATCTCGATGACATCGCAGACAGCGCCACGGAAACGTCAGCAAGTATCGATGGTGTCGCCGACACAACACAGGCGTACGCAGACGACCTCAACAGCATCGCGAGCAAGGTCATCGATGCCATCAGCCAGGCGAACGAGTTCGAAGAGCTGCTGGGCGAATAGGAATGGCAGGCATCGCAGACGGAAAGTGGAGAGCACTCGTACTCGTCGGTATTGCGGAACTGTTCGCGATGACGCTCTGGTTCAGCGGAACCGCTGTTGGTCCGGAACTAGCAGCTGCCTGGAACCTCTCGACAGCAGAGACAGCGTGGTTGACCAACGCCGTCCAGCTCGGGTTCGTCGTCGGCGCACTCCTTTCAGCGTCGCTGACTATCGCTGATATCATCCCGCCGCGATACCTGTTCGCTGGGTCCGCACTAGCTGGTGCTGCGTCAACAGCGCTCATTGCAGCGTTCGTCTCGAGTGGTACTCCCGCGATTGTCCTGCGATTTGTCACCGGTGTCACCCTGGCAGGGGTGTATCCAACCGGCATGAAGATGATGGCGGCGTGGTTCGACAAGGGCCGAGGATTGGCGATCGGCGTCCTCGTCGGGGCTCTCACGGTCGGTTCGGCGTCGCCGCATCTCCTTCGGGCTATTGGCGGCATCGGGCAACCCGACGTAGTGCTATATGGAACAGCCGCTCTCGCGGGACTCGGTGGGGTGCTCGTCCTCGCCTACGAAGATGGTCCCCACCAGCCAGAGACGGCACCGTTCGACCCAGGGGCAATCCGCCGAATCGTTACCGACCGTGGCGTCGTTCTGGCAAACACCGGATACTTCGGTCATATGTGGGAACTGTACGCCGTCTGGACCTGGATTCCCATCTACCTCGCCGCCAGCTTCGAGACGAGTGGATTGGCAAATCCCGACCAGACCGCCGCACTGCTGGCCTTCGGGACGATCGCTATCGGTGGTGTCGGCGCCTGGCTAGCCGGCTCTGCAGCGGACCGCTGGGGGCGCTCGAATATTACTAGCCTGTCGATGGGTGTCTCTGGAGCCGCCTGTCTGCTTGCTGGTGTCGTCTTTGGGTTGCCACTGATAATCGTTGCGCCGTTCGTTCTGATCTGGGGATTCTTCATCGTCGCGGATTCCGCGCAGTTTTCGGCGGCCGTATCCGAGTTGGCCGACGAGAGTTACGTCGGCTCTGCCCTGACGCTCCAGACAGCGATCGGCTTTCTCATCACGATCGGTTCGATTCAACTGGTTCCGGTCATGCAGGACGCCGTCGGTTGGCAATGGGCCTTCGCCCCGCTGGTTTTTGGTCCACTCGTCGGGTCGGCTGCGATGCTGTGGCTACGTACACTCCCGGAGTCCAGCCGATTGGCGGGAGGACGGGGCTAGATGGCTCTGTTGAAATCCGCAGTCACTGATAGTTTGTTGAAGGCGTGCTGGCGACAAAGCGAGTATGCAGAAGAACGAATCGCTTCTTTCTATGTTGAAAACGCTGAATCAGCCGTTCAGTATATTTGCTCATAAACCCCTAGCGATGGTAGTCGTTTGAGCTGATTCATTCACAGCGATGCTTAAATATGTAAGAGGGCTAGGGACTGCACGGCTGCCGGCAGTCATAGCTCGCTATCCTGCAGGTTGAGCCCAGTGTAACAATGACCGCATCATCGAACCGTGGATGTTCGGAGTCCCCGTCTGGGGCCTTCGAGCAATCGCTCGCTACGCTGGTGAGGGATTCCTTCGCCAAGGGCACCGAGATCGAAGGCGCATGGGAGATCACCTCTCCGTCAGATCTGGTACCGGACTGGCGTATCGTCATCGAGAAAACCAACGGCGCTACCCCGCCCGACAACGGCGGCGACTTCGTTGATGAGTGACGCCCCTATCGGAGATTTCCTAGGCAACATAATTGTACCTGGTTCAGATACTTCCTCAAACGCCAGGCTACCGTCGTAATATGGTAATATAAAGCTAAGACTCCTCCTCACCGTGAGCCAGGTGTACTCCGCGATAGCCGAACAATCAAGACTGGTCGGACAGTCGAAGACGAGGCAGGAGTACGATACCCCCTATGCCCACGAAAACCGACGACAGCAGCCCTGGAAACTTCAGCGACGAGCAGGCCGTGTCAGCGGTGTTCAAGCTCCTATCACACCATCGGCGTAGAGTTGCAGTCCAGTATCTTGCCACACAGGCCGGCACTACCGCGGTGAGCGACTTGGCTGACCAGATCGCTCTTCTCGAAGGCGAGCACACCCGTGATCGCTACGAGCGCATCTGTACGGACCTCTTCCACACGCATCTCCCGATGCTGGAGGGCGCTGGCGTCATCAAGTACCATCACGACCGGGAAGTTGTCAAGTTGTGCGACCAGGGGAAAGATATGCTTCTGTATCTAGACTAACAACATTCGATCGGTTCTTCGCATCTCTATATTAGTCCTAACTCCCAAGCAGTGAAGTTACAGCTGTAATCGATATCCGCTGTGTATACAGCGGACGCGACTTGTTCGCAGCGTGGGGGTTCAACAGAGCCTAATCAGTGTGCAACAGTTCGTCTGCCAAATTACTGTGACCCGCGAGTCAGGTTGCCTCGAAGCTGTTCCGCATCGAGGATGCTGTCGACAGCGCGAGTGTATGCGGATTCCCGCCACGTCCGTGCCTCGTCTGATTCAGCCTTGATCTCACGGAGGTCGTCAAACGCCCCTTGCAACTGCTCGGCGAGTTTCTTCCGTACTTGCTCTTCGGTCCAGTACTCGTTCGTGGTGTTTTGCACCCACTCGAAGTACGACGCCGTGACACCGCCCGCGTTGGCGAGGATGTCCGGAATGACGGGGACACCCTGTTCGTTGAGATAGGCGTCGGCACGGGATGTCGTCGGCGCGTTCGCCATCTCCAAAACAACGTCTGCCTGAATCTTTTCCATGTTATCCGACGTGATCTGGTCCTCGATAGCAGCGGGAACGAGAATGTCGACCGGAAGCGTCAGCAGTTCTTCGTTGGTAATCCGTTCAGCACCGTACTCGAAGAGATCGGTGCCATCCTCGTACGATTCGAAAAGGTCCGGGACGTCAATACCGGACGCGTCGTATATCCCGCCCTCGACGTTACTGAGCGCGACGACACTGTATCCCCGCTGGTGCAGGAACTTCGCGAGATACGAGCCGACGTTGCCAAAGCCTTGGATGGCAACCTCGAGGCCGTGGGAGCCCATATTCGACTCGCTAACGAACTTGTTGAGAACGACCGCCCCACCGAGTGAGGTGGCGAACTCCCGACCCTCGCTGCCACCGAGCAGGGGCGGTTTTCCGGTAATCACCCCCGGCGTCTGTCGTCCTTCGATAGCCTCGTACTCGTCTCGCATCCAGGCCATAATCTGGCCGTCAGTGTTGACGTCCGGGGCTGGAATGTCCGTCTCTGGACCGATATTCTTGTGATATTCCCGAATATAGGCACGGGACAACCGTTCGAGTTCCCCGGTCGAAAGACGTGATGGGTCGACCTGGATGCCACCTTTGGCACCACCGAAGGGGATATTGGCAACAGCACACTTCAACGCCATCAGAAAGGCCAACTCTTCGACTTCGTCGGCGTCGACGGCAGGATGATATCGAATCCCCCCTTTGGTCGGTCCCCGGGCAGTATTGTACTGGATACGGAACGAGGGGAACACCTCGATACTGCCGTCGTCCATACGGACGGGAATGTTGATATTGAGTTTCTGTTTCGGTCGCTGCAAGAGGTCGAGTTCGCGGTCGGAAAGCAGTCCGACTTCAGCGACTCGGTCCAGTTCAGTTGTACAAACTTCACAGAGCGTCTCTTGGCCACGGTGGCCGAGGTCACTGTCCATTGAGTATCTCCTGGTTGAATCGTTTTCTAGAACGGTAAAATAGATGCAGTAACGCGAAGGTTAGGCGGAATTGGACTGCAACAGAGTATCAACGATTATGTGGCGAGGTTCGCAGTTGGTTGGCCTCAGCAGTGAATGGGGAACAGTCGAACACGAACCATCCCCGCACGTTTTGGACTCCCGTCAGAAGCTCCGTGGCGGTCGGTCCATCGTCGACAGCATCACCGCGATGGGTAAACGCGATTTCAGAGTCCATACCCAACCCCCCAGACTAATATGCTCTCCACCCGTGCCAGATATTGTATGCCACATTGTCATAATTGTGACACGCCGATCGAAACAACCGAAGATCTGGAAGCGGACGAAATAGAAGTCGTCGAGACAAAAGAGCAGAAAGACGGGCCGCCACATATCCACATCGGAACTGAGGTAGCAGATGTTTGGCGTTGTAAAGGATGTGGCTCAGTTTACGGCTCACGCAAAAAGAGCACATAGACGCCACAACAATCAAGATTGACGTATTCTTTTTATTCTGTCCCCGACTTGTTAGTGAAGTCACAAACCATGAGCAGGTACTCATGCGACCCGGGCTTCGTGATATGAAATAAGCCAACCCTCCACACACAATTGAATAACGGGTGTATAAAAAGGAAGTGAGGCTGCTGTAACCCGGGTTCCGCTAGGTAGACGCTTTTGTGGATACCCGCCGAATACATGCGTAATGAGTGACGAAACACCCAGACACGAGTACGATGTCGTCGTCATCGGCGGCGGTCCCGCCGGAATGACCGCAGCGCTGTACGGAACCAGACTCGGCCACCGGACAGCCGTGGTCAACAGTGGAGGCGGACGCGCAGCGATGATGCAGGAGGTACACAATCTGCTCGGAGTGACTGAGGACACGAGCGGGATGGAGTTCCTGAGCGTCGGTCGCGAACAGCTCGAGGAGTACGGTTGTGACCTCCACATGGACAGGGTGCAGTCCTGTTCTGCGACAGACGACGACACGATTCGACTCGCCGGGAACCAGGCAGAGTACGACGCGAAACGGGTCGTTCTGGCGACGGGATTCAACGACGTGCGTCCGGAGCCCCCGCTCCCCCGGACCGGTCGGGGACTCCACTACTGTCTCCACTGTGACGCTCACATGTTCGTCGACAAGTCCGTCTACGTGATGGGCCACTCCGAGAGTGCGGCCCACGTCGCTGGCATCATGCTCAATTTCACCGACGAAGTCGACCTACTGCTTCGTGGTGACGACCCGACGTGGAGCGAGGAGACGGCGGATATGCTCTCCCGTCACCCCATCGATGTAATCGACGAGGACGTCTCCGGTGTCCAGAACGGCGAGGACGGCTGGCTGAAAGCGCTCGAATTCGAGGACGGGAGTGTCAGAGAGTACAAAGGCGGGTTCGCGATGTACGGCGCCGAGTACAACAACGGACTCGCCCGAGAACTCGGCTGTGACATCAACGACGACGGCACCGTGGTCGTCGACGACCACGGTCGAACCAGTGTCGACGCCGTCTATGCCGTGGGGGATATGACTCCGGGACACAACCAACTCCCAGTCGCGCTCGGACAGGGTGCCAAAGCCGGTATCGACATCCACTTCCAACTGCGTGATTTCCCGCGTGATTCGGACTTGCTAGCCGAGCAGGGGGACGTTCGCTCCGACGAGGTGCCGGGTATCCCGGACGAACTCCTGGAGCAAGCCGTCGACTTCCACACGTACGGCGGAGAGTGATGTAAGCGACGAGACCCAGCTACTCCGGCGACCACTCACACGCGTCGCCGGTCACCCGGTCGTTCTCGTCGATATCTGCGGAGAGACACGCGTAGTTACAGAAGAATCGCGGGGAGCCACACTCATCGTTGCAGTCCCGAACACAGATCGGGTCGTGCTCGAAGATACGGGAACCGCAGTACGCACACGTCTCGACGTCGTCGGGAAGGTCGATTGTCGTGGACATGGTCGGACAGAGACACTCCCGAAAATAAAACCGCTTCCCGAGCGGACGCTCCGCGTACCAAGTCAGCCCTTCCGTTCGTTTCCCATTCGTGCATCGCTCGCGAAAATCCGAGATACCGTTATTTTTGTCACGATTGATTACAAGATATGGCAGCCGAATCACCGCCATCAGAGTCGGTATCTCCGCCGCGGACGGATATCCAGCACGAAACATTCGCTATCCACGTCACTGACGAATACGTGACTGTCTGGCAGTATCTTATAACCATGGCTGCACCCGATGGCGAGTGGCAGCTGGTCGAGACACTGGATCAGGACAACGCTCCTCGACTCTCACTGGACTACGCCACGGTACACGCACCGGAGGACGACGGGTACTGGATATACAGCAAGTCCTACGACTGCGCGATGGACTGCGAATGAAATCTGGGGTATTCAGTCCGAACTCGTCTCCTCGTTGAGGAACTCCCGAGCCCGCTTATGGCCAAGTTCCTGCAGGTCGGCGAGAAAGTCCGGGTCTCGGTCGACCTTCGTCGAGCAGTGGAACCGTTTGCCCATCTCGATTCGTCGGATGTCGGTCTGAACGAACTCGTCGGCCGGGAGCTTCCCACTCTCGACCCAGTCGTTAATCCGCTCGATGAAGCCCAACTCCTGGTTGAGCGAGATGTTGCCCGACAGCTCGTTGCGCCGGTCGGCGATGACCTCACTCGTGGTGGGCTCGCCATCGAACTCCTGTGGGTTGACCTGGATTATCCAGAGTTCCTCGGGCTTGCG
>Ga0102942_1000669_pt1 | contig 13020 bp, 14 predicted proteins | sample SalPon2_C_H2O_MG_FD_78171 | JGI IMG/M metagenome (GOLD analysis project Ga0102942, IMG submission 78171) | Salt pond water microbial communities from South San Francisco under conditions of wetland restoration - Salt Pond MetaG R2_C_H2O_MG | ecosystem: Environmental > Aquatic > Non-marine Saline... | reverse complement strand
CTTGGGAATCTAAGTATAAAACCTAAGGAACAACCAAGTTAAGGAGGATGATAGGAAATGGACGAAAAGAAATCACGACTTGAAGCAGCACTTTTCTTAGCAGAAGAACCTGTAGGTAAGAAAGAAATTTCCGATATCCTAAATCTAGGAAGCATGGGTTTTGTAGAAGAATTAATCGAAGAATACCAGCAGGATCTTAAAGATGAACATAGAGGTCTTGAACTTATTCAAACAGAGAATGGCTACGAATTGAAAGTCAAAAAAGATCATTTAGAACACGTCTCCCATCTTGCACCCCATCAAGATCTGAACGAAGGCCAGTTAAGAACTCTTTCACTAATAGCCTACAATGCACCTCTTGAACAAGCAGACTTGGTAGAAATAAGAGGAAATCGAGCATACCAGCACGTTAAAGAACTAGTTAACCGTGGGTTTGTTAAAAAAGAGAAAGATGGTCGTACAGCTATACTTGATGTTACAGATTTCTTCCTAGACTACTTTGACGTTGAATCCATGGAAGAATTCCAAGAGAAAGCGGATCCAGAGAAACAAGAGCAAGAAGAGGAAACCGAGGATGACGAAGATGAACACCCACGTGCCTTACTTTAGCTCTTCTTTTTGATATATTTCTTCAGAAAGATCTTGCATAAACTCAATGTAATTTTCTGAGTTTACTTCATCGTATTCGGATCTCTCCCAGAAATCTTTGCCGTATTGAGAGATTTCATCCTCTATAAACTTATTGATGGAGCTCACATCCCCCTTTGCTAGATTTGCCTCTAAATCTTCACCCATTTCTTCTGATATTGCTTTCTTCCATCCTGCTGCTAAGACATCACCGACCAAATAGTTCGGGAAATAGCCTAATTTTCCTTTCCCCCAGTGAACATCTTGCAGGACTGTTTCCGAATCAGGCATATACTCTATATCTAAACCTAAAGGATCCGAAATATATTCTCTAAATTTTGAATTCCACTTATCCCCCAAACCATCTACGAGACTCTCTACAGACTCTTCTGACTCAATTAATTCTTTTTCGATTTCATACCTGATAGCAACGTGAAGCGGATATGTTACAGGATCAGCAGATATTCTCTTCTTGTTCTCTGGATTTATAGCATTAAACCAGTTGAAGAACGCTTCTCCGCGTTCTTGAGGAGTTTTCTCCTGCTCGAACTCAACACTGTTTGCGATAGTTTCACTAAAGTGTTGTTGAAATGGTTTAGATCTGAAAACAAAGTTTTGGTAAAGTCTGGCGACCCCTTCGTCAACTGCTTCTGAGGGCGGCTCACCCAAAGGCAAGAATACATGTTCAGGTGAAAGCTCCTGTCTAAGATAGGTGTGACCAAATTCGTGAGCTGTTGTATCAAAACATTTTAGCCAGAACCTGTCTTCAACGGTTTCTAGAGGAGCCATTATCGAGTTACCATACTCCATACCCGAACTTCCAATCCTAACAGGCATTTTAACAGGGTCTCCTCCAAAGATATAGTGTGCAAGCATTTCTTGAGAAGCCAAAGTATTTTCAAACATTTCATGTAGTTCAAAGCCGGTTTCAAGCCATTCTACATTTTCTTCCCAATGGTCTCTCACTTCTTCAAAATCCAAATCTTCTAATATAGGTATAGCACCTTGTTTAACTTCTTCAAGAACAGAGCCTATTTGTTCAGAATCAATATTTGGCTCCCAGAGAGCAAGCACCTTACTGTAATCATTTCCTGAAAAATCTCTGTACTCTTCAATCATATCTACAAAATCTTCTTTCACATCCTCTAGGCTTTCAGCTCTTCCCCACTCTTGTTTTAATCCATTTTCACCTTCAACAATATCAGAAACTTGGGGTATAACACCAGAACCTCTTTCAATCTCCTCTCTAGCTATCTCAAGATTTCTTAGACTCTCATAACCCAAATTATCTTTTTCAATTTCTAAGTCTTTGAACAACTGGCTTAACTCACCTTCTTTCCTGTTCTTCTTCCTTTTAATCTCAGAAACACTTGAGTTGTCGAGAAAAACATTCATCTGGTTTACTAATTCAGTTTCAACCTCTGCTGACCCCTCAGTAGGTCTTAAGTGAGATCTAGTGCCATCTTCAGATTGGTAAAGTTGTAAAGCTACTTCTAGCATCCCCAGTTCTCTTCTTTTCTCAAGTTTTTGCTGACCAGGTTCAGGACCCATATTACTACGTTAAGATCACAAGATAATAAATCGGTTCTGTTTAGAAAATCTGAACCTCGATTCCCTCTTCCTCTAACTCTTTTTTGAACTCTCCTTCTTCAGTCTCTATTGGCTCAAATGTATCGTAATGTACCGGGAGAACTAATTCCGGGTTAATTGATTTAGCGAGCTCTACGGCCTGCTGCCTATTCATGGTGTAGTGGCCTCCAATAGGAGGAATCAATACATCAGCAGTTATTTCGTCATGAAGATCCAAGTAGTCTGTATCGCTTGGATAGAAAACACTAATGCCATCTATTTTCAGCACCAGACCGATAACTTCTCCTTCTGCGTGGTAAGGATCGCCTTTTTCATCAACATGACTGCCGGAAGTTAGATTATATGCCGGCACAGTCTTTAAACTAAAGCCGCCAAATTCTCCTTCTTCATCAACTCCGATTAAACCGTGAGGAAGCTCTAGATCAGATGTGTCTACGCCCTCATAGATGACTATATGAGTGTCGTTGTTTGAGACCTTTTCGATACCTTCTGGATCATAGTGGTCGAAATCATCATGAGTGACTAAAACATAGTCAGCATCTTCTGGAGAATCTTCAATCACGTCACTCCAGGGATCGATGTATATTACCGGTGTGGAATTTCCCGATATTTTTACTGAAGAATGGCCTAGTCTTTCAAAATTCAAGTCTTTGTAATCTACTTTCATGTCGAATAGTTTGTCTTGTAGAGATAAAAATCTGATAGTTTTCTTCGTGTGGACTTTTTACCAGTTAGTGTCTGACTTTGGATTATGGAGTTAACCAGTCTTGACTTGTCAATACTTATTGGAGAGTTCTCCGAACTGGAGGACGGTCACGTACAGAAAGTTTATCAGAGAGGTCAAGAACTAACAGTAGAAGTATACGTGCCGGGAGAAGGTAAAGAAAGACTGGTAATAGGAACGGATAGAATTTTCCTTTCAAAGTACAAAAGAGATAATCCTACAAGACCTCCAGGATTCTGCATGGAACTAAGAAAACATCTTGGACACGTCGAAGAAATCAAGCAGAGAGGATTCGACCGTATACTTGAAATCAAAAGCGGAGATACCAAACTAATCTGTGAGTTATTTGGTAAAGGAAACTTCATACTAACCAAAGAAGGCAAAATAATAGGAGCTTTAAGGGAAGAAGAATGGGCTGATCGTGAGATAAGGGTTGGCCTAGACTACAAGTATCCTGAACCTACTACCGACCCGAGGGATTTAGATGATTTCTTCAAAGTAATAGAAGATGGTGAAATTGTACGTGAAATTGCTTCAAAACTAAGTTTCGGTGGAACATACGCAGAAGAAGTACTCAAAAGAGCAAATCTGGATAAAACCACTGATATAAGCGAACTGGACGATAAGAAGAAAGAGTTGATAAGTGAAGAAATCAGGGGCATGTTGGAATATGCTAAAGAACCAGAGCCTGTTCTTTACATGGATGGCGAAGAACCTGTTAGAAGTTCACCATTCCCACTGGAAAAATACGCTGATAATGAGAGTATCGAGTTCGATATGTTTTCCGAAGCAATAGATGAGTACTACTACAGAAAGAAAGCACTGGAAGATAAACGTGAGAAAGAGGAAGCGTACCAGGAGAAAAAGAGAGGAATCGAAAGACAGAAAGAACAACAAGAAAGAAAGATAGAGGGTTTGAAGAAGTCAGCCGAACAAAATAGAGAGAAAGCAGAAAAAATATACGAGAATTACAGGATGCTTGAGAGAATAAAGAGACAGATAGAAAACAGTCTTGATGAAGATGGATGGGATCAAACCCAAGAGAAACTTCAAGAATCTGAATCAGAAGATGCTGAAAGAGTTTCAACTCTCAATAAACAGAACGACTTTATCTCAATCGATATCGGAGATGAAAATTTGAAAGTGTATCTTTTCCAAGATCTTGAAGCAACTGCCTCACAATATTACGACAAGGCAAAGAACTCAGAGAGAAAGATAGAAAGTGCAGAAGAAGCACTTGAAGAGACTAAAGAGGAACTGGAAGACCTTGAAAAGGAAGATATCAGCACTGAAGACGTTCTTGAGGACAAAAGCCAGAAGAGGAAGAAAAAATGGTTTGAAAAGTACCGTTGGTTCTACTCCTCTGAAGATTTCCTCATACTATGCGGTAGAGACGCTCAAACGAACGACATGTTAGTAAAGAAACACATGGATTCCAATGATCTTTATTTCCACGCTGATTTTGACGGCGGACCATCAGTAGTAGTGAAAGATGGGCAGGAAGCTGGCGAAGAAACCAGAATGGAAGCAGCCAAAGCAGCTATAACATTCTCAAAGACTTGGAAAGCAGGCATAGGAGCTGATACTGCTTACTGCGTAGATCCAGAACAAGTTACCCAGAATCCTGAGTCAGGAGAATACTTGGAGAAAGGTGCTTTCGTAGTCAGAGGTGACAGAGACTACATGAGAAATGTTTCAATAGAGGCTTGGATTGGAATATATGAAATAGAGGAAGAAGAATACGTTCCTATGGTAGGATCTGAAGAAGCAGTCAAAGAAAACTGTAACAAGGCCTTGGAGCTTGTACCCGGACACACTAAGAAATCAGCGCTGGCTAAAGAGATACAGAGCAGGTTTGAAGAACCTCTTGATCTAGATTACATAATTAGAAGTCTTCCTCCAGGTAAATCAGATATAAACAATTAGGAACTCTAAAGTTCAATATTCACTCTATCTTCTTGGTAAAAACTTCTATTTCTAAAAAGAAATACTGAGTAACCTGTAAATACGGCTATTGCCGTGGATGAAGCCACAGCAACAGGATTAAAAATATTATAGCCAAGTAGCCCATAAAGTACGATTATACCAGGAGCCATTGCAACTAATAAAGTCATCATGACATCCAAAAGGACGCCTGGAGTTGCTCTAGTATTCCAGTACTCTTCAAAGTTAAATGGCGCTTCAGGAACTTTTAGAAAATACAGTAGAAGAGGTAAAGATATCGCAACCCCTGCAAAAGAAGCTGCAAAAGACGAAACGCTGCCTAAAGCTACTAAAGGTGCAAACATGAATGCCGAGATTCCCGCCACAGCACCAACAGCCAATATCTTGAGTGCTGGCGTCAACTGGAACTCTTTGATTAACATGTCTAATTAAGGTATTTGATTGTTCTTAAAATGTTCATCTATCTTCCGCGTGGAACTCAGACTCCATGTTCTTAATTGCCTCTTGATGCTTTGTGATACGTTTACGGGCCCACCTTCTAGAAGCTTCGAAATGAAACTCTTCTAATTTATCAAGATATCTTGGCATGTGATTGTCCCAAAAATACTCAAAAGCTTCTGGCATACTTCTTTGTTCTTCAGATGAATAGTGAATCATCCTCCAAAGATCCGATACCCCATAATTTGTCAGCAAATCAGCATCTTGTACAATCTTACCTTCTGGTGTCTCCGGTTGTGAATGATGATTCCCCACTATGGTTTCAACTTTTTCGACCTTGGATTCTTCAAGAAAATCACTAACAAAGTCTGCAACAACTTTTGCACCTCTTCCAGCGTGTCCTTCATGTCCTTCGAAAGGATCCATAACTCCATCTTCGATATCTTCTTTCCTTCCAATATCATGGAACAAAGAAGATATCTCAACCACTTTTTCATCTACTTCATCTCTGTCAACTACATCAAAATCCATTATTTCAATAACATGTTTTCTAGTTGATTCCAAATGGTGGTATCTGTAGTTTTTTCCACCGGATTTTTCGTAGTAACCTGAAAACTCTTGTTTCAAACGGTTTCTCAGCTCTTCAAGCTCATTCTGTTCCAACATACTACTTAAATTGAGGTAAATATTTTTACAGGTTTCAGACTCCAGAAATTATTATCCCAAGGCCAGCTGTAAGAACTATGGAAAGTGCAAAAGCACCGACCCATGCAAGCAATGTTCTGTAAACTTTTGCATCAGATTTATTGTCTTTACCTTCTACTAGACCACTACCTATTACAGAAGCAACTATAGCAAGATTAAACGATACAGGCGCACCAATATAGATACCTAGCTGTGCAATTATGCCTGATGCTGCCAGGGCTGCTACCGACCTCCTAGGACCTACGTTCGAGTAATCATAGGAGACTGTGTTAATGATTCGAGGCGAAATGACCCATGAACCAATTAGAATCGAAAACCCTCCGACTAAAAGGAGAGTATAGGAGTTTATGGACATAGAGCTAAGAGGTCCGACCGCCAAACCAACCGAAGCTGCTCCAGCAGTATACGCTACGTAAGAACCCGAGATAAGGAGGAGACGGTTGATGAATTTTTCCGAGCCTTCTGCAGGAACATATTTCCTTATGAGTCTTGCAAGCCCATAAGAAAGAGCTAGCGATACGACTGGTGTAAATATCCAGAATCCTATTATCATTGCTATCTCTTGGAGATTAAATCCATTTCCAAATGCGATACCGCTGCCTATTACAGAGCCTACTACTGTAAACGCTGTAGGCATCGGATAATCTGTGAGCACACTTACTATTACAAGAGAAGCCCCTACAAGAAGTATAGCTGCTCCTTGAAGAGTAGAGATATTGCCAAAAAGTATGCCAGATCCAACTGTTTCTGCTACGTTTTGACCTTGAATAATTGAACCTAAAAATGCGAAAATTCCTGCAAGTAAAGCCAGCCTCATGACGTTTGAACCTCCTGAAGAATTAACGGGTGCAAAGGCTGGTGCAACACTTGAGGCACCTATAGATACCCCCATAAATACCGCAGCAACTAATGCAAAGACTGTAACCGGATCCATGCTTATTTTTCTCCCATCTCTTGTTTCAAATCATCCCTGTGTTTTTCATCAGGCACATTAACATCCATTACATAACTTCCTTTTCTCTTTCTAAGATCAGCAGAAAACTCACTTGCATCGAAGAAATATGGGTTAAAACGAGTCATATTCCAGTACACTCCTTCTTCAAGCCTCCTTAAGGTTTTAACCGAGATTGAATTTAAAGGGCGAATAATGCGTTTGGGTATTTTCTTCAAAGTGTTTCCTGGATTTTTTCCATTTTCTACCTTTTTGCCTGCATCTTTTACTGCTTCACCAGCTTTTGAGAAATCTTTTTTTAGGCCTTCAGACTCTTTCTCAGAATCTTTCTCAGAAATACTTGCTTTTTTTACTGTTTTCTCTCTTATCTCTTCGTCATTATCGTTTTTCTTAGGACGCCAGCTTTCGAACTGTTTGATGGAGTCTTTTTCCACATTTGAGCTATCCAAAACATCTTTTACTTCTTCGGAGAACTCCGCGATGTCCTCTAAATCTCCTTTCTTCTTTATACCAGAGTTAGTTTCTTCGAATTTTTTGGACATCTATTGATTAAAAATAGTAAAACGAATTAAAAAAGCCTTTCGTCTTTAGCTAGAGCAAATTCTTCCTGATATTGTTCTTTATATCCAAGTGAACTTCTTCTATACTTTGCTCGGCATCTATAACATCCCAGTTCTCTTTCTCTGCAACTTTTCTACCATTTCTGTTTGACTCCTTCATATAATCTGTGTCAAGTTCGTGTATATCTTTATCTTTTTCCTCCATGCGTTTAATCGCCTTATGAGGTGAAATGTCAAGGTAGAATACTTTATCGGAGTCAGGTAGGTCTCGGTCAACCGCTTTAATTTCAGAAAACATTTTATGCCACTTTTCGTCTTCGAACCCAACTAGCTGATGAATAAGATTTGCTTCACGATACCTGTCACAAACCAGTATACCACCTGCTTCTAAGAATTCTTTAATCACTTGTTTGAACTGTTTCCTATCTGCAGCATACATGTCAACGATATCCATAATCTCTAGTTCATCTCTTTCACCAAGTCTTCCATCAAGATAGGCTTGAACCACTCTACCTCCTGGAGTCTGGCCGTAAGTAGGGAATGATAGTTTCCACACTCCTTGTTCTAGACTATCTTCATCTCCCGGATACTTACCCGGCATTTTCCCAAGAAATTCTTTTTCCTGTTCTTTAGATAGTTCGCTGAAACCTTGGTCTCTTAACCATTCTACAAGCAGAGATGTCTGAGTTGCCTTGCCAGATGCATCAGGACCTTCAATTACGATAAGTTTTCCGTTTCTCTTTTCCACAAAATCTGTATGATTCTGAACGGTTTTCAATATGCAGGAAAAGCCAGGTTATTAACATTTGCAAACCCCAAATTTTGATATGTTCAAAGAAGGTCAGCTGAAAAGCCTCGGAATCGCAACCGGTTTGATAATCCTAAACATAGCAGTAATGTGGGTATTCGGATTTACACCGCTTTCAGCAGTTAACAACTTACTATTTGGAACTTTCTTATTCCTAGGTGTAATTGTATACGGTGCGATGCTTACAGGAGGAAGCTGGCTCGCTAAAAAAGGAATAAGAGAAGAAGATACGAATAAAGCCATTGCAGGAACCACAATAGTACAGATAGCATATGGAATGTTTGGAGCAGGTATAATAACGATGCTTCTAGACCCTGGTCTTCAGCTAATTGCTCTTGGAATTACAGGAATAGTTACAACCATTATAGCAGCGCTAGCAGGTTTACTAGTGTTTGGTACAGGACATGACTTCTCGAGCTGGGGGAGATACGCCAACTACATATTCCTTGGTGTTCTAGGAGTATCATTCATTGGTAGTTTCTCAGGAATATTCGGATTAATCAGCTTTGCACTAGCACTGCTTGGCTTCATAGTATACCTGGTACACCAAACCTACATGACTAAGACCAGGCCTGGGAAGCCCTTCCTGAATGGTATAGGTCTATATGTTGCATACATGGGAGTTTTCGTGGAAATACTTCAGATAGTGGTTAGGATGCTGGCAAAAAGGGATTGAAGGATGAGAGATAATCCTATTCCAGCAGTTAAAGCATTAATCGAACGGAATGGAAAACTTTTGGTTCTGAAAACATTGGCTGATGGGGGAACTTATCATGTTCTTCCTGGAGGGAAAATAGAATACGGTGAAGAACCTTTAGCGGCTTTGGAGCGCGAACTAAGAGAAGAGATTTCCTGTGAAGCTGAAATTGGAGGACCTGTAGGCATGTACCATTTTTTCACAGGTTCTGAAGATGATGGAGAACAAGTTGTATTGACTGTTTTTGAAGCAGATATCGGAAATCAGAGAATTGATATTTCGAACAATCCTGCTGACGAAGGTATTGAGGAGGCTCTGTGGATGAGTCCTGAGGAACTTGTGAATATTTCAGATAATGATTCTTTGAAGGAGTTAATTCAGGAGAATTTCTGAGAAGTATCAAAAGATATACTAGGTTTGTAGTTTCAAGGATTGGTTATGGAACACCGCGATCTTTCTGAAGCAGATCCAGAGGTTTACAAAGCTATAAAGAATGAAGTTGAAAGGCAGGAGTCAGAGTCTTTGGAGATGATTGCCTCAGAAAACTTTGTGCCCAAACAGATTTTACAGGCACAGGGCTCAGTTTTGACAAACAAATATGCTGAAGGCTACCCAGGAAAAAGATACTATGCAGGCTGCGAATACCACGATAAAATAGAGGACTTAGCACGGGAAAGAGCTTGCAAAATATTTGGTGCAGATCACGCTAATGTCCAGCCACATTCAGGCAGCCAGGCGAACTTTGCAGCTTATTTCTCACAATTAGATGCTGGGGATAAAATCCTAGGCCCTGTACTTTCTCATGGAGGCCACCTGACACACGGTCACGGAGTGAATTTTTCAGGAGACTTGTTTGATTTCCACACCTACGGAATTAACGAAGAAACTGAAAGGTTTGAAAAAGAGGATGTCATGGAAGCTGCTAAGCAGCATGACCCTGACTTGATTGTTTGTGGTTACAGTGCTTATCCTCGTGAAGTTGATTTTGAAATGTTTAGAGAAGTGGCTAATGAGGTTGATGCATTATTGATGTGTGATATCGCTCATATCTCTGGACTGGTGGCAGCCGGTGTTCATCCGAGTCCTTTCCCAGAATGTGACATAGTAACCACTACTACGCACAAGTCTGTTCGTGGTGCACGAGGAGGGATGATCCTATGCAAGGAACAGTATGCCTCTGACGTCGACTCAGCAGTCTTTCCATACTCTCAAGGCGGACCATTAATGCATCAGATAGCAGGTAAAGCTGTCTGTTTCAAAGAAGCTCAAAAACCAGAGTTCAAAGAATACGCTAAACAAATCAAGAAAAACACAAAGGCACTTGCAGAAGGCCTGCGAGAACACGATTTAACGATGGTTTCTGGAGGAACCGACAATCACTTGGTACTAGTAGATTTGAGAGAAGAAGACGCAACCGGCAAGGAAGCCGAAGAAGCACTTGAGGAAGCTAATATCGTAGTTAACAAGAACTCAGTACCTCACGACCCAGAACCACCTCAAGTCACATCTGGAGTCAGAATTGGAACACCAGCACTTACAACAAGAGGTATGGAAGAAAGCGAGCTTAGAGAAATTGGAGAGATGATAGGAAGAGTAATAAGCAATGTAGACTCAGAAGAAGTGAAATCAGAAGTAGGTGAAAGAGTATCAGATATGCTAGAAAAATTTGAACTATACAAAGGATCAGAAGTTTATGATGAGATATAACGTCTACTCCTAGTCGTACCAGGAAGAGTAATTTCGATTTTCATTCCAGCATCATCTGGTATATTAGGGTGTGTTTCAACCACCTTAATTTCTCCATCAAAGGATTCTATAATCTTCTTTGAAAGATGTAGCCCCATTCCACTGTTTTCACCTTCTTCCTTCTCAAATATTTTGTCGGGATTATCCTGATATTCCTCATCAAGACCCTCCCCATCATCCCAGAAAAGAAGCTTATAATCGTCTTCTGCGACCTCTTGAGACCAGTGGTCGACATATTCTTCATTAAGGGCATCTACCCAATGATCGAGTACGTATTCACCTTCCTTTCTCTCCTTTCTATGAGCTTCTATTCTAGGAGTTACATCTTCTCCACCATGCCGGTAAGAGTTGTCTTCTAAGGTGTTTAGGACACAGTTAAGAGATTTGTCGCCTCTTAATTTAACACCTTCGTAATTTTCTATATTATATTCCCCATTATATGAGTTAAAAATATCATTAAGTTCTATCCATCCATCATGTTCTTCTCTTGTTTCTTCGCTGTATATTTCAGCAATTTCCGCCAAACTCTTGGCTTTCTCAACTTTTTCCCTGAAATCCTGATGGAAATTATCCGGATCAAACTCAGCTAGATATGAAATATCTTGTTCAGCCATCCCAATATTGTAAGATACTCCTAAACGATCTACTGCAGCATCTAGGACTCCTGAAAACCTTTCCATAGAGTTCTGATATGTTTCTTCTTCTACATATTCATCTTTAAATCCTTCAGTGCTTAGAACAGCCTCACTTAACTGTAGAATATTCCCTAAGTCGTGTTTTATTAGAGAGTTTACTTCCTTTTCCGAGCTAAACACCATATGTTATTACTCGTAAAAAGTGATAAATACATTATTGTAAGGAAAGTTAGTAGGTCATAGATATACTAACTCTTTATTCAGACTGCAAAGTATACTTTATACCAAATGTGTCTTTATCGCCTTCATAAGTCATTGAACCTTCAAACCTCTCAACTATGTATTTAGAGGCAGGTATTCCAAATCCTCCTTCTGTAGATGAATCATACTCAAAAATATCGTCTTCGATGCCTTGAGGCAACTGTCCATCTACTTGGCTTTCGTAAATGACTTCTACATCCCCCTCTTCATTTTGATTTACTTGAACGCTAGTATCACCGTCAACATCGTTCTCATATGCGTTCTGGACAAAAGTGCTAGAAATAAACTTCATGGCTTCATTCCCATGAATCTCCTGATTTTTTGACAAACCATCCTGGATTGAAAGATCGATTCCTTGAAACTTGTCAAAAGCCCATATAGCATCTTCAAGAGTGGTAAAGGCATCTGGTTTTGGTGAGCCTCTGATATTATCATATCCTCTTGCAGCTTTAGCCACTTGTTCAGCTCTGTAAGCAACTTCTTCAGCAGCCTGTGGTAGACCATCATGTGCAGCCTCCTCAAAAACCTTAATAGCATTTCTAGAAGAAGGATTTTCTCTCAGAGTACAGTATGCATCACCAAGGTCATCTCTATCATGTACTACATCAATTCCCTGCTCTTCCCAAGGGATACCGTCGATTTCTGTTAAATCATCATCCTCTTCAAAGTGTACCTCTGCGCTAAACTCGGGTACAGTTTCACCATCTTTAATAGAGGTGTTAATACCGATCTGGAAGTAATTTGAGAGATCATGATGCAGCAGCGCTGAACCGGAATCCGGCAGGTTCTCAAACTCCTCGTCTTCTTCAAAACCAGGATTGCCTTCCAGTACTTCTTCAAGAGCATCTGATTCCTCCCAATCAGTTTCTGCAGATCCAAACAACTCTCCTTTGTAGTTGGGAGTCTGAATTCCAAAAGGATTCTCAGATTCCGAACTTGTTTTTTCCTCCCCCGCCTCATCTTCTTTGGTTTGTAACTTAGGACTCATAACAGATTTGAGAACAATAACTTTTTTATTATTTATACATAGTAACAACTTGAGAATTCCGAGGTGAACAAGGTTAAAACTAATACCAACCATTTACCTTGTAGGAGGGGAACAAAATGGAGCAATACCACAACCTTGTCAAAGACATATTAGAGAATGCGAACTACAGGAAAAACAGGACCGGAGTAGACACCCTAAGCACATTCTCACAGCACTACAAGATAGACTTACAGGAAGGTTTTCCCCTCCTTACAACTAAAGACCTATCCGGTTACAGATGGGACTCACTAATCCATGAACTACTATGGTACTTCTCAGGAGAAGAACACATCAAAAACCTGAGAG
>Ga0102942_1000666_pt1 | contig 13025 bp, 15 predicted proteins | sample SalPon2_C_H2O_MG_FD_78171 | JGI IMG/M metagenome (GOLD analysis project Ga0102942, IMG submission 78171) | Salt pond water microbial communities from South San Francisco under conditions of wetland restoration - Salt Pond MetaG R2_C_H2O_MG | ecosystem: Environmental > Aquatic > Non-marine Saline... | reverse complement strand
TGGGACGTATCATGGTTCCACATGGTACCAGACATCACAGGAACAGAAATCAACTCCTACCCAGAAACAGAAGAAGACCTGCCAGAAAACCTATCCAAAGACGATGTACCAATCAGTCCAAAATACTGGGCAGGATTCAGAAGCCTAGGAAGCGAAGTATCAACAGACAAAAGCCAAGAAACACCAGCATGGCTACAAGATGTAGAAAACACAAAAGAAAGAGCAGGAAGAGCCCAAAACAAAGACGACAAAGAAATAATGGACAAACTTCGAAAATTGGGTTACATGGCCGTTCCTTTAGCTGCGGTAGGATCCAAACTACCTTTAATGAGTGTAGGAGCTTTCTAATTCTTTATTTAACTTTTTTATTTTCTTTTTTTAGCACATTAGGCAGAAAAGCCATAGAGGGATGTAGTAAATGTCGTTCTTCTTGTGAATTCTGTCTTTCGTTAGCATTATTCCAAATTCTGCATCTTCAAAATTTTCCATGAACTTGTATATTCCTTTTCTATCTGATCCTGATATTCTGTCGGTGTATTTTACTTCTATTGGAACTGTATAATCTGAGTGATTCATTACCAAATCTACTTCAGTATCTTGACTTAATGGTTGCCAGTAGTTCACTTCTCCATCTCGATGACCTGATAAATAGTATTGAAGCCGAGCTGCATGGTTCATTGCAACTGTTTGAGCTGTTAATCCTCTTTCTGTAGCATCCTCGAAGATTTGTTCATCCATTTGTGATAGTAGTACATTTCTGTGCCCTGGATCAAGTATGTAGTATTTATTGTCCTTAGATATGCTTTTCTTCTTGTTTTTGAAGAAAGGTGGAGAGCTTTTCATCATGTACACATTTTCGAGATGTGAGATATGTCTCTTGACTGTTCTCGGATCATTTCCTACTATATCAGAAATTTTCTTAGGTTTAATTTTCTGTCCTGTGGAATCAGCAACTACCGTTAACAAGCTCTCCATATTTTCGGGCGTCTGTATATTGAATATATTTCTGATATCTCGGTATACTGTAAGTTCTAAATCATTATTCAGCTTCTCATAAGCTTTTTCATACTCTGAGTCTAACACTCCCGGATATCCCCCTTTCACGAAGTATTCCTGCATCAAATTTCTAATTTCTTGCTTTGAATTCACTAGTTCGGCATTAAACTCCTTAATTTCTTGGAAGAACTTCTGAGGGCTGTTTTCTGCTACTGCTTTCTGGAAACTTCTTCTCAAGTCTCTACAGTCATCATTTATCCCTTCTTTTATCCCCTCATATTTTACTATTTCCACAAATTTCAGAGGCAGCATTGTCCTCCTCAACACCCGGCCTACTAACGACTCTGAATTCCCTTTTTCTATCTTAAGGCTTGATGATCCTGAAGTTATGAATTTTATTTTGTCATAAGTGTCGTAATAATCCTTTAACTTTTCAGACCAATTATCTAAAGACTGAATCTCGTCAATATAGATGTAACATCTGTCCTCCAACTTTCCAAACTCTGAGTTAAGCTGGTAATCTTCAAAAATTTCCAAACAGTCTTTTAATATGTCTTCTGAGGAATTTTTCAACCTTGTGTTGTCTAAAGGAATATACATTATATTTTTTGGATCGACATCATTTTCAAGTTGATTTTCTATTAATTGACCCATTACTGTTGTTTTACCTACTTGTCTAGGCCCTATTATTGAAATAATTTCTTCCTCATCTATTATGTCTTTTATAGAGTGGAAATCTCGCCTCTTAAAGTCTGCCTTCTTTATTCGCGGAGGCACATGTCCTCCAGTCCACCATCTATTAATCTTTGTGAGCGTTTCAATTATTTCCTGTTCGTTCATAACTTCAAATAGAACTCTACTTTTAAATTAACATTGGAGTGTAGGTCTTTGGTGAAAAAAATGACATTCGAATGTAGTTTTCTAACCACGAAAACAACATAGAGATGTCATGATATCACTTCCTGAACTGTTTTCCTAACTGATTCAGATGAGTCCTTCTCAGGCTGCCATCCTTCGTTCTTCAGTTTCTCAATGCTCAGCCTCATTTCGGGAACATCACCATCCCAACCTTTCTCACCGCCTGTGTACTCGTACTCTGGATCTAAACTCATTTCGTCTGCTACTATCTCTGCTATTCCATCGACATCAATTGAGTCCTCAGAACCGATGTTGAAAACTGTTTTGCCTGATTTCCAGGCTGACAAGATTCCTCCGACTGTATCTTCGACATGTAGGTAGCTTTTTCTCTGCTTACCGTTCCCAAGTATCTCAAGCTTTCTAGGATTGTCTTTTAATTTGTGTATGAAGTCGTATACTACTCCTTTCTGGTTTCTGCCGCCTACAATGTTTGCTAGCCGGACGATCGTAAGATTTATGTCGAAGATTTGTTGGTATACTTGGCATATGTGTTCTCCGCCGCATTTGGTTGCTCCGTACATTGAGATAGGATCCATGTTCGCAGTCTCTGGGGTCGGTATATCCGCATCTTCGCCATAGACTACTGATGAAGAGGCAAAGACTAGTTCTTCAACTTCATATCTCTCACAGGCTTCTAAAACATTTTTCGTACCTTCCAAGTTTTCGTCAAAGTCTTTATCTCTGTCTTCAGGAAAAGTATTAACCTTCGGGTTGGCGGCGAAGTGAAATACAGCATCTATTCCGCTTAAGCATTCTAAGTCATCTTCCTTGATATCTACTTTTTCAAAGTCTGCTTCTTCAGGAATGTTTTCTTGTTTTCCTGAGGAAAGATTATCTATTATTGTTAAATCGTGTCCCTTTTCAATTAGTTTTTCTGTTAAACGGCTGCCGATGAACCCTGCTCCGCCTGTAACTGCAATTTCCATACTATAATGTTGATAAGTTTAAGTTAAATTAACTTGCTCCCAGAATGCATGTTCATGGATGCTGTTTTCCTAGGAATGAACCCGGCAGGAAGAGAAGTCTACAACTGGCTAAACCAGAGAAAAGACATTAAAATAAAAGCCTTAATCACAGAAAAACACCAACTACAACTAATAAAACAGTTACAACCAGAAATAGCGATCTCGTCCGGATTCAAACATAAAATACCGCAGAAAATAATAAATATTCCAGAAAAAGGAATAATCAACCTACACCCATCATTCCTACCCTACAACCGAGGAGCACACCCATACATACACCCTATAATCGACAAGACTCCGGCAGGAGTATCAATCCACTACATGAACCAGAAAATAGACGAAGGACCTGTAATAGCAAAAAGAGAAGTCTCAGTACAAAAAGAAGACACAGGAAAGACCCTTCATAGAAAACTGATGGACGCCCAAGCCCGGCTATTCAAACAGGAATGGGAAAACATCAAACAAAAACCGGAAACCCAAGAACAGAAAACTTCCAAAGGAACAAAACACAGAAAAGAAGAACTAGAAGAATTAAGACAGATAGATTTAGATAGAGAAACCACGACCGGGGAACTGATTGACAAATTAAAAGCTTTAACTTATCCCCCTCACAAAAACGCCTACTTCAAATCAAACGGAGAAAAATACTTCCTCAACCTGGAAATCACTAGAGAAGACTAATCTAACTTATCCCCGATAAATTCAGCTATATCTTCCTCAAGAACTGAAAGACTGTTGTAAATGACAGACACTGATAAACCTGAAAGGAAGAAAGCAGCTGAAACACTAGACACATATTCTATAATTAACTGTGAAGCAATCAAAGGTAAAAGAGCTGCCAAATAATGAATGCTTGAAAGAACCAGAGCTGTACCCTGACCATCATCTAAATCTTTGGAAATGCCTCTGAAAGCAACTAAAGCCAAAATACCGAAACCTGTGATGGCCCCAGCTCCATAAGAAACTGCTTCGATAAAGTTAGGAGTTCCAAAAGAGTTAACTAATATAGCCCCAGAACCCCAGAACGCAATGGTAAAACCATAGGCTCTGGACTCTCCTGCCAACAATGACCTTAAATGATTTCTATTCCCCACAACCTAATATACAGATTTAATGGATAAAAACCCCTGGTTAAGCCAAAAAGTACAAAAAACAAAACGACACCTAAAAATTTTCATGAAAGAATACTTCATTGAAGGAGCAGTCTACGGACTATTCTCAGCTGCTACAATGTATGCAGTAGTACAATACGCAGGATACAATCCTCAAACACTTGCATTACTGATCTACATCCAGATAATCTCTGGAATACTCATAAACATGAAATCGGAGATAGAAGCACTCTCCCTACCATACCTCAAAAAACTAGTACTCGTCCACGAAGGAGAAAACATCGAAATGCGCAAACTATCCACAGGAGAAAAATACAGAGTCAAAGGAGATGTAGAAAAACTCTAATAATCCTCAACACCGTCCACCAACTTATCCACATGATTATAAACCTGTACAGAACCGTCACCATTCGTATTACTGTAGACGGTAGTATCAACATCAACCTGGTTACCTGATAAATTTATATCATCCGATCCAGAATAATAAGTAACAGTCTCTCCGCTTTCAATTGTTCTAGTCAAATTATAGGAGTCTCTACCACTTCCTTTTGTAATTACACTCCAACCAGACATATCAACAGCATTCTCACCTTTATTCGTCAAGTTAAAATGCTCGATATCCGTATCTGCCTCAACATCAAGATCAACATCCGGAAGCAATTCTTCAACAACAATCCTCCTTTTCTCAGCAACCTCAACCTCCTTTTCATCCATCAAATTCTCAAGATCAGACCGGATATCCTCAGCCTCTGACTTATCACCACCCTCAAAACGACTATAACTCTCTCCTTGATCAACACCAAACTCAAACCTGCCATACGGAGTATTAACAACTTTATCAATAGAATTATTTGTTTTCACGACTTTAAAATATCCTGTAGCAGTTTGAAGCAGTTTAACATTTTTATCAAAACTCCTGTTTACTTCAAAACGAGCCTCACTATCCTTCAAATCCAAAAACTCCTTCCCAGATTTGAAATCCACTTCAAAACGATCCGAAAACAATGAATCAATAACACCTTCATCATTACCAGAAATCTCAACATTCTGGGACGCAGCAGGAACAGAAACCAGTACAACTACAAACAAAGCCATCAAAAACGACTCACGATAGTTGTCCATAACTCCAAAATAAACCTAAAAAAGTTAAAAAACATAGCGAAAGGAAAACGGTTAAATAAAATTAAAGGCTCTCATAGTGAAGATTAAACACATGTAATACAGCCTTCAACACTCCAAACACTACAGGGCCAATAAACAATCCTGTAGCCCCGAAAACATAGACTCCGCCAATCACACCAATCAAAATAACCATAGGATGAAGATCAGCCTTCTCATCAACCACAAAAGGACGCAAAAAATTATCTGTAAGATTAACAGCAATCAAACCATACGCTAAAAGAAAAATACCAGATTGAACATTTCCCGTAGCAGCCAAGTAAACTCCAGCCGGCGCCCAAACCAGCATAGAACCCACAATAGGAATAAACGACAAAAACATCATTACAAAAGTCCAGAAAACAGGATTAGAAATCCCAGCAATCCACAAACCAATACCAGCAATAACCCCCTGAGCCAAAGCAACCAATACATGCCCCTTAATAACCGCCCAAGTCGTCACATAAGTCTTATCAAACAAATCATCCACAATATCCTCAGGCAGCGGAATCAAATCTGCCAAATACTGTTTAAGCCGCACACCATCCTTCAACATGTAAAAAACAGCAAACAACATCAAAGAAACACCAATACCAATACTAGCCACAGCACCCAAAGCAGCCGAAAAACCGCCAAGAGCAGCAGAAACCAAACCCTCAGCAGCATCACGCAACTGGCCACGAATATCAACACTCTCACCAGTATAAGACTCAATCAAACTCTCAACACCCTCAACATCAACCAAATCATTACCAGCAACACCATCAATAGCCTGACCAGCATCACCAGCCACCATAGAAATCAAAAAAGCAAAAGGAAGCAAGAAAACCACCACACTAGAAAAAGTAAGAAACAAAGCAGAAACATTCTCACCCAAAAAACCCTTCAAACCCTTATGAACAGGATACAAAACAAAACCCAGAATCAAAGCACCAAGCAAATAACTAAAAAAAGGCATCAACATCAACAAAACCAAACCACCAAACAAACCCATCAAACCCAGCAAAAAACCCCTACTATTATTCATAAAACCACAAATAAACATCCACAGATAAAAAAACCAGTCCCAAGCACTACAAGAAAAACACTATCGCCGGAACCAACAAAACAGCCATACAAACACTCCGACAATCCACCAAAAAACTATAACCACCAATCAAAGAACTAACCAACAAAACCAAAACACCAAAAACACCTGAAAACAACCAACTACCCACAAACAAAAACAACAACACTAAAACACCCACAAATCTAAATCTTACCCTGTCTAAAACATTAAGAAATACTTTCTCAGACCTCAAAGCTAACAAAGCAGAAAAACCAGCACAAAAAACAGAAACACCAATCAAAGCAAAAACCTGCCACTCCACAGTAGGCCTCAAACCCTGCAAAGCCACAGAAGCACCACTACGAGCCTTACCAATCAAAAACAAAGAAACAAAAGACATAACAATATCACTAGTATTAACACCGCCCATACCAGCTAAAAAATCCTTCTTATCCTCAATCAACGGCATCAAAAAACTAGTCGAACCAGCAGCACCCAAACCAGGAAAAACACCAGCCAACAAACCCGCGAAAAAACCAACAACACCACCCCTAACACCAGAAAAACCACCTCCATCCGACTGATCAGGAACTTCAGAACCAGAAAAAACGGAAGAAACAACAGCAGGAACAGCAAACAAACCAGAAAACACAGGCATCAAAACAAAACTACCAGAAATACTACTATTCAAAACCAGAAGACCCAAAACACCAGAAAGCACCGCAACCACAAAACCCTCAAACCTATCACTCCTAAAAACCATAAACAAAAGAAAAAACAACAAAAAATACGACATAAAACCCTTAAAGAAACCATAGGCAAGTTCAAGCGACAAATAAAGCAAAGGCAAAGACAAAACAAAAACAAACAAAGAACCAACACCACCCAACAAAGTAGAATAAAACGCCTCAGTACCTCTACCATTCGAAGCCATCTCACCGCCAACACTCATCGACAAAGCAGTACCTCCCTCAGGAGCCTGAAGATAAAAAGCAGGTATAAAATCATGAAAGGTATGGCTAATCGATAAACCAGAAACCAAGCAAGCATACAACATAAAATCAAGTCCAAAACCCAAATATAACGGAATAGAACCGAAAATTACAGAATTAGGGTGAAGGCCAGGAATCAAACCCGTAAAAACCCCAATCAATACCCCTGTTAAACCGTATGCCAGGTACTCCAGCATAATTACCACTGTATTCTACATATTCATTTAAAGAACACAGCCTCAATCCAAGTTATGTTCGGCGGAAACATGCAACAAATGATGAAACAGATGGGAATGGACATGGACGAAATCGACGCAGACAAAGTCGAAATCCATATAGGCAACCAAAAAATGGTGTTCGAAAACCCAGAAATCTCAAAAATCAACGCACAAGGACAAGAAATATTCAACCTACAAGGCAAATACTCCAAACAAAAACTACAAACAGGACCATCCGATGAAGACATAAAACTAGTACAAGAAAAAACAGACTGCACCGAAGAAGAAGCAAAAGAAGCATTAGAAAACGCAGGAGATGTAGCCGAAGCAGTCATGCAAGTACAATAAACCTTTTTCTTACATCACTTTCTCAAACACCTTGTCCTTCACAAAATGTGGCAGCAAACTCATCCATGTAATTAGTTTAGCCCTGAAAGGTACTTGATATCTTCTTCTAGGGTTCTCATCAGTAATAGCTTTGTAAACTGTTTCTGCAGCTTGATCTGCACTTATTCCATCCATGCCATCTTCTCTTAGAATTTCCTTGTATTTTTCTGAGTAAAAGCTGTCTGGAATATATTTTTCCAGTACCTTTCTAGCTCTTTCGTTGAATCCTGTTTCTACAACGCCAGGCTCAACAATTACTACTTCTACTTCGTCTTGTTCTCTTCTAATTGAGTCACTGATGCTTTCCATAGCATGCTTACTTCCACAGTAAACTCCAAAGAAAGGCATTGAAACTCTTCCGGCAACTGAAGTGATATTGACTATCCTGCCATTATTCTCCCTAAGCCCTGGCAGACTACATCGGATAAAATTAAGATAACCATACACATTAGTATCAAATATCTTCTCAACTTTTTCCTTCTCTATATCCTCAATACTGCCTAGTTCGTAAAAACCAGCGCAGTTAACCAATACATCAAACTCAAGTTCATCTACAACCTCTTCAACCCTCTCCTCATCCCTGACATCCCCCTGAAAGAAATCAACATCAAAATCAGGCTCCTCTTGATCGAAGATGGATACCTTATGTCCCTTTTTACCTAGTTTCTGAGCTGCGGCCTTTCCAATGCCGTTGCTACCACCAGTTACCAATACCTTCATAGAAAAATAATTGGATAAACGAGGTTTTATTCCTTAATGTACTCGATGAACTTGGCGAATGCCGGCCTCGTAATCGTAATCCCGACCAAAATTCCTAATATTGTTGTTCTCGCAAACTCATGGATTGTACTCAGTGCCGCGCCTGAAGGCCCAAGCGTAGTCGTAAATACAGAGACCAAGATCGCGAACGCCCCGATACCTATGTAGTGCTTGTTCCTGCCTCTACTATACAATGTGTAACCCATCAAACCCAGACCAGCAGCACCAATCAAGTATGAAACCGTGCTCGGAGCCAATATAGGCAACATAGCACCTATCGTCGATGCAGCTGATGTAAATATTACGAAGAACGCATTCTTCATCTTCTGCTTCCAACCCTGAAGCTCCTCCCTACCAGACTCATCAGTAATTATAATCTGATCATCAACACCTGTACCAACCGCTGCAATAATACCAGCCACAGCCGAAAGACTCAAAGTTCCTACAGTGGTAAAGTAAGCCCCAAGCAAAATATATACCTCCGAAGCACCAGTAAACACTATTGGAAGCACCACACGCGGATCCTTATAACGAGCGAAAACCGCCAATCCAACAGCAATCAGAGAACCTATAATCGAAAGAATAGAAGCCGTCATAAACTGCCCTCCCCTAGTAGCACTCAAAGTACTGGAACTAACAACATTCACAGGAGCAGCCAAACTTCCAGACTCCAAGATACCCTGCAGCTCCCCCATACTCTCCTCAGCCTCCCCACGGGTCTGACCACCTCCTTGAATAACCGAACGGGTCTCAGCCTGGCTTCCAAAAACACTCGCCACATTCAAAGAGTTCTCAAGATTATCATCAACATAAAGCCTTAAACGAGCAGCACTCCGATTCTCAAGCTCCAAATACTCAATTCCCTGCCTATAATTCTGAGAAATATGAAGTCTGTTCTCAGCAGACTCACTGGAAATAATAACAGGGAAGCTAAACCTGAAATTCCCTCCTCCACCAGAAATCCTGGATTCGCCTGAAACAACATTCTCAATATCATCGCCAGAATATGTCACAGCCTCCAGCATCGCAGTAGAACTTGAATTAGCATAATTCTTGTAAACAAAAGAAGTATTGTACCTGTTAACTCCGTTATCAGATATTTGAATCCTATCGCCTTGCTCAAGAGACGCTGAATAATTATTATCAAAACCTTCAACATTCACAACTCTATCAGATCTTTCAAAACCATAATCAAAGTCGCCGAGAGTAAAGTTCCTACTATCTTGGACAGGAACAGGCATACGAGACTCGAAACTTCCCTCCCTTTGAAGAACATTACGCAGCCGCGTCTGATTACTGCTAGAAACCTCTACCTGAACACGATACTCCTCCCCGCCAATATCAATAACTCTCACACTAGGATCAGGGATATTCAGGTTAGATAAACGAATCTCCAAAGTCTGACGAACATTATTCGCCAAAGTATTCAACTCCTGGCCAGTCTCATTAGTCTCCAATTCCAAAAGCAGCCTAGTACCTCCACTAAACTCTATACTAGTTCTATTATCCAAATTTGTTTGAAAACCAATTTGATCACCGCCAGTATCAAAGAAAAGAGTACTGTTCCCCCAAGGAACCAGTAAAACTGTTGAAACCAATAATGAAATTCCCAAAACCCAGATACGCCACTCCTTCAATAAATCCTTTTTATCCATTAATTTCCACCTCTGTAAATCAAAGACTCGCCTTCAATATAAGATTTCAAGATAGCAGTGTTTCCAAGCCATGTCAACGGCATATCAGCCATCAAACCAATAACCATAACTGAAGCAATATTCGAAAGCTCAGAAGGACCAACAACTAAATAAGACACTATATAGAGCAGAGTAAATCCTGCGATACCTCCAGAACTCATTGTAACACCTGTCTTCAACGACTCCCACATCCTCGACTCCAAAGAACCTCTCTCACGGTTTAAACTCCTCGAAGACAACACAATATCTGTGTCAACCGAATAACCGATAAGCATAAGAAGAGCAGCAAGAGAACCCAAAGTCAAAGGAATACCTAAAATAACCATTCCAGCACCAGCAACCAGTATATCGCCAGCTGCAGCAAAAACCACAGCAATAGACGGAGTAATATCCTTGAAAGCTGTGAAAATCACTATACTCATCACAGTGAAAGCCAAGACAAAAGCAATCTGCGCCTGAACAAAGAACTGCTCAGAAACCGAAGCAGAAATAGAGTTAAACTGAAGAACTTCAACACTGTACCCAGCATCCTCCAAAATCTGCCTAGCCTCATCCTGACTGATGTCCGGCGGCGGAATCTCAACCAACAGATTATCCCCTTCAGTCGTCTCCTGAACTATAACATTAGCACCAGGCTTACCAGCAGAAGAAAACACCTGTTCAATTTCAACAGGGTCAAAAGAACCATTCACATTAAACTGGGCCTCAGTACCTCCCGTAAAGTCAGTTCCCTTATCAAGAAACTCTCCATTACCTAAATAACTGAAACCTAAAGCTCCAGCACTCAACAAAATCAAAACTACAGGAACTAAGAAAAACTTCTGATGACTATCATAAATACCACTATACCTCTCCTCAAGACGACTCTCTAATCCCACAAAAACCCACTAAATTAGAATGCTTAAAAACACTGTCTTAAACAACTACAATCAACTACACAAAGCCACGACAATAAAAAACATGCAGGACCCACAAAAATACAAGAATGCAACCAAAAAACAGGCTGAACAAAATAAAAAATATGGACAGAGACAGCTTAACCAAAAAAATAAAAAAGAACTGGCATCTAACAGCATTAACAGCAATATTCTTCCTAGCATTCACACTACGCTACATGCCAGAAAAAGGAATGAAATACCTTCAAGCAGCCGACCCATACTACATATTCAGGATGAGCCAACACATCGCCTTGGAAGGACACCTACCAACACTTGACTTCATGCGATACTTCCCATACGCCACACCCAACTACACAGTACAACTAGGAGAACTAATCGTCCCAGCACTACTATACAACCTAGGAGGCTCACTATTTTTCACAAACTACTTGGAATGGGCGCAGTTCTACCCAGCACTAATGGGCTCCCTAACAGTAATACTGATGTACCTCCTAGGAAAAGAACTATTCGACAAAAAAACAGGGCTGGCAGCAGCATTCTTCCTAACAGTAACATCATCAGCACTTAGAAGAGCATCAGCAGGATTCTTCGAAAAAGAACCACTAGGCACATTCTTAATGATCTTCTCACTACTATTCTTCACAAGAGCCTGGAAAAACGAAAACTGGATTCACGGAATACTCTCAGGACTCAGCCTCGGCTTATTCACCATCTCATGGGGAGGAAGCCAAATGCTATGGCTACTATACCCAATACTAACCGGCGTAACACTCTTCCTAAACATAGAAACCCGGAAACTCGTCACATCATACACACCAACAATACTAATCGCAGCATTCTTCGCAGCAGCATCCAACCCAGGAAGATTCTGGTTCACAGACTCACTATTCCTAATAGCCACAGCAATCTTAGGACTACTATGGATCAGATACCTGGTCGAAGAACTCAACCTAATACAAGACAAATACCTACCATACCTCATACCATCAATGACCGCACTCGGAGGAATCCTCGCAATACTCTCACCACTCTACTCACAATTCCTCGCCGGCAAACTCATCAGACTAGTAAACGTAGCAACAGGAAACACAGGAAACAGCGTAATAGGACAAACAGTACAAGAAAACGCCGCACCAGCCATAAATGATTTAGCTAGGGACCTAGGAAACATCCTATTCGGCAGCATGAACCCAGTACTTGACTCACTGACCATACTAGTAAGTCCATGGACATTCATGCTAGCATCAACCACAATAATCTCAACAACTCTATTATTAATGCTAGGTAAAAAATACAACATTTTAGAAGAAACAATACCAGGCAAAAAACACGCAGCATACACACAAACAATATTCATCACAATAATGATCCTGACAGCAGGACTACTAATCAACCAGATAATAATCTCCGTCATTACAGCCCTCATCATCGCAGCATCACTCCTAACAATGAACTACTACCTCGAAGAAGACGGAGCCTTCAACATCACCACAATGATACTCGGAGGACTCATCATAGGACTACTCATCCCAGGAATAAGCCTAAACCAATCAAACCTAGCATTCCTCAACCTCACAATAATTCCGACAACAGCAGCCCTAATAACATCACTAACACTCAACAAACTCGACCACTTCCCCCAAAAAACCATTCAAAACCAATGGATACTACTCATACCACTAATATACATAACATCAAACCTATACGGAGGAACAACACGGTCAAGACTAGTATTCCTATCAACATTCGCAGTAGCACTCGCAGCAGGCCACGGACTCAAAATAACAATCGCCAAAATCCAACAACTAGACTACACCCAAATAAAAGCACTAAAACCAGAAAAAACAAAACTAGCAGCAATAATAATTGTTATAGGCTT